>JAANMX010000851.1_pt1 | contig 38126 bp, 34 predicted proteins | sample 7279681 | NCBI WGS metagenome assembly JAANMX01 (sample SAMN14094542, study PRJNA606508) | bioreactor metagenome | isolation source: A lab-scale SPAN reactor treating ammonium-rich wastewater day 351 | place: Ireland: Galway | collected 2018-01-01 | reverse complement strand
GCTGGTGGGCGGCAAGCGCGCGAGCGTGCCGGGTCTGAAGGGGCACTTCGTGGAGCCGACGATCGTGCGTGCGCCGGCGTCGGGCGAGCTGCCGATCGCGATGGAGGAGACGTTCGCGCCGATCCTGTACGTCTTCACGTACCGCGATCTGGAGCGGGCGATCGGGATGCAGAACGCCGTGCCGCAGGGGTTGAGTTCGGCGATCTTCACGTCTCGGATCGCGGCGGCGGAGAGGTTCCTCAGCCCGGCCGGGTCCGGGAGCGATTGCGGGCTGGCGTACGTGAATCTGGGGACGAGCGGGGCGGAGATTGGCGGGGCGTTCGGGGGTGAGAAAGATACGGGCGGAGGGCGTGAGTCCGGCTCGGACTCGTGGAAGGCGTACGCACGTCGGCAGACGTGCACGGTCAACTTCGGCGGGGCCTTCCGGCTCGCCCAGGGCATCCAGTTCGGAGAAGAGCAGTGAGCGAACAACGGGTAGCGGACGCGTTGGCCGAGGCGGTCATCGGGGAGATCCGTCCGGGGATGATCGTGGGTCTGGGGACGGGGCGGACGGCGTCGCGCGGTGTGGTTGCGCTGGCTGAGCGTGTGAAGGAGCATGGGCTGGAGGTGCGGTGCGTGCCGACGAGCCACGCGACGGAGACGCTGGCGCGGTACCAGGGTCTGCAGGTGTTGGACTTCGCGATGGTGGAAAGCGTGGACCTGCTCTTCGACGGCGCTGACGAGGTGGACCCGCAGCTGCGGATGCTGAAGGGCGCGGGGGGGGCGATGACGCGCGAGCGCATCGTGGCGTGGGCGTCGAAACGGCGCATCTACATGGTGGACGAGCGCAAGATGGTCGATCGCCTCGGCACGCGCACGACGCTGGCGGTGGCGGTGCTCGCCTTCGGGCTGTCTGCGGTGCGGTCGGAGTTGCGGTCGCTGGGGCTGAACGGGGTGGTGCGGCGGACGATCAAGGGAGAGCTGTTCATCACCGACAACGGGAACCTGATCGTGGACGTGGCGCTGGGCGAGCACGACGTGGAGGAACTGGACGCCGCGCTGAACTCGATTCCCGGCGTGGTCGACCACGGGCTGTTCCTGACCGAGGCCGATGAAGTGTTCGTCGAGCGGGCGGACGGTTCGATTGACAGGCTGCGTCGCGAGGGGTGATCCCGCGGCCGCTTGACCGGGGGTCAAGGCGGGTTGGACCGCGAGTCAAGTCCCTTTCGGGCTTCTCTTTCCGAATGCTTGGTGGTCGCTGTGCCGCGTGCGGCGAGCGACAGCCCGGCTGAGCCGGAAGGAGACGACCGTGATCTGCCTCACACCGAAGCCCGACCGCTCCTCGGAGCCTGCCCGCCGTTACGTCTACTGGATCGATCCGGCGGCGTTCGAGCGAGTGAAGTCTCGGCTGCGCGCGTTGGGATACCGGCTGCGTGCCGCGCCGCTGACGCCGTGCCAGGCTTTGCGGAGCCGGGGCCGGCGGCTGGTGTACACCCCCCCCTCCCGGTGGAACGGGTTCTGCAATCGGCAGGGGTCGTGGTACCGCGAGTCGATGCGGGCCGGGCTGTACATGGTCGTGTCGGACCATCGTCTGCCCGATGGGCTGGAGGCGTTCCTGGCGGTCGAGCTGGGGGCGTCGGACTTCGAGCCGGAGCGGATGCCGGGCGAAGACGAGCTGGTTGCACTCATTGAGTCCGGCGAGTACCGGGACGCGAAGCCGGGGGACTGGGAGCGCGTCAACCGGCTGGAGGCCGCGCTCATGCGGTGGCTGTTCCGGGTCACACGGTTCTGGGGGCGTGGGGAGACGCTGAGGCGGCACTGGCTCGGCCACCGCGCGAACCACGCGAACTTCCTGGCCGGCCGGTTCTCGGCGTTGATCGACGGCGAGGACGTGCCGCACAGCGTGACCGCCAATGCGGGTGTGTGCTCGTCGTGCGCCGAGTTCTTCGACCTGGTCTCGCCGGGCAGACGCAAAATGGTGCGGGCGTGCCCGGGGTCGGTGACGTTCGCGGGGATGAAGCGGGACGTGTTCTACGACGTTCGTCCGGTCCGGCTGAGCGTGAGCGCTCGGCCCGGGGGAGCCTCACAAGGGGTGGGATCATGAAGCGGTATCTGATCGTGGGCTATGCCCTGGCGTGCTGGGTGATGTTCCTTGGGGTGTTCGCGTACGCGTGCGCGTTCGTCGGCGGGTTCCTCGTGCCGACGACGCTGGACGGGCCGCGGTCGGACCCGCTGTGGCTCGCGCTGACGGTGAACGTGGGGTTGATCGCGGTGTTCGGCGTGCAGCACAGCGTGATGGCGAGGCAGTGGTTCAAGCGGTGGTGGACGCGGTTCGTGCATCCGGCGGCGGAGCGGAGCACGTACGTGCTGATCTCGAACCTGCTGATGATCGTGCTTTTCTGGCAGTGGAGGCCGCTGGGCGGGGTGGTGTGGCACGTGGAGCACGAGGCCGGGCGGATCGCGCTGTGGACGCTGTTCGCGGCGGGGTGGCTGCTGGTGCCGCTTTCGTCGTTCATGACGGATCACTTCGACCTGTTCGGGCTGCGGCAGGCGCGGCTGCACTTCAAGGGCGCGCCGTACCGCCCGCTGCCGTTCAGGACGCGCGCGCTGTACAAGACCATGCGTCACCCGCTGTACACGGGGTGGTTCCTGGCGTTCTGGTCGACGCCGACGATGACGGTCTCGCACCTGCTGTTCGCCGTGCTGCTCTCGGCGTACATCCTGGTCGCGGTGCGGTTCGAGGAGCGCGACCTGAAGGAGTTGTACGGAGAGGACTACGAGCGGTACACGCGGACAACTCCACGCTTCGCGCCGAGGGTGATCCGGCGTGGGGCTACTGCCCCTGCGCGAGGCTGAAACCCGGCTTGCCGTCGTAGATCTTGAGCGGCTGGAAATCGGTGACCGCGAACTTCTCGGCGATGCGGTTGAGGAGCGCGATGGCGGCGGCCTGGCCGTAGCGGCCGAGTTCGGCGGGGTTGCGCAGTTCGAAGCGGACGCGGTAGTAGTCCACGACCTCGGTGAAGACGGAACCGGAGGGCCAGACCTGCGTGCCGCGGTTGGACATCATGGTGAGCGTGAAGGGGGTGTGCTCGCAGAGGCGTTGGAGGTGGGCGGCGAGTTCGGGCGGGCTGATGGTCGTCTCGACGTAGACGTCGCACCCGGCGTGGTGGCTGACGACCTGCGTGAAGGTCTGGATGAGGGTGTTCATGCGCGGCCGCTCAGGGCGCGTGAACGAGGGTGCGTCGCGTTCGGGCACGGGGACGGGTGGTGCGGAGCGGGGCGTGCTGCCGAGACGATCGACGATCGCGCGGGCGAAGGGCATGGTGCCGACCGGTTCGCGTGCGGGATCGCCGAAGTCAGCGGTGCGCACGCCGTCCTCGAGTGTTGCGAGGAGGGCGTTCTCGATCGTGGCGGCGATGCGAGTGAGCCCGACGTGGCGGAGCATCATCAGCCCCGAGAGCAGGAGCGAGGTGGGGTTGGCGATGCCCTTGCCGGCGATATCGGGGGCGGAGCCGTGGACGGCCTCGAAGATGGAGACGTGCTGTCCGATGTTCGCGCTGGGGGCGAAGCCGAGGCCGCCGACGAGGCCGGCGGCGAGGTCGGAGACGATGTCGCCCTGGAGGTTGGGGAGGACGACGAGTTCGTACTTGTGCGGGCGAAGGACGAGGTTCATGCAGAGAGCGTCGATGATGACGTCCTCATGCTGGATGCCGGGGTAGTCGGCGGCGGTGGCGTGGAAGCGTTCGAGGAAGAGGCCGTCGGTCATCTTCATGATGTTGGCCTTGTGGCCGCAGGTGACTCGGGAGAGGCCGAGCCGTCGTGCGAGGTCGAAGGCGGCGCGGTGGACCTGGTCGCAGCCCGGAGCGGAGATGAGGCGCTTGCACTCGACGACGTCGTTGGTGAGGCGGTGCTCGATGCCGCCGTAGGTGTCCTCGACGTTCTCGCGGACGACGTAGAAGTTCACGGGGACGCCGGCGCGGGAGTAGACGGTCTCGACGCCGGGCAGGGCGCGGAAGTGCCGGATGTTCGCGTAGGCGCAGTACATCTTGCGGAGCGTGACGTTGATGGACTTGCCGCCCCCCCCCTTGGGCGTCTCCATCGGTCCCTTGAAGACGAGTCCGCAGTCCTCGACGGCGGCGAGGGCATCGTCGGTGACGCCGCGCGAGTCTCCCCGTTCGAAGACGGCCCGCCCCATCTCGACGGGGACGAACTCGAGGTGGTTCGTCGCGCGGGCGGCCTCGAAGACGGCGAGGACGGCCTGCGTGATCTCGGGGCCGATGCCGTCGCCCGGGGCGAGGGCGACGCGGACGGGGGCGGACATGCGGGATTCCTCCGGCGTGACGGGGTTTCGGGGGGGCAAGGATAGCGCACCCCGCCACGGGATCGGCTCGTTCGCGGACGCTGTTCAGTCGCGCGGGCCGGCGGCTCGGCGGAGGCGGTCGGCGACGGCCCGCCACGCGGGGGGCGGCTCGTCGCCATCCCACGGCCTCTCGACGACGATGAGATCCCCCGGGCCGTGCTCGTCGGCGTCGCGCAGCGCGGCGTAGAGGCCGCGCGCGTAGTCGGCCGGGTCGGCTGGCATCGCGATCAGGCGGACCGTCGGCGCGGCGGGCATGGGGCGTGCGGCGATGACGGTCATCGGCTGCTTGAGATCGATGCCGGCGAGTTCGTCCGGCGCGAGCACGACGCGCTTGCGGGGGGCGTAGTGCGTGCGCATCCGGCCGGGCGATGCGCGCGGGGAGGCGTCGTCCGCCGCCGAGGGGGGGGCTTCGACGACGGGTCTGCCCAGCACGCGGGCGATCTCCTCCGCGCTGACGAGGCCGGGGCGCAGCACGCGCGGCGGGTCTTCGGCGAGCGAGACGACGGTGGATTCGATGCCGACGCGGCAGGGGCCTCCGTCGAGTACAAAGACGTGCCCGGCGTCGAAAGCGGCGCGGACGTGGTCGGCCGTGGTGGGGGAGACGAAGCCGGAGGGGTTCGCGCTCGGTCCGACGAGCGGGCCGTTGAAGACTTCGAGCAGGGCGAGCGTGAGGGGGTGATCGGGGCAGCGCACGGCGACGGTCGGCCCGCCCCCGGTGACGATGTCCGGGACGCGCTCGGCCTTCGGGAGCACGATGGTGAGGGGTCCGGGCCAGAAGTCATCGGCGAGCGTGTCGGCGTCGGCGGTCCAGCGTGCGACGACCTCGCGCGCCATCGCCGGGCCTGAGACGTGAACGATGAGCGGGTTGTCGGCGGGTCGGCCTTTGAGGCGGAAGACGTGGGCGACGGCGTCGGCGTTCAGGGCATCCGCGCCGAGGCCGTAGACGGTCTCGGTGGGGAACGCGACGATGCCGCCCGCGCTCAGGCGGCGCACCGCCTCGGCGATCTGCTCGGGGCCGGCGTCCATGCGGGACTTTATTCCGGCTCGGCGCGGGCGCGGCCTCGCGTGCGGCCCGTGAGGGCCTCGTCGGCGTCGGGGACGACGAACTCGATGCGGTTTCGTTCGAGAATGGTCCCGACGGCGGCGTGGTACTGGCTGATGGAGGCGTTGAAACTGGTGAGTGCCTCCATCTCGGCGCGCTCGGCGGCGGCGAGCGATTCCTGCTGGTTGAGTTCGAGGGCGAGGCGCTCGGCGGTGAGGCCGGTGAGGAGTTCGTTCTCGACCTGCAGGGCGCGGAGCGACTCGGCGGAGGCGATGCGAGAGAGCCGGGTCTGGGCGATGAGCTGGTAGTTGAGCGTCACGGCGTCGAGGGCGTCCTTGACCTCGCGGACGATGCCCTGGACGGTGTTGCGGTAGGAGATGACGGCCTGCATGCGTTCGAGCCTGCGCTGGCGGAAGCCGGCCTCGGCGGCGCGGTTGCCGATGGGCTGCTCGAAGAAGAGACCGACGATGTAGTCGATGAACTTACCGTCGAAGACGCTGTCGTAGACGCTCAGGTCGTCGTCCATGCCGTGGAAGCGGATCTGGCCGCGCATGTCGAGTTGCGGCAGCCGCTGGTTGGCGGCGACGACCTGTCGGATGGAGGTGTCGTCGATGGAGATGACGGCCTGCTCGATCTCGGGGCGCTGGGCGAGGGCGGTGGAGAGCGCTCCGAGCAGGCTGAACTCCATCGGGGCGTCGATGGGCTGATCGACGGGCAAAACAAGCACCTCGGAACCGACGGTGAGGTCGGGGTCGTTCATCAAGATCTTCAGGCGGTTGCTGGCCTGGCGGAGCGTGACCTGGGCGGCGATGACGTCGGACTTTCGGCGTTCGACGCGGGCGATGGCCTCGGCGACGTTGGCGGGTCGGGCGTCGAGGCCTTCCTCCTGGCGGATGCGGAGCATGTCGCGGACCTGCTCGCCGCGCTGGAGAAGCCGCAGGAGGATGGCGAGATCGTGGTGGGCGCGGACGAGCTCCCAGTAGGCCCGCTCGGTGTCGTTGGTGAGTCGGATCAGGTCGCGGCGCAGTTGGGCGACGGAGTTTCGCTCGGCGTTGCGGCTGAGGCGGACCTGCGCGAGGGCGACGTCCGATCCGAAGTTGCGCAGCAGGGGCTGGTCGATCTGTGCGCTGACGGTGAGCGCGGTGGCGGGGTCGGGGGAGAAGTTCTGACCCGGGGTGGCGAAGTCGGTGTACATCAGCTCCTGCTGCACGGTCAGCCGTCCGCCGCTGGTCAGCTGGCGGCGCAGGCCCGTCGAGGATTCGACGATCTGGCGCTGGTCGAGGCCGGTGCCGATGGGGAAGCCCGAGGAGGACTGGGACGGCCGCATCTGGTCCTGGCTGGTCCACTGGAGGTTTGAGAAGAAGGTCCAGTCGAAGGCGGCCTCGGCGGCGACGATCTGGCTCTGGACGATCGCCGGGGCGATGCGCGCGAACTGCACTTCGAGGTTGTTCTCGACCGCGGAGCGCACCGCGCGTTCGAGGCTCACGGCGACGGTGCGCTGCGGCAGGCCCATCAGGTCGGGCGTGAGCGGTGTGGCGGCGACGTTGCGCGAGCCTGGTCCGGCCATCTGCTCCAGTTCCGCCATCAGGTGCGGAGGGATGGGCAGCGGCTGGGCGTCCGCGCTGCGCGTGGTCGCGCGGCGCGCGGGGTCGCGCTCGGCCTCGGTCATCTCGCGACGGACCGCCTCGACGACGGATCGGCGCAGGTCCGCTTCTGTTCGGGGAGCGATGGGCGAGGCGCACCCGCCCACCGCCGCGGCCAGCCCGCAGAAGAGCAGCATCCGCGGCACGGCCCGTGGCAGGGTGGCGTTCATTCGTGGGGACAACCTAGCCGCCGCTCGCCGTCCGGTCAAAGGGACGCGCGGGGACGCACGCGCTCCGCGGGCCGGGTAGACTCAACACCACATGCGCCGGATGCCCCGGCGGCGGCCGCACGCGGCCCGCTGCGGGCAGCCCAGGGACGGCCGGCGCGGATCACGGAGGGCGCACGCCATGTTCCGCCGATTCACGATCGTTCCGAGCCTGGTGTCGTTCGTCGTCGCCGCGCTGTGCGCGGCGGTCCCCTCGCACGCGCAGGTCCGGCCGGTCGAGCCGTACCACGCCGTCGTCACGGTGGACGGCGCGGCGATGCGCAGCGGCGACATGGCGGACTACTACAAGGTCGCAGAGCTCAAGCGCGGGCAGGTCGTCCGCGTGGACGCGGAGGGCAACGGCTGGGCGCGGGTGGCGTACCCCGCCGGCGTGACGGCGTTCGTGGATGCGCGAGAGGTGCAGGTCGAGGGCGAGACGGCCCGCCTCACGCGGCGCAGCGCGCTCAAGGCCCGCAGCATGGTCGCGGGATGGGGGGCGAGCTGGCAGCGCCTGATGCCCGAAGGCTCGGAGCTTGAACCGGGAGCGACGCTGAAGATCGTCCAGCCCGTGCGCAACCGCGAGAACGCGATCGTCGGCTACGAGGTCGAGCCGCCCGCGGGGGCGCGGGGGTACATCGCGTCGAACAACCTGCGCACGGCGACGGCGGAGGAGGTGCGGGCGCACCGGGCTTCGCCGGGCGAGCCGGCGGGGCAGACACCGCAGCCCCCGACACCGCCCGTGCAGGAACAGCCGACGCCCCCCGCGTCGGAGACGCCGGCCGTCGTTCCGACGCCCGCGCCGGCGGACGAGGCGGCCCCGTCGTCGCCCCCGGTCGTCGCCCCCGCGCCGGTCGAGCCGCCCGCGCCTCTGCCCGAGACCGAGCGTGCCGTCGGCACCTTCGACGCGCTCGAGGCGGCCTTCGAGTCGCTCCGGCAGCAGGACCCGGACCGTGCGGAGTTGAGCGAGCTGGCGGCGGAGATCCGCCGCGCGGCCGATGCGCTCGACGACTCGCCCTACTCGCAGGGGATTCGCCGTTCGCTCGATCAGCGGCTCGCGGTCGTGGAGCTGTGGATCAGGCTGCGCGAGACGCGGGCGATGCTGGCCGAGAAGCGCGCGGAGACGGAGACGCACTCGTCGCGCGTGGCGGAGCGGATCGCGGCGCTGGAGCGCACGCGCGGGTACGAGTTCGTCGGGCGCGTGGTGCCGAGTTCGCTGTACGACGGGCGGCGGCTGCCGCTGATGTACCGCATCGTGTCGGTCGGGGGCGTCAGCCCTCGCACGATCGGCTACGTTCTGCCCGACGACCGCTTCGACCTCGGCGCGAAGGTCGGGCGCGTGGTCGGCGTCGTCGGCGAGGCGCGGATGGACGAGGCGCTCGGCCTGCGGATCGTCGTGCCGCACCGGATCGACGTGCTCCGGCCCGAGGACGGCGTCGGCGCGGACGCCGCGGACTCGACGGTGCGCATGGATTGACGGCCGGCCGTCTACAGTCCTGTCATGCCGGAGACGGGGGTTGTGCGCGGCGTGCGGATGGGGTCGGGGCTGTCCGGCCACCTGGACCCGTTCACCGCCGCGAGGCAGGTCGCGGAGCAGGCGGGGGCCGATCTCGACGGCGCGCCGGGCGTCGATCTCTGCCTGCTCTTCGCCTCGGCCCATCACGCGCGTGTGCTGGGGGGGCTGGGGGAGGTCGTGGCGAAGGCCCTCTCGCCCCGGCGGCTCGTGGGCGTGACCACGGAGTCGGTGATCGGCGGGCGGGTCGAGCTGGAGCGGCAGCCGGGCGTCTCGCTGCTGGCGGCGTCGCTGCCGGGCGTGCGGCTGCACGGGTTCGACGAGGCGCTGCTCGGCCCGGCCGACCCGTCGAACGCCGAGCAGGTGGCGGCGGTGGGGGAGGCGATCGGCGCGAGCGAGGACCTGCGTTGCACGCTGATCTTCGCCGACGCCTTCAGCGTGCCGGTGCTGAACACGCTGCCGGGGCTGTGCGCGGCGAGGCGGCGCGGGCGCGACGGCAGGCCGATCGGGTCGATCTTCGGCGGGGTGGTCTCGGGCGGGCGCGGCCCGGGCCAGAACGCGCTGCTGATCGACGGCGTGGTGAAGCGGTCGGGGGCGGTCGGCGTGAGCATCGCGGGGCCGGTGCGGGTGGACACGGTGGTGAGCCAGGGGTGCCGCCCCGTCGGGCCGAACCTTCTGGTGACGCGCTCGAAGCGCAACGTCATCTTTGAGCTGGGCGGCCGGCCCGCGGTGGAGGTGGTGCGAGAGGTCGTCGAGTCGCTCGACGAGCGCGGGCGCGAGCAGGTGCAGCGCGGGCTGTTCGTCGGGCGCGTCGTCAACGAGTACAAGGAGCGGTTCGGGCGCGGCGACTTCCTCATCCGCAACGTCGCGGGGGGGGACGAGGCGACCGGCGCGATCGCGCTGGGGGACGCGGTGCGCACCGGGCAGACGGTGCGGCTGCACGTGCGCGACGCGGCGACGGCCGACGAGGACCTCGCGCTGCTGCTCGACGCCCAGAAGCTGCACGAGCGTCCGGCGGGCGCGCTGCTGGTGACGTGCAACGGCCGCGGGTCGGGGCTGTTCGGGAGGCCCGGGCACGACGCGCAGGCCGTGGCCAGGGCCTTCGCGCCGGAGCGCGCGGGCGAGGAGCTGGCCAAGGGGGGCGCGCCGATCGAGCCGGCCCGGGGGTCGGTGCCGCTGGCGGGCATGTTCGCGGCCGGGGAGATCGGGCCGGTCGGCGATGAATCGTTCCTGCACGGGTTCTCGGCGTGCGTGGCCCTGTTCCGTGACGCCCCCGCCGAGTCGCGCATGGCGTAAGCGCAGGTTCTGCGCTCCGAACCCCGCGCCGAGGCCCCGGCGGCTCGTGCCCGCGCGGCTCGGGCACGGGTCGGCACGCCTCGGGCAGCCGCCGGGAGCCGCGCGGACGGATGAACGGCGGGCATCGCGGCCTGAGCCGTCCAGATCGACGGGGTCAACCCCCGGGTCCGTCTACGCCCGCGCCGGCTCGACGATCCCCCGGCACTCGCCGAAGCCGATGCGGCGGAAGCCCTCCCGCTCGCAGAACGCCCGCATGACGACCTCGTCGCCGTCCTGCAGGAAGGTCCGCTTCTCGCCCGTCGGCAGTTCGACGGGGGTGCGCTGCGAGCCTGGGACGATCCTCGGCCCCCCCCGCTCCGGCCCCGCCCACGGGTCGCCGTCCCAGGTCAGTTCGAGGAGGCAGCCGCGGTTCTCGCGGGCCGGGCCGCTGATGGTGCCGCTGGCGAGGAGGTCGCCGGGGCGGAGGTTGCACCCGTTGACGGTGTGGTGGGCGACCATCTGGGCGATGGTCCAGTACATCTGACGGAACGAGCCGCGGCTGAGGCGCACGGGCGAGAGGCCGCGCCTGCGCATCTCGGCGGAGGCGAGCCGGACCTCGCAGGTGATGTCGATGCCGCCGCGGGCGCGGTCGGCCTCGTCGTCGAGGTAGGGGAGCGGGCGCGGGTCGCCCGGCGGCCGCTCGAAGGCGGGGACGCGGAAGGGCGCGAGCGCCTCCATCGTGACGATGTACGGGCTGACGGAGGTGGCGAAGCTCTTGGAGAGGAACGGGCCGAGGGGCTGGTACTCCCACCGCTGGATGTCGCGGGCGGACCAGTCGTTGACGATGCACGCGCCCAGGACGTGCTCGGCGGCGCGGCCGACGGGGATCGGCTCGCCCAGCTCGTTGCCGCGCGCGACGATGAAGCCCAGTTCCATCTCGTAGTCGAGCATGCGGCAGGGGCCGAAGCCCGGCGCGCCGCCCTCCTCGGGGGGGGGCAGCTGGCCGACGGGGCGGCGGATCGGCGTGCCGCCGGGAACGACGCTCGACGCGCGGCCGTGGTAGCCGATGGGCACGTGCTTGTAGTTGGGCAGGAGCGGGTTGTCGGGGCGGAACATGCAGCCGACGTTGGTGGCGTGGTGGACCGAGGCGTAGAAGTCGGTGTAGTCGCCGATCGGATGGGGGAGGTGCAGCGTGACGTCGCGTGCGGGGAGCATCGCGGGTTCGAGCAGGCCGCGCGAGCCCGGATCGGTGAGCTGGCGGACGAGGCGGCGGCGCACGCCGGTCCAGGCCGTGCGCGGCCCGGCGAGCAGGCCGTGCAGGCCGCTCTCGATCGCACGATCCTCCGAGCCGTCGCGGGCGGCGGGGGCCGGCGGGAGGTCCCCGACGGAAGAGAGATTCAGGATGCGGTCGCCGATGCGCGTGCCCACGTGCCGCTCACGCCCGCCGGCGACGCTGAAGAGACAGACGGGCAGGTTCTGGACGGGGAAGTCCGTCGCGGGATCGTTCGCCGACTCGACCCAGCACCGAAGGTCGGGATCGTGGGTCTCGTTGATTTCACAGGTCATGTTCATGTCGCTTCATCCTCCTGCTCTCGCCCCCGCGCCCTCGCTGTGGAGGGATGCCGAGGGAGACGGATGACGGCTGTTGCGCTGCCTCATCGCAGCCACCCCAGCCTCCGCAGGTCCGCGACCGGCTCCTCGAACGAGCACGAGCCGACCGAGACGGCGAAGCTGTCTCGCGCGCGGGCGATCTCCTCCGCGCTCCACGCGCGGCCGCGCCACGAGGCGGCCGCGTCGGTGAAGGCGAACGCGCCCGGCTCGCGCTCGTCGAGCATCGCGGCGAGTTCCTCGGGGCCGGCGCCGCCCGAGCGCGCCGCGACGGCCGCGAGAAGGACGTTCACGAAGCCGTGCATGACCGCGCGGGGGGGGGACGGCTCGTAGGTCAGCGGCTGCTCGGCCCGCACGGGGTGGTGGAGGCCCGCGGTCGCCTTGAAGGGGACGTCGCCCGCCGCGCAGGCGTGCAGGAACGCGGCCACCCGCTCGGGCGCGGGGATCGCGCCGGGCACGACGCCCCCGCACCGCACCTTCGCGCACGCCCCGCTGCCGGCGAGCGCGGCCACCATGCCGCGGCAGTCGCGGTCGATCGGAAGCTCGTAGAACGGCAGCAGGTCGTCGGGCACGGCGTCGAGCGTCTCGTCGATGAACGACGCGCTGTCGGCCTTGAGCTCGACGGCGTCGGCGCGGGCGAGGCCGCGGTCCTCGCGCGAGTGCCGCTCGTTGAACCCGGCGATGCGGGCGAGGGCGTCCTCCAGGGGCACGTCGGCGACGACCGACACGCCCCACGGCTCCAGCACGTCCGCGTGCTCGCGGTAGCCGCTGGTCGCGTAGGTCCCGGGCATGAGGGCCGCGCCGTGCTCGCTCAGCTCGCCGAGCCGCGACGCCGCGCAGACGAACCGCCCGAGCATCCAGGCGTGCCCGCCCATGCGGTCGCGCGCGTACGACTCGACGGCGCGCTGCATCGCGTGCCCGGTCGGCGGGAACAGTCCGGCGTAGTCGAACAGTCCTGCGACGAGCGCCCGGAGAGATTCGGTCGGCATGGGGCAGGATAGGGGTGCCGTCACTTCGCGAGTTTGGCGACGAGCCGCCAGACCGTGTGCGGCTCCAGGTGGCGGCCCGTCTCGGCGTTGAATCGCGCGACGAGCGACTCGAACTCCGGCGTGTAGGGAAGCCGGTCGCGCTGGCCGAGCGTGCCGACGGCCTCGACGACGAGCGACGACAGCAGCGCCTCCTCGCGCTCGTCGATCCGGGGCGGGGAGGCAGCGGCACGCCCCAGGCGCGGCAGCCGTCCCGCCTTGCGGAGGTTGTGCAGGCGGTGAAAGACGCCGCGCTCGTCGAGGCCCGTCGTCTCCTTCACGGCGGCGAAGAGCGAGGCGAACTCGGGCGTGTACGGCAGGTCGTCGAGCGTCCTCCCTTCGCGCTCGTACGCGGTGATGAGCGCGGCGTCGCTCGCCTCCTGCCCGGCTTCGAAGAGCGCGGGTTGCCCGGCCGCGCCCGGGCGGGCGCTCTCGCCCGGCCCGCGCTGGCCCGACGCGAGCGAGGCGAGCCACGGCCCCATCGAATCGCCGGGGCGCCTGGTCGGATCGAGGAAGTCGACTAGACACCGATCAAAGAGCGCGTGCCGGCGGGCGTTGGCGATCCCGCCGTCGAAGTGCCCGTAGGGAACGACGAACCGCCAGCGCCGGCCCGGGTCCGCGCCGAGGGCGTTGAAGACTCCCGCGGCGGCCGGCGCGGGGACGGTGTCGTCTCGTTCGGCCAACATGCCGAGGGCGTGGCAGCGGACGCGGGGGGCGTGGACGGCCGCGTCGCAGAGGCGGAGCGTCTCCACGATGCGATCACGTCGGAGATGGTTCGCGGCGAGAACCGCCCAGACCTCCGCGCCCAGGCCGCGGGCGCAGCGTGAGCGTTCCTCGAGCCGCCAGGTCCAGTCGCCGAGGCTCGGCAGGGCCACGGCGACGCGGTCGATGCGCAGCACCGGGACGAGCGAGGAGGCGGCGATGATCGCCAGCCCGCCGCCGAACGACGTGCCGTGCAGATAGATCGGCGTCTCGGAGTCGGCGTGCTCGCGGAGGCGCCGCGCGAGCGCCCGGCAGGCGTTCGCGGCGTCGGCGACGGCCTGCGGCAGCACCCAGTGCATCGCGTCCTCGGGCGCGTGCACCTCCGTGTCAAGCCCCACGCCGATCCAGCCGAACGGAGCGACGGACGGCGAGCAGAGGTCGCCGGCGTCCACCTGCGAGCCGGGGTAGCCGCGCACGCGGACGATGAGCACGGCGACGCCTCGCGCCGCGACCGCCTGCCAGCGGACCGCGTCCTCGGCAAGGCGAGGCGGTCTGCCGTAGCCGTGGAGCGAGACGAGGCCGGCTCGCACCGGCACGCCCTCCGGCGGTTCGACAAGGGTGCAGCCGATTCGCACGCCGCGCACGCTCTCGAACCAGAGTTGGGCGGTCGGGTCGCCCGGGTCGCGTTCGCCGTGCGTCCACGGCTCGAGGGCAGGCTCGGACGCGAACGCCGCCTCGCGCCACCGCTTCCAGAAGACGGAGTGCGGCGGGGATGGCGCGGTGTCCGCGACGTGCGCGAGCGTGCGCACGACGCTCAGCCCGAAATCGTCGGGTTCGTTCATTCGCCCGGAAGGGTACGCGGGCGATCGTCGCCCGGGGCGTGCTCGCGGGCGAGGCTGCGCAGCGCGTCGGCGTTGAACTCGGCGGCCCAGATCTGGCTGCTCGGCCGCTGCTCGCTCTCGGCGAGCGGGCCGCGCTGCGCGACCCACAGCACGTGCCGGCCGTCCGCGCTGAACGCCGGCAGGCCGTCGAACCCGTCCGCGTGCGTGATGCGGACGCGCCACAGGTCCTTCAGCGGGGTGTCCGGGTCGAACTGGACGGCGAAGACCTCGTAGTTGTGGTGCCCGACCTCGCTGGTCGCGTAGACGATGAACTCCATCGAGGGGTGCCAGAAGGGCGCCCAGTTGACGTAGGCGTTGTCGCTCAGGGCGATCTCGCGCTTGAGGCCTGCGGGCGCGCCGTCCGCGTCGAAGTCGAGTTCGCCGACGAAGAGCTGCAGTTCGTTGTCGCCCCTGCGGTCGGAGCGGTAGCAGATCCACTCCCCGTCGGGGGAGAAGAACGGGCCGCCGTCGTATCCGTCCGCGACGACGATGGGCGTGTGCCGACCGGTGCGGGTGTCGTAGACGTAGATGTCGGCGTCCGGCTTTCCGAGGCGTGCGCTCTTTTCATCGTCCACGTTCGCGTAGAGAACGAAGCGGCCGTCGGCCGACCACGAGCACTCGGCGTCATATCCCGGGCGTTCGAAGAGGGGCGTCGGGGCGAGTTGCTTCGGCTCCCACGCGGGCTGCGGCTGGCCGGGGTGCATCGCGCGCCAGATTTCGGGCACGACGCGCGTGACGACCTCCATCTCCGACGGGAACTGCCAGACGTAGCGCCCCTCGCCGCGCTGGTAGCCGGGACCGCTGTGCTCGGCGGGCTGCACGAGCGTGGAACCGAACATGACCTCCCAGGGACGGAGCGGATGGAACCAGCCGCACGTGTTCGCCGAGCCGGGCGGGCTGACGAGGATGGGCTCGTCGAGCGCGACGGGGTTGCCCGTGTCGTCGTGGACAACCTCGGCGACATACATCGAGTAGTGCGCGTCCGGGCGAACGCCGGGCGGAGGCACGGGGATGGCCTGGAAGATGACCCATGACGCATCGGCGTTGAAATACTGCTCGCCGGCGCGGAGAAACCGATCGCGCGACGTTAACTGCACGTGCCGACGGAGGACCGGCGGTTCGAGCGCACGCCAGTCGAGCGGTTCGCCGCTCGGTGTATCGACGGGCTGTGCGTGCGCGGCCGTCGCCGCGAAGACACAGGAGCAAGAGAATACGGCGGCGGCGGAACGCATCATCGTGGGTTTCCAAGGGTGCATCGGCCGGCATCGTTGCTCGGCGGGCAAGGGTAGCCGCGTACCGTCCCCTCGTGCAGCCCGATCCCGGCATCCCGATCGTGCACCGCGAGGACGGCTTCGTTGTCGTGGACAAGCCGACCCGGCTGCTCTCCGTTCCCGGGCGCGGGCCGGACAAGGCCGACTGCGTGGCGGCTCGCGTCGCCGCGCTCATCGCCGAGGCCACAGGCCCGATGGCCGTCCACCGGCTCGACTTCGAGACGAGCGGCCTGATGGTCGTCGCGCTGGATGCGCAGACCCACCGCACGCTCTCATGCCAGTTCGAGCATCGCAAGACGGAGAAGCGTTACGTCGCCCTGCTGGGGGGCGAGGTCGAGGGCGACGAGGGGCGGGTCGACCTGCCGATCATCGCGGACTGGCCCAACCGCCCCAGGCAGATGGTGGACGCCGAACGCGGCAAGCCATCGGTGACGTTCTGGCGCGTGATCGGACGAGAGGCGGGACGAACGCGCGTCGAGTTTCGTCCGCTCACCGGCCGCACGCACCAACTCCGCGTCCACGCCGCGACGCCGCGCGAGCGAGGCGGCATCGGCGCTCCGATCGTGGGCGACCCGCTGTACGGGACCGGCGCGCCGGCGGAGCGCATGATGCTGCACGCGGCGACGCTGGCCTTCCGGCGGCCGAAGACGGGGGAGTGGCTGACGTTCGGCAGCGAGCCGCCATTCTGAGCGTTCTCACGCGGAGGCGCGGCGCACGCTGAGCGTACGGCAGGGGTCGGGAAGGACGGGAAACCGCGATGCGGTCGTCCTCCCGGCACCGTCACTTTCGCTCTCTCCGCGTTCTCCGCGCTTCTGCGTGAGACCCGTCAGATGACGATCGGCGTGCGCGAGGCGACGGCAGCCGAGGACAAGCCGGCACGGACGAGCAGTTCCGCGAGAGCGTCGGCGTCATTGTCGCTGAACGCGCCGACGTCATGGCTGTCGGCGTCGAGGACGCCCCAGCACTCGCCGCTCGGGTCGAGCATGGGGACGACGACCTCGGAGCGGTCGCGCGGATCGCAGGCGACGTAGTTCCTGCCGAGTGAAGCGACATCGCGGACGACGAGGGCGCGTCGTTCCCGCCATGCGCGGCCGCACGCGCCGTGCAGGCCGATGGGCGAGCAGGCGGGCTTGTCTCGGCGCGGGCCGAGGACCAGTTCGTCGCGGTCACCCGGTTTCACGTAGAAACCGACCCATGAGTAGCCCTCGTTCGAGAAGGCATCCCAGAGGGCATCCGCGACCGCCTGCATGCGTACCTCGCGCGACGAGGCGGGCGCGATGACAGGTTGCACCCGCGAGTAGTCGCGTCGGCGTGTGGCCGCGGTGGCGGAGGTGTCGGGCACGGTCGGTTCAGAGCGTGGCGGAGGTGTAGGGCAGCAGGCCCATGTACCTGGCGCGCTTGATGGCCTGGGCGACGAGTTTCTGCTCGCGCGCGGTGGTGCCGAGGCGCTTGCGGCCGTAGATCTTGCCGTTGGGGCTCATCATCCGACGGAGGGTGTCGTAGTCCTTCCAATCGACGTACTCGACACCCTTGCCGGAGGTCTTGACGACGTTGGTCCTGGTCGGTGCCTGGAAACGAGAGAACCTGCTCATCGATCGCTCCGTCATGGTCTGTGCGGCCCGGAGGACAGCCCGGGCGACGGTCTTGGGAGGCAACGGTAGGTTCGCCGAAGACGGAGGTCTATGCCTGGCCGGCGGCAGGGCGGCGGGTGAGGGCGTCGAGGCTGAGGTAGCCCGCGCCCCAGATGGTGACGGCCGCGCTGCCGACCAGCAGCAGGATGTTCTGGGCGACGTTGCACCAGCCGATTTTGTCGGGGGGGCAGAGGAGGCCGAAGTCGCCGAAGCAGCCGCACTTGGGGTCCACGTCCGTGCGGAGGAGGGCGGAGACGATCGCCCCGATGAAAGCGAGGAGCATGACCGAGAGGATCAGGGCGGCGGAGCGGGACCAGAGGCCGAGCACGATCGCGGCAGCGCAGACCATCTCGGTCCAGGGAACGACGAAGGCCGCGGCGGGAACGAGTTGTTCCGGGACGATCTTGAACCCGTGGATGCTGAAGGCGAAGGCCTGGGGGTCGGCGATCTTGAGGGCGGCGGCGAAGGCGAAGACGGCCGCCAGCGCGAGCCGGACGAGCAACAGCACGACCTTCACGATTGGGGGGGGGCCGCTCACTCGTCCCACCTCAGGAGTTCGTCGGGTCCTTGAGCGGTCTCGTGCCCCGCGGCTGCCCAACCCGGGTAGCCGTCCACGTCGATGTGGACGGTGGTGATGCCGAGGTCTTCAAGGCGGATGGCGACGAGGTGGGAGGCGTCGCAGGAACCGCCCTCGCAGTAGACGACGATGCGGTCGCCCGGCCCCATGAAGTCGAGCAGGGCGGAGATGCCGGAGATTTTCGAGGGTGGCACGTTGAACGCGCCCGGGATGTGGCCGGCCTCGTACTCCTCGACGGGGCGGGCGTCGATGAAGAGGGCGAGGTTCTCGTCCCAGAGGCGGAAGGCGGTGTCGGTGCCGATCTCGGTGGGGAGAGTGTCCAGCCAGGCGGCGAGCGCGGCGGCGTAGTCGGGCTTGGCTTCGCCGGTCGCGTCGGTCGGCTCCGGGGTGTCGGCGCCGGGATCGAGGCGTGGGCGATCAGGGGGGGGGATGAGGGGGCCTTCGGGGCGTCCTTCGCCGGCACGGACGCGGATGTTGGGGGTCGTCCACCAATGCGCGCCGGCGACCAGGGCGGCGAAGCCGAAGAGCGCGAGCGCGCGCATGAGGACGACGGACACTCCGCCGCGGTGGGCGGTGGTCGTGCGGGAAGCGGCGCGGGTGTCCGGCTCGGCCATGTGGCGGTTGCCTACCAGTCAGTTGCGACGGACGGAGGCGAAGTAGGGGATGCTCATGGTCTGCTCGCGTTCGACGTCGGTGTGGACGATGAGCAGCCCTCTGACGCCGCGTCCGTTCTCGCCGATCTGTCCCGAGATGCGCAGGACGTAGGCCGGGGCCTTGCTCCCGCCGTTGGGGGACTGCGGGGCGAGGGTGATCTTGACGGCATCGGGGTCGGGGTTGCGGTCCTCGACGTCGAGGATTGTGAACGGGGTTCCGGTTCGGGAGCGGATGACGACCTCCTGCTCGAAGGTGTCGCCGATGCGGACCGCGCCGAAGGAGACGCGCTCGGGAAGGATTTCGAGGTCGCCGAGGTGCTGGGCGAGGAGTTCGACCTGGAGTTGTTCATTCTTCGGGTCGTTGGTGCGGATTCGGGCGTGGTAGTTGCGGATGAGGCCGATGGGCGCGCCCGGGCGCATCTTGACGGTCAGCGTCGTGGTCGGGAGCGGCTCAGGCTCATCCTCGAACTTCACCTGTTCGGTCTTGCCGAGCGTGATCGTGAAGACGTCGGCGTTGTCGCTGACGGCTTCGAGTACCTTGAAGTCAGGGGTGCGTCCGGCGACGCGGATGACGAGTTCCGCGGGCGTGTCCTTGGCCACGGGGCCGAAGTGGGCCATCCTGGGTTCGATGATGACCGAGGGGCGCACCTTGGCGGCGACGACGAGTTGGATGGTGCGCCGTTCGGGGTCGTTGGTGGTGACGGTGACGGTCTGGTGCTGATCGCCCGCGCGGTTCTTGGGGTCGTAGACGACCTTGATGGTGCCGCGCTCGCCGGGCTTGAACTGGGTCTTGCTGAGAGCCGGGACGGTGCAGTTGCAGCTGCCCTTTGCGCTCTCGATGCGGAGCAGGCCCGGGCCTTCGTTGACGAAGACGAACTCGGTCTCGGACTTCTCGGTGTCCAAGATCAGCCCGAAGTCGTGTCGGTCGCGGTCGAAAACGATGCGGGGAGGCACACGCTCTTCGAGCGTCGGCGGGAGTCGGTTGGGAGCGTCGGCCTGGTCGAGGAGCTGGGCTGCGCTCATCCCGGCCGGCAGGGTCGTCGCGAGAGTAAAGAGAGCGATGACGGACAATCTCATGGCTCGCCTCCGCTGTTCCGGCCTGGGGCCATGGAGGCCCGATACAGCCGGCACCTGTCAAAACGCGAACTCGTCGCTACCTGATCCCCCGCGTACCGACTGATACGCTCGAAGCAGAGGGGAGGTGGCACGGAAAGTCTATCGCCCCGTTGGGGAGCGATCCTGATCTCACGCCGGACGGCGATGGCATCTGCGGACGGGCTGTACGGGGCGGGGAAACCCCTGTGTCCGCTCAACGCGGTGGTGCGGCGGGGGGGGTTGCGGTGGGGGCGTGTCTGCGACGCGGGGAAGCTCCGTAGATCACGGACTTTGTCCACTCCCGATCGACGTCGGTTTGGATGGTGAGGTGCCCGCGGACGGCGCGGCCGTGTTCGGGCATGGTGATCTTGAGGGTCAGGGTGTATGCGCTCGGCGGTGTGCCGTCGGGGCCTGCGATGGGCGTGAGGGTGACGCGGCAAGCGTCGGGGTCGGCGGTGGTGTTCTTGACGTCGCGGATGGTGAAGGGCCTGCCGGAGCGTGAGCGGATCACGATCTCGCGTTCGACCGATTCGCCGATGACGATCGCGCCGAGCTGGATGCGTTCCGGCGTCACTTCGATATCGCCGACGACGGAGGCGACGGCGTCGACGCGGAGCGTTTCTCGGCGGGGGTCGTTGGTGCGGATGGTGATGAACTGGCGCAGGAGGCCGACCGGCGTGCCCTTGAGGAGGCGGACCTTCAACGCCGTGCTGGGGAGGGGTTCCGGCTCGCCCTCGAACTCGCGGAGTTCGGTGTCGCCGATTTCGACGCGGATGAGGTCCGGGTTGTCGGCAAGGGCTTCGAGCACCCTGAAATCGTCGGTGCGACCGGCGATCAGCAGCGTGGTTTCAGCGATATGGTCCTTCTCCACGCTTCCGAAGCCGGCGGCGCGGGGCGAGGCGAACACGAGCGGCCTGACGTTCGCCCGGATGTCGAGCCTGACGGTGGGTCGCTCGGGGTCGTTGGTCGAGAGCGTGACGAACTGGGCCTGAGCCCCGTCGCGTCCGCTCGGGTCGAACGACACGGAGATCGCGCCCGATTCGCCGGGATCGCACTCCGCTGTCTCGATGACGCCGCTCGTGCACTTGCAGCTCGGCGCGATGCCGGTGATGCGGAGGGTCGCCGATCCGTCGTTGACGAACGTGAACCGCGTCGTCACGGGCCGATCGTCGAGAATCGAGCCGAAGTCGTGCAGCGGACGGTCGACGATCATGCTCGGCGCATCGCGCCGTTCGGACGGAAGCGCAGGGTCGTGCGGGGTTGTCTCCTGCCCCGTGGCGTGCGTGCAGACGAGCGTGAACGCGGAGCAGAACGCGAGGGCGAGGGGAATCCTTCGCATGGACGACCTCCTTGCGCTGCCGCGTGGCGCGGCAGCCCCCCGCGCGACGGCGGGCCGGCCAGGCAAGACAGACCCGCGATCGCACGGACTGTACGCGATGCATCGCCGCGAGGTCGGCCCCGTGGCAGGAGGCGCGGAAAACCCGGGGAATCGAGTCCTGTTTCCGCGTGTCGTAACGGCTCTGACGCTTCCGTCTCGATCGGGTCAGCAGCCGGCGATCCAGAGGTTGAGGAAAACGGCAACGTCGATCGAGTTCACGACGCCGTCTCCGTTGAAGTCGGCGGCCTGGTCGCCGGTGACCCAGGTGTTGAGGAATGCGACGAGGTCGATGGAATCTACGTTGTCGTCGCGGTTGAAGTCGGCGAGGCACTGGCACTCGTCGGGAATGCCGTCGCGGTTGAGGTCCTGGCTGCGCCCGGCGGCGATGTCGCAGGAGTCCGGGAGTCCGTTGGCGTTGCAGTCCTGTGCGCGGCCGTCGGCGATCTCGCAGTCGTCGGGGATGCCGTTGAGATTGCAGTCGGTTCCGGCGTCGGGCATGAAGTCGAAACCGCTGGGTCGCCAGATGTCGGTGTCGTTGCCGACGATGAAGGCACGCATGAAGTAGCCGTTGCGCGGGTCGAAGTGGTAGACGCGGGCGCGTGTGACGTGGAGGCCGCCGGTGTCGCGGTGGACGTGGCTGGTCGAGGCGTAGACCCCGCCGTCCGGTCCGACACGAAGCCCCCACGGCTCCTCGAGGGTGAGGACGGTGGAGGTGCCGCCCTGGTTCCACTTGCCCTTCGGGGCGCCGGTGGCGCCGTCGTAGGCGAGGATGCGGTTGTTGCCGTAACTGGCGACAAGGAGGTCGCCGGTGATCGGGTTGTAGACGATGCCGCGAGGCTGGTTCAGGCCGCCGTTGTTCGAGGTGACGACGGTCCGGAGGAACTCGCCGGTGCTGGCGTCGTACTCGCGGACGCGGTTGTTGCCTGCGGCGACGACGAGCGTGCCCGACGGGGAGAGCGTCATGCCCCAAGGCGAGACCAACCCTCCCGAACCGGGCGCGACCAGTTCGCCGAGGTGCTGCCCGGTGGCGAGGTCGAACTCGTGGACGCTGGCGGTGTCGAGCGAGGCGACGAGGAGCGTGCCCCGGGGGGTGACGACCATGCCTGTCGGCGTGGACAGGCCGCCTGCGCCGGAGGGGACGAAGTCGCCGACGAGCGCGCCTGAGCGGTCGAACTCAACGACGCGGTGGTCCGCGCCGCTGGAGACGAGCACGCGGCGATCGGGGGTGATGACGAGATCGTGCCCGGCGTTGACCGCTGGTGGCGAGACCGCCGCGACGACACCCGTCACGGAGTGGCAGGAGCGGATTTCGGGCTGTGTGAGGCTTGTGACGAAACAGAAGTGGGCGGCGTCGAGAGCGAGGAGGTCGATGATGCCGTCGCGGTCGCAATCCTGGCAGGCGTCGAGGATGCCGTCGCGGTCGATGTCGAGGGGCATGTTCGCCTGGATGGCGGCGTAGTCGTAGACGCCGTCGGCGTCGCAGTCGGACTGGCAGGCGTCGGGGATCGTGTCGCCGTCGCTGTCGGTTTCGAGTCCGGTGTAGGTGTCCCAGGCGTCGGGGAGTCCGTTGGCGTTGCAGTCCGGCTCGCAGCGGTCGGGGATGAGATTGCCGTTGGCGTCCTCGGCGAGTCCGAGGGCGATCTCCTCGGGGTCGAGGATGCCGTTGCGGTTGCAGTCCTGGCAGTCGTCGGGTATGCCGTCGGCGTTGGCGTCCTGTGCGAGTCCGAGGGCGATCTCTTCGCTGTCGGGGATGCCGTTGAGGTTGCAGTCGAAGGTGAGGCAGTCACGGGTGGCGACGTGCTCGTGCATGGCACGTCGTGTGAGGCGGTGGAATCGCATGTCGATGTTGGCTTCGCCGCCGCTGACGGTCTGGGCGCAGTAGCTCATCATATCGCCGCGGCTGGGGATGGGCGTGTCGTTGGCGCAGTTGTCGACGCCGTAGTCGTGGGTGTGGAGGGTGCCGCAGTTGTGGCCGAGTTCGTGGGCGGGGACGACGACGTCGCGGTTGAAGACGTGGGGGCGGTCGGGATCGACGAAGAACCCGAGTGTGTAGCCCGCCCAGGAGTAGCCGTTGTTGGTGCAGAGCGCGCTGAGATAGGCGACACCGCCCGCGCTGAGGTACCGCCTCGCGCTGAGGTATTGAGCGGTGTCGCGGGGGATGTGCTGCATGTTGTTGTTCCAGTGGTTCCTGAACGCGCCGAGCGGGTTTTCGTTGCCCTGGTAGAGGTCGTTGCGGTTGTCCCACAGGCGGACGTAGGTCAGTTCGAAGCGCAGGTTCATCTCCCGAAGGTAGATGTCCGAGACGGCGCCATAGAGAGTGACGACGTACTCGGCGGCGGCATCGAGGTCGCCGAAGAGCAGGAAGTACTCGTAGTCGGTCTCGATCGCCAGTTCGATGATTCGATAGAGGTTGCTCGGCTGGTCGGGTGTGCTGCGCGTGTCCGGCATCGGCTCCTGGTTGTGGCGTACGACACGGCAGAACTCGACGCCGGGTGGGAGGAGCGTTCCTCCCGGGCGCACGGCGAAGACGCTGACCTCGCCCGGGCGAGTCGCGCCGCCGCCGGGCAGGCGCGAGGAAACGCCGAAGCGTTCGCCGGCGACTTCGAGGTAGCCGTTCGCGGCGTTCGCACCCAGCGCGATGAAGGCATGCGACCCGGGCTGGCCGACGACGGTCCCGCGGAGGAGAGTGACGGAGGATGGGTCGAAGTTCAGTGGAGAGTCAGCCTCGCCGGCGCGCCCGACGGCGAAGCGCGTCCACGGGGTTGTCACGGAAAGTCGTGTGAGCAGCAGGTCGGCCCGGCGCCCGCTCGCTCCGAGCGGGAAGTCCCGGACGACGATCGGTCCTCCGGCGCGCCCGTCGAGCGCGGCGTCGTCGAAGGTGTAAGTCGCCACCGGCGCGCTGCCGGAGAGCGTCTGTCCCCGCGACTGGCTCGGGGACATCCACGCGAAGATCAGGAACGCCGCCGTGCAGCCGGCCAACCACGCCGGTCCTCGGTATGCCATCGCGTGCTCCTTGCCGCCCGCAACCGCGGCGGCCGCCCCCGAAACCGCCAGACTACAAGCGGGAGAGGCCCACGATCAATGGGCGTCGCGGGGTTTGGGGTACTGATTGAGGCCGAGAATCGTGGGGTTCAGGCAGGAACCGGGGGAACCGCCCGCTCGTTCGCCGCGCCGAAGGCGAGCCAGTGGTCGAGGGCGCGGTGAACGTCGCCCGGATTGGCGGCCAGGCGCACGCCGTCCTTCAACCCGCGGCAGTGGGAGCCGTTGATGGTCTTGCCGAGCCAAGCGATCTTCTGTCTGATTTTGTGCATGGCGTAGTGGTCGCCGCGGAACTCGCGCATGCGCTCGAAGTAGCGGCGCACGATCTCGACCTTCTCCGCTTCCGTCGGCTCCTCCGATCCTTCATCCTCGGGTGGGGCGGGCGTTCCGTCCGCCTCTTCCCGCGCGATCCTGCACTGCTCCTGCCACGCCAGCCTGAAGACCCAGGGCATGGCGAATGCACCGCGGCCGATCATCACGCCGGCGCACCCGGTTTCGCGCAGCATGGACACGGCATCATCGGGCGTTCGCACGTCGCCGTTGCCGATGACCGGGACGCCACCGCCCGGCTCGCCGGTGTAGCGGCCTGTCGCGACGGCGACGGCCTCGACGACGCGGCGTATGCCCTCGCGCCGGCACTCGCCCTTGAACATCTGCTCCGTGGTCCTGCCGTGCACGGTGACCATGGCGACGCCGACGCGGGCGAGGCGCACGGCGAGCGAGCATGCCACGCCGCGGTCGCAATCGGCCTCGCTCCAGCCGAGGCGCATCTTGGCGGTGAGCGGGATGCTCTCGGGCAGCGCGGCCCGGACGGACTCGGCGATGCGGACCGCCCGGTCGAGATCGCACATCAGTTTCGAGCCACCGTCCTTCTTGCAGACCTTGTCCACGGGGCAGCCCATGTTCAGGTCCACGACGGTCGCGCCGTGGTCGGCGCACCACCGCGCGCCGTCGGCGAGCAGGGCCGGGTCCGAGCCGTAGAGTTGCATGCCGACCGGGCGGTCGAACTCGTTGGTGCGTGCGAGGTCAAGCGAGGCTTCCGTGCCGCAGAGGAGGCCGCGCGGGCTGAGGAGATCGGTGCAGGCCAGCCCGACGCCGCCGAGTTCGCGGCAGGTCATGCGCCAGGCGAGGTCGCACCAGCCGGCGATCGGCGCGAGGAGGAGGTTGGTCCGCAGCCGAACCGGGCCGATCTGGAGCGGCTTGGCGAGCACGCGGAACTGTAGGGGGAGGCATCGGGCACCGGGCATCAGAAAGGTGACGCCTGCCCTTGACCACTCCACCGCTTCATCACGACTCACTCCGTCACTTCCTCCTAGACTGCCCGCGTGTATCAGGCGTTGCTGACCCGGAAGTACCTGACGACGAAGGTCATGCCGCTGCTGGCGTCGCTGGGCGTCGCATTGTGCACGGCGATGGTGCTGATCACGTGGTCGGTGATGGGGGGGTTCCTGCGGATGCTCACGGAGTCGGGGCGTTCGCTGATCGGGGACGTGCGGATCGTCTGGCCGAACACCGGGTTCCCGCACTACGACGACCTGATCGCGCGGCTGGAGGCGGACCCGGAGGTCGAAGCCGCGACGCCTCTGATCGAGACGTTCGGGATCATCACGCTCCCGGACGGTCGGACGGAGGGCGTAGCGGTGCGCGGCGTGGATGGGCCGGGGTTCGCGCGGGTCACGTCATTCGCCGAGACGTTGTGGTGGAAGCCGATGGCCGAGCCGCTTCGGAAGGATCGCAGGGGTGAGGATCCGCGGCTGGATGGGCGCGAGATGTGGCGTCGGCTGTACGAGAACGGGCTGGCGTTGACGCGGCCCGACCCGGAGACGGGCGAGCCGAAGCCGGCGCTGGTGCTCGGGATCGAGGTGACGGACTTCAACCGGCGTACGCGGAGCGGGTTCTACATCCCGATGGTGATCCCGCAACAGACGGCGGAGGGCGGGTTGACGCACGCCGACGTGTTCATGCCGTTGCAGGGGGAACTGACGCTGCGGGTGGTGCCCCTGGACAGCAAGGGCAGGCCGCGCGACGTGCAGACGCGGGTGCTGCCGGTGGCCAATGAGTTCGAGAGCGGCCTGTACGACATCGACCGGCAGACGGTGCTGGTGCGTTTCGACGCGTTGCAGTCGATGCTGCAGATGAACGAGGGGCTGAGGCTGTCCGACAAGGGTCCGGACGACGTGTTCGCGGAGGCTGAGGGCGAGGGGGAGGGCGGCTACGAGATCGATCCGGCGCGCACGACGGCTGTGCTGGTCCGGGGACGGACTGCCGACCGTGATCTTGCCGGATTCAAGGCCCGGGTTGAGCGCATCTACGCGGAGTTCGCGGCGGTGCACGCCGGGGAGGTGCCAGCGCCGTCCGTGATCGTCATCCAGACGTGGGAGGACGCGAACCGGACGATGATCGCGGCGGTGAAGAAGGAGACCGCGCTGGTTCTGTTCATCTTCTCGTTCATCTCGATGACGGCGGTGTTCCTGGTGCTGGCGATCTTCTGGGCGATGATCAGTGAGAAGACGCGCGACATCGGCGTACTGCGCGCGCTCGGCGCCGGTTCGTGGGGGATCGCGTGGGTGTGGCTGCGGTACGGCGCGGCGATCGGGCTGGTGGGGTCGGTGGCGGGCGGGCTGCTGGCGTGGGCGATCGTGACGAACATCAACGACATCCACGACTGGATGGGCACGAGCCTCGGGCTGTACGTCTGGGACCCGGCGGTGTACGTGTTCAAGGAGATTCCGCGGCGGATCGAGCCTGACAAGGCGGCGTTCGTGCTGGCCGGGGGCGTGCTCTCGTGCCTGCTTGGCGCGCTGATCCCGGCGTTGCGTGCGGCGTTCATGCATCCCATCCGCGCTCTGCGCTTCGAGTGAGCACCGTGACGCAGCACGCCGCCATTCCGATGATTCCCGAGCCGCACGCGGCGTCGAGGGGCTCGCTGCTTGCCGTGCGTGACCTCCACAAGACCTACCGCCTCGGTCGCGTGGACGTGCCGGTGCTGCGGGGCGCGACGCTCGAGGTGCGAGAGGGCGAGTGGGTGGCGGTGCTTGGGGCGTCCGGCTCGGGGAAGAGCACGCTGCTGCACCTGATCGGGGGCTTGGACCGCCCGGACCGGGGCGTTGGCGGTGAGCATCCGATCCGGTTCGACGGCAGGCCGCTCTCGGAGATGTCGATCCGCGAACTGGACCGCTACCGGGCGGAATCGGTGGGTTTCGTGTTCCAGTTCTACCACCTTCTGCCGGAGTTGAACGTGCTGGAGAACGTGCTGCTGGGGGCGATGGTGCTGCACGGCCGCTTCGGCTATTCCCGCCGGCGTGCGGCGCTCCGTGCCCGGGCGACGGACCTGCTGACTTCGTTCGGCCTTTCGCGCCGGCTCGCGCACAGGCCGGCTGAAATTTCGGGGGGCGAGCGCCAGCGTGTGGCGATCGCCCGTGCCCTGATCAACGAGCCGCGGCTGCTCCTGGCGGACGAGCCGACGGGCAATCTCGACCGTGAGACGGGGAGGCGGATCCTCGATGCCATTGCGGGCGTTCGGGGCGGGCCGGCCCGGACGATCGTGATGGTGACTCACGACCCCGAGGTTGCCGCTCGGGCGGATCGGATCGTTCATCTTGAGGACGGCCGCGTGGTGGCGGGGTCGATCTGAGGGGGCCGGCGCGCCCCGGGGGGGTAAAGCGGTTACTATCCCCGGATCGGCCCCACGTGAAGCCATGCCGACCAGCGAAGTCACCCCAGGACCGGCCCTTCCGTCTACCTCGCTTACCCTCGTCGGGGCGAGCGGGCAGCCGGTGTGCGCGAAGGTGACGGAGGTCGGCGAGGGGCCGACGGTCGTCTTTCTGCACGGCTTGGTGGGGCTGAACGACCACTGGGAGGACGTGGTCAACCGCGTTCACCCGCGGGTCCGCTGCGTGATGCTCGAACTGCCCCTCCTCGACCTGACGGACGAGGACTGCTCGGTGGACGGCGTGGAGGAGTTGACCTCCCGTTTCCTCGACCAGCACCTCGACGGTCCGGCGGTGCTGGTGGGCAACTCGTTCGGGGGGCACGTCGCGTTGCGAGTCGCGCTGCGGCGGCCGGAACTGGTCCGGGGCCTGGTGCTGGCGGGGTCGAGCGGGCTGATCGAGCGGTCGATGGTGCGCGAGGTGCAGATCCGGCCGAGCCGGGAGTGGCTCGCCCGGAAGATCGGCGAACTGTTCTACGACCCGATGCACGTGCGTGAGGCGGACCTCGACCGTGCGTACCGCGAGCTGACTCACCGTGAGAAGGCGCGTGCGATGGTGCGGCTGTCGCGGACGGCGCGCCGGAACCACCTCGGCGAGCAGATCGGGCGTATCACCGCGCCGACGCTGCTCATCTGGGGGCGTAACGACATCGTGACACCGCCCGAGGCCGCGGAGGAGTTCATGCGGTTGCTGCCGGATGCGAGGCTGGTCTGGTTCGACCGGTGCGGGCACGTACCGATGGTCGAGCGGCCGGACGAGTTCGCCGCGGCGATGATCCGGTTCGCGGAGGAACTCGACGAACGTTCCGCGGGTGCGAACGGCCGTGGCAGTCGCTGACCGGGCCAGCGCGGCACACTCGCCCGCGAACGGGCGCTGGACCTCGATCGTGGGGCACGCGCTGCGGGCACGCGTTGCGCGCCGGTCGGCGAGGCTCTCGGACACGCGCTGGTGGGCGGAGCACACGGCGCGGGTGCAGCGGGCGCAGTTGCGGTGGCTGCTGCGGCGTGCGGCGCGGTGCGAGTTCGGGCGTTCGCACGGCTTTGCGCGCCTGGCGTCGCTGCCTGATGACGAGATGCTGGCGGGATACCGTGCCTCGGCGCCGGTCGCGGACTGGTACGCCTTCCGCGAGCGGATCGCGCGGATGCGTGAGGGGGGCGAGCGGGACGTGCTCTGGCCGGGGCTGGTGCGGGACTTCGCGCAGACCAGCGGCACGACCGCGGGCGACAAGTTCATCCCCGTCTCCCGGGAGATGATGCGGTCGAACTACCGGGCGAGCCTGGACATTTTCGCGCACGCGGTTCGGTTCGGGGTCTCGCTCCCGGGCTTGATGGGAGGACGGTGCCTCTTCATCGGCGGGTCCACGAGCGTCGAGACGAACGAGCACGGCGTGCGCACGGGCGACCTGTCGGGGCTGGTGACGGGGTTGATCCGCTGGCCGCTGAGCGAGGTGTATCTGCCCGGGCGTGGGATCGCGCTGATGAGCGACTGGCCGGCGAAGATCGACGCGATGGCGAGGTTGTGCGTCGATCACGACGTGCGGTTCATCAGCGGGATGCCGTCGTGGGCGATCGTGCTGTTCGATCGGATGTTGCAGGTCGCGCGCGAGCGGGGGCGTGCCGCGTCGTGCATCCGCGACCTGTGGCCGAACCTGCGGGTGTTCGTGCATGGTGGCGTGAAGTATGCACCGTTCGATCCTCGCGTGCGTCGGTTCTGGTCGGGGAACGAGGGCGAGGACATCCCGCACCGGATCGAGTTGTACCCGGCGAGCGAGGCGTTCGTGGCGATCCAGGACGAGCCGAACCGTGAGGGGGTGTCGCAGCCTTCGTTGCGGCTGTGCGCGGACCACGGGAACTTTTTTGAGTTCGTGCCGTTGGAAGAGATCGACTCGGCCTCGCCGCGCGCGTTCGCGTGCGATGAGGTCGAGCCGGGGGTGAGGTACGTCGTCGTGCTCTCGACGTGCGCGGGATTGTGGAGGTACGTGCTGGGAGACGTGGTGGAGTTTGATTCGATACCGAGGGCGAGACCGGGCCTTCAAGGCCCCGCCCCGGGGACAGGAGGCCGCGACTTTGTTGGCCCTTGTCGCCTTCGCATTGTCGGCCGGCATCGGCACTTCATCAACGCCTTCGGCGAGAACATCATCGTCGAGCACGTCGAGAACGCGGTGGCGGCCGCGGCCCGCGAGGCGGGCGTGACGGTCGGGGAGTTCACCGCTGCGCCGGTGTACCCTGGAGAGGGTCGGCGGCCCGGGCTGGAGCTGGCGGTGGAGATCGCGGGCACGGTGCCGGCGGCGTTCGTCGAGGCGTTCGACCGCGCGCTCAAGTCGCAGAACGTGGACTACACGACGAAGCGAACGGCCGACCTCGGCATGGCGCCTCCGGTCGTTACGCCTCTGCCGCCGGGGGCGATCCACCGCTGGCTCGAATCGCGCGGGAAGCTGGGCGGGCAGCACAAGTGCCCTCGATGCGCGAACTCGCGTGAGATCATCGAGAGCGTGGTCGCGGTCGCGCGTGGGTGGTGATCGCCTTCAGGCGCGCACGAACGGGTTGGTCCGTTTCTCGCGACCGATCGTGGTCGCGGGGCCGTGGCCGGGCAGGACGCGGGTATCGTCGGGGAGCGCATAGAGCGTGTGGCGGATGGAGCGCACGAGTGCATCCGGGTCCGAGGTCGGGAAGTCGCTGCGTCCGACTGAACCGGCGAAGAGGGTGTCGCCGACGATCGCGGTCTTCGAGGCGTCGTGGACGAGCGTGATGCCGCCCGGCGAGTGGCCGGGCGTGTGGAGGACGCGCCAGGTGGTACCCGCGAGCGTGATTTCCTCGCCGCCTTCGAGCATCCGGTCGGGGCCGGGGGCGGTGATGGGCATTCCGATCGCGGCGGAGAGGTTCAGTTCGGGATCGTTGAGCCACTTCGCTTCGGCGGCGTGAACCCAGACCGGAGTCCGGGGGAATGCCCGGATGACGGCGTTGATACCGCCGATGTGGTCGAGGTGGGCATGGGTCAGGACGATCGCGGCGGGTCGGAAACCACCCCTGCGGACGGTGTCGATCAGGCGACCTGGGTCGAAGCCGGCATCGACGATCCAGCACTCGTCCGACCCCGGCACGGAGACCACGTAGCAGTTGGTTTCCCACGGCCCGAGGGTGACGATCTCGACGTTCGGGGCTGGCTCGGGCCGCATCCATCGATCATAGTTAGACTTGGGGAGCAGCCAGCCCGATCAAAGGGCAAGGAGCCGACCATGCCCCTGATCCGGAACATCGACGCGACCCCGCTGACCCCCGTGGAGATGCCGGGCGTGCAGGGGGCACGAATGGCGGTGATGGTGGGGCGTGCGGACGGCGCGCCGAACTTCGCGTTGCGGCAGTTCCGTGTCGAGGCCGGCGGTCACACGCCTCGGCACTCGCACGACTACGAGCACGAGGTGTTCATCGTGTCGGGTTCGGGGACCGTATTGCTGGAGGGCAAGGAGCGACCGATCCGGGCCGGCGACGTGATCTATGTGCCTGCGAACGAGGAGCATCAGTTTCAGGCTGCGGCTCCGGACGGCCTGCGGTTTCTGTGCCTGGTGCCGATGAGCCGGGACTGCGGCGATCCGACGCCTGGGAGTTGAGGCGGTTTCAATCGAGCCACGGAGTCATCAGGGATGAGCGACAAGGGTTCACGATCGGCATGGCGGGAGACGACGGTGAGGCTGGCGTGGAGTTACGGTGCGGCCGCGGTGGTCGCGCTCGGTCTGTGCCTGTGGGGCGTCTGGCACCGCGACACGACACTGACGGCGATGGGTGTGCTCGGGCTCGTGCTGGTGCTGGCGGTCGCGCCGGTGACGTTCGCGGCGGTACGGAGCGGGGGCGGAGGGGGGGGTGACTTCGGGCAGGCGGCGTCGGAGTTCAGGGCGGCGGTCGAGCGGCTGGCGGAGCTGCAGGCGCTCTCGGACGACGCTCGTCGCGTGCTGAACCGCGGGCGTGAGAGGGAGTTGCTGCGACGGGCGATCGAGGAGGACATCGCGGCAGGTGAATGGGAGGCCGCGCTGGTGCTGGTGCGCGAGTTGGCGGATCGCTTCGGCTACCGGACGGATGCGGAGGAGTTCCGGGCGCGGGTCGAGGCGGGTCGGCGCGACGCGTACGAGCGGCAGATTTCGGCGGCGATCGCGCAGTTGGACGGGCTGATCATCCAGCGTCGATGGGACGACGCGCGTGCCGAGGCGGGGAGGCTCACCCGGCTGTACCCGGATTCGCACCGGGTGCAGGGGCTTCGCAAGCGTGTGGACGACGCGCACGAGCGGTACAAGGAGGACCTGGAACGCCGGTTCCTGCTGGCGGCGCAGGAGAGCCGGATCGAGGACGCGATGGCGATGCTCAAGGAACTGGACGGCTACCTGTCGGAGCGCGAGGCGGAGCCGTTCCGGGAGGTGGCGCGCGGCGTGATCGGCAAAGCGCGGGAGAACCTCGGCGTGGAGTTCAAGCTGGCTGTCCGGGATCGTCGGTGGGGGCACGCCGCACGAGTGGGTGAGCGGATCATCAACGAGTTTCCGAACACGCGGATGGCGGAGGAAGTGCGTGGGATGATCGACGGTCTGCGGGCGAGGGCGGCGTCGATCGGGTGACGGCGCGTGTGAGGCATGGGTTACTTGTCCATGCCGACGTAGCGCAGCCGGTAGATCGCGCCCTCGCGTCCGCTGGTCGAGAAGAAGAGGGAGCCGTCGGGGGCTTGCTCGACGTCCGCGGGTCGGGCGAGCACCTGCCGGGCGTCGCGGCTGAGGGTGGAGACGACCTTGACCATGCCGACGGGCCTGCCCGCGCCGAGCGGGTCATCGTCGAAGATCACGCGGGCGACGCAGTAGCCGACGGGAACGGAGCTGTTCCATGAGCCGTGGCAGGCGATGAAGATGTCGCCGTTGTGATCGGGGGGGAACGCGCCGCGGTTGCGTGCGGGATCGACGAATGCGAAGCCGTTGGTGGCCCAGTGCGCGCCGACGCACCACTCGGGGGGGGTTGTGCGAGCGGCGAGGTCGTGGATGTCGGAGCGGTCGAGGTACTCGTAGCGTGGGACGCGGAGACCGGTGACGAAGGGGTGCCCGTAGAAGCCGCCCCTGACGTAGAGGTTGAGTTCGTCGGGCGGGTTGAGATCGGTGATGGGCTGGTGGCCCTGCCTGTCGCCGATGGGTTGTCCGAACCAGTCGGAGCCGTGGTCGAACCCCCAGAGGCGTTCGGCGGCGGGGTCGTCGCCTGGTCGGATGCGGAGTTTCTCGGTGTTGCGGAGGCCCTCGGCGAAGAGGGTCTTTCCGGTGCCGTCGAGGTTGTAGCGCCAGAGTTTCTGGCGGTCGGTGTCGCGTTCGTCGGCGATGTTGCCGGAGTCGCCGATGGATGTGTAGATGTGATCGCCGGTGACGAGCAGGGAGCGCCACCAGTGCCCCCCCCTTGTGGGCAGGTCGCGTTCGGAGAGGACGTCCACGACTTCGTCCGCGACGCCGTCGCCGTTGGTGTCGCGTCCCTTGTGGATGGAGGACTCGGTGCTGAACCACATCCATCCGTCGGCGAAGCAGAGTCCGTGGACGGAGCGCTTGCCCTGCACGAAAGTGCCGAGCGGCTCGTAGCGTCCGTCGCCGTCGGGGTCGTGGAAGGTGCGTATGACGCCCGGCCCTGGGAGGGAGACGTAGAGCGTGCCCCGATCGTCGAAGGCGAGGAACCTCGCCCCGGGGAGCGAGGGGACGGCGACCTCGACGAGATACCCCTCGCGCACGCCGAACTCGGGGACTCCCGGCCCCGTTCCCTGCCCGGAGGCGGGCCAGGCAAAGGCGGTCAAGAGCACGGCGAGGGTTCTGCGGGTCATGCGGGCCTCCTTGAGCCAGTGAACAGAGGACAAAGGACAGTGGACATTGGGAGTGTGACGGTAGCCGTGGGGCGTCGGCAGGCCCAGAATCCACCATGTCCGTTCGGCGTGGCTTCACTCTTGTCGAGCTGCTGGTGGTGATCGCGGTCGTTGCGTTGCTCATCGGTCTGCTGCTGCCCGCGCTGGCCGGGGCGCGCGAGGCGGGTCGGGGTGCGGCGTGCCTGTCGAACCTTCGTCAGATGTTCCTCGCATGCCGTATCTATGCCGATGAGTACGACGGGTACGGGCCTGCGATCGGGCAGCCGTGGGGCAAGCCGCCGAACTGGGCGCTGGTGGTGCAGACGTACGCGGGGATGGCCGGGGAGACGGCTGGCGAGTTGTATCGGCCGAAATCCGTGCTCGTGTGCCCGACGATCGACCGTGCGTTTGGAGTCGTGATGACGCGGACGTACGCGATGAACGGCACAGGCCACGCCGGCGCGGACATGGGCGACGCGACGGACTACGACCTGCCGGACGGGCGGGCGCATGTGCGGTTCGATTTCGTGGCGTTCCCGGATCGTCCGGCGATCCTGCTGGACTCGGACCTGGGATACAACATCACGGACGCCCCCCCCTCGGACCGGACGGCGAGCGTGATCGATTTCCGCCAGAGCGAGCACGTCGAGTACCGGGTCGGGTGGTTCCATGCATCGGGACGGGTCGTGCAGGCGGTGCGTTTCGACGGCTCGTCGAAGGGATACAGGGAGTTGCCGGCGGAGTGGGCGGAGCGGCTGCCCTGATCGGCTGCGGACCCCTTCGTCGATTGTGCTCCTATGATGCTCATGTCATGAACGCGCTGGTCGGCATCATCATTGGTTCGAAATCCGACTGGGAGACGATGCGCCACGCCGCGGAGACGCTGTCGGAACTCGGCATCCCGCACGAGAGCCGGGTGGTGAGCGCGCACCGGACGCCGGACCTGCTCTTCGAGTACGCCTCGTCGGCCGAGGGGCGGGGGCTGGAGGTCATCATCGCGGGGGCGGGCGGGGCGGCGCACCTGCCGGGCATGTGCGCCGCGAAGACGACGCTGCCGGTGCTGGGGGTGCCGGTGGAGTCCAAGGCGCTCAAGGGCGTCGATTCGCTGCTGTCGATCGTGCAGATGCCGGCGGGCGTTCCGGTGGGCACGCTGGCGATCGGGAAGGCCGGGGCGATCAACGCCGCACTGCTCGCGGCCGCGATCCTGGGCACGAAGCGACCGGAGTACCGGGACGCGCTGGCGGGGTATCGCGAGGCGCAGACGCGCCGTGTGCTGGAGACCCCGGACCCGTCGTCGGACTGACGGGTGCGTGTTCGTTCGCCGCTTCAGCCGCCGACGCGGTAGACGCCGGTGGCGCGGATGGTGAGGACGCTCTCGTTCGGCCGCGCGCCGACGGAGCCGACGACGAAGACCTCGTCGAGGGGCTTGAGCGAGGGGCCGATGGGGGCAACCGCATTGCCATCGGCATCGACGATCTGGACGGTCGCGCTCCGCGCGGCGAGGTCGCTCCTCGGCTCGCAGCAGTAGTCCCAGGGAGTGGGGCACTTGTCGTCGGGGTCTTCGCCGCAGTGGGGGAGCGAGAGATCGACGATGATGAAGACGGGGCTGTCGGCGGAGATCGGGGCCTTTCGGCCGCCGATCCTGCCGCGCACGACGACGGCCTCGCCCTCGGTCGACTTCTGCTTGGCATCCGCGACGGAGATCGCATCGGCGGGTTCCGAGGCGAGGAGCCACGCAGGCGGCGTGCTTGGCGCCTGCGTGCCGGTCGAGGTCGTGGAGGACTCGCCGCAGGCGGCGAGCGAACCGGCGATGAGCGAAACGAGTGTGAGAGCGGTGAGCTGACGCATGGGAGACTCCTCGGCGATCGGACGCCGGATCAGTGGGCCTTGAGGGCCTCGGGAATGGAGAGACGGAGACAACGAACGGCGGGCGGGATGGCGCCGACGAGTCCGACGACCAGCCCGGCGAGGACGCCGACAAGGACGACGGGTGCGTCGAGGGTGAGCATGAACGCGCCCATGGAGAAGCGGACGGCGAGGCCGTCGAGCAGGAGCAGGCCGAGGGCGGCACCGGCGAGCGCGCCGCACGCGCCGGCAAATGTCGATTCCTCGGTGAGGCTGAGGACAATGGCGGTGCGTGTGAAGCCGAGTGCCTGGAGCATGCCGACCTCCCGGACGCGGGCTGCGAACGCGGCGTACATGGTGTTGAGACCGCCGAGGATGCCGCCCGAGGCGATGAGCGCGGCGGTGACGAGCACCATGGCGCGGATCGGGGCGTAGAAAGCGGCGATGGAAGCGTAGTAGTCGCGTTCCGGGATGGCCGTGATTTCGAGGTCGAGGCGCCCTTTGACGAAGAGGTCCACGTCGGCGAAGCGGGCGGAGTCGAGCGTGACGATCACGCAGGAGAGCGATGCGGGCCGGTTGATCGCGACCTGCAGGTCGATCAAGGGGAGCCAGATTTCGGCGTCCATGACGGTGTTTGGCGCTGTGAAGCGGCCGACGATGGTCCACTCGCGGTTGCTGAAGTGGAGCGTCTGGCCGATGGCGAGGCGGGAATCGGGCAGGCCGAGGCGCGTGGCGGCGAGGGCGCCGACCATGAGTTCATCGCGTCCGCTGCGCGGGGCGTGGCCCTCGACGATCTCGACTTCCGGGTGGACGAGCAGCGCGACCGGTCGCACGCCGCGCATCACGGCGGGGAGGTCGCGGTCGCTGGTCGCGCTCTCTCGCACGGGAAGGGCGGCATGGATCTCGGGCGAGGCGTAGACGACGCCCGCGCTCTGCTTGATGCCGGTGATGCTGGCGGCGGCGATGCCCTCGATGCCCGCGTCGATCTGGGAGCGTTCGACGCCTTCCTCGCTACCGATGCCGACGATCATGACGTTTTCGTGGAGGCCGGCGCGCTGGGTGAGCGTGGCGGCCATGCCGCGTACGAACCCGCCCGAGGCGAGAGCGAGCAGGACGACGAGGGTGGAGCCGATGAGCGTAGCGGCGAGGCGCAGTCGGCTTCGGCCGAGGTTGCGGAAGGCGTAATGGAATGGGAGTTGTCGCATGGGGGTTGTTCTCAGGCGGCCCTGAAGCATTCGGCGATCTCGCGGTTGGACGCCTGCCACGCGGGGACGAGGCCTGCTACGACGCCGATTGCGCCGCAGACGACCATGCCGGTGAGGAGGAGGGCGGTGTCGGCGACGATGGGTATGGTCGCGCCTTCGACAGAGAGAGCGAAGCTCTTGAATCCCGCGACCGCGACGGCCGCGCCCGCGCCGACGAGTCCGCCGACGAGGGCGAGGATGACGCCCTCAGCGACGATGAGCGCGGCGACGAGCCGGCCGGGAAAGCCGAGCGTCTGGAGAACGGCGTGCTCGGAGACGCGGCTCTGGACCCCGAGGACGATCGAGTTGCCGACGAGGGCGAGGACGGCGACCAGGCAGCCGAGTCCGAGCCAGCGTGCGAAGCCGACGATCTCGATGACGTCGTCGGCGATGCGCCCGATGAACGCCTTTTCGGTGAAGGTCGAGGTCGGCTCCTGGGCGTGGCGGAAGGTCGCGTCGATGTCCTTGGCGACTCGGTCGAGGATGGAGGGGTCGGCGACTTTGACGTTGAACTGGGTGACGACGCCGAGGCGGTTGCGCTGGGCGAGTTGCACGAACTCGAGCGAGGTGTAGGCGACGTTCCAGTCCTGGGGGTCGTCGGAGCGGATGACGCCGGCGACGTAGGCGGTGATGCCGGCGGCGTCGAAGGTGACGCCGGGGCGCAGGCCGCGCCGGCTCGCGAGCGTTTCGCCGACGAGCGCGGCATCGGTGCGGCGGAGCCAGTCCTGGGCCGAGCCGGAGACGATCGTGAGTCTGTCGGCGCGGTCGGCGAGGAACTGCTCCTTCGGCACGCCGCGGTAGGTCACGACGTCGAGGCTGGTTCGGCAGTTGGAGACGACGATCTTCATCGGGATCACGGAGACGACGCCGTCGATGCGCTCGATGCGGGAGAGGTAGTCCTGCGGCAGTTCGCTGGTGGCGGGGCAGTAGCGGTCCTCGCGGTAGACGACGAGGGTGGTGTCGCCGGCGGTGGCGCGGGTGGCGGCGGTGACGCCGCGGTCCATGGCCTGCACGGCGGTAAACAGGAACATGGCGATGGCGATGCCTGCGATGGTGAGCGCGGAGCGGACGCGGTGGCGTGCCACCTGCTTGAGCACGTAGGGCGCGCAGTTGAGGATGCTCATGGCCGTTCTCCTCCGGCGGTTACCACGCCGCTCTCGACGAGCCTGCCCTTTTCGAGGTGCAGGGTGCGCGTGGCGTGCTCGGCCGTCTTCGGGTCGTGGGTCACCAAGATGATGGTCTTGCCGAGTTCGAGGTTGAGTTCGCCGAGCAGGGCCATGACGGCGGCGGCGGCGGTCTTGTCGAGGTCGCCGGTCGGCTCATCGGCGACGATGATGCCCGGATTCGTGACGATCGCGCGCGCGATTGCGACGCGCTGCTCCTGCCCGCCTGAGAGTTGTCGCGGGTAGTGGTCGAGGCGGTCGGCGACGCCCACGCGATCGAGGGCGTCCATGATGCGCGCGTGCCGCTCGCGTCGGTTCAGCGGGTGCAGCAGCAGCGGGAGTTCGACGTTCTCGTAGGCGGTGAGGACAGGGACGAGGTTGTAGAGCTGGAAGACGTAGCCGATGTTCTTGGATCGCCAGGCGGCGAGCGCGCCGCGGCCGAGGC
>JAANMX010000847.1_pt1 | contig 38220 bp, 36 predicted proteins | sample 7279681 | NCBI WGS metagenome assembly JAANMX01 (sample SAMN14094542, study PRJNA606508) | bioreactor metagenome | isolation source: A lab-scale SPAN reactor treating ammonium-rich wastewater day 351 | place: Ireland: Galway | collected 2018-01-01 | reverse complement strand
GGTTCCGGCTCCGGCTCGGGCTTGGGTTCCGGCTCCGGCTCGGGCTTGGGTTCCGGCTCCGGCTCGGGCTTGGGTTCGGGCTCGGGCTCCGGCTCGCCGCTTTCGTTGCCAGCCGGTTGCTGGTCGTCGTTGCCGGGTGCGGGCGCCGGCGCGGCCGGCTCATTCACCGGGCCGCCGACCATCTTCGCGATGTCGTTCAGCCAGGCTGCATCCTGCAGGCCCAGCGCTTCACGTGCCTGCGGCAGGTACACCAGCGCCGCGAACGCCGCCAGGTCCAGCAGCAGGAACAGCAGCAGCGCCTTCACCAGCAGGCCGCCGCCCTTCTTCTTTTCCTTGGCGGCGCCGATCTCGCCGGGCTTGCCCGCCTTGGCGGGCAGCTTGCGGCCGGTGTCCTTCTTGTCGAGTTTGCTGGTTCCCTTGGGCAGCGCGCCCTTGCCGGGGAGCGGGGCCTTGCCGGGCAGCTTGGCGTCGCCCCCGGGCAGCTTGGCGCCCTTGCCAGGAAGCGCGCCTTTGCCCGGCAGCTTTGCCCCCTTGCCCGGCAACTTGGGGCCCTTGCCGGGCAGCTTTGGTCCCTCGGAGACTTCGGCATCCTCAGCCGCCGTCTCCGCCTCGGCCTGGGCAGCGGCCAGCTCTTCTTCGCCGGGGATGTAATCAACGGCGGTGTCACCGGAGCTGGTGTCTTCGCCGGCTACCATGTCAACGGCGGTGTCGCTGCTGCCGTAATCCAGCGCGGTCTCATCGCCATCGTGCACGGTGTCGCCGGACGAAGCGAAATGGCCGCCGTCGTCATCGTCGCCCCAGGTGTCGCCGATGGTGTCCTCGCCCATGGCCTGCGCGGCAGGGACCACGGTCTGGCTGAAGTCGTCGCCGCGAGTGGGAGGCACCTCGGTGCGGAAGTCGTCGGCGTTGATGTCGGCCGTGGCAAACTCATCCTGCGCGCCGCCCCACTGGGTGGCGAAGTCATCGCGGGTCGGGGGCGGCTGGGTGGCGAAGTCGTCGCCGCCCACGCCAGGCATGGCGCGGCCGGGGCCTCCGGGTCCGGCCAGGGCCGGAGAATCCACCTGGGTCTGGTTCACGGCGTCGAACTTGTTGAAGTCCTCGGCTGTAGGCGGCGCCGAGGCGCCACCTACGCGGAAGACTCCGCCGCAGGCCTTGCACTTGATACGCTTGCCGAACAGCTCGTCGGGCAGCGTGAATTCTTTGTGGCAGTGTGGGCAATCAGTGGCCAGCGGCATACTTCCTCCCGGCAAACGTCTCGCGGAAGCCCAAGTTTAGCCATCTGATGCGAAAGGCCAAAGGGGCAGGGTTGGATTTCTGAGGAGGTTGCAGAAGTATGACAGGAGGCAGGCGGCAGGCGGCAGGAGGCAGGCGGCAGGAAACTACAGAGGCCAGGGATTTCCCTGACCTCTTGCCTCTGACCTCTGGCCTCTGACCTCTGAACTCTGAACTCTGGCCTCTGCCCGCTACCGATTCCCCTTCAACTCGCCGGGCACCTCGCCGCGGAAGCTATCGACGCCGCGGAACTCCTCCGGATCGCGTTCCAGCACGCTGATCTCGTAGTTCGGACCATAGGTGGTCGAGATGCGGTTGTAGCGGCGGGCGAACTCGGCCAACTGGTCCCGGGCGTCTTCCTTGCGGCGCTGCTCAATGAAGTACAGCAGGCGGTCGCTGGTGCGGAAAAGGTCCTGGGTCTGGCTGAAATACTCGTCGTAAACCTCGAAGTCGTTGGGCAGGCGCGCAGGCTCATAGGTCGTGAGCCACTTGGTGTATTCGCGCAGCCGCTCGGCGTCAGGCACGGCCTCGCCGAACTGGGCGCCGATCACCGCCTTGTCGATAGAGGCGACTTCCTGGCGGATCCAGGTCATGGCCTCGTCGTAGCTGCGCGGCTCGGATGCCAGCCGGGCTTCCTGCGACGACGCGCAGCCAAAAGACAGGGCCGACATCAGAACCACGACGAACAGGCAAATCGTCTTCATGGCACGAACCGATTCTGAACCGGGGGCCCGTAATGTACCCACACGCCTGCCAGTTACAAGCGCGTCGCTGTCACGGCGAGGTCACCGCGCCCGCAAAACCGTCGCGAAGCTCCTGCGGCGTCACCGAGCACCGGTAGTTGGCCGGCTGGAACGAGCCCGCCACCGTGCCGTCCGCGCGCACGAACAGAACCGCAGGCCTGCCCAGGTTCTTGCCCGGCACGGCATCGGCATGGAGCAGGCCGAAGGCGTCGGCCACTGCGGCATCCGGGTCAGCCAGCATCGGGAACTTCACGCCGGTGCGCTCAACCATTGCCTTCACGTCTTCCGGCGGGTCGGGCATGAAACCCACGATCTCGCCGCCCGCCTTCTGGATTTCCGGGTACACCTCGCTGGCGACCGCCAGGTCCTTGAGGCAGTAAGGTCACCACACTCCGCGACCGAAAATCAGCACCACGGGCTTGCCGCGCAGGCTGACGGCGCTGACGGCGTTGCCGTTCTGGTCCTTCAGCTCAAAGGCGGGGATAGGCTTGTCGGCCGCGAACTGCGCGGGAGCGGGCAGCTGGTAGCTGAAACTGAGGATCCACCAGCTGATGCCGCCGGCGCCGGCCAGGGAAAGCAACATCAGCAGGGCCAGCATCACCTTGCCCAGCCTGGCCTGGCCGTGACGCAGGAACTGCACGGTGCCCAGCAGGCTCCAGCCGGCGCCCAGGAAAACCAGGATCAGCTTGGGCCAGTCGCCTTCCGCCAGCACCGGCAACTGCGGCGCCTGCGGCAGGAACAGCAGGCCGGCCACCGTCACCAGCAGCGCACCCAGCAGCGAAACCAGAACCGGAATCCCCACGCTTACTCCTCCAGCGCGGCCGTGTCGCCGACGTGCACTTTTCCGCTTTTCACCACGGCGCACATCAGGCCCACGTGGCCGACGAAGTGGCTGACTTTTACCCCTTCGACTGTTTCGGTGAAATGGGCGCAGGGCATGCGGGGAGTAACCACCTCGAGCACCGCCTCGCCGATGCGGATGCGCTGGCCGAGGTCTAGCCAGTTCAGGTCGATTTCCGGCGACAGCACGATGTTCTCGCCCAGGCCGCCCGGCAGCTCGCGGCTACGGCCGAAGTTGCGCTCGAACCAGTCGTAGCCTGCACGGGTGACCAGGTTGACCTGGCGGCCCAGGTGCTTGCCGAACTTCTTGTCGCCCTGCACGCCCTTGCCCTCGACCAGCATCACGCTGTCGCGAGCCTCGCGATAGATGGGCGTATCGTTGCCTTCGGGCCCGATCGCCAGCCCCAGCACTTTCGCTTCTGCCATTTCCGCACCTGCGTTCCGGTTGTCCCGCCATAGTAAGCAGCGGAACAGGGTGACAGGGAAGGGGGAAAAGCGGGAGCAATCCTGTCGCGGCGGGTGTAAATAGATATCTAGATATGCTAATCCTTTTACCACTTCACCCCGCGCCATGCGGGATGCCGTTACAGCCAGAGGTTCAACTTGAAGAAAGTACTGCTTACCAGCGTCTGCCGTCCCCTTGGTGAGGCCTATGGCGACGCGCCCAGCGTCGGTTACGAATTGCTTTACGGCCAGGTGACCCGCGCCCAGGGCATGTTCAGCCCACGCTCGCTGCACACCCAGTTCTCGCTCGATTACATCGCGGTCAACCTCGATGCCCCCACCGTGGTGCTGCAGTACCCCTCGCGCGCGGAGCTGATTCGCGAGCTGAAAAAGGGCTACGACTACGTCGGCATCTCGTTCATCCTCGCCACCTTTCACATCATGGAAGAGATGGTGGCGCTGGTGCGCGAGCACGCGCCGCACTCCGAGATCATCCTCGGCAGCCACGGCACCGTGCTCGATGACGAAGTGCTGAAGCCCTACGGCGACCACATCTGCCGCGAAGAAGGCGTCGCCTTCATGCGCCGCCTGCTGGGCGAGCCCGAACGCGAAATGCCCTACACCCACCCCAACGTGATCAACCCCCTGCGCGTGTTCGGCCAACATGTCTCGCAGACCGGCATCGTGTTCGCCGGGCTGGGCTGCGCCAACGGCTGCGACTTCTGCTGCACCTCGCACTTCTTCAAGCGCCGCCACATCCGCCTGCTGCCCACCGGCCGCGACATCTACAACGTGGTGCGCAAGTACCACGAGATCGACCCGGACATGAACATCATGATCATGGACGAGGACTTCCTGCTCAACCGCGAGCGCGCCCTGGAGTTCCGCGACTGCGTGATCGAGGGCGGCAAGCCGATCTCCGTGTTCTGCTTCGCCAGCGTGCGCGCGCTGAGTCGCTTCACCGTCACCGAGATCATGGAGATGGGCATCGACGGCATCTGGATCGGCTACGAAGGCACGCGCTCCGGCTTCGCAAAGCAGTCCGGCCGCCCCGTCGACGAGGTCTTCAACGAATTCCGCGAGCACGGCATCACGGTGCTGGCCTCCATGATCGTCGGCTTCCCCTACCAGACGCCGGAGATCATCCAGGAAGAACTCGACGGCCTTTTGGCCCTCAAGCCTGCCTTCTCGCAGTTCCTGATTTACGGGCCGGTGCCGGGCACGCCGTTCTTTGAGCGCGTAGTGAAGGAAGGCCTGTTTCACAAGGAAGTGCAGGAAGACCCCAAAACCCACTACTGGCGCAAGGGCACCGGCTTCTACTCGCTGGTGAAGCACGAGACCATGTCGGCCAAGCTGATCGAGGACCTGCAGGCAAGCTGCTTCAAGCAGGACTTTGAGCGGCTGGGGCCGTCAATTTACCGCGCCGTCGAGGTGTGGCTGAACGGCTACCTCAAGTGGAAAGATTCTCCCATTCCCATCATGCGCAAGAAGGCCGAGCTGTTCGCCCAGTTCGTGCGCAGCTCGTACCCGGCGTTCCTGCCCGGGCGCGTGTTCGGCCCCACCCGCGAAACACGCCGCGCCCTCGGCCGACTTGAGAAGCGCATCCACGAGGTACTGGGCAAGCCGAACCTCAAAGAGCGCGCGCTGGCACTGGGCGCCGTGCCGGCCGCGGCCTGGACCGCCCTGACCCTGAAGCTGAACCTGTTCCAGCACCCGAAGCTGATCCGCCGCGAGTTCCGCATGCCGCAACCAAGGCCGGAACCGCCGCTGCTGGTGCACAGGGAAGGCCTGCCGGCATCGTAGGGGCGGGCGCTACTGCGGCTCGATGTCGAAAATGGTGTTGCCGCCCGGCAGCTTGCGGAAGATTGCGCTGGCCGGCCGGATGTCGCCCTTGGCGGCCGCGCGCAGGGCGATCAGCGCTTCCGCCAGTTGCAGGTCTTCGGGCGTGGTGATTTTAAAATTCAGCGCGCTGCCCTGTACGGCCTCGCACTTCCCGCCCGCCAGGGCGTACATCTCGGCGTCGTCGGTGACGTTTTCGGCATTGTGTTTCTTGAATGCCTCCAGCAACTCATTGCGCCGGAAAGCCTGGGGCGTCTGCGCCCCCCACAGGCCCGCGCGGCTTACCGTTTCGCTGATACGGCCGCTGGCTTCCACGCGCTTGAGTGTGTCGCGCACGGGGTGGGCCAGGATCGCGGCGCCCGTTTCGCGCGTGCGGGCCATCAGCCTGTGCAGGTCGTCGTGCGACACGAAAGGCCGCGCGGCATCGTGGATCAGCACGTACTCGAGCTTGTCGCTGACCGCCTGCAGGCCGTTGAGCACGCTGTCCTGCCGGCGCGGTCCGCCGACCACCAGGCGCTTCACGCCGGCGTCCTTGAGCTGCAGCACCGTGACATGCGCGTTGGCGTCGGCGCGGCGCATGTCGAAGGCGGCTTCGCTGCCGGTCAGCAGCTTCAGCTCCGCGGCCGGCAGCACCACCACCACGTCGCCGATCGCGGCCAATCCGTGAAACGCGGCCGCGGTGTGCACCACCAGCGGCAGGTCGGCCAGTTCAATAAAGGCCTTTTTGCGGTCGGCCTGCATGCGCGAGCCGCTGCCGCCGGCGACAATGATCAGGGAAAAGTCAGCCATGCCGGGATGATCGAACAAAGCAGGGCGGCGATCAAGCAGCGATGAACGCGTGGAAACAGCAAATCACCACTAACCAATTTTCAATCACCAGTGCCCCCGCCACATCCAACTACTGAACAACTGTAAAAACAAGTTAACCACGAAGGGCCACAAAGGACCACGAAGGAAAGCATCACCTGCCGTTCTTCGTGGCCCTTTGTGGCGCTTCGTGGTTCACGGCAGTTGCTTTTAATCAGAAGCGTGGTTCGACTTTTTGGGGAATGAGGAGGTCAGTAACTGGAAAGTGGAAGTTTGCTGTTAGCCGTTGAATCTTGCACCTTTCGCAGGGGGTTCCCTCGCGACGCTTCCGGCGCTACAACCCGCGCATACACAGGAGCCTGTCATGCCGCAGATTACGACCCTGACCGCCCGCGAAGTGCTGGACAGCCGTGGCAATCCCACCGTTGAAGTCGAAGTCGAAACACTCAGCGGCGCCAAGGGCCGCGCCATCGTGCCTTCCGGCGCCAGCACCGGCGCCCACGAGGCCATCGAGTTGCGCGACCAGGACGCGCGCTACGGCGGCAAGGGCGTGATGCAGGCCGTGCGCCACGTGGAGGCGATGATCGACCCCGAAATCGCCGGCATGGACGTCACCGAACAGGCCGAGCTCGACGACGTGATGCTCGAGCTCGATGGCACCGAGAACAAGTCCAAGCTGGGCGCCAATGCCATCCTCGGCGTCAGCATGGCCTGCGCCCGCGCGGCCGCCGAGTTCGAGGGCTTGCCGCTGTACCGCTACCTGGGCGGGCTGCACGCCACCACCCTGCCGGTGCCGCTGATGAACGTTTTGAACGGCGGGGCCCACGCCGACAACAACCTGGACATCCAGGAGTTCATGCTGGTTCCCCACGGCTTCGGCAGCTTCAACGAAGCCCTGCGCGCCGGCGCGGAGACCTTTCACGCGCTGAAGAAACTGCTGAAGAGCAAAAAGCTCAGCACCGCCGTCGGCGATGAGGGCGGCTTCGCGCCGAACCTGGAAAGCGACGCCCAGGGCCTGGCGCTGCTGACCGAGGCCATTGAGGCCGCGGGCTACAAGCCCGGCAAGCAGATCTGCCTGGCGCTGGACGTGGCGGCCACGGAGTTCTTCAAGGACGGCAAGTACGAGTTTGGCGGCGGCAAAAAGAGCAGCGCTGAGATGATCGAGTACTACGCCGGCCTGTGCGGCAAGTACCCCATCGTCAGCATCGAGGACGGCCTCGCGGAAGACGACTGGGACGGCTGGTCGGAGCTGGTCCGCAAGCTGGGCAACACCACGCAGATTGTCGGCGACGACCTGTTCGTCACCAACGTCGATCGCCTCGAGCAGGGCATCGACAAGAACGCCGCCAACTCGATCCTGATCAAGCTGAACCAGATCGGTACGCTGAGCGAAACGCTGGCCTGTATCCGCCTGGCCCACGAGCACAACTTCACCACCGTGATCAGCCACCGCAGCGGCGAGACAGAGGACACCTTCATCGCCGACCTGGCCGTCGCCACCAACGCAGGCCAGATCAAGACCGGCAGCCTCTGCCGCACGGACCGCGTGGCCAAGTACAACCAGCTGCTGCGCATCGAGGAACAGCTGCACCACCAGGCCTACTACGCAGGCCGCAGCGGCAAGTTCGCCCGCTGAAGCGGAAGTCAGAAGGCGGAAGTGCGAAGTCAGAAGTAGACTGCGGCGCAGTTTACTTCTGACTTCGCACTTCCCACTTCGGACTTCACCACATGCCCTACATTAAACCTGAACAGCGCACGCCGCTTGACCCGTTGATCGATCAGCTCTGCGCCGCGCTTCCCGACGAAGGCTTTGCGGGCAACCTTAACTACGTGGTGTCGCGCCTGTGCGCCGGGCTGCTCGCCAGGCGCAAGAACTACGCGCGCATCAACGAGATGATAGGCGCGCTCGAATGCGCCAAGCTGGAGCTCTACCGCCGCGTAGCCGCACCCTACGAAGACACCAAGATCACCGAAAACGGCGACGTGTTCGGTGGATGAACCCCATCCGGTCGTTCGTTAGTTGGTCGGTTCGGCCTCGGCGGCGGGCTTCTGCGTTGCTTCGGCTCGGTCCTGCGGTTTTGGGTTGTTGGTGCGCTCGGCCGTTGGGGTCAGGATCGTGAACCCGACCACGGCCGCGAGCGCCAGGGCGATGGCTGCAAATGCCCAGATGAAGCGGTTCATAGGCTGGCTCTGGCGGGGCCCCGGGGTCAGGGCGGAAGTCTAGCGGCGGGTGGTGTGTCAGGTTTCACGCCATCGTCACAGTCACGTAGTGAATGCCCGTTGTGCAGTTTATGCACGATACCCGGGCGCAAGTTGTGGCCAATTCTGGGCTTATGTGGGATACTTTAGACGTGGGCTAAACCCGCGTCCCGGAGCACCCTGTGGAAGACTTCGCCCTGCGAGGTTTCAGTTTCCCGAGCTCCTCTTCGTACACCATTGTCGAAGAGCTCGGCCGCGGCGGCATGGGTGTGGTTTACCTGGTTGAGAAGAACTGTGGCGGCGTGCTCGACTACGTCGTGTTCAAGTCTTTCAAAACTCTCGACGACGAACAGGAAGCGCGCCTGCGCAACGAGGCGAACATCGCCACCTTCCTGCGCCACGAAAACATCGTGAAGACCTACGGGCTTGAGCACTGCAAGCTCACGGACATGCCCGAGGAGTTCCGCAAGGGCGTCAACGTGCAGGCGATACCGAAGGCAACCAGCGACCTGCAGCTGCCGACCTTCCACCTGCGCCGCATTGCCGACCCGCGCAAGGGCGGCAAGTCGCGCACCCCCGGCTTCGCGCCCGCGCGCATGCCCAACCCCAAGGCCACGCGCACCGTGGACACCAGCCCGCGCGTGCTGTTCATGGCCATGGACTACGTGGACGGCGTGGACATGTCGATGCTGTCGCGCCACCACTTCAAGCTGCACCTGCTGCTGCCGATGCCGATCGCCATGTTCATCGTCAGCCGCGTGGCCCGCGCGCTCGATTACGCGCACCAGTGGATCGTCCACAAGGACGTCACGCCCGGCAACATTCTGATCAACTCCGAGGGCGTGCCCAAGCTGACCGACTTCGGCATCGCGGCGCCGCTGGCCGCCGCCGGCGAAGAATTCGCAGGCAAGGTCCATTACATGGCGCCTGAGCAGCTGGCCCGCCAGCGGGTCGACGGCCGCGCGGACATCTTCAGCCTGGGCGTGGTGGCCTATGAGCTGCTGACCGGCATCAACCTGTTCAAGCCGCTGTCGCGCGGCAGCTGGGATGAAAACGTGCGCTGGGTGAAGCAGGCCCAGTCGCGCCCGATCATTCCGCCGCACGAAATCTGCAGCGACGTGCCGGAGCGCCTCTCGCGCATCGTGATGAAGATGCTCGAGTACGACGTGAACAAGCGCTTCCAGCGCATGATCGAAGTGCTGATGGAACTCGAGAAGCGTTACCTGTACGCTCAGGGTTTCGGCCCCACCAACAACAGCACCGCGGCGTACCTGCGCATCTTTGAGTCGGATTTCCTCGGTGCTTCACAGGACGACCTGCGCCAGTTGACCTTCCTGCGCAACAGCGAAGGCAAGGTCGCGCTGCAGCGCCGCATCAGCCGCGAGCTGTACACCGAGCAAGGGCTTGAAGAAGTGCGCGCCCGCAAGCGTTCGCCGATCTACAACGTGCTCGCGCGCCAGGAGGCGGGCAGCAAGAACAACCCGGTGCCCCACAACAACTACCCCAAGGGCCCGGTGGCCGTGGGCGGCGTGTCGGTGATCATCGAGAATCCGGCGTCGGCCTCAAAGCCGGAGTAGGCAACCTTCCCGACGGGACCTCGCGAGTAACAAAGCCAATCAAGTGGAAACCACCGGTGAACACGGTTGAACACCTTCAAATCCGGACGCGGATCGTGTTTACCTGTGTTTATCCGTGGTTCTCGCTCTATCCACAGACTCGGCACAAAGCCTGTAAATCAGCCTTCCAAGACGGCTTCAACACCTGCAGCAATCGACCTGACTCCGGCTCTGCATCGCACTTGTCCCCGCAATCACGCATCGTAGGCTAACGCGCGGAGGCTGAAATGAGCGGCTGGAGCCAGGAAAAACGCGAAGACATCGTCAAGCGCCTGCATGAAAAGGGCGTCAACCGACCCTGCCCGCGCTGCGGCGGCGAGGCCTTCAGCCTGGTGGACGGCTTCGCGGTGTTCGGCCTCGTCAATGAGTTGCAGGATGAAGGCGTACAGAACCTGGTGCCCAGCGTGTGCGTGGCCTGCAGCCGCTGCGGCTACCTCACCTTCCACGCGCTGGGCCCGCTCGGCCTGCTGCCCAAGGACCTGCCCCCACCGCCCCAGAACCAGCAGACCGTGGAGTAGCATCGGCGTCCCTACGGGTAGTGCGCATCGGCCTCCGGCCGATGTCCGTTCCTGCAAGTCGCGATCCGTTACCTGAACTTCACGCCGATGCTGAACTGCGAGTAGTAGACGTCGTTGAACTCGTCGGTGGGCAGGTACATCTGCACCGACAGCTCGAAGAAGATTCCGAACTGGTTGGTCAGCTCGAAGTCCGCCGAGCGGATCATGATCTCCAGCCCGTTGCTCAGGCCGCCCTTGTCGCGGAACACGATGTTGTTGAACGGGCGCCACATCGCGAACAGGATGAAGCGCGCGCTCTCGGGCAGGAAGAAGAATTCGAAACCGATGCCGGTGGCGGTGCCGAACACGTAGGCCTGCTCCCAGTCCACGCGCTCGCGGTCCTTGATGCGGGCCAGGGTGCCGAGCTGCGGATCGCGGTAAACGCTGTCGAAGGCGCGGATCTCGCGGCGCCGGAACACCATCCATGACTCGAACTTGTGCACGAACCACAGGTAGCGCCAGCGCGCGGCGAACTCGAATTCGAGGTTCAGGCTGAGTTTCTGCTGGTCGTTGGCGCCCCGGTAGTTGCGGTCGAACGGCAAGCCCTCCAGGTCGTGGGTGTTGGGGTACTGCGTGTTCAGGATGCCGTAGGCCACGTCGGCGCGCGGGCCGAACGAAAGGCGCCACTCGTTGCTGACGCGGTACTCGATGTGCGCCCGCGCGCCCAGCCCCCACGGATCAAACGAATACAGCCAGCTCGTGCCCAGCGAGTTGTCGAGCCCGCTGTAATCCGTGATGTTGTACGAACGAGCCGTGTAGAAAACGTTCCAGGCCAGGCCGAACTCGCCCACGCCCACCTCGCGGAAGCGCGGCGTCTCGTTGGGGTGCAGCTCGCGCCCGTAGGGCTGGCGCTTGACGTCGAACTCCATGTCCTCGATGCCGGAGTTTTCCTGCGCGCGCAGCGGCGCCAGCAGCGGCAGCGCCGCCAGCAACACCAGGATCATCCAGACACGCGCCATGCCGCTTCTTTCACGCACTTCGAAAGGGCCGGAGTCTAGGGGAGTCCCGGGGGTAATCAAGCGGCCTTGCCTCACCGGCTCACTCTCATCTCGTGCACCGGCACGTCGAGTGACGCATCCCCCACCCTGCCGGCCGGGTCAAGCCCGTGCGAGCGTACCAGCGCCGGGGAACCGCGCCGCAGGATCAGCTTCACCTCGGCGGCATCGGCGCCGGCCAGCTCGAACACGAACTCGCGCGGCTGGTCCGGCCACAGGCGCGTGTCGCTCTCCTGCTTCAGCGCGCGCCACCAGGGCAGCGCCCAGTCCGCGCCGCGGTCGTCGGCAAAACGCCGCCCGATCAGCGCGCCGGCGGTGGCGCCGGCGGCCGCCCCGAAGCGCTCCTCGGCCGGGAACTCGCTGCCGGGCGCCAGCGGCTCACCGTCAGCCCGGCCGGTCACCGCCAGCACGTAGCGCTTGAGGCCGTGGCCCGTGGGCACGGCGTGGCCCGCGCCGGTGTTGGTCAGCGTCACGCGCACGCGCACGCCGTCGGTCAGGGGCTCCAGGCTCACCTGCATGTCGATGGCGGCCTTCAGGAACTCGCGGTCTTCGCTGCCGACAAAGCTGTGCTTGTGCGCCTCAACCAGCGGCCGATAGCGCGTGGAGAAACGCGCGATCGCCACGCCGTTGTTCTTGATCTCTTCACCGCTCAGGTCGCCGCCGCTGCTGACCGGCACCGGCAGGCCGTCCGGCCCCGGCATCATGCGCATCTTGCCGGCCGTGTACTGCGGCATGTGGCACGACTGGCACTCGCGGTAGTCGTTGCCCGGCGCGGCGTACTTTGTGCGGCGCCACTCACTGTATGTGCCCTGGCTGATCAGGCCGTCGTCGGTGTGGTGCTCATGGCAACCGGCGCACAGGGTCCCCATCTGGAACAGGGGATTATAGCCCGCCCCCATATAAAGGAAGCTGACGTCCGGCAGCGCGCCGAACACGCGCTTCACCCCGCCGGGGAACGTGTCGTCGTGCGGGTTGGGGCGCAGCAGGCGGACCGAGCCGTTCATGCCCGGCGCCTCGGGCACCGTGATGGCCTCGATCTTGTGGCAGAAATCGCAGTGGTTGCCCTCAAGGTCAACGCCCTGGGCGTCCAGCAGCGTCTTGCCGCGCAGGTGGAAGTGCTCCAGCTTCGCGGCCAGGCTCGGCGAGTGGCAGGGCGTGCAATCATCCGTCTCGCGCCCGGCGGCCAGCGCGTGCGGGCGCGCATCGCGCTCAAAGGCCGCGCGCAGCCACGGGTTGCGGGCCATGCTGGCGTGGCGCGAGGTCTTCCAGTCGTTGAACTCGCGGCGGTGGCAGTTGCCGCAGTTCATGTGCTGCGCGGCGTCGTAGCGCGAAGGCGGCAGGTACTGCGGGCTGACCCACTCGTAGTTCACGTAATCGGTGCGGTCCATCGGGCGCAGCTCGATGGTCGCCAGCGCAACCCGATCGCGGTTGAAGTCGGGCCCGATCGCGCTGAAGGCCGTGTTCTGCTCGAGCGTGACCAGGCCGTTGGTGTAGCCCAGCTTGCCGGCCGTCAGCAGCGTCAGCGCCTCCAGCTTGTCCAGCTCCAGCCTGAAGAAGCCGCGGCTGTCGCTGACCGTTTCGATCCTGCCGGCCGCGCGGCGCTTTATCGCGGCGCCGTCGATGCCCTCGCCCCGGTCGTCCACCACGCGGCCCCAGATCACGAACTTGCGGTCTTCAGGCGCGTGCAGCGTCTCCGTGCGGGTGCGGATGCGACCTTCCAGTTTGCGCCCGGCCCAGGCGGAATCCGCCAGCACCGCGTCGCGGTCGGCGGGCAGTTCCTCGCGCGGCTTCAGGTTCACCTGCACGGCCTCGCCCAGCTCAAGGGGCGCCGCGCCGAAGGGCAGCGTGTCGTGGTAGTAGCGGATGTCTATGTGCCGGCGGTCGCGCGAGAACCGGAACCACGCGCCGCCGCCGTTGCTGACGGCGCGGCTGAGGTCGAGACACGACCACACGCCGAACCACTCGCCGTCGGGCTGCAGCCGCCCTTCGCCCACGGCCGACCACGCGCCGCCGCCGTCCTGGTCGTCGTTGCCCCAGCTGATGTACTGCAGGCGCTCGCCGCGGATCTGCACGTCCACGCGGTAGTCGTATTTGCCGAAGATGTAGGCGGCGCTGAAGTCGGGCGCGCCCAGGCTCTCGGGCGGGTTGTCGCTGAAGGCCTGCCAGCTTGGCGATCGCGGCCAGGCCTTGACATCCTCGGCCCACTGGGCGATTTCACGGGCCGTGGCCGGCGGATCGTAGGTGGAACGGTAGGAGGGCACCCGCGGGTCCAGCGCCACCGTCACCACCAGCAGCACCAGCAGCCCGAATATGAGGTACGCCTGGGTTTTCTGGTTCATCCCGCTGCCCTTCGCGGCCGCATGCTAACAGCGGGCAACGCGGGGGAAAGACGGTTATAAACGGCCAAGCACTTTGCAAAGGTTTCGGCACGATCCGGAACTAGGCTGTGGGCATGAGACGGAGACAAGCATGAAACGGATACTGCTTTGCCTGGCCTGCGCCGCGTTGCTGGCGGCCGGTTGCGGCCAGAACCGCGACGCCGAAGTTGCGGCACTCAAGAGCGAAAACCAGACCACACGCACCGAGCTGGAGCGTCAGCAGGCGCGCGTTGAGACCCTGCAGGATCAGCTGACGCAGCTCGACACCGACCTGCGCGACGCGCGCGGCGAGGCCGACGCGCTGAAACTCAAACTGTCCAAGGCCGAGAAGCCCGACAACAGCGCGGAGCTGCAGCGCCTGCAGTCACGCATCACGGAGCTGGAGGCGGAGATCGAGCGCCTGAAGTCCACGCCCGTGGAAAGCCCCTCCATCGAGCCCGCGCCGCCCGAGGTAAGGACCGAGCCGGAGCCGAAGGCCGACCCGCAGGCGAAGCAGCGCCTTGACGAGTTGCTGCCGCTGGTGAAAACCGGCACCGACCAGGCCGCCCTGAACGAAGCCCTGGGGCTGATCGAGAAGGCCGACAAGCCCACGCGCGACGAGTTCATCGCCCAGTTGCGCCAGTGGACGAAAGACGAACCCGGGAACAAGCACGCCCGCCTGGCGCTGGCACTGGCGCTTACCTCGCGCTTCCAGGACCTGCGCGGCGACATGATGAAGCAGGGCGCGCTCGCCGCCGAGGTGAAGAAAGAAACCGACAAGGCGCTGGCCATCGACCCGGATTACTACGAGGCCGTGCACTTCCTGGCGATCCTGAAGGCCAACTACCCCAGCTTCACGCCCGAGTTCAAGGACGCGCCGGCCAGCCTGGACAAGGCCCTGGAGCTGCAGGCGAACATGACCTGGGAAGACCGCTTCGCGGAAATCTACACGGCCTACGCCATGTGGTACCGCGTGCAGAAGAAGTACGACGAAGCCGCGGCCAAGGTGCAGGCGGGCCTCGACCACGCGCCACGCAACCAGGGATTGATTGACGAGCAACAGGCAATCGAGAAGGCGCGCAACAGCGCAGAGGAGTAACCATGAGAAACGTGATTCCCGCACTGGCCAGCGGCGTGCTCGCGCTGGTGATCGGCGTGGCCGCCGGCTGGTACTTTGCCTCGGGCAAAGAGCCGGCGCCGGCCAACACCACGGCCGCCACGCCGCGCGCCAACGCACCGCTGGACACGCCGCCACTGAACGCCCCGGACGAAACCGGCACCGACCAGAGCGACTACCAGCTGCTGCTTGACGAAGCCAAGCAGCGCATCGGCGAGCTCGAGACCGAGCTCACTGGCCTGAAGCAGGACAAGACAAGCCTGGAGTCCGACAAGCAGGCGCTTGAAGGGCGCATCGGGCAGCTGAAGACCGAACTGGAGGCCGCGAAGCAGGCAGCCGTGGAGACGCCGGAGAAAACCGACGGCATGCCCGTCGCGTTCGGCAAATGGAACGAGGTCGAAGGCCTGCGCGACGCCGACTGGAAGAACCTGGGCGACACCTACACCAAGATGCTCGCGATGCTGAAGGTGCTTGCGGAAGACGCGCGCCAGGGCAAAGAGCCCGACGCCGAGACCAGCGCGAAAATCGGCGAGCTCAACAAGGGGCTGATCCAGCACCTGGTGAAGTTCTACGGCAAGCTGCCCACCAACGCGCCCGGCAACGGCGAGTTCACGCACCCGGCCAACATGGTGAACATCCTGGCCGGGCAGCTCGAGGCCGGAAACATGCCCCTGACCGAGCAGCAGGTCGCTGACCTGCAGCGCCTGGGCGAAGAGTACGACAGCCGCTGGGAAGCCCTGCAAAAGGGCTACACCAAGGAGACCTGGCCGCTGCAGAAGATCGTGGATGAAGGCGAGCTTAAGGAATGGTTCCACGACGAGATGTTCAAGGTGACCACGCCGCAGCAGAAGGCGTTCGCGCTGCCGGCCGAGATCGAAGGCTACATGCGCCTGGACCTCTACTCGGCGGGCCTGATGCTGATGCTGGTGACCAAGCCGGTGCAGGTGAATGACATCACCGAGCTGAAGCCGACGCTGAAGGCGCAGGTGGCCGAAAGGCTGGGCATCGAAGCGGCCGTGCTGGACAGCGCCGAGTACGTGTTCGACGACTGGGTCAGTGCACTGGGCGCGCAGCTGGCGCCGCAGAACAAGAACGACGCCGCGTTGATGCGAACCCGCGATGCCATCAACGCCGGCAAGGCCGAGCTGGTGGCCCTGCGCGCCCTGCACGACCAGTTCATTGCCGACGAGGCCGTGAAGAAAAAGTTCGCGGGCATCTCGGAAATCGCCCTGCCGCAGGTGATCAAACAGGAGTAGTTTCGCAACTCGCGCGGCAAACTACACTGCCGCCACAGGCAAGCGGAGAGCGACATGAGCGAGAATGCCACGCAGCAGCCGGCGCCCGAACCGGCGGATATCCCGGTAGCACAGGCCAAGAAGCAGGTGGCCGAACCCCGGCCCATTGACCGCATCATCATCCACCCCTTCCCCAAGGTGGTGCTGCTGTGGCCGGTGATGGTCGTCAGCCTTCTGTTCTACTTCCTGGGCGGTGGCGGCGAGCTGATCGGCACGGCCGACAACCCGGTGATCGACCGCTCGGCGCTGGGCTGGTGGTGGATCGTGGTGTTCTTCTTCAACCTGCTGGTCCACACCTTCGACTTCGGGCGCAACAACTTCATCGCCACCATTGCCGTCATGGGCGTGGGTTTCCTGGGCCTGTGGGTCTGGGACCTGCAGTCCGACGCCGACATCTACAAGGCGATCTACGACTTCTTCGCGCGCCAGACGCTCAACATGCACCCCAACTTCTACGCCATGATGTCGGCCGTGCTGGCGGTGCTGATGCTGATGGCGTTCGTGACGACGCGCTTCAATTATTGGGTGCTGTCGCCCAACCAGCTCACCCACAAGCACGGCATCCTCGGCGACGAGCGCCACTACCCCACCATTCAGATGAGCGTCGAGAAAGAGCTGCCCGACGTCTTCGAGTTCCTGCTGTTCGGCAGCGGACGCCTGATCTTCAAGCCCGGCACCGGCCAGGACCAGCACAAGTCGCTGGTGGTGGACAACGTCTTCCGCGTCAACAGGCTCGAAAAGAAGGTGCGCGAGTTCCTGGGCATCATCAAGGTCGACGAAGACCGCTTCCGCTAGACGCCCGCAGAGCATTAGCCAAACCGAAGCCCCCCGTGCAAACGGGGGGCTTTGCGTCGGTTCGGACTTGCGGCCGGACCAGGCGCTTGACTACGACAGCCGTTCCGCCTTCCCCCGCCCCGCCAGCACGGCCGCGGCTGCCAGCAGCAGCCCGGCCAGCGCCATCAGCCAGCCCGCGAATTCCACCGGCTCGGCGCTTCGTCTTGACAGGTCAAGCTTGCCCTGCGTTTCAAAGGGCGCCGCCGTCGCCTGCCCGCGCGTGGGCAGCGGATCGCCCTCCGCAAGCTCGTAGCCAGGCCGTTCACTGGGGCGCGTGCCGGCCACCACGCCGATCGCGTTGTCCAGCAGCAGCGCGGCATCGGCCACGGCGGCGGCGCTGAACGGGTCGCCCGCGAACTCCAGCACCCGCCCGCCGTCGCGCAGGCGCGCCAGGTCACCGACCGGCACACCGTCCACCACGGCCGTCAGCAGCGGCTGTACGTCCTCTTCGGGCGCAAGCAGCCGACCGCCGGCCAGCCAGTCGTACTGCGCGAGCGGCAGGTCATGGAACAGCGGATGCCGCGGGTCGAAGCTCAGGCTCGCCCCGCGCAGTTCGGCGGGCGCGCCCGTGTTCATCCGCACGGCCGGTTTCTGCTCGGTACTTCCCAGCCACACGGCCGGTGCTGCGCCTTCGGCCGGGTCGGCTTCCAGCGCCTGCAGCAGGGCGGCGTGGGCCTCGGTGTTCCAGCTCTCGCCGGTGCCTACCACGAACGGTTTGCGCCTGTACACGCGGCGACTGCCGGCGTCGGTAAGCACCAGCTCCAGCGCGGTTGGTTCGAAGCGCAGCGTCGTGACACCCTCACGCGTGCTGCTGGATGCCAGGCCGGCGCCTTGCAGCCGCACTTCGCCGCCCGCTGACGCCTGCACCAGCAGCTCACGCCGGTCGCCTGCCAGCTTGAACACCACGCCCGCGCGCGCCTTGCCCACGCGCGGCAACACCAGTGTTGCCTCATCCGAGGGCTGGTTCAGCAGCAGGATGCGGCCGTCATAGTCGCGCGCACGGGTTTCAAACTGGGCCAGTTCGGCGCGCAGGCTGCCGGGTGTGATTTCCTGCCCGGCCATGAAGAACGTCAGCTCCGCATCCGGCGCGGCAGCCTGTGCGCGCGCCCGGGCGTCATCCAGCTCCAGCGGCTCACCGGGGCCGGTCGATTCCAGATACACCGCCACGCGTGCTTGCGGTGCGGCCGTGAACCAGGCCGGGCGCGAAGCCGCGAGTGAACCCACGGCCACAGCCGCCAGCAGCAGCCAGAACAGCGGGTCAAACTCGCGGCGCTTGCGCCGGGGCGCGGTCACCTGTTGCGCCACGCGCCGCCAGATCAGCAGGGTACCGACTTCGCGCTGCTTCGCGCCGCGGCTCCAGGCGGCCAGCGCGACCAGCACGGCCGCGGCCGTGAGCAGCAGCAGCGCGGGCCAGGCCAGCAGTCTCATGGCATGGCTCCCGCGGGCAGCAGCTTGCCGATGAACAGCTCGCGCAGGTCGGCGGCGCTGTCGGTCAGCGCGAGGGTCCAGCCGTGGCGCAGGGCGATGGTCTCCAGCGCTTCCAGGTGCTTATCGAGCTCGCGCTGGTAGGCCTCTACCATTGACGCGTCAAGTTCCAGCTCCAGCGTCTCGTTTTCCTCCAGGCCGCGCAGTTGCAGCAGACCGTTGCCCGCCGGCTCAAGCTCGTCGGGGGCCAGCACCTGCACCAGCGTCACGGCCGTGCGCTTTTCGCTCAGGGCCTGCAGGGGCTGCAGCGTCTCCAGCGGCTCCAGGCAGTCACTGATCACCACCAGGTCGCTGGGCGCGCGGCCGCGTGACTGCAAGGCGGCGGCCTGGTCGCCGATGCCGATGTCGGCCGCGGGCGGCGATTGAATCAGCTGGTCCAGCAGGCGATTGAAGCGCGAGACGCCCTCGACTGCCGGCTTGCCGGCCAGCGTCGCGCTGCCGCCGCGCTTGAGCGCCAGGTAGCCGAACGCCGCCGCCGCGCGCCGCGCCAGCACGTGCTTGGGCGGGGTGCCGGCGGCCATGGAGCGCGAGCAATCCAGCAGGATGGTCACGTGCTCGGCGCGCTCGCGCTCGAACTCGCGCATGAAGAACTTGCCCAGCCGGCCGTAGGCGTTCCAGTCCAGGCGGCGCAGGTCGTCGCCCGGGCTGTACGGGCGATGGCCACGGAACTCGGTCTGGCCGTGGCTGCGGCCGGCGCCGCGCGCGCCCTCACCCAGGCTGCCGCGCAGTCGCAGCAGCGCGGCGTCAAGCGCCTCCAGCTGGCGCAGGAATGCGGCGTCGAAGATTTCCACTGACTCGGCCATCAAGAAGTGGTTCCGCTGGCGCGCAAGTTCTGCCCGCTATTTCTTGCGACGGTCGTGGCGCAGGATGTCCCACACCAGGGCCACGCCGCCCCCCACGGCGGCCACGAACAGCAGGATGGCGAACCCGGGATACCCGAAAATCGTGAAGCGCGACTCAATGCCCATCAGCATCGCGGCACTCACGATCATCGCCGCCAGCACCAGCCCGTGGGCGATGCGGTTTGCCACCTTCTGGAAGCCCTCCACCAGCTGCTGCTCGTTGAAGCTGCGCACCTTGAACTCGAGGCGGTTTTCCGCCACGCGGTCGAGAATCTTGTTCACCCGCCCCGGCAGCTGGTTGGCGAACTCGTTGACTTCCAGCGCGCGGCCCAGCAGCGCCGCCGGCGAGCTGGTCTGGCGCATCATCTTCAGCACCAGCGGGATCGCGCTGCGCCGGATCGCCTCGTAGGGGTCAAAGCCCGGCGCCAGGCTGCGCCCCAGCTCGTCCAGGTTCATCAGCGCCTTGCCGATCATGGTCAGCTCACTGGGCGGGTGCATGCCGGTGTCGCCCGCGGCGCGCGCGAGGTCCATCACCACGCGGCCGAGCTCGATGCCCTCCATGATCGCGCCCTGGTAGGCGTTCACCAGGGTCTTGATGCGGTCACGGAACTCGCGCTCACGGAAATCCGCACCCGGGTGGCCGATTTTCGCCGCCAGGTCTGCCGCCTGTTCAGGCCGACCTTCGCCCAGCGCGATCAGCAGGCGCAGCAGCCGCTCGCGCATCTCGACACTGACGCGCCCCACCATGCCGAGGTCCAGCAGCGCGATGCGCCCCTCGGGCATCAGCATCACGTTGCCGGGGTGCGGGTCAGCATGGAAGAAGCCGTCGATGCAGAACTGCTTCATGTAGGCCTTCTGCAGCTGCTCGGCCAGGTGGGCGCCGTCGATGTTCGCGCGGTCTTCGTCGGTCAGCTCGGTGATCTTGCGGCCTTTGACGAAGTCCATGGCCAGCACGCGGGCTGTGGTGTACTCCTCAATCGGCTGGGGCACGAACAGCTCGGGGAATTCCTCGAGGTTGTGGCCCAGCGTGGTCAGGTTGCTGGCCTCGGTGCGGTAGTCCAGCTCGCGCATCAGCGTGCGCCGGAACTCGTTGACGATGCCCTTGAAGCGGTAGCGCTCAGCGAACTCGGTCAGCGTCTCCAGTGTGCTGGCGACTTCGTCCAGCACGTCGAGGTCGTCGGCCAGCTTCGCGCGAATGCCCGGGCGCTGCACCTTGACCGCCACTTCGCGGCCGTCTTGCAACGTGGCCCTGTGGACCTGGCCCAGGCTGGCGGCGGCCAGCGGGGTGGGCTCAAAGGTGAGGAAGATTTTCGACAGCGGCTGGCCGAACTCCTCGTGCACCACCTGCTCGATCTGCTCGAAATCCTCGGGCTCGACCTTGTCCTGCAACGTTGCCAGCGCCCGGATGTACTCCACGGGAATCAGGTCGCCGCGCGTGGACATCACCTGGCCCAGCTTCACGAAGGTGGGTCCCATGGCCTCCAGCTCATGGACCAGCTCGCTGGGCTTGGGGTGCGCACGCTGGGTGAAACGGCCGAGGTCTTCGCCCAGCAGGTCTTCCAGGCCGCTTGAGCGCACGAGTTCGCTGAAGCCGAAACGCAGCATCAGCGACGCGATCTGGCGATAGCGCTTGAGGTGCTGCGGCTTCAGGGAAATCCTCATAAGCGCCAGTGTACACGACCGTTAGAGAAACACCCCTGTTTTGGATCAAATGGGGACGATTGGTAAACCATTCCACTCGGGTTTTTTGAACCGGTCATTACAATGGCGGCATTCAGTTTCCCCCCTGCAGCCCGCTCCCCTGCGGGCCCGAGGCATGGAGAGGACGATGAAGCGCACGGCATTCAGCCTGTTGCTGGCTTTGGCCGCGTTGACGGCCTGGTGGGCGACGGCGCCCCAGCCCGTCGAAGCCGACGGCTTTGAATGGATCACCGATTACCAGGAAGGCCTGAAAAAGGCGCGCGCCGAGAACAAGCCGATCTTCCTGGAATTCCGCTGAGTCCCGTGAGTGGATTGCAAATCCTTCGACGACCAGTTGGTCAGTCCCAATGGCAACCTCCTCAAGCTGATGCGCGACTACGTCTGCATCCGCATCACCGACATGACCGGTGTCGACATCGGCCTGTTCGAGTTCGACCCGGACATCACTTTGTACTGCTTCGTCATGAACGCCGATGAGCAGATCTACCTGCGCTACGGCGGGCGCGACGACGTCTCGGCCGACAGCTACCTCAATGATGACTCGCTGCAGCTCGCGCTCGAGAAGGGCCTGGCACTGCACGAAAAGTTCCAGGCCGGCGAGATTGCCAAGACCGAGCGCCCGGCCGCGAAGTTCCCGCGCGACTACCCGGAAGTGAAGAACGGCCCGCTGGCCAAGAAGCAGTGCGTGCACTGCCACCACCTGGGCTCGGGCAAGACCAAGCTGCTGCAGAGCCAGAACAAACTGGACCGGCTCAAGGACCTGTGGATCAACCCGGACATCAAGAACCTGGGCATCGAGCTGGACGTAAAGAAGGGCCTGCTGGTGAAGAACGCCGAGGGCGCCGCCGCCAAGTCCGGCCTGAAGAAAAAGGACGAGATCATCAAGCTGGAAGGCAAGCCGGTCTACAGCTTCGGCGACCTGCAGTATCAGCTCGACAAGCACCCCATGGAGTCCAAGACGCTGAAGCTGACGGTGCTGCGCAAGGATGCCGAAGTCGAGCTGGAGCTGGAATTGGACAAATGGTGGCGCGTGACGGACATCAGCCGCCGCTCAGGCACCCACGCGCTGGAGCCCTTCGCCGAGTTCTGGGGCAAGCCCCTCGACAAGGCCGAAAAGCGCAAGCTGGGCATCAAGGAAAACGAATTCGGCCTCGAGGTCACCAAGTTCTGGGTCAAGACCAACGGCCAGGCCGCGGGCCTGCAGGTGGGCGACATCGTGTACGCGGTGGATGACGTGACGGAAAGCGAGTACACCAGCAACCCGACCACCTGGATCCGGCTGAGCAAGCAGACGGGCGACACCATCAAGGTAAAGGTGCTGCGCGCCGGCAAGAAGCTGGAGTTCAGCTTCAAGCTGAAGGCGAAACCCTGGTAGACGGAGCGCGGGCATCCGGTCCGCATTGCCGGGCAGACCTCCGGTCTGCCCGGTTCGTTTTATGGTCGCCCCTGTTCAAGCGTCGCGCGCGTCACTAAGTTTACGGCCTGTTCAATCGGGGGCGAGCCATGAGTTACGACGGTTTTGCGCACAACCACTTGATGATCCGCAAGAAGATCTTTGCGTTCCTGGGCCAGCAGTTCCACATCTATGACCCCAGCGGCAACCTGGTCTTCTACACCAAGCAGAAGGCCTTCAAGCTGAAGGAAGACATCCGCGTGTTCACCGACGAGTCGATGACCACGCAGATTCTGCAGATCCACGCCCGCGGCGTGCTCGACTTCGGCATGACCTACGACGTGATCGACGTGATCGCCAACCAGAAGGTCGGAGCATTGCGCCGCAAGGGCCTGAAGTCGATCCTGCGCGACGAGTGGCATATCCTCGACGTCAACGACCAGCAGATCGGCACGATCCTCGAGGACAGCATGGCCATGGCCATGGTGCGCCGCTTCCTCTCCAACCTGGTGCCGCAGGGCTTTCACGGCGACATCCAGGGCCGCCCGGTGATGATCTTCAAGCAGCGCTTCAACCCCTTCGTCGCCAAGATCGACATCGACTTCAGCGCCGACACCGAGGGCTGGCTGGACCGCCGCATGGGCGTGGCCGCCGCCGTGATGCTCGCCGCCGTCGAAGGCCGCCAGCAGTAGTTGAAATCTCGCGGAGACTTTCGGCAAGCATGGGTGTTCCTGCTAACATTGGGGGCCTCATGGTTGCCCGTCTGCTGGCATTCGGTTTTGCCTGCTGCACCTGCCTTGCCCTGGCTTTCAGCGGCGAGACGGCGGTGATTGCGGAAACTTCTGACCCCACCACGGCAACCTCCGAGCTGATCGACGCGGAAATCGTCAAGGTCTGGCAGCGCGACGGCGTGAAACCCGCCAGCCGCGCCCTGGATGAAGAGTTCCTGCGCCGGGTCTACCTCGACACCGTGGGCCTGCCCCCCACCCGCGCCGAGGCGCGTGCCTTCCTCGATGATGAGCGCCTCGACAAGCGCGAGCGCCTGGTCGATGCCCTGCTGGCCGACCCGCGTTTCGGCCGTCACCTGGCGGACCTCTGGATGCCGATCCTGCGCGAGCGCGGCAACGACCTCGGCGAGCTTGGCGTCTCGGCCGGCGAAGTGCTGGCCGTTTGGCTGGCCCGCCAGTTCAACGCGGACGTCGGCTTCGACAAAGTGATCAGCGAACTGGTCACGGCCGAGGGGGCGATCTCGAAAAATCCGGCCAGCGCCTACTACGGGCTGATGGGCTTCCCCGCGCGCTCGCCGAACATGGCGGGCCTGACCAGCAAGCACTTCGCGGGCATCCAGATCCAGTGCGCGGAATGCCACGACCACCCCTACGAGGAAAGCTGGACGCAGCAGACGTTCAAGGGCATGGCCAGCTTCTTCACGGGCATCGAGATCAAGGCCGACTTCGAGGTGCAGCCCGTGGACCCGCGCGTGGAAACGGTGCCGATCCCGCCGCGCAAGCTGATCGAGGCCTACGCCAATTCGCCCGAGTTGCCACCCGAGGCGATCAACCGCGTGGAGGACCTGCTGACCTACGACCAGCCGCAGTTGATCGGCGACAAGCCGGTCAAGACGCGCGACACCAAGATGTGGCGCAAGCTGTTCGCAGGCTGGCTGACCGGCGCGGGCAACGCCACCGCGCGCCGCTACCTGGTGAATCGCTTCTGGAGTTTCCTGTTCGGCATAGGGCTGCTGAACCCGGTGGACGACTTCAACAGCCTGAACGAAGCCAGCCACCCGGAGTTGCTGGCGAAGCTGGGTGACTGGTTCGCGCGCAGCTACAGCGTGAAGAAGCTGTATCGCGCCATCCTGAATTCACGCACGTACCAGCTCAGCGGCCGCGGAGGCGAAGGCGGCGAGCGCTGGCATTTCAACCACGCGCCGGTGCGGCAGCTGACGGCCGAGCAGTTCTTCGGCGCGCTGTTCACGCTGCGCGACGGCGAGGCGATGCTGAAGCCATTCGCGCGCCAGACCGTAAGCCAGTACGAGCGTCTGCGGCAGTTCAAGACCATCCAGGACATGCAGGGCGACAAGCCGAAGGACGACTACGGCGCGAAGTTCGACGACGAACTGCTGAAAACCTACGAGGCATGGATAGGCGAAATGGGCACCGAGTGGCAGCTGCGCCGCGGCCTGGCCGCGCAGTATGCGGCGCTGGCCTCAGACGACGAACGCATGCAGAGCGACACGTTCACGCTCAGCATCGACCAGGCGTTGAGCATCCTGAACGGCGAGGTCACCCGCCGGCTCAGCGACTCGCGCAACGGTTCACTGATCTACGCCATCATGCGCGACCACACCGAAACGGCCGAGCGCGTCGAGAACCTGTACCTGGCGATCCTGTCGCGCAGGCCCACCCTGGGCGAAAAGCGCCGCGCGCTGGAGTTCCTGGCCGAGTTGAAGCAGCCTGAGCAAGTCGGCCTGGAAGACCTGTTCTACGCGCTCGTCAGCAGCACCGAGTTCGCCACCAATCACTAGTAGCATGGCCGTCACGGCCATGGCGTATGGATTGGCCTCAGGCCGATTCGTGACGCGCCGGAGGCGCGTGCGTACGACATCGGCAGGATGCCGATGCTACTTGGTCAGGATCTGGGTGTGGCCGGTGGGCGCGTCGGATTCGAAGTCGAGGTACTTCAGCGTGGGGATCAGCGCCATCAGTTCTTTCTCGACGCGGTCAACTTCCCTGGCAATCGCGTTGGTGATGCGCTCGCCGAACTCGCTGGCGAACTGCTTGGCCGCCTCGTCGCCCTCGAGCTGCGCCTTCTGCTCGCTCACCCACTGCGCCTGCTGCTCGCCGAACCAGCGGCCGTTCCAGTCGATCTCGGCCTTCAGCTTGAAGCTGTCGGCGCCCAGGATGCGGCTCTGCACGCCGCGCACGCGCTCGACACTGGGCTGCGACTTGAGGAAGGCCAGTGCCTGCTCTTGTACCTCGGGCGGAATCGCGCGGCCGAGGATCAGGCTGCGGTTCTTGTAGCCCAGCCATACCGCCACGAAGCCCAGCAGGCCGCCGATGATGATGCTGCCGACCGCGTCCGGCACGGAGCTGCGCATGGCCGCCGACAGCGCGATGCAGATCACCGCGATCACCACGCCGCCGCAGGCAATGCCGTCTTCCAGCAGCACGGCCGCGATGGTCGGGTCGTTAGTAGTCTTCAGGAACTGAAGGAATGACTTGTCGCCGCGCTGCTTGTTGATGGCCTGGATCGCCTTGAGCAACACCCAGCCGTTCAGCACGAAGCTGATGGCCAGGATCACGAACAGCCACCATTTGATATGCAGCTGGTGCGGGTGAATCAGCGAGTCCACGCCGTGGTAGATCGTCACGCCGCAGCCCAGCACGAAGATGCCCACGGCCGAAAGCAGCGCGAACAGGAAGCGCTCGCCGCCGTAGCCGTAGCTGAACAGGGCGTCCGGGCGTTTCTCGGAGCGCTTGATGCCGATGAAAAGCAGGCCCTGGTTGGCGGTATCGGCCAGGGTGTGCATGGCCTCAGAAAACATCGACCCGGAGCCGGTAAGGCCGAAGGCCGTGAACTTCAACGCGGTCAGGCCCGTGTTGACCACGAGCGCTGCCAGCACCGCACCTTTGGATCCGCCGTCACCGGACATGGGGCGGGAATTTAGCGGAGGAAAACGATTGCGCCAATAGGCTCAAGCGGACTTGCGTCGACGTTCCTCGTAGCGCTTGCGATTTTCCTCATGCTCGCGAGCCTTGAGAGCTTTCCATTCTCGCATCTGCTCTGCCGTGATCGAACTCGGCCCTTTCGCTGGACCGCCCTTGTTCTTCAGAGCGTGGATCAGGTGTTTTGCGATTCCCTTGCGCTTCATGACACACCCTTGATCGCCAGAGGCCATTGGCCGGCGTATTCGCCGTCAACTGACGCAATTACATTGTATCTGCCTTCGGACGGGAAGGTAATCCCTTCGAACGGCACGATTGCGTAGGCGGCTTCCGGAACCTCTCCAACTTCCAGTTGTCCATCCGCATCAGCAACCGCAATGAAGCCTTCAGCCTCGTGTACGATCTCCAGGCTCAGCAAGTGGTTGTCGCCCTTCAGCCCGAAACACTCGAACAGGACAACGAAGTCATGCTCTTCGCCCGGCAGGCCTTTCCGCTGAATGGCGTGAAAGACATTCAGCAGGCTGACTTTGCGGTGCAGGTAGCTGAATCCTTCAGCCAGGGTGATCCGCGACGACAGACTGAGAGCCATTCAGGAACTCCTAGCTGTTGAAGTGCGCGAAGGCGTCCTTCACCTCGAACGGCCTGAAGCCCTGCCGGCAGAACAGCTCGCACTGGATGCCGGCCTGTTTGCAGGCGGCCTCGGCCTGGCAGCTGAAGCCGCGGTACTCGGGGTTGCCACGGGGCTCGGGCCCGCCGCCGAAGTGGATTTCGACGATTTCGCCGAGCTGGTCGCACTGGATGTCGAAGATTGGCATGGCTCAGGTGCTCTGCTTGTGGGTGCCCATCCGCGCCAGCAGTTTTAGAAAACTGTCGGCCAGCTCGTCAAAGGTTGAATCCCGCGCCTCGGGCCGTTTTGAGGGCAGCACCACCAGGTCGAAGGCGCCGATCTCGCGCTTGTGTGTGCGGAAGATCTCGCGCACCCGGCGCTTGAAGCGGTTGCGCTGCACCGCATTGCCGAAGCGTGTGCTGACCACCAGCCCCAAACGCGGGTAACCAAGCTCGTTCTCCAGCCAGTGCATCACCAGCCGCTTGTTGCCGGCGCTGTGGCCCTTGTCGAACACGGCATCGAACTGCGGCTTGGCCAGCAGCTTCTCTTCCTTGCGCAGCTTGTTGTCGTCGAGGTTCGGGTGCATGGTGGCTGGTGGTTGGTGGTTGGTGGTTGGTGGTTGGTGGTTGGTGGCGGCCGCTTCAGAAGTCAAGCAGGTCTCCGGCGCACTTGATGCCAGGCACCAGTCACTAAACACCAATCACCAACCACTATCTTGTCGCACTCACAGCTATAGTCCGTTTCATGAACGCTCGCGGCAAGCTGTTTGATGCACAAGACCTCAAGCCGGTGGTCAAAGGCCGGTTCGTTGAGGTCGCCCTGCCCACGCCCGTGGACCGGGTGTTCGACTACCTGGTGCCAGAGCCCCTGGCCGAGCGCGCCAAGGTCGGCCACCGCGTCACTGTTCCGTTTGGCAAACGCAGCCTGCAGGGCTTCGTGGTCGCCGAGAAGCACGACTCCACCCTGATGCGCCACCAGATCAAGGAGATCCTGGAGGCCCCCGACGACGAGCCGCTTCTCGGCCAGGGCATGCTGCAACTCACTAAATGGATGGCCGAGTACTACGCCTGCGCCTGGGGCGAGGCCTTGCAGGCGGTGTTGCCGGCCGTGGTGCGCACCGGGCGCAAACGCCGCATGCTGACGGTGCTGCGGCTGGCGAAGTCGCCCGCCGAGACGCTGGGCCACGCCGCGGAGCTTGAAGACAAGGCCCGTGCCAGCAAGAGCGGCGGCGAGCGCACCCTGGGCTACGCGCGTGTGCTGCGCGCGATGGGGACGTTCGTGGAGGACGTCTTCACGCCCGCGCACCTGGCCGAGAAGCTGGGCGTGTCGCAGTCGCCGATCCGCACGCTGGTGAAGCAGGGCTGGCTGCGCTTCGAGAAGATCGAGCCCGAACACGCCCCCGGCGGCGGCGTGCTGGTCGCGCCCGAGCGCGTGCCGGAAACGCTGACCTACGACCAGCACAAGGCGCTGGAGGCCGTGGGCGGCGCGATCGACCGCGACGAGTTCAAGACCTTCCTGCTGTTCGGCGTCACTGGCAGCGGCAAGACCGAGGTGTACATACGCGCCATCGGCCGCGCGCTGGAACACGGCAAGTCGGCAATCGTGCTGGTACCCGAAATCAGCCTGACGCCGCAGACCGTGCGACGCTTCGCCAGCCGCTTCGAGGGCGTGAGTGTGCTGCACTCCAGCATGACCGACGCCGAGCGCCGCGACGCCTGGAAAGCCATCGGCAGCGGCAAGTCGCGGGTGGTGATCGGCCCGCGCAGCGCGCTGTTCGCCCCGGTGAAAGACCTCGGCCTCGTGGTGGTCGATGAAGAGCACGAGGGCACCTACAAGCAGGACAGCACCCCGCGCTACCACGCGCGCGACACGGCCATCATGCGCTGCCGCCTGGAGCGCGCGGTGGCGCTGCTCGGCTCCGCCACGCCGTCACTGGAGACCTGGCACAACGCGCAGGCCGGCAAGTACGAACTGCTGGAGTTGAAGTCGAGAGTCCGTCCCGAGTCCCGGGTCCCGGGTCCCGAGTCAACTGCAATCGACACGGGACTCCGGACTCGGGACTCAGGACTGGCCAGCGTCGAGATCATCGACATGGCCCAGGAATGCCGCGAGCAGCACAAGCTCACCTTCTTCTCACGCCGCCTCCGGGGCGCCTGCAGCAATGCCCTGGAGCGCGACGAGCAGGTGATCATCTTCCTGAACCGGCGCGGCTACCACACCCTGCTGTCCTGCTCCAACTGCGGGCAGGCCATGATGTGCCCCCAGTGCGACATCCCCATGAGCTTCCACCGCGGCCTGAAAAAGATGGCCTGCCACTACTGCCTCGACACCGCGCCGATCCCGCCCCAGTGCCCGCACTGCCTGGGCGGGCCGGTCAAGCTGATGGGCATGGGCACCGAGCGCCTCGAGGAAGAACTGAACGTGATCTTCGCCGGCCGCCAGATCGCGCGCATGGACAGCGACGTGATGAAGACCCGCGAAGATTACGAGGTCACGCTCGACGCCTTCCGCGCGGGCGAAACGCAGATCCTGGTCGGCACGCAGATGATCGCCAAGGGGCTCGACTTCCCGGACGTCACGGTGGTGGGCGTGGTCAGCGCCGACGTCGGCATGGGGCTGGGCGACTTCCGCAGCTATGAACGCAGCTTCCAGCTGCTGACGCAGGTCGCAGGCCGCGCGGGGCGCGGCAGCAAGCCGGGCGTGGTGATCGTGCAGACCTTCCAGCCCGAGCACGTCAGCATCGTGACCGGCGCGCGCCAGGACTACCGCGCCTTCGTCAGCTACGAGCTGCAGCACCGGAATGAGAGCAACTACCCGCCCTTCTCACGGGTGGTGCTAATCACCGTCGAGGCCCACGACGCCGCCAAGGCCGACGAGGAAGCCGGTAAAGTGGCCGCCACGGCCGACGACTTCGCCAAGCGCTACCAGGGCACGATCTACCAGGTGGCGGGGCCCTTCGAGGCGCCGATCGCCAAGCTGCGCGGCCGTCACCGCCGGCAGGTAATGATCAAGGCCCGCGGCTTCCGCGAGGTGCGCGGCGTGGTGGAAGCCATCAAGCCGCTGGTGAAAGTAGGCGAACGCCTGCGCATGAGCATCGACGTGGACCCGGTCAACATGCTGTAGCGCCACGGCAGCGGCGCCGGCGGTCACACGAAACGGGGACAGGTTCATCCCTACTTGGCGCGTTCTTGCCGCACCTGCTTGCTGTAACGCTGCTGATACTCCTGGAAATCGCCGCGCGGTTTCACGGGCGTGGGCGTTGGCGCAACGGGCGTCGGCGCCACCGGGTAGCGGTAGCCGCGCTCGCGGGCGGCGCGTTCCCAATCGGCCTGCTGGGCTTTGTACTGCTTCATGCGTTCTTCCAGCTCACGCAGGCGCTGGTTGGTGTCGGTATAGCGGGGGCCGGGCGCGACCTGTTCCTTCACAGGCTCAACGACCACCGGCTTGTCGCGGTGCGGCCTACAGTTGGTGCGGCCGCCGTCAGTCAACATCGCCCACACCACGAACACGGACAGCAGAATCGAAACTACAGAGAAGACGATCCCCAGCTTCACGCGCGAATGGTACGGCCGGTTGTGGGCGCGGCACCAGCGGCGGCTGCGCCAGGCCGACAGCAGGCCGCAGAACGCCAGGCCGGCCGACAGCACACTGCCGCAGCCGGTGAAGGCCAGAATCAACGCCAGCAGGCCAAGCACGAATGCCGGCACGGCATGCGGGTCCTGGGGCTGAGCGATAAAGCGGCGCCGGCCGGGAAGCCGCACGGGCTGCGGCGTCGGGGGACGCTTCTGCCAGGTGGGGTACGGCGCGTAGCCATAGGGCACGCCGGATTGCGGATGCACGCTGAGCTTCGCGCCGCAGTCGGGGCAGGAAACGCGGTCGCCCAGGTAGAACTCGCTTACCTGGCTGGTCCAACCGCAGTTGCAGCGAATCTCAAGGCTCATCGCAACACCTGAAACGATTATACACCGCGAGGCGACAAACCCCAAAAATTGAAAATCGGCAGCGGCGCCCGTAAATGAAAGCCCCCGGGACGGGCCCGGGGGTTCAGGGTTTTCAGAATTTGCGGCTACTCGCGCAGCGCCGCCCGCGCGGCCTGCAGGCGGGTGAACTCTTCGGTGGTCAGCAGGTTGCGCACCAGCTCAAGCTGGCCGGGCTGCAGGTCTTCGTCGTAGTCGCCGAACTTGTCACGGAAGCGGCGGCCGGCATCCAGGTCGCGCCCGAGGCGCAGGTGCGCGGCAATGGCCGCGGCGTTGGCCTGGTCCGTGAAGCGCCCGCGGCTCTGCCACTTGAGGTAGAAGTCCGCGGCCTCGATCACCGCATGGTGGTCGTGGCGGTACTCGGCCTGGCGCACCAGCGAGTACAGGGTGATCTCATCCAGGCGCTGGCCGTCGTCGGCCATGGCAGCCACGCGGGAATCCTGCACGGGCGAGGCGCCCTGCACGCTGATGCGATACTCGCTAAGCCGCTCGTCGGGGGCCTGCACTTCCGCGAGGGCCTTGCGCACCACGGCCATGTCCACGGGCTGGCGCTCGGCGCGGCTGCGTTCGATCTCATGGTTGACGGCCTGCAGGGCGGCGTCCAGGCGCACGATGTATTGCTCGTATGCTCCGCGCCGGTTGGCCGGCAGGTCGTTGATCTGCTCGGCCAGCCACAGGTTGCGGCGCCCGAGGTCTGAATACTGCAGCTCCATGGCGATCAGCTGGCGCTGCAGGTCCGGGTCGTCCACGCGCGTGGCGGCCAAGTTGCGGCGCAGCGCGTCGAAGCGCGCGTTGTGGTCGGCCAGCGCGGGCAGCAGGTCGTCTTCGGTGGCGGTCACGCGCGCAACCGGCGCCGCGCCGCCCAGCCCCTCGACGTTTTCGGGCTCGCCCGAGAACATGCTCGGCACGCCGATCATCGCCAGCACCAGCGCCGCAGCAGCAGCGCCCAGGCCGACGTGCACCACGTGCTGCCACAGGGGCATCGGCGCTGCCATAATCTGCCGGCGGGCGCGCTCGGCCAGTTCTTCCTCGCGGATACGGCCGATCACCCGCTGGTCGAAGCCCTCACGGGGCTGCTGCACGGGCAGGTTGCCCAGCAGCTCGATGGAACGGCGCAGGGCATCAACCTGGCGCTTGAGTTCGGGATTCGCGCCCAGGCGGCGCTCGAAGTCGCGCTCGGCCTCGGCGGACATGCGCCCGTCCACGTACTCGTGGACTTCCGGCGCGAAAGGTTTGTATTCAGCAGGTTCCATCCAAGGGGCCCCGTCAAGCTTTGCGGCGCGATCAGCCGCGTTACAAGGCTGTTACGAGCCAGCCCTGATTGCACAGCAGAAAATTTCGTTCAGAGGTCAGAGGTCGGAGGCAAGAGGTCAGGGGGAGTGAGGCTTAGGGCTTGGGGACGAATCGGGCCGGTAGTTCCCTGACCTCCGACCTCTAACCTCTGAACTCCAACCTCTAACCCCTAACTTCCGCCGAGTCGCTTCCCTCTTCCTCTGTATCGACAAACCGGGCCAGCCGGTTGGTGAAGAACTCACGGGCGCGGGCCAGCCGGGCCGACACCGTCTTCACGCTGCACTCCAGCACCTCCGAGGCTTCCTCGTGGGTCAGCTTCTGGATGTCCACCAGTTCCAGCACGTCGCGGAACTTGGGGCTCATGGCAGCCAGCGTCTGGTCAATCAGCTCGCGCAGCTCGTTGTTGGTGGTGATGCCGACGGGGCCGCTGCCCGGGTGCTCGAACTGCAGGCCGGGCGAATCCTCATCGTCGTCGTTGCTCTTGCCGCGCAGCACCGTGAAGGTCACCGGCCGCTTCTTGCGGATGTAGTCGGTCACCAGGTTGCGCGCCACCCGGTACAGCCAGGCCGAGGCCGTCTCGTCGCGGATGCGGTCGAGCTCTTTGTACAGGCGCACGAAGGTTTCCTGGGCGATGTCCTCGGCCGTGGATTCGTCACGCACCAGCCGGTTCACATAGGTGAAGATGGGCCCGCGGTACTTCTCGAGGTAGCGCTCGAAGCGTTCCATGCGCGGTGAAGCCTTCTTCCCCGGCGCCCCGGAAGGGTTGGGGCGTCTTGCTGCTGTGCCAGCGTTCATTTCGGCAACTCCGGGTTCTGGTTCACGGCCCTTGGATCGTTAATACGCGGGCTGCGGCCATACCCCCCGGAAATCCCTTCCCTGTTGCTGATATTACCCGATGTTTCGCTAAGATTTACCACGAAAGGGTTGCCATTTGGCCTTGTCCGTAAAACGCTGGAGCCAGCGCAGGCTGCTGTACCCGATCGCGATCTTCGCGATCATCGCCCCCACCGTGGTGATGGGGCTGTTCGGCGCTTACGCCCTGCGCGAAATCGAGTTGCGCCCCTCGCTGTACCGCGAGGAGCTGCGCAACGTGCAGGACGGGCTCGGCCTTGAACTGGAGCAGCGCATCTCCGAGCTGCGGCTGGAGCCGCCCGCCGGCGAGGACGACCTGCCACGCGTCTCCGACGAAGTCCGCAAGTACTTCGCCAACTACAACCGCGCCTTTGCCTCGCGCTGCTTCTACGGCATCAACGGCCGCGTCCTGGGCTCACACTCCGTGGAAGGCCAGCACAACCTGCCGGTGCCGGTGGTGCTGCAGGACGCGCTGACCACGCTGGCGCAGAACCCGCGGCCGGGGCTGACGCGTGAGTCGCTGTCCGTGAACTTGACCGGCGGCCAGCGCCGCGAGCCGACACCCTACGTGGTGTACCAGGGCGGCAGCGGATTCCTGGCCTGGGAGCTGATACCCAGCGAGGTGGACCGCCTGGTCAACGGCTATCTCGAACGTGTGGCGCTCGAGAACGACTCGCTGGTGCTGCAGCCCACCGACCGCCACAACCTGGACTGGCGCAGCCGGCCCAATGACCGCTACGAGACGCTGGGCTTCGTACCGGTGCATGCCGAGCTGCTGCCGACACGCTACGTGGTGCTGAAGCTGGATGCCGACCGCCAGTTCTACAAGGACAGCAAGCTGCTCAGCAGCATCTTCGTGATCATCGCCGTGCTGTGCGTGCCGATCGTGGCCAGCGCCACGCTGATGGTGGTGCACATGATCCTGCGCGAATCCAGCGAGGCGCGCAAGAAGGTCGACTTCGTCAGCAACGTCACCCACGAGCTGAAGACGCCGCTCACCAGCATCCGCATGTTCGTGGAAACCCTGAAGCTGGGCCGCGTCAAGAACCCCGAGCAGGTCAACGCCTGCCTCGACACCATCATGACCGAAACCGACCGCCTGGGCGCGCTGATCGACCACGTGCTCAGCTTCAGCAAGGTCGAAAACCAGGTGAAGAAGTACAACTTCCAGCTCGCCAACCTGCCCAAGGTGGTACGCGACACCATCAGCCTGTTCCGCGCCCAGATGTCGGGCCAGGACGGCGAGATCCGCCTCAAGGTGCTGCCCGGCGTGCCCAGCGAGGCCACCTTCGACAAGGACGCCATCCGCGAGGTGGTGCTGAACCTGCTCAGCAATGCCATCAAGTACAGCGGCGACGACAAGTTCGTCACCGTGATGGTCGGTGTTGACCGCAACGACCTGTTCATCGAGGTCGCCGACCGCGGCGTCGGCATCCCGCCCGAGGAACAGGCCCGCATCTTCGAGAAGTTCTACCGCGTCGACCAGGCGCTTTCCCGCAAGGTGGACGGCACCGGCCTCGGTCTTGCGATCTGCAGGGAAATCGTGCAGGCCCATGACGGGCGTATCACCGTGGAATCGATGTGGGGAAAAGGCAGTCGTTTCACGGTCTACATCCCGTATAAGAGGGCCAAGGCGCCCACGCGCCGCACGACCACGGTGACCACGCGCTCGACCGCGGTCAGCGATCGGGTGCACACGGGCGAGCACCCGGTGCCTCCCGCGGAATCCAGGGTGACGGCAGGAGACGCGACATGAACGGGGTACGCTGGCTCGCGACGCTGCTGCTGGGGGCAATGCTGGCGCTCACGCTGGTGGGCGCGCAGGAGTTCCCCGAGCCCCCGCCCGAAGAAGAAGAGCCCAGGCAGCAGAAAGGCTCGCTGCAGCCGCGCCCCGAGGACGACCCCAAGACCGGGCTGTGGGTATCCAAACTCGGCGCCGCGCGCGCCCGCACCCTGGCCACCGCGCCGGGCGTGCTGCTGCACCATGTGCTCAGCCCCGACGGCGAGCGCTTCTACTACCACCGCGAACTGCCCCCCACTGACGCCGTCCCGCGCGGCACACGCTACGCCCTCTGGACCGCGGGCCCCGACAAGGCCGAAAGCAAGGTCGCCGACACCGGCGCTGAATCCGCGCCGCCGCTGTTCCTGGCCGACGGGCGCATCCTGTTCTGCGTGCGCCGCTACGACAGCAACGAGGACGGCGCCCTCGACGATCAGGATGACGCCACCCTGGTGGTCAGCAATCGCGACGGCGGCAACCTGCGCAACGTCGCGGAGCTGCAGCCCGGCGAAAACCCGGTCGCGGTCTGGAACGACGACCGCGACGTGCTGATCAACACCGCCGGCGAAGACGACGTCAACGGCTGGATCGTCAGCCTGAACCTGGTGCGCGGAGACCGCACCCGCGTGGTGCGCGCCTTCAACGTCGAGCTGGTGCTCGATGACGGCCGCCTGCTGATCGAGCGCCTGCAGGCGCCCGAGCCCGACAAGGGCCGCCCCACCCGCTTCAATCCATGGAACCCGGCGCCCGAGACCGACGAAGATTCCAAGCAGCCACTGCCCGACCTGCTCGATCCCACCACCCACTTCATCTTCAATCCCAAGGACGGCAGCGAGGTCCAGCTTTACGGCGCCAGCCGCCGCTCGCGCATCCTGATCCACGCCGAGGGCTCGTTCTTCGGGCACCAGGAACCCAGCGAGCCCTCCGAAGACAACCGCGGCTGGGGCTACTGGGGACCGGAAACCGTCACCCGCCAGCTGTCGGAACTGCTGATCGTGGACGACCCCCAGCATCACGACACACGAGCACCCAGCGCGCGCTACAACTATTACGCCCTGGGCTGGATCGCCGAGCGCGGCCTGCTGGTCATGGAACGCGGCAACCTGGCATCACGGCTGCTGCTTTTCGACCGCGCCCTCAAAACACACCGCCTGGCCAGCTTCGAGTTCAGCGCACAAGGCTTCGTGGCCAGCAGGGACGGGCTCACCATCGGATGGCTGGACGTCGAGGACACCGACAAGAACGGGTACCTCGAGCCCTGGAAAGACCACAGCCGCCTCAACCTCATCCGCATCGAGTAATCGGGCACAGGCTGCTTCGGTACTGTCCCCCTGCCGCGCGAATGGCAGCTTCAGGCCGCGCCACAGGTGCCTGTCCCCGCTCGCGTTCCCTTGTTAGAAACCCACGCGGAGGCCCACCATGGCTGCTACCCGCAAACCCGCAAAGAAAACCGACAACGTCGCTGCGCTCGCCGAGAAGGCCCTCAAGGGCAAAGGCCGCCGCCCCATCTACGCCCCGCGCGGGACAAAGCTGCACGCGAAGTCGTGGCTGACCGAAGCGCCCCTGCGCATGCTGATGAACAACCTCGACCCCGCCAACGCCGAGAACCCGGCCGAGCTGGTGGTCTACGGCGGCATCGGCCAGGCCGCGCGCAACTGGGCCAGCTTCGACGCGATCCTCAAAACGCTGCAGGAACTCAAGGCCGACGAAACCCTGCTGGTCCAGAGCGGCAAACCGGTGGCCGTCTTCCGCACACACGCCGACGCGCCCCGCGTGCTGATCGCCAACAGCAACCTGGTGCCCAAGTGGGCCACCTGGGAGCACTTCAACCAGTTGCGCGATCGCGGCCTGATGATGTTCGGCCAGATGACCGCGGGCTCCTGGATCTACATCGGCACCCAGGGCATTTTGCAGGGCACCTACGAGACCTTCGGCGCGGCCGCCCGCAAACACTGGGGCGCCAAGGCGACGCTCAAGGGCAAGCTGGTGGTGACGGCCGGTTTAGGCGGCATGGGCGGCGCGCAGCCCCTGGCGGCCACCATGAACGGCGCGGCATTCCTTGCCGCCGATGTTGACGCGTCAAGAATCGAGAAGCGCCTGCACGACCGCTACCTGCACGAGCGCGCCGACAGCATCGACGCCGCGATTGACCGAGCGCTGGCCGCCAAGGCCGCCGGCGAGGCCGTCAGCATCGGCGTGTGCTGCAACGCCACGGAACTGCTCGAGCGCCTGATCGCCCGCAAGGTCACGCCCGACCTGCTGACCGACCAGACCAGCGCCCACGACCCGCTCAACGGCTACGTGCCCGACCGCATGACGCTCGAGCAGGCGCTGAAGCTGCGCAAGAGCGACCCGGCCGAGTACCAGAAGCAGGCCTTCCGTACCATGGCCAAGCACTGCCGCCAGATGCTGACCCTGATGCGCCGGGGCGCGCACACATTCGATTACGGCAACAACCTGCGCGGCCACGCGCTGGAAGCGGGCGTGAAGGACGCCTTCGACTTCCCCGGTTTCGTGCCGGCCTACATCCGCGGCCTGTTCTGCGAAGGCAAGGGCCCGTTCCGCTGGGTGGCGCTGAGCGGCGACCCGCAGGACATCTACACCACGGACGAGGCGCTCAAGAAATTGTTTCCAAAGAACAAGCACCTGCACAACTGGCTGGATAAGGCCCGCGACTCGTTCGAGTTCCAGGGCCTGCCCGCGCGCATCTGCTGGCTCGGCTACGGCGAGCGCCACAAGGCCGGCCTGCTGTTCAACAAGCTGGTGCGCGAGAAGAAGCTGAAGGCGCCGATCGTGATAGGCCGCGACCACCTCGACTGTGGCTCAGTAGCCAGCCCCAACCGAGAAACCGAGGCCATGAAAGACGGCACGGACGCAGTAGCCGACTGGCCGATCCTGAACGCGCTGGTGAACACGGCCTCAGGGGCCACCTGGGTAAGCTTCCACCACGGCGGCGGAGTAGGCATGGGCTACTCGCTGCACGCCGGCCAGGTAATAGTCTGCGATGGAACCAAGGAAGCCGACAAAAGACTAGAAAGAGTCCTGACCAACGACCCCGGCATGGGCATCGCAAGACACATCGACGCCGGATACACCGAGGCCAAACGCTACAACAAGCAGACCGAGAACCCGGTGAAGGTCCCGATGCAACCCTGACCCGTTTGTGGGAGATAGGTTGGAGTCATGGAAGTCCCGATGGAACCACCAGAGTCTCCAATGCCAGACGAAGTACTCCGAAGAGTTCTCGGACTCTCCGATGAGTTGCGGCGCTTCAATGCTGTGATCCATAGCGTACTGCACTCCCATCACCCAAAGGCCGACGTGATTGGCCCTCTGCTTTGGGCGGCAGCACAATCTTGCGACTCCGTCAACAAGCTCGCTTACTACGGCAAGCTTCGCGACTGCTTTTCATTGGGGCGCTGCGTTTGGGAGACCCTTTTGAACGCGGCATACGTGCATATCAGCGGCGATGAAATCGCTGACAAAGCCCGCAAGCATGCCCTGCAAAAGTCCTACCGTGACCTAGATCGATCTCTCGAAGTCGGAAAGGCTCGCATCGACATGAAGGCGAACCTGCAATTAAATCCGACTGCGATTCCGGGCCTTGAGGTGACCTGCCCCCGTTTTATGTACCGGTTGTTATGAGAGTCGGTTGCTCGGCCGCGTACTCCGCCGGGGTACGGTACCCCAGCGATGAGTGCGGCCGC
>JAANMX010000844.1_pt1 | contig 38338 bp, 39 predicted proteins | sample 7279681 | NCBI WGS metagenome assembly JAANMX01 (sample SAMN14094542, study PRJNA606508) | bioreactor metagenome | isolation source: A lab-scale SPAN reactor treating ammonium-rich wastewater day 351 | place: Ireland: Galway | collected 2018-01-01 | reverse complement strand
TGAATCTTCCCAACTCGCTTCGGGCGCGGCTCAAGACGATCTCCAGGCTGGAAGGAAGCCAGGTAAAGCTGACGGACGAGCCCGACTGGTAGGGTTGAGCCGAGCCTGAGGACGGGGGAAACAGCGCTCCGGGGAATCGAGCTCGCCAGCGCGGCTGGTCTTCGCCGGTGGGGAAGGTCTGGTCGTCCACCTTCCAGACCAGCGTATTCGAGAACGGGATGGGCGTCTCCACGTCGCCGGTCTCAATCGAGGGCCAGGGCTGCTCCCAGGCCAGCTCTCGCTGCAAGTAGGCCTCGTCCACCAGCAGCTCGCCGTTGTGGTGCACGGTCAGATGGTAGAGCCCGGATCGGGCTCGGCGGAAAAGAGGCATCACGTTCACAGCCGACGAGGCCACGTTCAGGTTGGTGAGGTGCTGGCCGTTCAAGAGCACCTCGCCCTGCACGCTGCCCTGCCCTTCGGTGGATACGGCCAGGTTGAAGTCGACCTGGATCTCGTTGGCACCCGTTGGCAGAATGGTCTGGTAAGCGATTTCGGGCTCACGCAGGTCAGTAGGCTGCACGTCGACGAGCACGGGGTCGTTGGACGAGGGAATAGTCCAACGATAGGTGATGGTGTGAGAGCCAGAGTCCAAGTCGGGCAGAGGCACTGTCACGCCATTGTGCGGGCTGCGACCGAAGAGAGCCTCGGGAGTGTAGGCGACGTAAGGCTGGGCGGTGCCCTGGAGCTGGTTGAGCACGTAATAGAGGGTCGCCTGGTTCTCGACCTGGTGAACGGTGAATTGGCGCAGGTGCGGAGAGTTGTTGTGACGAGGTTGGATCCGCTCGGGGCTGAGCTTGCGCGCCAGGATGGCGTTTCTCTGGGCTTCGGAGACGGCTCCGGGAGTTACATCGAGAAAACCGCTCGGCATGTCGGCCGGGGTGATGAGGCTGAGGGAGACTGGAGTGGCTTTGAAGTTACCGCTTAATCCCCCCCCCCCCCGAGGGTCGCGTTGTCGGGGCTGGTGCCGGAGCTTGACGGGCCCGGCTCATTGCCTCCACACTGGAGAGCAAACAGGCAGGCTACCAGAACTGCTAGAAGACTGGCTCGGACCGGTTGGTGCGTCCCACGGCACTGCATTCGACCTCCCCCGACCTGCTGAACTCTAGTTTCTTGTCTGATTCGACGGTTGCCATTGAATTGCTTTCCAGGCCCGTCGGCCTGGACCAATCCGCGACGCCGTCGAGCCAGCGAGGTGGGCGCGCAGCTCCCCAACGGCGAACAAGCGCTCTAAAAATGAGCCGCCGGCTCAAAAATCGAAACAAGCAAGGCCGCTACGAAGCGGACCGAAATTCCTGTATCGAACACAAGCCTGTTGGGCTCCTTGACCAATGCGTCAGAAACAGACTAGACTGGTCCTATGGAAAAGGTCACTTCGGTCACCACCCTGAAAGCGTCCCTGAGCGCCTATCTGAGCCTGGTCAAGGCAGGAGAAGAGGTCCTGGTCACCGAGCGAGGCCGACCGATCGCCAGGCTGGTTCCCTACCAGTCGAATCCCGAGCAGGAGGGACCCCGGCTCGAGCGTCTCTATCGCGACGGTATCTTGAAGCCGGGCAACGGACAATCACTGATCGAGGCGCTCCGCGGGCGGCGGGCGGCCCGCGCCTCCGAGTCGGTCGTCGAGGCGCTCCTGCAAGAGCGTGAGAACGGCTGGTGAGGTTCTGGGACTCCTCCGCCGTGCTCCCCTTGCTGCTCGAGGAGCCAGGGCGCGCAGAAGGCCTGGCCCTGCTCGAGTCGGACGAGCGCCTTGTCCTCTGGTGGGGAACCTCGGTGGAGTGTCATTCCGCGCTCAATCGGAGGTTTCGCGAGGGCTCGCTTCCGGGCGACGAGCTCCAGCTCGCGCGCGAGACGTTGCGGCTGGTTCTCCAGAGCGCCGAGCAGGTCGAGCCGACCGAGCTGGTGCGCCTCATGGCTCACCGACTGGTGGCTGCCTATCCCCTGCGCGCGGCCGACTCGCTGCAACTGGCCGCTGCCCTTGCCTGGTGCGAGCAGCAGCCGGGTGGGCGCGAGCTGGTCTGTCTTGACCAACGGCTGCGCCAGGTCGCCACGCAAGAAGGCTTCAACGTCCTGCCCTGACCCCGTCCATGAAAAAAGGGCCTTGCGGCCCTTCTCCCAGGATTACCAGCGGCCGCTGGAGCCGCCGCTCCCACCGCCCCCGCCGCCCCAGCCACCGCTGGAGCCGCCCGACGAGGAGCTGGACTCGCGCGAGCGGCGAGCGGCCTCCTCGGCAGCTTCCTGACGGCGGCGCTCTTCGGCCTCGCGGCGCTCAAGGGCGTCCTCCTCGGCTTCCAGGCGACGGACTTCGCTCATATGCGAGGCGTAAGCCGAAGCCCGCGCGGCTGCGGCCAGACCCACCGCGCTGCCAGCGGCCCGCTCGGCCTGCTGGGCTTCCTGGGCGGCTTCCTCGTAGCGCTGAGCGGAGATGAGGGTGCGCGCCGAGCGCAGGTCGCCTTCGGCCGAGCCGAGCGAGACCAGGGCGCCGGCCACGGCCGCCTGACCCACCGAGTTGCGAGCGCTGCCGCAGCGGTTGGAGAAGCTCCAGCTCTCGGCGGCGTAGGCCATGATCTGGCCGCGGGCGCTGGACATCTCGCTCTCGGCCGAGGAGACGGCCGAGTTGGCCGCGTCATAGGCCCGTTTGTCGGCCGCGATGGCCGTCTCGACCTGGCCGCGCATGCTCTCGGAGGCTCCCAGAGCGTTCTTGGCCTCGAACGGGTTCTTGGGCTTGGCGTTGACGGCGTTGCCGGCCTCGCGCAAGCTCTGCTCGCCCTGGCCGAGCAGGCTCTTGGCCTGCGAGCGCACGAACACCTGACCGGCGTTGGAGCGGGTGCGAGCGTAACTACCCTCGAGGGTCTTCAGCTCGCCCTCCACCGCGGTCTGCTTCTGACCGAGCAGCTTCTCGGCGTTGGTGATGCCGTCCAGATGCGCCTGGGCGCTCTTGAGGCTGGCATCGGCTTTGTTCAGGTCGTCGCGTGAGGTCAGCACGTAAGCGCGGTCGAAGTTCTTGATACCCTCGGCGGTCTCGCCTTCGGCCTTCTTGATATCGGCCCGGGCCTGGGAGATGTTATCCCCGATGGTGTCGCCCGCGCCCACCTCGGCGGCGATCAGCTGCTGGCAGGCGGCGGCGTAGGTCGACTTGATGCGGTCGAAAGAGGGCTGGTAGGTGGCAGCGATGCTGTCGGTCGTCTTGATGGTGCGCTTCTGGCGCTCGTCCAGGGTGCCGTGGTAGCTGCTGACGGCCGAGCGGCTCTGGGCCACCAGGTCGTGGGCCTCGTCGGTCAGGTCGCGGATGTTGCCCAGGTGCTCGCCGGCCTTCTCCATGGTGCCGGTGTCGAGCTGCGGCTTCACCCTGGCCAGGTTGTCGTGAGAAGCTTTAGTGCGGTCGGTAGGATTGCGCTGGGGCTCGACCAGGACCTGCTCCGGTTTGCCGCTCTTGAAGACGCCGAACTTCTGCAACTGGTCGCACAGCTCCTGACGGGTCCTGGCGACATCGGCCTCGGCGTCGGCGATCAGCCTGGGCGAGATCTCCCGGCGCTCGTAGTCTTGCTCGACGACGCGCTCGACGCGGGCTTCCAGAGCCTGGACCTCGTTGCCGATCTGCTTGATGTCGTCGGCGGCCGAGGTGCGCATCGCCTTGTTGGCGGCCTCGTTGAGGCGAGCCGAGAGCTTGTCCTTGGTGGCGTGGGCCCAGTCGGTCTTGACCTGGTTGGCGTGCAGGAAGCTGTCAGCCGCGCCCAGAGTCTGCAAGAGGCCCGTGCGGGTATCCACGCCCAGGTTGATGATCTGGGTTGCCTCGTCGGTCATACGCTCGGCAGGCTTGGTATAGTCGTCCCAGGCGGTGATGAAGTTGCGGTCGGCCAGCTCGCGGCCCCTGGCCAGCAGGCCGCCCTCGGCCTTGGAGCCGCGCACCATCGGCAGCAGGTTGTCGACCACCGCCGGGGCGGTGAAGGACGCGTCGGCGGCAGCGGCCGGGAAGTCCGCGCGCTTGAGGAGCTGGTCGGCCGACAGGTTGGGATACTTCTCATCGCTGTCCTGGGCGGTCTCGGCCACCGTCGAGCGGGCCGCGGCCTGCACGGCCACCCTGGCCTCGGGAGCGGCCGCGAACGACTCGCCCGCCTTCAGCGAGGTGGCCTTCTTGAGGGCCGCCGCCGAGGCATCGTCCACGCGCTGGATGAAGGTGTTGATCTCGGAGCCCTTCTTGTCCAGCTCCTCCAACTGGCCCTTGGCCTCGTCGCGGTTCTCGGCCATCGCCAGCAAGATCTCTTGCAGCGACTGGGTGAACTCGCGGCTGGTGCCCCGCTTGAGCAGCTCCTCGCGCCAGGTGGCGGCCTGGGAGTCCTTCTCGATCACCTTGCGGGAGCTGTCGGTGAAGCTGAAGCTGAGCTTCTCGTTAGGGTCGGTGAGCAGGCGCTCGGCCTTCTTGAAGTTGCCGGTGGTGAACCAGTTCTTGATGCGTCCGAGGCCGCCGGCGTCGATCAGGCTCTTGGCCTCGTTGGCGAACTTCTCGGCCCCACCTACCAGGGTGAGGGCGTCCACCACGTTGGCCATCAGGGCGTCGGCCACTTCCTTGGTCTTGCCCTCGTAGTTGGCCACCTTGTGGTAGTCGGCCTCGTTCATCAGCTCGAGCAGCTCGTGCGACTTCTTGCCGATCTCGTTGATGGCTTCGTCGTACTCGGCCTCGGCGGCCTTGCGGGCCCCCCGAGCGCGCACGTTCAAGATGATCCCGGTAGCCAGCAGGGCGATGGCTCCGGCCGCGGCACCGTAGTTGCGGATGGCCTCGTTGCGAGCGGCCGTATCCGTCGAGCTCTGGGCCTGACTCAGGCCCTCAGCCGCGGCTGACTTGGCGGCGTCGAGGTGCTGCTGGAAGCTGGGGCTCTTGGCGGCGTAGTCGTTGCGGAACTGCTGCAGCTCGCTCTGGGCGCGCTCGAAGGAGGCCCGGGCGCTCTCGGCCTGGCTGTTGTCGGGCAGGTTCTGGATCTTCTGCTGCAGTTGCTCGATCTGAGCCTCGACCTGGCTGGCCACGCCGGGAGCGGCCTCGTAGTTGGCCATCAGGGCCTCGTGGCCGCGGATGGTCTGAACCAGGGCGTTGGCGGTGCGGCTTGCCCCGGCAAAGTCGCGGTTGGCCAGCTGCTGCTGGGCGGTGGTGAGCTGCTGCTGCCAGCTATTCACGTCCGGGCTGCCGATGGTTCCGCCGCTGCCGTGGCGCTGCTGGAACTGGGTCACCTTGGGCTTCACGCCGTTGAGGGCCGACTGGGCGGCGCTCACGTTCTGCTGGGCGTTGCCCACCTGGGCCTGCACCTCGCGGGCGATGGTGCCGTTGACCTGGTCGAAGACGGCGTCCACCGAGCCGGCCAGGCTGCGGCCCTCGTTGCGGAAGGCGTTGATGAAGGTGCGCATCAGCTCGCGAGGCGAGTGGTCGGGGGCGGCCCAGTTGGCCTCGCCCACGTTGAGGCGGTCAGGCAACTCACCCGCCCGGTAGAAGATGGGTCGGTCGGTGGCGTCGCCGCGGTTGGCGAAGTAGATGACCAGCATCACGCCCTCGCCCTCGCCGGTCTGAGCGTTCTTGATGTTCTGGAAGGCGGGGTTGTTGCCGATGCCGCGCCCGATCAGGGTGTTGTCGGCATCTTCGTTGTTGGTGTTCTCGACGAGCACCACCACGGTGTTGGGGTGCTCGCGCAGCACCTGCTGGAACTCGCGCATCTCGTTCTGGCTGAGGGCGGTGCCGTTGATGCGGGGGGTGCCCACCACGAAGAAGGGACGCTCGCCATTATACTGGTTGACCACGTCCTGCAGGCTGCTGACCTGGACCGGGGCGACGTTGCGGTTGACCTGCTGCTGGGTGGCCACCTGGGCCGGTGCGGCCTGAGCCACGGCCGGCATGGCCAGGGGCACGCCTACTGCCAGACCGCCCAGCACCACCAGGCCGACCTTCTTGCCGATGTCGGCCCAGTTGCGGGTCTGAGCCTCAGAGCTGTGGCCCTCCTCGGCTTTGATCAGGTCGGCGCCGGGAGCCACCGATTCCGCGTCGAGCACGGTCACCACGCCCAGGTCTTCCGACTTGCGAGCGCCCGGAGGGGCCTTCATCGCGATGGCCGTCTCGGTCTGAGCCGGGGCGGCTGCCTTCGCCTGGGGCTGAAAGCTCCCCGCTTCACCGGCCGCCGGCCGGCCGCTCCACTCGAACTTCTCCTTTACCCCTTTGTGGGGGTCTTCGTCCCGTCCCGCGCTGCGGGTAGGGGCGCTGAAGGCGCTGGTCGTGTTGGCGGTGATGCGGGTGGCGTCCATATTCGGCTCCATCGTCGAGTGATGTTCGGGATCGGGGAGGAAATGCCCGTCGCCCATGAGCACTCTACCCCCCCCGGCTGAAAAATGGGTGAAACGAATGGCGTCGTTACGGGCATTAAAAATTTGTTTCTGAAAAGTAGCTGAAAGCTCTTTGGCGCGACGTTCATAGAACGTTTACCAAATCGGCTTCCCCCACCCTTTATGGTGCTGACGCAACAAACACGGGAGGAAGTCCATGAACGTCACCGCCGCCACCGCGCCAAGTCTGGCCCCCTACACCCGGGCCAGCCAGTCCCTGACCCCCCAGTCGGAGAGCCAGGCTGCTCCTCAGGACCAGGCCCAGCTCAGCGAGGGGAGCGAGTTCGGCAACGCCGTCAAGATGGGCGTTGGCGGAGTGGGCGCCCTGGCGCTCATCATCCCCTGCATGTATGCCGGCGTCATCGGTGGCGCCGTGGTGGGCTCGATGCTCGGGCTGGGCTTCGGCCCCATCGCCGGAGCGGTGACCAGCAACGGGTTCCTGGGGATGGTCGGAACGGTGTGGCAGAGCACCTCCACCGTCGCCAAGGCGGGAATGGTGCTGGGCGGCGTGAGCGGCCTGCTGGGCGGCTGGGCCACCGGCACCGGCATCGGCAACGCCGTGGGACGCCTGTTCGGGGCCGATAAGGAAGACCCCAGCAAGCACGTCAAGATCACCGGCCCCATCAAGGGCACCATCGGCGCCATCACCGTGGGTGGCGGCGCCCTGGCCGGCGGAGTGGGCGGCGGCATCCTGGGCGCTTCGGTGGCCTCGGCCGGCAGCCTGATCCACGGCCTTACCCTGAACGGCTTCAACATGGCGGCCATGTCCAACATGGGAAGCGCCGCCCTGATCGGCGGCGGCATCGGCCTGGTGGCCTTCGGCGCCATGGGGATGATGGGCGGCTACAAGGTGGCCAAGACGGCTGCCCGCCTGGTCGACAAGCTGACGCCGCAGGACAAACCCCCGGTGCAGCAGCCCACCCCGCCTCCGGGCGCCAGCACCAAGGCAGCTTAAGAGTTAGGAATCGGGAGGAAGGTCAAGCACGATGAATGTAAGCACCCTGGCCCCCGCCGCCCCCCAGTCGGTCGGCAGGCTCTACAACCAGTATCAGGCTCCGGTCGCGGCCGGGCCGCAGGAGTCGCTCACCCTCAGCGGTGAGAAGGAGCCCAAGCAGGGCAGCGAGTTCGGCAATGCCATCAACCTGGCCATCGGAGGCGTGGGCTTCCTGACCCTGGCCATCCCGGCGATGTATGCCGGCGTACTCGGCGGCGCCATCGTGGGCGGACTGTTCGGAGCCGGAATCGGCCCGGCCATCGCCTCGGTCAGCACCAACGGCGCCCTGGGCTTCCTGGGCGGCGTGTGGAACGCCGGCTTCTCGGCCGCCAAAGTGGGCATGTTCATCGGTGGAGCCAGCGGGATCGTGGGCGCCTGGAAGACGGGCACCAGCTTCGGCAACGCCGCTGGCCGCCTGCTCGGGGCCGATAAGCAAGAGCCTGGCAAGCCATCCGACCTGAAGGCCTTCACCGGCGCCAAAGGAGTGGCCGGACGGGTCATCGCCGGCACGGGAGCCCTGGGCGGCCTGGTGGGCGGAGCGGTCATCGGCGGCTCGGTGGCCGCCGGCGGCGCCACTATCAGCGGACTGCTCGGCCAGGGTCTGAGCGGAGCCTCGGTGCTGGGCGCGGCCGGAATCGGCGGAGCCATCGGCGCCGGCGCGATGGGCCTGGTGGTCGGGGCGGGCGCCCTCTCCATCGCCAAGGGCACCATCAACGCCGCCAGCTGGGCCGGCGACAAGATCTCCAAGCTGTGGGACAAGACCGGCGAGACCGAAGACCTGGCTCTCAAGGAAGAGCGCCTCGAGAAGCTCGAGGAAGAGCTCAAGAAGAAGCAGTCGGACCTGGCCCAGGTGGCCGTGGCCGACCGCGCCTTCCACCAGCAGGAGACGGCCCGCCTGGACACCCGCGAGCGCGACATCGAAGAGCGCGAGAAGGACGCCAACGGGCGCGAGAAGCAGATCGACGACACCATCGAGACCCGCGGTCAGGCCGCCTTCCACGAGCGCTCGCAGGACCTGCGCGACTGGAAGGGTCGTCTGGATACCCGCGAGGGCCAGCAGAACCAGTTCCAGGGTGAGATCGAGGCCCGCGAGGCTCAGATCGACCGCGAGATCGTCTCCGAGTCGGACAAGATCTTCGCCGGCCGCCGCCCCGCCCTCGAGCAGCACTACCAGGGCCTGCAGGGCCAGCTCGACCAGTATGAGGATCGCCTCGACCGCCGCGAAACCGACATCGCCAACGAGACCGAGCGGCGCTACCAGCAAGACCTGGCTCCCAAAAAGAGCCAGCTCGAGTCGGAGATCTCCGACGCTCGCCGCGATGAGGATCGGGCCAGCGACCGGATGCGTCAGGCCCAGTCCGAAGCCAGCATCGCCTCCGGCCAGCGGGCCCAGGCTCAGTCCGAGCTGAGCTCGGCTCAGAGCCAGCGCCGCCAGGCCGAGGCCGAGGTCAACCGCCTCACCAACGCCCGGGCCCAGCTGGGCTCGCAACTTCGCAACCTGGAAGCCCAGGACCGTCAACTCGACGGTAAGGAAGCCAATATCGCATCCCGCGAGCGGGCTTGCGGGATTTAGGAGGAGCACGAGAATGTTGGGAACTGTCGCTTCCAGAGTTAACAGTTGGGTGCGCACCAACGTGGTTGGCGCCGCCTCCGAGGATGCCCTGGCCGGCAAGCCGGCCGGTGACATCGATCGCGACTACGGCCGCATCGAGGACGGTCTGGGCAAGGTCAAGGGCGACCTCGACCGCATCGACGAGGATACCAAGCTTCGCCCTCCCGCCCTCAAGAACTTCAAGAACGCCGAGCTGATCATGCTGGGCGCCGGCGTGGGTGGAGCCATCGGCGGCGGCCTGGGCGTCGCCGACAGCCTGATCACCTCGGCCGTGGCCCGGCCCGAAGTGGTCGTCAGCGAGACGAAGGTGCCCATTTTCAGCGAGAAGCTGACCGGCTCGACCTTCGTCGAGGTGCCCCGCTACGACGAGCAGCCCGTGTTCAACTCCAGCGGCCAGCAGGTGGGAACCACCCGCGAGCTGGTGGGCTGGGACGTGCGCCACACCCCCAGCATCACCCAGGAGCGCATCGGGGAGTACACCCAGCGCAGCCACGAGATCAAGACCCCCGGCAGCGGCTCGCCGCTGACCAGCGGCCTGGTCGGACTGGGCATCGGCATGGGCGTGGGCGCCGGCCTGGGGGCCCTGATCGCCGTCGGCCGCAAGGCCGTGGGCCAGGGTTATGAAGAGCACGAGCGCCGCGAGGTCAAGGGCGAGACCCAGCTCTTGATCAAGACCGGCGCCGTGGGCGCGGTGATCGGCGGCGGCGTGGGCTTGCTCAACGGCCTGATGGAGTCCAACAACGCTGTCAGCCAGAGCTACAACAGCGAGACCCCGGTCACCGAGCACCGCGTGCTCGGGCAGATCCCCTCCGACTACTTCAAGAGCGCGCTGTCAGCCAACGGCGGCAACACGCCCGGTACCGTCAACATCGAGCGCGACGTCCCCAAGACCGGGTTCTTCGGGCGTCCCGAGGTCGACAAGAATGAAGTCCAGGTGCAGCAAGACGGCCGCTTCGGCCTGGTGGGCGGCCTGGTGGGCGGCGTCGTCGTGGGCGGCATCGCTGGCGTCGGAATCGGCGTCGCACTCAACGTCCTGCGTCGGACCATCTAAGGAGGAAGTGTCATGCAAGTCAGCGTTGCTCCCAAACCCTTCAATTTTAATACTCTCAGCGCGGCCAACAGCGCTCCTCCGGCCGAGAATCCCAACCCTCCCGCCACGGAAGAGCCCAAGGACGGCTTCGGCGGCCGGGTTCGCAAAGAGCTCGGACGTGGCCTGATCGGCGCGAGCAACAACTGGGATCTGGCCATCGGCGGCGGGGTGGCCCTGGCAGCCGGTATCGCCACCGTCTACGCCGGCGTGGTGGGCGGCGCCCTGGTGGGCGCGGCCCTGGGCGGCGGACTCGGCCCGATCGTGGCCTCGGCCACCACCAGCGGCGTGATGGGCTTCCTGGGCGCGGCCTGGACCACCACCGCCATCGGCGCCAAGGTCGGGATGGTCATCGGCGGAGCCACCGGTCTGGCCGGCGGCTGGGCCCTGGGCCAGAGCGTGGCCGGCGTTCCCGCCAAGGGGATGCGCTGGGTCGGCAAGAAGCTGGCCGGCGAGGATCCTGATGCCGGGCAGCCGGGCGAGCAGAAAAAGCTGCTGCCCCTCAAAGGCCCGCTGCGCGTGGTCGGCACCGTGGTGTCCGGCATGGGCGCCCTGGCGGGCGGCGTGGGCGGAATGGCCATGGGCGGCGGCATCACCGCAGCCGGCACGGCCCTCTCCAGCCTGGTCAGCGGCAACTTCAGCCTGGCGACCGTGGCTGCCACGGCCGGAACCGGCGCCCTCATCGGCGGCGGCATCATGCTCGTGGCGGGCGGCATCGGCGGCTACCTGGCCGTCAAAGCCCTGCGTCACGGCGCCACCGCCGTGGTGGATGGCGCCCACAACAGCCGCAAGTGGATGGAGCTCGACGAGAAGGAGAACCGTCTCACCCAGAACGCCGCCCAGCTCGACCAGTACGGCAAGGGCCTGGATCAGGCTCGCCTGGACGCCCGCGAGAACCACGCCGAGCGCACCGAAGAGCTCGACCGGCGCGAGGACGCCCTCAAGACCCAGAACGAGCGCATCGCCGACAAGAATGCCCGGGTGGACGAGCTGGTCGAGCAGCGCGCTCAGAACCTCTACAACACGACCAAACAGGGGCTGGTCGAGCGGGAAGCCGGCCAGAACCAGCGCCAGCAGCACCTCGAGTCCGAGGACGCCCGGGTCAACCAGAAGCGAGCCGACATCGACCGCTACATCGACGAGCGCCAGGAGACGCTGTACAAGGACCTCGAGGGCAAGCTCGAGGGCCAGTACCAGACCCGCAAGGGCCAGCTCGAGGGCCGCGACCGCGACCTCGACCGCGCCGAGCAGCAGATCCCGCAGGTGGTGGCCGAGAAGGTCGAAAAGACCCTGGCCCCCCTGCGCCGCGACCTCGAGCAGCGCCGCGACAACGCCCGCAACATGGAGAGCCAGGCCGACCGCCTGCGCAGCCAGGCGATGGCCGATATGGCCGCCATCCCGGGCATCCAGTCGGCGGCGCGCAGCGAGCGCTCCGAAGCCGACCGCAAGGAGCGCGAGGCCGACTCGATTCGGCCCGACGTGACCAGCCTGCAGGGCGAGGTCAACTCCAAGCGCAGCCAGGTGGAATCACGCAAGTACGATCTCGCGCGCCGCGAGGCCCGCGTGGAGCAGTGCGAGCGCGACAAGCGCAAGTAGAGCTGCTCACCCCAAGACAGAGCCACCCGCGAGGGTGGCTCTTTTGCGTTGCTGCGTGACTCCACTCGACTCGGACTTGCGCTGGGAAGCTTGCCCTGTAACAGGTAGAGACCCGAAACCTCTTGACCATCAAACATGTCTCCCATTATCATACTCCTATGAGTCATCGATTGCAGGTCATCATTCCCGACGATCTGGATCGGAAGGTGCGCAAGGCTGCGCAGAGGCTCGGGGTTTCGCGGGGTGAGTGGGTCCGGCGTGCCCTGCAGGAGGCCCTCAGCCGGGGCCAGCAGTCGGGGGTCGACCCGGTGGCTCGCCTGGCTTCTCTGGAAGCACCAACGGGTGACATCGAGCAAATGCTGGCGGAGATTGAATCGGGTCGTTCGTGAAGGTCTTCATCGATTCGAACATCCCGATGTACGTGGCCGGACGCGAGCATCCCAATCGGCTTCCGTCTCGGCGCTTCCTCGAGCGCGTCCAGCGTGGCGAGGTTGAGAGCGCCACCAGCACCGAGGTTCTCCAAGAAATTCTCTATCGCTACGCCGCTTTGCGCAGGTTGGACCTGGCGCGCACCGTCTACGACCTCTTCGTGGTTGTCTGTCCGGAGGTGCTTCCTGTGACTCTCGCGGATACCGACCGGGCCCGCGATCTGCTTCTTTCCGATCTCGGGCTATCGGCAAGGGATGCGGTTCACGCGGCGGTGATGCTCAACCACCAGATCGACTATGTGGTGAGTTTCGACCGTGGATTTGACGACGTGCCCGGGCTCACCCGAATCGAACCTGACTGAGGCCCAGGAGCGGGAACTGCCTACTTCCCCTCGATCCAGTTGGGCCAGTCGGTGTTGGGGGCGGTCAGTGGTCGCCAGTGCTCGGCCTGGCCGGTGGCCAGCACCTGGGCCAGCAGGCGAAAGGTCTCCGTGTCGCTCGGCCTCTCGTTGACGCGGGGGTGATTCCACTCGTCCAGGAGCAACAGCTCGCTCAGGTCGGCTGGAACGATCTCGGCCAGCTCCTCGCGCGTGGCCAGCAGGGCCTCTCGGTGCTCGCTCAAGAGCGTGAGCAGCAGCTCGAAGTCGCCCGGCTCTGCCAAGCGCGGCCGAATCTCGAGCCGTTCCAGGGTGGCGGGCGAAAGATCGACGGCCACCCGCCGGCCCCGCACCAGAATGTAGCCATCTGACCTGAGCTCGCCGGTGTGCTTGTCCAGCGCCGGCCCCACGTCGGCGCTGAGGACCAGCGAGAGCGTCTCGCGGGTCTTGAGGCAATTTCCGTAGCAATACAAAGTCGTGTGAATCGAGCTCGGACCGGCCCCGATATTGGTGCCGAGCACCTCCATCACCAGGGCCCAGCGGGCCCCGTCCCCGTAAGCGTGGAGCCGCACCGAGGCCATATCCACGTTTACGTTCTCGAGGATCGGCCAGTTGCAGCGGCCGGCGGCCTGGTCGAGTTGCCCGAGGATCCCTGCTGCAGTCATCAGCGGCGCTTCGCTCGGGGAGCGTGTATCCCCCTTCTTGTCGCTGCGTCTAGGGTTGCAGCAAGATGTTTCCAATTGTCAAAGTCCTGGCAACAAAGCGTTACCTGGTGTTCACAACGTTTACAAATCGGAAACACATGCCCGGCCTGCTTGACCGCGCCGAAGCCTATGATGGGTGTAACAGGGGACCGGCCAGAAACGGTCCGAACCGAGAGGAGACCCCACGATGGATATGATCAAGAACCTGGTGGGTGGAGCGATGGGTGGCGGCGGCGGCCTGGGAGATATCGCCGGATTGCTTGGCAGTCTCAAGGGTGGCGGCGGTCCCGGCGGCCCGGGCGGCGGCAAGAAGTGCGGCAAGAAGAAGAAAATGAAGCAGATGATGCAGCAGATGCAGCAGATGATGGCGCAGATGCAGGGCATGATGCAGGGGATGATGGGCCAACAGCAGGGGCAGCAATGTGGCGCCTGTGGCCAGAAGCAGAACCCGTTCGGCATCCAGAACGGGGGCAACATGCTCAGCTCCAACATGAACCCCGCCTTCGGCGGCAACAACGCCCAGCAGGCCTTCTCCTTCGGTGCCGGCCTGGGGATGGGCGTGGCGGCAGCGCGCAGCGGCAACCTGGGCGGACTGCAAAGCCTGGGGCAGAGTAACGGCGTGCAGAACTTCGCCGGTAACGTGGGTGGGTTCAACACCGTCGGCCAGATCGGCAACGGCGCCGCGGCGTTCGCCGGGGTGAACGGCACCGGAGCCTTCGCTATGGCGGGCGCGGGCAACATCCGCACCATGCTCGGATAACCCTCTCCGTCTGGCGGACCGACGGCCCCGACAGCGTTCGGGGTCGTTTCCTGTTTCTTAGGGCAGACCACGAAGAGTGTCCGTCAAGTCCTTCCCTACCGTTACCGTCGGTTTGCTTACCCCGGGACGATCTTGCAGGACGCACCACAGCACAATATTGGGAGTCGCGCAGCCGGAAAAGCATGCCAGGGGGCTGCGCGCCTCGTTACCAGGGAAACTCCAGGCAGATCTGGTTGCGCAGGGCGTACTCAAGGGCTTTGTCCACGAAAGCCTGGAACTTCTCCAGGAACTGAAGGGCCTCGTAAGCCCGGGGGTAGGATTCGCTGCCGGTGAGCCAGGAGACCAGCAAGGTCGGGGCCGCAAACCGGTCTTTGGTGCCGTCGGGATGGCGATGGCCCATGGCCTTGACCACCCAGTCCACCTTGTGCGCCACCTTGGGGTCGAGGCCGGTCCGCACCGCGATGCGGGTCAAGAGATTGGCGAAATTCGGGTCATTGGTGGCTCGGGCCACATTGCGGTAAAGATAGGCGACGGCAAAGCACATCAAGGCGTTACCCACTTCATGGTCGCGCACCCGGACCGGTCCCGTCCGCTCGAGCTGATCGCGGAAGGCGCCACCGCTGCGAGGAGCGTGGGCCAGGCTGGCGATCAGGGCGAGAGTTGTGGGGAGAGCGTGCAGGTAGGCCTGCGGGTCGGGCGTGACCCGGCCCTGATAGCGGGCCAGCAGGTCGCTCGACTCGGGCAGTCGCAGCAGGCGCGACTCCATCTCCAGGCGTGACTTCTCCAGGGTGGCCAGGAAAGTATCCATCGCGGGGGCTCCTTCGACGCCACTCCTGCCGGGCCAACGAAGCTCAAAAAATTGCGCTGACAGTGGAGGCAAAACTCTCCGATCGACCCGTGAAGGCGCCGTGGGTGCGCCTCCATAAATCTACGCGGCACGGTCCTCCTGGCCCTGGACCGATCAAAGCGCGGGACTGTAACATCGCGGCGAGGAATCAGACCCTTCCCATGGTTTACCCTCCAGCGTGGAATGCAAGTCGTCGTTGCCACCCCCGCCGCGGTCCCTGGTTTTCTGGGGAAAGTGCGCGACTACGCCCGTCCCCGGCCCACCACCGGTGGTGATCTGGCCGGTCCCTCTCCCATTTCGGCCGCCATCGCGGGCGGAATCCAGGGCTACATCACCGGGGGTCCAACCGGAGCGGCTGCCGGCCTGATCGGCGGCTATGCCGGGGTCAAGATCGGAGAGAAGAGCGGATCTTTCAGCGTGGCCCTGGGCGCCGGCGCCCTGGTGGGAGCCGGCGTGGCCGCCGCGGCCACAGCCGGACTGGCCGCCATGTCGGGGGTCATGCTCGCTCCCCAGCTCCTGATCGGACCGGCCGTCATGGGGGCCTTCACCGGCGCCGTGGGCACCCTGTCGGGCAGCCGTCGGGCGGCCACTCGAGACAGCGTCTACGGAGGCATGCTGGCCGGTGGCCTGGCTTTCGTGGCCACTGGCAATCCGGCCATGGTCCTCGCCGGAGCGGCCGGAGCCGGCGCCGCCGGACGGGCCGTCACTCCCGCCGGCCGGGCCGTGCTGGGAGTGCTCACGGGGGCCGGAGCGGGAGCCATCGCCGGCCTGATGAGCGGCAACGTCGCCCAGGGGGCGCTGGTGGGAGCTGTGATCGGCTCGGCCGGCTCGCTGGCCGGGCCCACTCTACGGCAGGTGCAGCGCAACGCCACCGAAGACCTGACCCTGGCCATCAACAGGCGTCTCGACCCCTGGCTGGAGAAGCATCCGCTCACCACCCGGGGCAAGATGATCGCTGGCGCCACCTCAGGCGCGCTCATGCTGGGTCCCATCGGGCTGGTGGCGGGCTGGAAGGGCGCCGCTGTCATGGCCGGCATCGGAGCCACCGTGGGAGCCGTCAGCACTTACAAGCTGGTCAAGCGACGCGAGCAGTCTCAGGAAGCGCAAAAGATTCGCCAGGAGTACATGCTGATCGCGCCCGCAGCCTATCGCTTCCTGCCCGATCCCACGACTCCTCAAAAGGATTGAGCCCTCCGGGCTGCAAAGTCTCCCCCCGACCGCAAGCAACCTTGGGAGGCAGCATGAGCGAGGAGATCACCACCCCGGAAGAAACCCCGACCGAGGAGCCCACCCCGGTACCGCCGTCCCCGCCGCCAGCGCCCGAAGGGGTTCAGCTGACCCCGCAGGCAACCCGCAACCTCAAGGGCCTGGTGAACGAGGTCCGGCGCATCAAGAAGCTGATGGGTGCTCGGGCGCTCGAAAACAAGCCGACCAACGACCTCGAGGACGTGCTCGACTCGATCAGCGAAAAGATCCTCTGGTGCCTGGAGACGGAAGTCGGCCTGTAGCCGATCAGCCGTGGCCTGGAGGCGCGGGAAAGGCCGTGCCGAACAACCTCGATCCCGGCCGTTCAGCCGTGGCGGTAGCCGCCGCCGCGATAACGTTTGCGTCCGCGGTCTTTGCGCTCACCACCACCGCCGCCGCCGCCGTGGTGGTGGCCCCCGGCCAGGTAGCGGCCCTCGGCGAAATCGGCTAGCTCTTGCACCTCATCCGCAGAGATGGTCAGGAAGATGCCCCGATGCATCACTCTGCCCACCACTCCAATGGGGGCGAGCACGTCGCGGCTGAGCATCATACCCCGCTCCAGAACGAGGTGACTCACGTTCTCGGTCTCGGGCTCGACAACGACGAAGCGCAGCTTGCCGACTTTCTCGCCATTGGCGGTGTAAACCGCCGCGCCAACGTGCAGGCTGTGGGTGGGTATCTCGGTGTTTGTGGTCACTTGGGCTCCTTGGTGGGCGCACGCTTTCCGCCGCGCCGTCGATATGATTCTGAGATTGAGCGCCAGCCACATCCTCTGGCAACCGGCTCTGGGGCGAGTGTTACCTCTCTCAGACCCGGAACTCCTGCCCGGGAGGAACGCAACCACACGGAGGAATCCGAGCCTCCCCTCGGGAAGCGCCATGCATCGCCCAGTTCTGGCAATGAGTATAGGAGCGGTTTCTACCATTGAGTGGTGAAAAGCTAGGCACCCTTCGAGTCTCGGGCACTCTCGACGGCCTGCTGAAAGAATTGCTGCAGCGGGGCGGCTCCGACTTGTTGATCGCTGCGGGCTACCCGCCCGCCATGCGGATCCATGGAATGCTGGTCAAAACCAACCACCCTCTTTCCGACCCCGATGAGGTCGAAGGCATCCTCTCGGCGATCCTTTCCGATGCCGAGCAAGAGTTCTTCCGCCAGCAGCAGGACATGGACTTCGCCTACCAGATCGAGATCCCCGGCCAGGGTGCCTTCCGCTTCCGGGCCAATGCTTTCATCCAGCGTTTCGGGTGCTCGCTGGTGTTCCGCAGCATCCCACGCGAGATTCCCACCATGGCCCAGCTCGGGTTGCCCGACGAGCTGACCCGCTTGATGGACTTCCATCAGGGGCTGGTGATGGTGACCGGCCCCACCGGCTCGGGCAAGACCTCGTCGGTGGCGGCGCTGGTCGATTACTGCAACCGCACCCGCCCACAAAATATCATCACTCTGGAAGATCCCATTGAATTCGTGCACCCCATCAAGAAGAGCCTGGTGGTGCAGCGGCAGGTGGGCCTGCACGTGGACAGCTACAACAACGCGCTGCGTGCCGCCCTGCGCGAGGACCCCGACGTCATCGTGGTGGGCGAGTTGCGCGACCTGGAGACCATTTCGCTCTGTATCACCGCAGCCGAGACGGGCCACCTGGTGGTGGCCACCATGAATACCATGTCCGGCGCCCAGACGGTGAACCGCATCATCAACGCCTTCCCGCCGCGCCAGCAGTCCCAGGTGCGCATCATGCTCAGCGAGTCGCTGCGAGGCGTGATCTCGCAACAATTGCTGGCGCGCGCAGATGGACGAGGCCGGGTGGCAGCGGTGGAGATCCTGATCACTACCGGCGCCACCTCCAACTTGATCCGCGAGAACAAGATGCACCAGGTGGCCTCCATCATGCAGACCGGCTCGCGCAAGGGCATGCGCAGCATGGACCACAGCCTGCTCGAGCTGGTGCAAAACCGCCAGGTCAAGGTCCAGGAGGCGATCGATCGGGCTCACGACCGGGCCAGCTTCATGCAGGCCGCGTCCGAGTTCACCGGAGGCCAGGCCACATGAGCAACGGGCTCGAGGTCATCAATCGCTATCTCACCCTGGTGGTGGACCGCAAGGGCTCGGACCTTCACATCCAGACCGGCGCCCCGCCCGCCATCCGTGCCCTGGGCGAGGTGCAGTTCCTGCAAGAGCCTCCCCTGACCAACGAACGCGCCGAGGGCATGCTGATGGCTCTGCTCGACGAGGTCAAGGTCGAGGAGTTGTTCAGCTCGGGGAACGTGGACTTTGCTTACGAGTTGCCCGGCATCGCCCGCTTCCGCTGCAACCTGCTGCTGCAGCACTATGGCTATGGCGGCGTCTTCCGAGTGATCCCTTCCAAGATTCCCACCATGACCGAGCTGGGTCTGCCACCGATCCTGGAGGAAATCTGCTTCTTCAACAAAGGCCTGGTGGTGGTGACCGGTCCGACCGGCTCGGGAAAATCGACCACCCTGGCGGCCATGATCAACCACATCAACCACAGCCGCAGCGTGCACATCATCACGGTGGAAGACCCCATCGAGTATGCTCACCCGTCAGCCACGGCCATGATCCAGCAACGCGAGGTGCACCGTCACGCCCGCAGCTTCTCCGAAGCGGTCAAGGCCGCCGTGCGCGAATCACCCGATATCGTGCTGGTGGGCGAGATGCGCGACCTGGATACCATCAGCCAGGCTCTGGCGGCTGCCGAGACCGGCCACCTGGTGTTCGGAACGCTGCACACCAATTCGGCCTCCAAGACCGTGGACCGTATCATCGACGTCTTTCCCTCCGACCAGCAAGATCAGATCCGCTCCATGCTGGCCGGCAGCTTGAAGGCGGTGGTCGCCCAGCAGTTGGTAAGGACCGCTGACGGGCGGGGACGCATCGCGGTGCAGGAGATCATGACCGTGAACGTGGGCCTGGCAGGCCTGATTCGCGAGGGCAAGACCACCCAGATCCCCTCTTTCATCACTATGGGCGCCAAAGAGGGAATGCAGAGCATGGACCAGCACCTGATCAAGCTGGCCAAAGAAAACAAGATCAGCGCCCAGACCGCCTTCGAGCGCTGTCACGATAAGACGGTGCTCACGCGGGCCGGGCTCAAGCCGCCGGAGGGCATGGAGGACTGATTTCCGCTTCAGGGGGGGGAGAATATGGCTCAGAGTCCGCCGGCCGGAGCCGGAGAAGCCATCAAGGCCCTTTTTCGTCGCCACCAGGACCTGCTCAAGCGCAGCGCTGCCCTCGTGGGCGGCTCCACCCCGGAGCCGGCTTTTCTGCAAAGCCTCGAGAATGAGCGCATCGAGTTGAATCGACAGATCCAGGGGAAGGCCCGCGCCCTGTCCAGTGGTGCCCAGGCCCTGAAGGACTGGCTGGAGCAGCTCCTGCGAGAAAGCGAGAACGAGCTTGAGCTGCTACGCGAATTCTCGGCCGGGAGTCGCTCCGCTCAGCCGGCCCCTCCGCCACAGACCCAGGTCAGCCGCACCCCGAGCAGCCTCAAGCGCGGAAGCGACCAGAGTCGGTGTGGGTCAACCGCTGGGTGCGGTAGAGGTGCGCGTAGAGCCCGTCGGCGCGCATCAGCTCGTCGTGGCGCCCGCGCTCGACCAGCTCGCCCTTGCGCAGCACCAGGATCTGGTCGGCATCCTGCACGGTGGAGAGCCGATGAGCCACCACCAGCGCCGTGCGGCCCTCCAGCAGAGCCTTCAGAGCCCGCTGGATGGCCTGCTCAGTGCGCGAATCGATGTTGGCGGTGGCCTCGTCCAAGAGCAGGATGGGCGGATCCGCCACCAGGGCCCGGGCGAAGCTCAAGAGCTGGCGCTCGCCCTGCGACAGGGTCGAGCCGCGCTCGGTCAGCTCGTGGGAAAGCCCTTCCGGGAATCGACGCACCAGCTCGGCCGCCTGGGCCAGCTCGAGCGCCTTCCACAGCTCCTCATCGCTGCGCGGGGTGAACAGGGCCACGTTCTGGCGCAGCTGGCGACCGAATAAGAACAGGTCCTGCTGCACCAGGGCGAACTGCTGGCGCAGCTGGGTCAGATCCCACTGCTCCAGGGGTTGACCGTCGAGCAGGATGCGTCCGCTGCCATGTCCCTCCAGGCGGTAAAAGCCCAGCATCAGGGAAGCAATGGTGGTCTTGCCCGAGCCGCTGGGTCCCACCAGGGCCGCGGTCTGGCCGGGCAGCACCTCGAAGCTCACATTCCTGAGCACCGGTTTGTCCGGATCGTAGGCAAACGAGACGTTCTCGAAGACCAGATGGCCGCGGGCACGCGTTTCGCGCTCGCCCGGTTGGGCGGGATAGCCGGGCTCGACCGGCGTGTCCAGAATGCGAAAGAGCCGCTCGGAGGCCACCGCGGCGCCCTGCAGGATGTTGAGCTTCTCGGCCAGAGCTTCCAGAGGCGAGAACAAAAGACGAAGATAGAACAGGTAGGCCAGCAAGGTGCCCATGGTGATCTCGTGAGCGAGCACGGCCCGGCTCCCGAACCAGAGCACCAGGCCGATGGCGATGGTCGAGGCCGCCGAGATGGCCGGCCGGAAGACAGCGTTGAGATAGATGAGGGACATCTCGGCCTGGTAGAAATCCCGATTGAGCTTGTGAAACTTGGACTGCATGGCCTTCTCGGCCACGAACGACTTGACCACGCTGATGCCCTGGACGTTTTCCTGCAAGAAAGCGTTGACGCGTGCAAGCAACACGCGAATCTTGCGGTGCATGGCCGAGCTGGTGAGCTTGAACCACCAGGTCATGAAAGCCAGCGGCAGCAAGACGGCCGCCACCGCGAGCGAGAGCCGCGGCTCCATGGTGGCCAGGATGAGCATGACCCCGGCCACGCGCAGGAGGTCCTCCAGTCCCGAAGCCAGCACGTTGGTGAAGAGATCGCTCAGGGCATTGGTATCATTGGATACCCGGGTCACCAGCCGACCCACCGGGTTGTGGTCGAAAAACCGCACCGGCAGACGGTGCAGATGAGCCCAGATGTGAGTGCGCAGGCGCTGAACCACTTTTTGTCCCACGTGGTTGAGGGCCAGCGAGCGAGTGTAGCTGAGAAAGAGCATGCCGAAGAGGAGGCCTGCATAGAGCAGGCCCAGCTCGCGCAGGCCCTCCATCGGTTCCTGGCCGTTCCCGGCCTGACCGGGCACAAGGTAGTGGTCCACCCCGAAACGCACCACCTGCGGCAGGCTCAGCTCGAGAGCGGCGTAGAGGAGCGAGCCCAGCACCGCCAGTAAGAGGAGCCAGCCCAGAGAGCCGACGTAGCTGAGGATGCGGCGCACGTGGCGGGTCAGCTCGAAGGCTCCGAGGCGTTCGTCTTCTTCGCGCTCGCTCACTGCTCCAGCTCCTGCAGCTCGACCATGTCCTTGTAGTATCCGCCCTGGGCGAGCAGCTCGGCGTGGCGGCCCTGCTGCACGATGCGACCGCCTTCCAGCACCAGGATGTGGTCAAGATCGCGCACCGAGCTGGCCCGATGGCTGATCACCACCGCCGTGCGTCCCGCCAGCGCCCCCCTCAGCTCGGCCAGGATGGCCCGCTCGGACTCGGAGTCCACGGCCGACAGGGTGTCGTCCAGCACGATGACGGGGGCCGGTTTGAGCAGAGCTCGAGCCAGGCAGAGGCGTTGCTTTTGCCCCCCCGAGAGGGTGATGCCCCGCTCCCCCAGCATGGTCTCGTAGCCCCCGGGGAACTCAAGGATCTCTTCCTCCAGCGCAGCCACCGCGGCCATCCGACGCAGCTCATCGGGGGCAGCCTCGAAGTGGCCCAGGCGCAGGTTCTCCTCGATGGTCTCGGAGAAGAGGAAGGCCTCCTGAGGCACCCAGGAGACAGCCCGGCGCAAGCTCGACAGGCTGATCTCGAGCACATCCTGGCCGTCCAGGAAAAGAGTGCCCGCCGGGGGATCGTAGATGCGGCCCAACAACAGCGCCAGCGTAGACTTGCCGCTGCCGACCTCGCCCACGATGCCAAGGCTCTGGCCCGGCTCGAGGCGGAAGGAGAAGTCCACCAGAGCGGGCGCGGCCGCCCCGGGATAGGTAAAGGTCATGTGACGGGCCTCCAGGGCGCCCCGCAGGTCGAGCTCTGCTCCCCCCGCATCTTCGGCTGGCAGCGCCAGCATGGTCTGGATCCGCCCCATCGAAACCGCCCCTCGCTGCACCAGCGAAACCATCCAGCCGGCCGCGATCATGGGCCAGGTCAGCATGCCCAGATAGGCCATGAAAGCATTGAACTTGCCCAGGCTGAGCTGTCCCGAGACCACGTCGGCTCCTCCCACGGCGATCAAGATGGCCACGGACGAGCCGGCCAGCACCACGATGGCCGGCTGGTACAGCGCGTCGATGCGGACATAGGCCATGTTGGACTCGTAGTTGGCCCGATTGGTGCGCTCGAAGTCCTCCAGGTCACCCCCCTCCTGGACGTAAGCCTTCAGCACGCGCATGCCGGCCAGGCTCTCGCGCACCTTCTCGGTCAGGTGCTCGACCGACTTCTGGACCGCATCCCAGCGCTTGTAGCTCAGGCTCAGGCCCACCGCCATCACCAGGGCCAGCAGCGGGAAGGGCAGCACCGTCCAGAGGGTGAGCCGCCAGTCCATCCAGGCCATGATGACCAGGGTGGCGGCGGCCAGGACGCTGGAGTCGAACCCGGCCACGATGCCCATGGCCAGAGCCGTTCGCACCGAGATCAGGTCGTTGGTGGCAAGAGCCATCACCTCGCCGGTACGGGTTCGGGTGAAGTAAGCTGAGGGCAGGCGCAAGACCTGCTCCAGCAGGCGATTGCGAATCTCCATCTCGGCCAGGCGCGCGGCCGAGAACATGAAGTGGCGCCACAGGAATCGTGAGGCGAGAATCCAGGCAGCCACTCCGAACAGCATCCAGCAGAGCCGATCGATGGCGCCCTGGGACGGCTGGGGTGCGGTCAGGACGTCGATGATGCGGGCCACGATCAGGGGGGCGATGAGCTGGCCGGCATCCGAGCTGAGAAGCAGCAGCAGGCCCGGGAGCACCAGCTTGCGGTACTTCCACTGGTATGTAAGCAGGGTCTGGAGACCGGATTTCATGGGTTGCGTGCGCCCGCGCAGCAGAGCTTCGAGCGCAGGGAGCCGGTCCCTGTTTCACGAAGGCCGAGCACCAACTTACCGCGAGGAGGCAGCCCTGTATGGCTATCACCCACCAGATCTCCGATGGACCCGCCCATGCGGTGGCCCACCTCTATCTCACCGAAGGCCAGACGGTACGCGCCGAGCAGGGGGCGCTGGTGGCCATGTCGCCCAATGTCGAGCTGCACGCCGATACCTCCGAAGGAGTTGTGCAGCTCTTGCAGGAGGCCGGCAAGAAAACCCGCCGCACGCAGTTCTCCAACCTTTACACGCCCAGGAACGGAGGAGGCAAGGTGATCCTGGCACCCATGCTGCCAGGCTCCATCGAGGTGCTGAATCTGGAGCACCGCACCTTCCACGTCAGCTCGGCCGCCTTTCTGGCCTGCAGCCCCGAGCTCGAGCTGGACATCGAGATCGCCAACGCCTCCACCTTCTTCTCAGCCAACGACCTGTTCTTGTTTGGAATCTCCGGTACCGGCATGCTGATGCTGGGAGCCTACGGAGGCTGCCACAATCTGACCTTGCAGGCGGGCGAGAGCCTGGCCCTGGACACCGGCCACGTGCTGGCCTTCGAGGCCCACACCCGCTACAAGCTGGAGAAGGCGGCCAAGTCGGCCCTGGTGTCGATGATGACCCAGGAGACCCTGGTGGCTGTCTTCGAAGGGCCGGGCTCGGTGCTGATCCAGACCCGAAACCCCATCCAGCTGGCGGCCGGCCTCTCGCCCCTGCTGGAGCAAGCCCGCAAGGTCAACGCTTGAGGCACCATGTCCGTCCTGACTCGCGATGAGATCCTCAAGGAGATCGCCAAAGGCGGCATCACCATCGATCCCTACGATGCTTCCCTGGTGGGGCCGGGCTCGGTCGACCTGCACCTGGGCGATCAGTTCCGGGTCTTCAAGAAGCTCCACACCATCTACCATGTGACCAACGACTCGGACTTCGAGCAGATCACCGAGCTGGTCCAGGTCCAGGACTACTTCGTGCTGATGCCCCAGGAGACGGTGCTGGCCATCACCAAGGAACGGATTCACCTGGCCCCCTACCTGTGCGGCTGGCTCGAGGGTCGCAGCCGATTCGCCCGGCTGGGTTTGATGGTGCACATTACGGCCGGCTTCATGCAGCCCGGTATCAACAACCGCCAGGTGCTGGAGATCTCCAACGTCTCCTCGGTGCCGCTGGCGCTGCACCCCGGCACGCGCCTGGCCCAGTTCATCTTCGCCAGGACCGTGGGGGAGGCGGTCTACCAGGGGCGCTTCGCGAGCCAGGTGCAGCCCTGAAACCGGCGCTGGCCTTCCAGCTGCCCACCGAGCCGCAGGGTGTGGTGCGACTGCAGCGGGAATGGGGGCAGCGCGTTCAAATCGAGCCCCTCAAAGGGGTCCGAATGGTCGCCGGGCTGGATGTGCATTACGGGTTGGAGAAGGCCTGGGCGGCGGTGGTGGTGATGACCCGGCCCGAGCTGACCGTGGAAGCGAGCTACTCCATCTGGTCTCCTGTCGAGGCCGGCTACGTGAGCGATCTGTTCGTGCTGCGCGAAGGCCCCATCTCGATCCGCGTGCTGGAGAAGATGTTCCCCGCCCCCGACTGCCTGCTGGTGGATGCCAATGGCATCCTGCATCCCCGCCGTTGCGGCCTGGCCTCGCTGCTGGGGCTGGCCTTCGACCTGCCCACCGTCGGCTGCGCCAAGAGCCCGGGCCGCTACCAGTGGACCATGCCCGGACCCGAGCGGGGCGAGTGGACCCCCATCGAGCTCGAGGGAGAGGTGCGGGGAGCGGCCCTGCGCACCCGAGCCGGCGGGCGGCCGGTTTTCGTCTCGCCCGGTCACCGCAGCGACCTGGACACTGCCCTCAAGCTGGTACTGGAGATGTCGCGCCACCGATTGCCCGAGCCCCTGCGCCGAGCTCACCAGACGGCCGGGAAAATGCACCGACTGCTGGGATAGCCAGGAGCCCGGCCGCCTCCCCCCGTGGCCTCGGTTGTCTACAGCCCAAAGTGCTCGGTACGAAACCCCAGCAACTCGGCGACCTGTTGCTGTCGATCGTCCAGCGTCACGAACCAGACTCTTGCGGGAGCTTGAGCGACGTAGAGCGCCACAGCCAGATGCCAGAGGTCGGCTCCTCGCACGTAGCCGGCGCTCAGGACAGAGGCTATTTCCGGCCCCAGCGCGCGGTCCGGGAGAACCCAACCCAGCCCGTCGAGCAGTCTCGAGTCAAAAGGAGTCATCTCGCGCGAAAAAACCGCTCGCAATTCGGCTTCCAAGAGATTGGACGAGATCAGCTCATCGAAATCGGCCAATCGCTCGGTCAGCTTCGGTGCAGCTGGCTCTCCAAAAGCGATCGCGACATAGCATGAAGTGTCGACATAGGCCAGCTCCACGGACTACTCTCGCTCTTGGAGAAAGCGCTCGAATGCACCAGGCTTGTGGGCCACCTTCCCCAGCCCGACGGATGATTGCTCGGCGCGCTGGAGGATGCCACGCTCGGTCAGGTCCTGCAGGCGGCTCTCCAGGGCCGTCTCGGATCTCGCAACCGGCCTCACCTCCGCAATCGGCTCACCCCGATAGGTAATCGTGATGACCTGCCCCTGGCGGACCTTTCGAAGCAGCTCCGAAAGCTGGGCTTTCGCTTCGTAGGCGGAATAGGCTTCATTGCTCACTGCCCTCAGAATATCATGACCAGTCAGACTGGTCAATTCACTCCCGATCGGAGCGCCACCGGTCCAAGGCCACCTGTCCGCGCTTCCGGCAACCTAAACCTGAAGAGAGGCGGTCTCTCCCAGCGCAGCCCGAATCTCCTGGTCGCTGAGCACGTGGTCAGCCGACTTGGCCGCCGCCAGCAGGGCCTGCACCCGCTCGGGGGTGGCCTCCAGGGCGTTGCGAGCCAGCCAGTGCAGCACGTTGGACTCGCCCGCCATCGGCCCCACCTCGATGAGCTGCTCGAAGCCGAACTGGCCTGCTGGAACCCCGGAGTAGATCAGATCGGCCAGCCAGCTGAAGCCCTTGCGCTCGGCCTTGATGATGGCCGCGGCGTGCACCCCCGTGCCGGTGCGGAAGGCGTCCTTGCCCAGCACGGGATAGTTGGACAGAACCTCGACCTGGTAGGTCTCGGCCACCCGCTGGCAGACGCTGGCCAGGGCCTCCATCGGACGGTCCAGGGCCCCCAGCAGGCGCAGATTGATCAACAGCAGGTCCAGCGGCACGCAGCCGGAGCGCTCGGCCAGGCCCAGCACGCTGGCATGCACCCGGCTGGCACCCGATTCGAGGGCGGTGAGCGCGTTGGCCAGGGCCAGACCCCGGTCGTTGAAGCCGAACCAGTCGATCCGCTGAGGCATACCCTTGCGACGGCACAGCTCGATCACGAAGGCCATCAGCCGGGCCACGCCCTCGGGAGTGGCGCAGCCAGTCGTATCCACCAGCGCGAGGCGCCGGGCGCCGCTGTCCAGCGCCCGGCCCAGGGTGTCCACCAACCAGGCGGGATGGGCCTGCGGGGCATCGGGACAGAGCAGGGTGACGTTGAGACCCAGCCCGACGGCAAACATGACCGACTCTTGCATGCGCTCGGCCCGAGCCGCCCTCCAGGCCTCGCCCTTCCACTCCTGCAGCGGCGAGTAACCGCAGTGCAACAACACGTGGATGGCCTGGCCGAGTTGCTCAGAGGCTTCGGCCACGCGCTCGAGCTCAGCGGCGTGGTTTCGGCAGAGCACGGCTGAGCGCACCTTGAGTCGCGACTCGGCCACCTCCGAGACCAGGGGCAGCGTCTCGGCCCAGCCCTCGCCGGCATCCCCCAGGCACACCAGGTCGAGCCCCAGTTCGTCGAGCTGGTGGAGCAGGCGCAGGCGCTCGGAGAGAGCGGGCTGGCGAGCGGCCGGGCTGTGGGGGGCCTCCACCATGGTCACATCCAGGACCTCAAGGCTGTGGGTGAGGTCTGCCCCTGCAGACTGTCGGTTCCAGTCGTAAATCAGCTGCTCTTCGGTCACAGGGCCTCCAGCTCGTTCGGCTCGAGCACGCGTCCACACTCACGGGCGGCTGCCAGCACGGGCTCGATCTCACCGCTCTTCTGACTCTGCAGCTGCCAGCCACGCACGTTGGCGGGGCCGCTGCGAGGGCCGACCGCGAACCGGGCCTCCCGGCCCACCAGAGCGGGGGTCACCCCCGAGAAGGTGTGCTCGAAAAGCTGGCGCTCTCCCAACTCGTAAAGCTCGATCAGGCGCTCAGCGCTCTCGGCCGAAGTGGCCGCGAAGGCGTCCCGGCCCAGGCCAGGCCAGCTGAAAGGCAGTGGCACGCGACAGTGCCGACTGACCGCGCCCACATATTCTCGCAGGCGACTCAGATCGTTTTGCAGCACGCCCAGCAGCTTGAGGTTGATCAGCAGGTGCTCCATGGGAGTATTGCCCACCCGCTCTCCAATGCCCAGCGCGGTCCCGTGCACGCGATCCACCCCCACCTCCACCGCGGCCAGGGTGTTGGCCAGCCCCAGCCCGCGGTCGCGATGCCCGTGCCAGTCGAGCTTGACCGGCTTGCCGGTATCAGCCACCACCTCCCGGATGAAGCGCACCAGGGCCCGGACGCCGTCAGGGGTGGCGTGGCCCACGGTGTCGCAGAGGCAGATGCGGATGGCCCCGCACTCGATGGCCGTGGTGTAGAGTCGGCGCAAAGTTTCCGGGTGGCTGCGAATGGTGTCCTCGGTGACGTACATGACCTCGAGTCCCTGCTCGACGGCGTAAACCACCGCTTCCTCGGTCACTTTGAGCATCCTGTCCAACGTCCAGTCCTCAGCATACTGGCGCACCGGGCTCGAGCCGATGAAGAGATCGGCCTCGAGCAGCTTGCCGGTCTTCTGGGCGATGTCCACGATGGGCTGGATGTCGACTTTGAGGGTGCGACCGGCGCAGCTGGGTTTGATTTTGAGCTTCTGCTCCACGATCTCGGTCACGATGGCGGTCACGTCGGCCGCTGCCCGGGGCCCGGCGCCGGGCAGCCCGACATCGGCCCCGTGGATCCCCAGGGCCTCCATCAAGTGGAGAATCTCAAGCTTGGCCTGAATGGGGGGATCATACGCCGAGGGGCGCTGCAGGCCATCGCGCAGGGTCTCGTCTTGCAGTTGCAGATGGCGGTTGAGTTGCAAGAGAGCCGTATCGGGCAGATTCCAATCATAAGCCATAGCCAGCGGAGCTTTCTGTTCAGGCGCCGGCCTTCCTGGTTGGCTCGCCATAGGAAACCCCTGCCAGGAAATGGAAACTAGCGGTTTATGGGAATTGACCTCGAGCAACTGGCCCGGCTCTTGCTGGCCGCCTTTCTGGGCGGGTTGATCGGGGTCGAGCGCGAGCGGCTCAACCGGGCCGCCGGCCTGCGCACTCACGTGCTGGTCTCGGTGGGCTCGGCCCTGTTCACCCTGATTTCTCTGTTTGCCTTCCAGGGAGTCGGGCCGGTCAACGACCCCGCCCGAGTAGCCGCCCAGATCGTCAGCGGTATCGGCTTTCTGGGGGCAGGGACCATCATGAAGCACGGGGCCACCGTGCGCGGCCTCACCACCGCCGCCACCCTGTGGGTCTGCGCCGGCATCGGCATGGCCGCAGGAGCTGGATTCTACCAGGGGGCGGTACTCTCGACCCTGATCACGCTGATCTCGCTGGTCACCCTCAAGCGCGTCGAAGCTCGCTTTGGCGACCGGGAGTTCACCCACCTCGAGCTGACCATGGACCACGGACCCGGCCAGCTTGCCAAGGTTCAGGGAGTGCTGGAGCTGCTGGGCATTACCCTGCGCAACATGGACCTGCTCCACGAGGAAACTACCCTGCTCTTGCGCATGACGGTCGAGGTCCCGCGCGAGCTGAGCAAGACGGTGCTGCTGCAGGCCCTCAGCGACGTGGGAGTGACCCACGTCGAGTTGTGATCAAATGAATTACTGGCTCTGAGCGTCCAGCGTGACCGAGACGGTCGACTTTTTGTTGCCTCGCCAGTAACCGAGCAAGACCACGTCGCCCGGCTTCTTGGTGGCCAGGTAGCCCAGAAATTGGGAGACCGAGAGCACCGTGCGCCCATCGGCCTGGACGATGGTATCGCCCACGATCATGCCGGCCGAGCCTGCCGGCGAGCCGTTGATGACCGAGGTCACCATGACGCCCTTCTTGACCGGCACTCCGTAGGTGAGCATGAAATCCTCGGTCAGGTTCTCGCCGGTGATCCCCAGCCACGCTTTCCCCTGGCCGGCCGCGGCGGGAGCCGACTGGACCAGCTTTTTGGCCAGCTGGATCGCATCATTGATGGGGATGGCGAAGCCCAGCCCCTGAGCGTGCTTGTAACTCTGAGGGCCGGTGTAGACCAGGGCGTTGATGCCCACCACCTCGCCCTTGAGGTTGATCAGGGCCCCGCCCGAGGAGCCCGGATTGATGGCGGCGTCGGTCTGGATGAGGTTCTTGTAGTAGACCCCGGCCACCTTGACATTGCGGCCGCGCCCGCCCACCGTGCCCACGGTCACTGTTCCCGAGAAACCGAGGGGATCGCCGATGGCGATGGCCGTCTCGCCCAGCTTGACCCTGTCCGAGTTGCCCACTCTGGCCACCGGCAGGTTGCTGGCCTCGATCTTGAGCAGGGCCAGATCCTGCTCGGGGGCGGCCTTCCAGATCTTGGCGGTGTAGGTCTTACCGCCCGCCAGGGTGACCTTGACGACTTTGGCCTTGGCGACCACGTGGTGGTTGGTGATGATGTAGCCGTCGGTGCGCAAGATCACTCCCGAGCCAATGCCCGGCTCCTCCTGACCCTGCCGGTAGGTACGAATGGATACCACGGACTTGCGGGCGAGCTCGATGGCCCGAATCTTGTCTTGCTCGACATCGGCCCCGGCCAGAGGCGCCAGGAGTGCGATCAGCAAGCTGATCAGGAGTCGCTTTTTCATCCCACCTCCCTGTCAGAAGTTATTATCCGGCCGACAGGACCCTCCTGCGAAAGCTCAGAACAGGGCCTGCCAACCTCGTCGCCTCCCATGCGAGGGAGGATCACAACCAGGAGGACTTCCCCGTGAAAAAGCAGTTTCTGGCCCTGGCCCTGACGGCCGCCCTGGCCGGCCTTGCCGCCTCGGCCCCCAGGCCCGTTCCGATGGGGGATTTCTTCCTCATCGCCAGCACCACAGGCACCAACATGGGCACCAGCGTGATGGTCACCAAAGCCATGACCGCCAGCTACAGCCATCCCAAGGCCGCCCCCACAGGCGCGACCGCCAGCCTGGACGTGCCCGCCGGCCTGGGGGTGGGCCCGAACGTGCCGGTAGCCATCCAGAACGTCAAAGGCACCGATGTCAGCGCCCAGAGCGAGCTCATCCGCTACTGGGGCTGCGGGGAGGTCGTGGCCAAGGGCCAGCCCGAGCACCTCAAGCACCAGCACGTAGGGACCGGCAAGACCCACGTCGGGGGCTCCAGCGGCACGGCCGACTACGCCAGGCTGGGCAACATCACCGGCAAGGCTCCCGGGGCCTACCAGCTCAAGACCAGCTACGCGGGCAATACCCCGATCACCCTGGGCGAGCCCCAGGAGTTCCTCGACCCGGTGGCCTTCACCGCCCCCAGCACCACCATGATGGCCCAGGTGGACCTGAAGAAAGCCGTCAAGCTGACCTGGAACAAGGTGCCTCGTGCGGTCGGCTACAGCCTGATGGCCTCGGGAACGGACAAAGCCACCGGCAAGCCCTGCATGTGGGAGGCCATCAAGGACGGCCAGAGCAACTGGTACACCGTGGGCACCACGGCGGGCGCGAAGTCGGGAAAGCTGCTCCCCCCCGACCACCTCTCCTGCACCATTCCCGCCGGCATCTTCGAGGGCTCGCCCACCGTGTCGGTGATCCTGATCGCTTACTCGGCCGATGTGCGCAGCGCCGGCTCGATGAACGCGGTGGCCTGGGCCCAGTCCACCGCCACCCTGCTGCTGCAGCCCGCCCCGTGAGCCGGGGCAACGGGGCCGCCCCCACCGGGCCGATCCCCCCTCGAGCCCTGGGGCACGCGGCCGTGTTGCTGGCCGAAGCTCAGGATGCGGTGGGCTACTTCCTGGCCGCTCTGGAGGAGCGTCTGCCAGCGCTCGACACGCGGGCCCTGCACTGGACCGCCCTGACCCGGCCGCGCCCCTGCACCTATGCTGACCTTGAGGCCGGCCCCTGGGCCTGGCGGGTGGCGGTCGATCCTCAACCGCCCATCCAGACCCTGACGCAAGCGCTGCAGGCCTGCGCGCTCACCACCCGCCTGCCGGTGGCCACCGCCCCCCAATGGCCCGATGCCCCCCCGAGCTTGCTGGTGGAGCAGGCCCTGGGCCAGGCCGGCGCCAGCGTGCTGGTATTTCTCACCGAGTCGCCTGAGGACACCACCCCGCTGGAGTGCATGCGATCTCTCAACCAGATGGTCTGGGCCTGGATGGACGCCGGTGCGCTGCTGCTGGCCTGGCCCGAGGGCCGGGTGGCCTGGAGCAAGGCCCACCTGGATGACTTCCGCCCCAACGTGCTGGGCCCCAAAGAAGTTGGCCTGTTCGTGAGCGCCGGCAGCGTCGAGCTGGACGGCCAGCAACTCACGCGCACTTATGGCCTGGGCCAGTTCGGGCTGCCCGACCTTCTCTTCGCGGGGACGGTCGACCCGGCCGTGCTGGCCGGAGCGGCCGCCTTTGCGGTGGCTCGGGAGCAGTCGCTGAGGGTGGGTGACCGGGTCGAGCACGAGGGGCGACGCTGGAAGGTGGCCAGCCCGGCCACCTCCAGTGAGCAGGCCAGCCTGAAGAGCCGCCACGGACTGGTGGTGCTGACGGGGGAGTGAACGCTTTGCGGGCCGAGCTCGAGGCCGCCTGCCGTGCCCTGGGAGCCGAGCCGATCGAGCCGCTGCTGGCGCTCTCGCGCGCTGAGCGCCTGATGAGCCCGCTGGCTTTGAGGCTGGGACTGGACCCTCAGACGCTGGCCTCGAGGCTGACCGTGCCCGTGACGGTGGAGGGAGGCTATCTCTTCCCCGAGCCGACCTATGAGTTGACCGTCGGCCCCCTGAAGGATCTTGACCACCGCTGGGAATCGTTCTTTCGGATGGCCGAGCTCCTTGGCTTACGAACCGAGGACAGGGTTCCCTGCCACGAGCTGACCCACCCCGACGAGCAACAACTGATTCGCTACATCGCCTGGCGCCGGGCCGGGCTGGGCACGCCCGAGCGGCTACGCGAGCTGCTCGACGACTACTACTGCCGACACGATCTGCTGCGCAGCCGGGCTCGGGTGACGCTGTGCCGGGCCGCGCTCAGTGACATTTGTCATTGAGCGCGGCCCTCATAGGGCATGATGACTTGAGAACAATCCCTTCCCGGGTTAGGGCGATGCTCGAGCAAGAAGCGGCTTTGAGAGCCCAGGGAGCCGAAAGCAAGGAAAGCCTGCATGAACTGGCCCAGATCGTTCTGGACCTGGAGCGTCGCCTGTCTGAGCTCCAGACTCCCCCGGCCGCGTAGTCAGTAAAGCTCGGCCAGCTTGGCCCGCAAAGTGGCCAGGTCGTTGGAGTTGGACGACAAGCGCAGACGGCGGATGCGCAGCGTCCCATCGTAGGGGCGGCTCACCCCGTATTCGGTCCCGAACTGCATGCTGAAGCCAGCCCGGGCCCCCAGCTGCAGACAGCCATCGTCATAGTGGCCGTAAGGCCAGGCCAGGGCGGACACCTCGACCTCCAACTGGCGCTTGAGCTCGGAGCGCGACTTCTTCAGGTCGGCCAGCAGCTGGTCGGGAAACACACGCGAGAGCCGGAGCCGCTCGGGGATCAGCACGTGCAGATCATAGGTGTGGGAGCCGAACTCGAACAACCCGGTTTGCTTCATCTCCTTGAGCTGCTTGAGGGTCAGGTGGGGAGTGGGGCGAGGAGAGCCGATCTTGCCCACCACCAGGAACATCACGGCCGGATACTTGTGCTTCTTGAGGACCGGCAGGGCATAGCGGTAAACGCCCTCATAGCCGTCGTCGAAGGTGATCAGCACCGGCTTGCCCCGGAGCTTCTTCTTGCCCCACAAGAAGAGCCGGGCCTCCTCGAGGCGGACGGGCTGGTAGCCGTGGCGCTTGAGGTAATCCATATGGGCGGCAAAGAGCTCTGGCCGGAGCGTCATGGCGTCGTCGCCCTGCGGCGAGATCTGGTGGTAGCAGAGCACGGGCAGCTCGCGGGCCTCGCGGGCGACGACCGGGACGGCCAGGAGCAGGAGCATCAAGAGCCTGAGCACCGCCATTGTTTCGAACGCCAGGAACCGGACGCCTTCCGTGAGAACGAGGCCGGTATGGATCTGGATGAACTCCTGCTCAACCGCCGCCAACTCGAAGACGTGCGCCTGGCTCTGCGAGAACGGATCGGCCAGGGTCTGGCGGTGGACGGAGAGGAGATTCGGGCCCTGCTCACCTACCTGCCGCCCCCGCACGGCCAACCCACCGGACGGGTGGTGGTGGTCGACTGTGGCGGCACCAACCAGCGCGCCGCCACAGTCGACCTGGACAACCGCAAAATCGAGAGCGGCCCCTTCGAAGAGCGCGTCCGCGATGGTCGCGATCTGCCCGTCTCCGCCGACGAGTTCTTCGATTCCCAGGCCGCCCTGGTGGCTCGCCTGAGCCCGCCACCCGGTTGCAACGTCGGCTACTGCTTCTCCTATCCGGCGCAGGTCATGCCCAATCGCGACGCCACCTTGATCCGCTGGACCAAAGGAGTGCACGTGACCGGGGTCGAGGGCGAGCCCGTCGGAGCCGCGCTGGCAAGGGCCATGCGCAGGGCGGGCCTGGAGCCAGGCGAGATCCGGGTTCTCAACGACACGGTGGCCTCGCTCCTGGCCGGTGCCCTGACCCACCCCGATCACGACGATTTCGTCGGGCTGATCGTGGGCACCGGCACAAACTCGGCCGGCTTTCTGCCGCTGGATATGATCCCCAAGTACCGTGGAGACTTGACCGGCAAGATGGCGGTCAACCTGGAGTCGGGCAACTTTAGCCCGCCCCACCTGACCGCGGCTGACGAAGCGGTGGACCGAAACTCGGACAATCCCGGCCTGCAACGGCTGGAGAAGGCGGTTTCGGGCCACTACCTGCCCTATGTCTTCGAGCAGTGTGTACCCGGATTGACAGGTTTTGACCCCAGGGCAGGCACCGGGCCCCTGGTCGACCTGCGCGCCAACCGACCCGAGTCGCTCGAGGGAAAAGCGGCGTCGCGTGTTCTGGCGCGCTCGGCCGACCTGGTGGCGGCCTGCCTGGCGGGCCTGATCGACTGCTTCCCTGGCCAGGGATCGGTGGGCATTCTGGCCGAGGGAAGCACCTTCTGGAAAGACCCGCACTACCCCGACCGGGTGGGCGAGACCCTCCAGGCCCTGCTCGGAGAGCGCAAGTTCGCCATTTTGCGCGCCAATGAGGCCAACTTGATGGGAGCCGCCTGCGCCGCCGGATTGCCGTTGACTTAGCCAGGAGCTTAGCTCATAATCAGAGAGCAAGATGGCTCACGTCGTCAATGTTCATGAGGCTAAGACCAATCTGTCCCGGCTGCTCGAGGAGGTCGAGCGAGGGGAGGAAGTGATCATCGCTCGAGCCGGAACGCACGTGGCTCGACTGGTCCCGATGCAGCCTGTCCGCCGGCGCAGGCGGCCGGGGGGGGCCGAAGGGCTGGTGGCCATGAGCGAGGACTTCGATGCCCCCCTTCCTCCTGGCTTCGCCTTTGAATGAAGCTTCTGCTGGATACCCACGTCTTCTTGTGGTGGATCTCCCGAGACCCTCGCCTATCGCCCCCGGCGCTCGAGGCGATCAGTGACCGGGCCAACGAGGTGATGCTCAGCGTTGTCTCCAGTTGGGAAATCTCCACCAAGTATGCCCTGGGTCGCCTGCAACTCGGTCAGGAGCCGGCCCGGCTGATCCCCCGGATGGTTCGCAAGCACCAGCTTGGTGTGCTCAACCTCAAGCTCTCCCACACCCTGGCCCTGAGCAGTCTGCCCCCCAATCATGGAGATCCGTTTGACCGGATGCTGGTCTGCCAGGCCCTGGACGAGGGCCTGACGATGGTTTCAGGTGATGCGATGGTGGCTCGCTATCTGCAGGTGCTCTGGTAACCTCGTTGCAAGATTTCCGCGTCCAATTGTACAATAAGCGGGCATCGATTCAGGAGGAGCCCTCACCCATGCAGTCTTCAGACCCGAAGTTGGAAAGAGTTCGCCAGGCCCGATCCCAGTGGGAGGCTCGCCACGCGGGCAAGTATCCCCTGCGCAAGGCCAGCTTCAAAAACTGGTCAGGGGCCCTGCTCGAGCCGCTCTACACCCCTGAGCACATCGCCCACCTCGATCCCGTGGACGACATCGGCTTCCCGGGCGAGTTCCCTTACCTGAGGGGGGTCCACCCCACCATGCACCGCACCCGGATGTGGACCATGCGATTGTTCTCGGGCTTTGCCACTCCTAAAGACACCAACGCCCGCTACCATAAGCTGCTTCAGAGCGGGCAGGATGGGCTGTCGGTGGCCTTCGACATGCCTACCTTGATGGGCTACGACTCGGATCATCCCCGCTCGCTGGGTGAAGTGGGTAAATGCGGCGTGGCGGTGGATACCCTGGCCGACATGGAGGTCCTGTTCCAGGGCATCCCTCTCGACAAGGTGAGCACCTCGATGACCATCAACGGTCCGGCCGCGATCTTGCTGGCCATGTACCTGGCGGTGGCAGAGAAGCAGGGGGTCAGCTTCGACAAGGTGCGTGGCACGCTGCAAAATGACATCCTAAAAGAATACATCGCCCAGAAGGAGTGGATCTTCCCCCCTGAGCCCAGCCTCAAGGTGGTGGTGGACACGGTGGAATACTGCACCCGCAACGTGCCCCAATGGAACACCATCTCCATCTCGGGCTACCACATCCGCGAGGCCGGTGCCACGGCGCTGCAAGAGCTGGTTTTCACACTGGCCGATGGCATCACGTACGTGCAGGCCTGCATCGAGCGAGGGCTCAAAGTGGACGAGTTCGCTCCTCGCCTGAGCTTTTTCTGGGACTGCCACAACAACTTCTTCGAGGAGATCGCCAAGTTCCGAGCGGCCCGCAAGATCTGGGCCCGAGTGATGCGCGACCGCTTCCAAGCGCAAGAGCCCCGCTCTTGGAAGCTGCGCTTCCACACCCAGACGGCCGGCGTCTCGCTGACCGCCCAGCAGCCCGAGAACAACATCGTGCGCACGGCCTATCAGGCCATGGCGGCCGTGCTCGGAGGCACCCAGTCGCTGCACACCAACGCAATGGATGAGACCCTGGCCCTGCCCACCGAAAAGTCGGCCCAGATCGCCCTGCGCAGCCAGCAGATTCTGGCCTACGAAACCGGGGTGGCGGACCTGGTCGACCCGCTGGCCGGCTCCTACTTCGTGGAGTCCTTGACCGACTGGATGGTCAAGGAGTGCTTTACTTACTTCGACCGCATCGAGCAAGAGGGCGGGGTGCTGGCGGGCATCAAGACGGGCTTCTTCCAACGCGAGATTGCTCGCAGCGCCTATGACTTCCAGCAGGCGGTGGAGAGCAAGGAGGAAATCATCGTGGGCGTGAACGAGTTTACTCAGAACTGCGCCGCGGACGAAATTCCCATCCTCAGAATCGGCCGAGAGGCCGAGCAATTGCAGGTAGCCAACCTGAAGAAGGCACGCGAAAAGCGCAACCATGAGCAGGTCGAAGCCGCCCTGGAGACGCTCAAGCGCGCCGCTGCGAAGGGTGACAATGTCATGCCCTCCCTCCTCGAGGCGGTTAAGACCTATGCCACCCTGGGCGAAATGGTGGAAGTCATGCGGTCCGTCTACGGAGAGTACCGCGAGCCCGCATTCCTGTGAAGGTTCGAGTCCTGTTCTTCGCCTCTCTGAGGAACGTGGTTGGCTCGGAGGAGCTTGAAGTGGAGCTCCCCGAGGGCAGCAGCGCCGAGGCATTGTTTGCCTTGATCAGTGAGCGCTGGCCGGGCCTGAAGCCTTATCGGCCGGTACTGCGCGTGGCAGCCGGAGAGGAGCTGGTGCCCTGGAGCCACATCCTGCAGCCGGGTCAGGAGGTGGCGCTGCTTCCCCCCGTGAGCGGGGGCTCGGAAGATCTGGTGCGGCTCGGTGAGGAGCCGATCCTGGTGGACGAGTGCCTGGCCTTCGTGCAGCGCGAGGACTGCGGGGCAGTCGTGCTCTTCCTGGGCACGGTGCGCAATCAGACCGGTGGCCAACCCGTGGAGCGGCTGGACTACCAGGCCTACCCCCCGGTGGCTCTCAAGGAGATGGCTCGCCTGGCGGCCGAGGCCCGAGGGCGCTGGCCCCTGGGCTCGCTGGCTCTGTGGCACCGGCACGGCTCGCTGGGTCCGGGCGAGATCAGCGTCTGCGTGGCCGTCTCAGCCGGGCACCGCAAGGAGGCCTTCGAGGCCGGGCGCTGGCTGATCGACACACTCAAGAGCACGGTTCCGCTCTGGAAGAAGGAAGTCGGGCCCGAGGGCGAGGTTTGGATCGAGGGAGACGCCCGGGTCTAAACTTGCTCTCCGCGTCCTCCGCGGGAACGAATTCAGCGGGTGTGGTAGCCGTACCCGGCGGCCAGGGCGGTCGAGGCGATGGCTCCCGGCCAGCCGAAGAGCAGGGCCGGAACCGTCATGACAGCAGAGCTGAGACCCACGAAGGGCACCATGATCTCTCGGTCGCGATCCATGAGATACATGGCCAGCATGGCTGCTCCCACCCCGACAGCCGCGCCCGGCAGGCCCCACTGAGCGGCAGCCAGGGAGGGGCCGGCCGCAAAGGCGGTGACGCCCACGATGTTCTTGAGCGTGTCCAGCACCCCGCTCTCATAGCGCTCGGTCGGCTGTTGCTCAACCGGGGCCTGGTTGGCTGGCTGCTGCGCGGCGGCTCGGCCCGGCTGGGTAGGATGGCTCAAAGTGGTTACGTTCATGGTTTGCTCTCCTTGCTCTGTGAGAGTAGCTTCACCCCCTGAAGAAGTCATGAACGCTGGCAGACTTCACCTGGCATGAGGGCTGTGGGGATCGAGCCAGCTGCATTCCCCCAACACCTGGCGTGGGGATCCCCACTGCGGGCTGTGGGGATCGAGCCTGAGGGTCAACGCGCTCCCATGAAAAAGGGCCTCTCTTGCGAGAGGCCTCGGCCACCACAGGGAGTTTTGCGGCTGGACCTCTAGAAGTCCGGCCGCAAACCCCCATGTGGTGTCGGAGGGAACCTCCGCCACCACAAGATATTGTAGGCGGCCTGACTTCTAGCACAATATGTTGG
>JAANMX010000843.1_pt1 | contig 38372 bp, 32 predicted proteins | sample 7279681 | NCBI WGS metagenome assembly JAANMX01 (sample SAMN14094542, study PRJNA606508) | bioreactor metagenome | isolation source: A lab-scale SPAN reactor treating ammonium-rich wastewater day 351 | place: Ireland: Galway | collected 2018-01-01 | reverse complement strand
GTTCCCGATACGAGATCCAGCCGCCGTCATCGCGGGCCAGGAGGTTGTCGAAGGCATATCCCCCCGTGCAGAGGAGGTCGCCGCCGGCCATGAGAAACCCCAGCAGACCCCGGCGCGCCGCGATGGGGAAGGAGGCGCCGGTTGGGACGATCAGGAGGTCGAAGGCATCGGGGTTGAGCTTGCCGGCGGCAAGGTCCGCAGCCGTGAGTAGGGAGGCGGGGATGCCTTCCGCCGCGAGGCCCTTCCGGAGCGTTGCGACCGGTGTCGCGTACCCGTCGACCGGCAGTCCCGGCTCATGGAATATCGCCGCGCGATAGGTACGGGTGCGGTCCGCCTGCGGCGCAGGCTCCTGCCACGGCGCGGGCTCGCCTCCCGCGGTCAGGTTCAGATCGTCGAACCATGCCGTCCCGGAGGCCGCGTGCAGGCCGGCGCGGAGCGTCAGATAATCGGTCGCCGCCGTCAATCGAACCGTGCAGTGGTAGCGGGTCCAGGGTGTATCGCCGGTGATTCTGGCGTAATCCTGAAAGCGGACCAATCGTCCGCCCCGGTCGTACTCATAGACCGCGAGGAAGGCGTAGCCCTGAGGGTCCGACGGAACGCCCTCGGTTCGGATCCATCCCGACGCCGTATAGGTCCGGTCCGCCTCGACGCTCCAGACAGTCTGTTCGGCCGATGCGCCCCGATCGCCAAACGCCTTCAGGCAGCGCCTGCCGGTCCGGGCCGATCCCGTCACGATCTCGGAGTACTGCGAGAGGCTCCAGGCGGTATCGGTCTCGAAGCCGCCGTTTCGGATCAACGGGACCGCAGGCCGGAGCCTCGCCACCGTCTGACCGAAGGTGATCTCCATCGAGCTGAGCAGGCCGAGGAGGACGGCCGCGGCCGTAAGCAGACGGCAGGACGGCCGCCGGAGGGCGGTACGTTCCGCCACCGGGGGGGTCATGCGATCTCATCCGTGACGTCGGCCTCCGTATCGAGTCCGACGCCGCGGCTCATCGGGCGCGGCGCATCGCGCATCCCGTCCATCGTCCACAGGCGGTTCTCGCCGGTTCCGGTCAGGGTTTCGGGGTAGGTATCCCTCCCGCCCGTGTCGAGGAACACGCCCAGGGTCAGGTTGCGCCCGCGCAGGCTGCCTGCGGCGCTCGCGTCGACGGTCGCCCGACCCATCGTCGCCCCGCCGCCCGCGATGTAGACATCGTCCCCGCGCTTATCCCAGAAGAAGCCCATGCCGTTGGCGTTGCCGCCGCCCAGCGACAGGTTCGGGGCTTCGTAGCGATCGTTGCCGGCCCGATCGATGAGAAATCCGACGCTGAAGTCGTGGCCTGCGCCCTGCGCCATGTTCATCGGGGCGCGGTACGAGTCGCTGCCTCCAGGATCGTCCAGGATGCCGACCGCGAAATGCGCCGCGCTTCCCTGCACATACCATTGGCCCGTGTAGGTGTCGTCGCCGGCGCCGGACAGCAGCATCCCCAGACCGTACCAGTATCCGGCCCCCTGTCCAAAGACGCCGCAGACGAAGCGGTTTGCGCCGGCTTGATCGAAGAGGATGCCGATCCCTCCCGCCTGCGAATGACCGTCGGTGTAGTCGGCCCGCCGTCCGAAACCGAAGCCCTGGGATAGGCTGGCGTTGTGGTCGGCCGATTGGGGTGACGGGAAGTCGATGACGGTATCGTTCGCGTCGTAGAGGTCGGCGCCGTCGCCGTAGTCGGCGAGGAGGCCGCAACCGCGGGTGAAGGCGTAGCCCTGCGAGGTGGTGAAGCAGCGGTACTCGTCCGTTCCGGCCCTGTCCGACAGGATGCCCACCCCGTAGTAGGCGGCTCCCTGGCCCGACGTATGGCAGTCGTAGAGGTCATCGCCGCTGAGATCTGCGAGAATCCCGACGCCGAAGGAGCCGGAGCCCTGGCAGCGCCCCATCGCGCGGTAGACGTCGTTGCCGCCGACATCGAGGACCATACCGTAGCCCAGCAAGCCCGCGCCGAAGGCCGGCGTTCGCTCGGCCTTCTTTCGGTCGGCACAGGCGGCGACGCCTTTGTCGAGGTCGGGAGCTATGTACCGATCGTTCCCGGCCAGGTCGATGAGAAGGGAGACCGGGTTGTCCAGGTCGCGAGTGGCCCCGCCGGCCCGGTAGGTGTCGGAGCCGCCGGTGTCGAGGATGAGGAGGTACGGGCGGTCGGCGGGATAGGTGTCGTTCGCCCCGCCTCGTATGGCCACCCAGCCGATCGGCGTCTCGATATCGACCCGAAACGGCGCCGCATGGACGCAGTTCGCCGCCGCGGCGGCGGCGGCATCGAGCGCGAAGGCGAGGAGCTCGCCGCCAACCAGCATTCGCTTCTGATCGATGCCTGCCTGGACCCGTTCGATCTCAGCGGTGAAGTCGTCCCTGTCGGATGGCGGCGCCATCAGGCTCTTGAGAACGCGTTCCGCATCCGGATGGGGGATTGGCTGGAGAGCGCGCGTTCTCCACCTCAGGGCGCGGAGTTCGACCCGGATCAGCAACGCGGCGAGGCGAGCGATTGGCGCGGGAGCCGTCTTCAGCCGGGCGGCGATCCGTGCGGCTCCGGCTTTCGGCAGGGCCGTTCCCCGGGCGGTCCAGACGGCCTTGAGGGCAGCGAGGAGGGCCCCTGGCTTCTCCGAGGCCGCTTTATCGTCGGCGAGCGGATCGCCGAGGAGGTCCAGCCGAGTCCCGTCGTCGGTGCGGCCTGCGGCGTAGGATGCGAGACCTCCGAGGCGCTGGGAGCTGGCCTTGATGGCGTTTCGGGCGATTCGCGCGTAGGCTGGGATCCGGAGCGGGTCCTGATGGACGGCATCGAACGCGGGCAGCCGGTAGGCTCCGCCGCCGTATTGCGCCATGTCCAGCAGGTCGAAACGGCAGCGCTCGCGCGAGAGCCCCACCGCGCCGAGGAGGTGCGTCCACGGCTCCTGCGCGGCCTGCGCCGTGGCCCTGATCTCGGCGCCGCCCAGCGCCACGATCACGAGCAGGCCCAGAATGCGCGACGTCAGGCTCGCCATCGGTCCCACGGCGCGCGACGATCTCGCGATCGCCAGCTGTCGGCTTCCCTGTCGCCGACGAAGCGCCAGCGCGCCGGGTCCCAGCGGAGTTTGCGGTCGTGCCAGTACGCGAGATTGCCCAGGTGACACACCGTCACGGATCGAGCTCCGATCTCAACGTCGCAGATCGGCCGTTGCCGGTTCCGGATGCAGTCGAACCAGTCCTGATGGTGGCCGGGCGACTTGTAGAGCGGCTTCTCGCCCGCGCCCAGCGGATCCTTGACGATACGGTTGGGCCAGCTCTGAAGCTCGCCCCGATTGACGTGCACGGAGCCGTTCTCGCCGACGAAGTTGACGCCCCCTATGCGATTCCCGTCGGGCGTGGTCCAGTCGCCATGGATCACTTCGACGCCGTTGGCATAGAGGTATCGGACGCCGATGCCCGCCGCTTTGTCGTCGGGCGGGATGATCTCGACGGGTCCGCTCTGGTCCATCCCCAGGCCCCACTGGGCGATATCGAAATGGTGCGCGCCCCAGTCGGTCATCCCCCCGCCCGAATACTCCTGATAGCTGCGCCAATCGGGGAAATGGCTGTGGACGCCCCGCGGGCTCAGGACGGAGTTGTAGGGGCGCATCGGCGCAGGGCCGAGCCATCGATCCCAATCGAGCCCGGGCTCCATCGGCTCCTCGCCGAGATCGCACGGTCGGCTCGGGCCTCCGACCGAGACGTACACCTGTCGGACTTTGCCGATCCGCCCGTTCCGCACGGCCTCGCAGGCCACTCGAAACTCCGAACCCGACCGCTGCTGGCTGCCGACCTGGAAGACGCGTCGATGCCGCCGGGCGACGTCGATGAGGGTCTTGCCTTCGGCGATGGTCAGAGTCAGCGGTTTCTCGCAGTAGACGTCCTTGCCATGCTTCATGGCTTCGACTGCGGGGATACAGTGCCAGTGGTCGGGCGTCGCGATGAGGACGGCGTCGATGTCGGCCCGGTTGGTGATGTCCCGAAAGTCCACATAGGCGTCGCAGCCTTTGTGCGCGCCGATGGAGGAGTCCTCGGAGTACCAATCCTCCACCATCTTTTTCGCGTGCTCGCGCCGCGTCCGATCGACGTCGCAAACCGCGAGGACCTTGACGTCGGGGTGTCGGATGAGCAGGTCGATGTGGCCTCGCGCCTGGTAGCCGGTGCCGATGACGCCGATGGTGATCCGCTCGCTGGGCGGGGTCTTCCCCTGCCGACCGAGCGCCGATGCGGGGATGATGGCGGGCATAGCCGCGGCTGCGCCAGCGGCCTTGACGAAATCACGACGGGTTAGCCGACGGGCCATGTTGTTCGCTCCTGTCCGTGGGTTCGTTCTACGAACCCGGATTGAGATGCCGGTTCGAGACCAGCGCGTCGTTCTCCTGCGTGTTCGGGCCGTTTGGCGGCATCGCCGTTCAAGGCTCCGGCCGTCGGGCGCTCAGGGCCATCAGGACGAAACGGGGCAGGGTCATCACCTTGGTGATCTTCCTCGGGTTGCGGACCAGGCGATGGATCCATTCGAGGCCCTGCCGCTGCATCCAGGCGGGCGCACGCTGGACCCGGCCGGAGAGGACGTCGAAGGTACCCCCCACGCCGATCATCACCGGCGCCGCCAGCTCCCCGCCCCATCGCGCAATCCACTTCTCCTGTCGCGGGATGCCCATGCCGACGCAGAGGACACCCGGAGCCGCGCGTCGGACGGCGTCGACGACCCGGGGCTCGTCCTCGGGGGCGAAATACCCGTCCCGGAAACCGACGATCCTGCACCCCGGCCACTGGCGGACCAGACGATCGGCCGCCTCCTCGGCCACTCCGGGAGCGGCGCCGAGGAAGTAGAGGCCGACTCCGGACCTCGCGGACCGCTCGGCCAGGCGTGCGACGATCTCCACTCCCGAGACCCGCTCGGGCAGCCGGATGCCCTGGCGGCGGGCGGCCCAGAGCACACCGGAACTGTCCGGGGTGATGAGGCCCGCTTCCTGGATGATCCGTCGGAGCTCCGGATCGCGACTGGCCAACACGACCATCGAGGCATCGAGGGTGATGACATGACAGCCAACGCCGTTACGGGCGGACGCCTCGATCGTATCCAGCGCCGCGTCCATCGTGACGGCGTCCACGCAAACCCCAAGGAGGTCGTGCCGCGGGATGCTGGCGCGAGGATCGCCGCTATCGGCCATAGAAGCTCACGCGCCCGTCCTCGCGACGCATCAGGGCATCAGTGCGAGGGCATCCGGACCTTCGAGGACGTCGATCTCGAGGTGGTAGCGCCGCGTCTCGTCCGGCTCGAGACTCTGGAGCCTGCCCGCCGACCGCTCGGCCGAACGCCCGAGGACCAGCGCATTGGCCGGTTCGAGGCCCACGACATACGTCCCGGCGCCCATCATCTTCCACTGCACGAAGCAGGGCAGCTCCTCGGGCCTGTATCGGATCGAGAGGGCCACACCGTCGGCGAGACCCGGGTTGACCAGCGCCGCGCGCGCCCATCCGTAGCTATCCTCATCCAGCGTATGGAAGTAGACCTTCTCCCTGCAGCCCGCAACGGGAGGCTCGATCTCGGGCCATCGCTCGGCGCCCTCCTCCGCGTCGGCGTCGCGGGGCGTCGTACGGGCCGCCGGAAGGATCACCCGCGCCCCGACGTCCACCAGAGGGTAGCCGAGGTTGATGTGGTACAGGAGCATGTGAGGCGCAGTCTCGAAACCCTCGTTGGTCACCGTATCCCGCAGGGTGAAGCCCGGCCTGCCGAGCGTGGTCTCGATCCGTCGGCGGAGGATGACGTTGGACCCGAACACGACGGCCTCCCGAACCTCCCCCTCCAGGCTGAGAACGTAGTCATCGTTCACCCATTGCGCCCGGCTGCATACACTCGTCGCCGGCGTGTTGCTGTAGCGCCCGTGCAGCCCGAGTTCCACGCCGTCGTCGATATCCGGAGCGCCCATCCAGGTCAGGCCGCAGGTGGTCAGCAGCCCGCCGGGGAAGCTCCGAAGCCACCCCAGCCCGGAGGGTTCATAGTGGGCGGGATGCCGATCGGTCTGCGCGGATCGCCAGGCAAGGGCGTGCCCCTTGTAGGTGGCGGTCGAGATGTCGAGGCCTCGGGAGGCGACCGCTGTGAACGCGAACCCGGAGCTGTTGGTGACGTCCGCCGCGAGCGTTCCGTCCTCGTGCCCTTCGGCCAGACGATGGAGTTTCACCCGCGCCAGCTGCTCCATGCTTCCGACGCGCTGCAGAAGCTCCTCGCGCGTATACGTCCCTTTGTCGAAGAGCGCCATCGCCGCTACAACCCGTTATCGGTGGCGCTGCTGAGGTCGACGATGACGCCATCGAAGATGGCGGCGTTGGACTTCACGCGGCAGCCGCGGCCCACAACGCAGCCGGATAACCGCGTGTCTTCCTGTACGTGGGCGTCCGCCCACAGGATCGATTCGCGGACGATGGCCCCCGGCTGGATGATGCAGCGGGGGCCGAGGACGGTGTTCTCATGCACCGTGGCCCCCGCATGGACATGGCAGTCCTCGCCGATCACGACGGGATAGCGGATATCGGCGCCTGGCTCGATGATCGCACTGTCGGCGATCCACTGGAACTTCCGCCTCTCCGGCGCCCCGACTTCGAGCGCGACCCGATCCGACATCGCGTCGAGGTGCGCCTTCTGGTACATGGCGAGATTGCCCACATCCATCCAGTAGTTCGCCGTCAGATAACCGTAGATGGGCCGCTTCTGTTCCAGCATCATCGGAAAGAACGTCTTGCCGAACAGATAGGGAACGCCTCGCGGGATGAGTTCCAGGGCTTCCGGCTCGAAGATGTAGACGCCCGTATTGGCCGTGTTGGAGATGAACACCGCGCCCCGGGGCTTCTCGACGAATCGGGTGATCCGGTCGTCATCGGTGGTGAGCACGATCCCGTACTCCGCAGGGTCATCCACCAGCGAGAGCGCGATCGAGGCAAGCGCCCGCTTTTGTCGGTGGTTCTCGAGGAACCGCGTCAGATCGAGGTCCGTCAGGTCGTCGCCGCCGATGACCAGGAAGGTCTCGTTCTCGAAGAAATCCTCACACCGCTTCACGCTGCCCGCATCGCCCCAGAGCTGATCTTCGACCGAATATTGGATCTTCACGCCGAATCGGCTGCCGTCGCCGAAATACTCCTGGATCTGGTCGCCGAGGTAGTGGAGGTTGACGATGATGTCCGTGAAGCCGTGTTTGCGGAGCAGGGCGACGATATGCTCCATGACCGGGCGATTGACGATGGGCACGAGGGGCTTGGGCAGCGTCTTGGTCAGCGGGTGGAGCCGGGATCCGACTCCGGCCGCCAGGATCATGGCTTTCATCGCCCGAGTCCGTTCTCGGAACGATGTCGCGCGTTACGGAGCGCGGGCTTCCGATCATGCGCGGTCATGGTCGAACTCCTCGATCGTGCGGCAGACGTGATGGATCTGTTCGTCGGTCAGGCCCGGATGGACCGGCAGCGAGAGCACCTCGCGGCATGCGCGTTCGGCTTCGGGGAAGTCCCCGGGTTGGTAGCCGAGGTGGGCGTATGCCTTCTGGATGTGGAGCGGCGACGGGTAGTAGATGCCGGACTGCACATCGGCCTCCGCAAGATGCGCTCTCAATCGGTCCCGTTCCGGATGGCGTACCGTGTACTGATGGTACACGTGATGGGCGGCCGGAGCCTCAGCTGGGAGGACGCATCGTGTCTTCGCCAGGCCTGTCGCGTAGAGCTCGGCGTGCCGGCGCCGCGCCCGATTCCATTCGGGCAGATACCGGAGCTTCACCCGGAGGACGGCCGCCTGTACGGCGTCGAGCCGGCTGCAATACCCGACGTGCGAATACTCGTAGGCGCCGCCGCTGCCGTGGAAGCGGAGGCTCCGCACTCGATCCCGCAGCGTTTCGTCGTTGGTCAGCGTCATGCCGCCGTCGCCGTAGGCTCCCAGGTTCTTTGTCGGGAAGAACGAGAGCGTCGTCGCGTCGCCGAACGCTCCGATCGGAGCTCCCGAGTACGTCGCGCCGATGGCCTGAGCGCCGTCATAGATGAGTTTCAGGCCGTGTCGAGCCGCGAGTTCGGCATAGGCTTGCCGGTCGGCCGTCTGGCCGAAGAGGTCGACCGGGAGCAGCGCGCGCGTCTTCGACGTTATCCGAGCCGCGGCAGCCGCGGGGTCCATGAGGAACGTCCTCGGGTCGATATCGGCGAACACCGGGGTGGCGCCGAGGTGGGCGACGGCTTCGATGGTGGCCACGAACGTAAAGGGGGGAGTGATCACCTCGTCGCCCGGGCCGATGCCGCAGGCCGCAAGGGTAAGGATCAGGGCATCGGTGCCGGAGTTCACGCCGATGGCATGGTCGGAGCCGGTAAAGGCGGCGATCCCTCCTTCGAGCTCCTCCACAAAGGGTCCGAGGATAAAGTGGCCCGAGAGCAACACCTCGCGTATAGCGGCGTCGATCTCATCCCGAATGCTCTCATACTGAGCGATGAGGTCCGCCAGCGGAACGGTCAATCAGAATCTCCAGAGCGGGATCTGAGGACAGGATCGCCTGTCGTCGAGTCATTATACTTCGGCGATCGGTCGGACCGATATCTTCGCCGCCCCCGCCCCGCCAAGCCGATCGGTGGAGCCTGCGGGGTCGGTGAAGCGCAGCAGCCCCGGTTTACGTCCATGATACGGGTTCGAGCCGAATCTCCGGCCGCCCTCCGGGCGTATTGCCCGAATCCTTTGGAAGGAGCAGCTTATGGAGACGTTCTCCGGAGCGTTGATCGGGTTTATTGTCTGGTTTTTCGTGCGCTACGGCCTTGCCGGGCTCTATACCGTCGGACCGAATGAGCGCGCGGTGAAGACCCGTTTTGGCCGGGCCGACCGGATCAAGAACAGCACGACGATGGACGATCCGATCTCGGAGGTCCTCGAAGGTGATGAGAAGCCCCGCTATGCATACCCTCTCGTCCGGGTGATCAAGCCGGGCGGGCCCTACTGGCGATGGCCGTGGGAGAAGGTGCACAAGGTGTCCATCGCCGTTCAGACCCTCAACATGGCTCAGGACCTCGAGGTGCCGACCGCCAACAACAACGGTACGGAGCTCGAGGCGGTCACCAAGGACCAGCTGAACGTGCGCCTGACCGGCCAGATCCGTTTTCGGGTCTCAGAGCGGAACCTGTACGCGTACCTCTTCGGCGTCAAGAACCCCATCGTCCACGTTATGGGCTACTTCGTTTCCCTCCTTCGGGAGCGGATCGCCAACTACGAAGCGCCACGCAGCGCTGCGGAGGGAATCGAACAGGCGGTCGCGGCCAACGCGGGCATCTCGATCAACGACCTGCGCAAGAACCTGCGTGATATCAACGAGCATATGGAGTCGGAGTGCCGCAGCGCCGAGGCGCGGTACGGCATCGCGTTCGACGCCTCGCTGATCACCGGCATCGACCCTCCGGAAGAGGTCGAATCGGCCCTGGCGGCCATCAATACCGCCCATAATCAGGTCTCATCGGAGATCAGCCTTGCTCAGGCGGCCGCGGATCAGCGCATCGTCCAATCGAAGCGGGCCGTTGAGATCGAAACGCTCGATGCCCGCGCCGAGGTCGAGCCGTTGAAGGCCCTTGCTGAGCAGCTCCGGACGCTGAAGCAGGTCGGTCCCGATGCGCTCGCCGCCTATGTGCGCAACGTGCGGCTGAAGCTCTTCACCCGGGCCAATCGGGTCATCATGGAGGCGGATCGATGAGCACGGTTCAAGCGGCCATCATCACCTTCGGACTTCTGTTCGTCATCGTCCCCATCCTCGGATGGTTCGTTCGGAGCTTCGGCATGTACGCCATCGTCAAGGAGGGGACGCGGCACGTCTACGTCCTCTTCGGCAGCGTGGTGGGCGTTCTCGAGGAGCCCGGCCTGCACCTCCTCTGGCTCGAGATGGGGTGGAGGGCGATTCTGGTGAACTGGTTCGGTCAACGCCATGTCCTGGATATGCGGATGGATCAGGAATACCTCCGAAGCGCACCGGTGAACTCGGAGGAGGGCGCACCCATGGGGATCGGGGTCTGGTATGAGATGTACATCAGCGATCCCGTGGCCTATCTCTTCCGCAACAACGATCCCCGGGGATCGCTCCGGGCGAATGTGAGCAACTCGACGGTTCGATGCCTCAGCAACATGCCGCTGGCCGAGATGCTCGAAACCCGGCATGTCATGAGCCGGGCCGTCCGGGGCGAAGTCTCGCCCAAGTCCTCCGAATGGGGCTATCTGCTGGGGTCGGTCTATATCCGCAAGGTCCATTTCCGGGACGAGGGGATGATTCGACAGATCGAGGAGAAGGTCGTCAACCGCCTTCGTCAGGTGACGTCGGCGATTCGCCAGGACGGGGCCAATCAGGTGAGCATCATCCGGAGCACGGCCGAGAGCCAGGCTGCGGTGGAGTTTGCCCGGGCCGCAGCCATGCGTCCTCAGATCGTCGGCGAAGCGCTCAACGAGATCGCGAAGGATCCGGAGATCGCAACGGCCCTCTTCGAAGTCCTGGAGGCCGAGAACCTGCTCCGTTCCTCACCGGATCTCACGCTGATCCCGTCCGGCGGGAGCGGGCTGGCAGCCCTTCTGGCCGCCGAGAAGACCGCACGTGTTGCCGGCGCAAAGGCGTCGAAAGGGGCTGCGCCGGCCCGGGATCAGGGCTCGTCGTAGCCTTTGAGCTCCCGCACCCAGATGTTGCGAAACCGAATCGGATTGCCGTGATCCTGCAGCGCCAGCGGGCCCTTCGGAGGATGGGGCGTGTACTTCGCAAGGGCCCGATGGGTCATCGCGCCGATCAGGGCGGTGTGGTTGTGCACGAGCACGCCGTTGTGGAAGATCGTCTGGTAGGCCGGGCTCACTAGCTGATCGCCGTCGAAGCGGGGGGCGGTGAAGATGATGTCGTAGGTCTGCCATTCGCCCGGCTTCCGCGACGCGTTGACCAGCGGCGGATACTGAGCGTAGAGGGCGGCGCACTGCCCGTCGGGATAGGTCTGGTTCTCGTAGCTGTCCAGAATCTGCACTTCGTAACGTCCCATAAGGAGCACGCCGCTATTGCCCCGCCCCTGATCGACGCCCACCGGCGGGTTCGGCGTCGCAAACTCGAGGTGGAGCTGACAATCGCCGAACTCCTCCTTCGACACGAGCGTGCCGCCGGGGCGGGCTATCTCCATGTAGCCCTGCTCCACCTTCCAGCGGGGCGGTGCGTTGCCCTCGGTGGTCCAGTGCGATAGATCTTTGCCGTCGAAGAGGACGACGGCGTCGGAAGGCGGCCGCCCCGGGGTATCGGGCGTGCTGGACGTGCCGGGATCGATGATGCGGGGCTGCGGACGAGCGCCGTCGTGCACTCTCCATTTGCCGCCCGGCAGGAAGGGCGTATCGTCGTAGCCCAGCTTTCGGCCGTTCTGCAGCGCGACGGCCCCGGCGCCGATGATCGCCGTCAGTCCGACCGCGATGCCGAGGCGTGGCAGCCTCTGGAACCTTCTCGTCAGCGCCATGTGTGTTTCCTCCCTATCGGTGTTTGGTGCGTCCTAGAGGGCCTCCGCCCGGGTGATCCGCTCGCGGCCTCCCATATAGGGACGGAGCGCCCCGGGTATGGTCACGCTCCCATCTTCGTTCTGGTAGTTCTCCAGAACCGCGATGAGCGTCCGGGGCAGGGCCAGGCCCGAGCCGTTGAGGGTGTGGACGAAGGCCGGTTTCGCTCCCGGTTCGGGCCGGTACCGGATCGATGCGCGTCGCGCTTGAAAGTCGGTAAAGCAGGCGCAGGAGGAGACCTCCAGCCATTCGCCGCCCTCGGGCCCGCAGGCCGGAGCCCAGAGTTCGAGATCGAACTTGATGGCCGCCACGAAGGAGAGGTCCCCCGTGCACATCTGCACCACGCGGTACGGGATCGCCAGCGCCCGACAGACGTCCTCGGCATCGTTCACCAGGCTGTCGAGCTCCTCCCGGGAGGTCTCGGGCGTGCAGAGCTTCACCATCTCGACCTTATCGAACTGGTGGCCCCGCTTGATCCCCCGTACGTCGCGTCCGGCGGACATCCGCTCGCGGCGAAAGCAGGGCGAGTAGGCCACATAGCGGATCGGCAGCTGCGCCCCGTCCAGTATCTCCTCCCGATGGAGGTTGGTCACCGGCACCTCTGCGGTCGGCGCCAGCCAGAGATCGTCCTCGATGTCCCGATAGAGGTTGTCGCCGAACTTGGGGAGGTTGCCCGTTCCCACCAGGCACTCCTCCCGCACCACGGCCGGGGGATAGATCTCCGTATAGCCGTGTTGACCGGTGTGCAGGTCGAGCATCAGGGCGATCAGGGCCCGCTGCAGCGCGGCGCCCGCGCCTTTGAGGACGTAGAAGCGGGAGCCGCTGAGCTTGACCCCCCGCTCGATATCGAGGATGTCGAGCTGGGCGCCGATCTCCCAGTGCGGCTTCGGCTCGAAGTCGAAGGTGCGAGGCTCGCCGACGGTCCGTACGACGACGTTCTCCCGATCATCGACGCCGTACGGGACTTCGGGCAGGGGCAGATTGGGGATCGTCAGGAGCAGCTGTCGCTGATCCTCCTCCACGCCGGTCAGGGCCTTCTCGATCTCCCCGATCCGATCGCCCAGCGCCCGCATCTCGGCCCTGTACGCGTCCCGTTCCGCCGGATCCTTGATCCCCCCGATTCGCTTCGAGCCGGCGTTGCGCTCGGCGCGCAGCGAGGCCGCCTCGGTATCGAGCTCCCGCCGACGCCCGTCCAGGGCGAGCGCTCGATCCACCATGCTGGGATCCGCTCCAACCCGTGTCAATCCTTCTCTGACCGTCTCGGGCTGCTCCCGTATCAGGCGTATGTCCAGCATCCCCTCTCTCTCCTCCTATCCTGCGACCCACCTCGATGGTGCGCCATCGGCCGAAACTGCCTCCGCCGCTCCTCTCCGATCATCAGGACGCCGACGCCCTTACGTCCGTTCTCTGGTCAGGCATCGCAGCGGGCCGGAGGCATCCAATGCTATGGCTTTGGCCGAAGGCAGGTCCCTTTGAGCACGGCCTGAGCCAGAATGTGACCTGCCATGGCCGCGTCCACATCGCCTCGCGTGGCCCCGGACTTCAGGCCGGTGGGCGTATCAAGGGCGTACAGTGTGAAGTGATAGGCATGCCGGGAGCCTGCCGGAGGCGATGGGCCGATGTACCCCAACCTGCCGAAGTCGTTGGACCCCTGGATTCCGTACTTCGTCTCGGCCTCGTCCCGCGAGATCCCTTCGGGCAATGAGCTCGTCGTCCCGGGAATGTCGTACAACACCCAGTGGGTAAACCCCTTGCCGGGAGCGTCCGGATCGAAGCAGATCAGGGCGAACGCCCGCGTTCCCTTCGGGGCGTTGTACCACGTCAACGGGGGCGATCGATCATCGCCGTCGTTGATATAGCGTGAGGGGACCGGATCGCCATCCTTGAAGGCGGCGCTGACAAGCTGGAAACCCTTGCCTTCGGGCGGAGGAGCCGTCGAAGAGGCCGGTCCGCTACGAGAACAGCCCCCCGCGCCGAGCAGGGCGCCGAAGAGGACGAGCACGTACGAAAGAGCCTGAAATCGTGGCACAGGCAAACGCCTCCAATGGTATGGGATCAGGCCTTTGCGGCAGGCCTGGCGGTCCTCAGAGACCTTCATTGTAGAAGATATAGAGGCCATCCTTGCCCGGCGCGACGATGTCGAGCCGACCGGAACCCCGAAGATCGGCGACCGCAAAGCGGATCCCGAGGCCGGTGGCGGCCCGGACCTCGCCGTGATCGATGACCTGTTTGCTGAAACTCTCGCCGTTCCATTTGAAATAGTATGATCCGATGTCGTCCCATTCGCCCGGGTCGTTCCCGCAATGGGCGCGGTAGCGGCTGCCCGTCACGAGCTCGGGCGCACCGTCGCCGTCGATGTCGACCCACTCCATTGCGTGGTACTGCGAACAGAACGGGTCGATGGGATGCCGCCGCCAGGATCGTGCGCCGGCGCCATCCATGGCTTGCTCCCACCAATCGAGCCCGTAGCCGTGGCCGTTGCCGACGATGATGTCGGACAGGCCGTCCCCGTTCACATCCGCGACGAGGATCGGGACGCTGGCGGCGCCGAAGTTGAAGTCCGGATGGAACCGCCATTCGCCCCGAAGAGGGTCGACCGGGCTCTCCAACCACCCGCCCGTGAGGACTACGTCGAGGCGTCCGTCGCCGGTGATATCGCCGCAGCCGAGGCCGTGGCCCTGCGCCGCTGACCAGAGCGTGAACGCCTCGAACGGAGGGCTGTTCGGGCGGTACGGCCGACGAAGCCTATACGCCACGAGCGGGCCGCCGGGGGTGTTGGGCAGGATCTCCGGCATGCCATCCCCGTCGAGATCGGCCGTGATCACGGCCTCGATGTTGCCGCACTCCGCGATGACGCGCTCGGTCCATTCGGCCCCGGCCTCTCCCGGATTGCGTCGCCATCGCAGAGGTCCCCACCAGCTGCCGGTAATGATATCGGGCCGGCCGTCACCGTCCACATCCATGGGGATGGCGCAGAAACTATCGTAGTACTCGCCCACGGCCTGCACCTCGCCGATCGAGTGACGGACCTTGAAGTCCGGTCCCTCGTACCAGAACGCGCCGGAGACGATGTCCGGGATCCCGTCCCCGTTCACGTCAAAGACATCGGCGGCTTCGTACCGCTCGTCGGCGATCAGCCGTTTCGTCCAGCGTACAGGCATGCTGCGCAACCTCCGCAGGTGAATCGAACTATGCTACCCCGGAGATCGGGGACTACGCCACGTCGAACGTCGTCCCCTCCCGTTTTGCCCGATCCCAGACGGCGTTCATTTCCGCCAGCGTCATCTCGGATAGGGTCACGCCGCGGGCCGCCGCCTCCGCCTCGATCCGATGAAAGCGAGCCGTGAAGCGGGCGAGCATCGACCGAAGCGCCTCTTCGGAATCGACGCCCAGACGCCTGGCAAGGTTCGTGACCGCAAACAGCAGATCGCCGATCTCGCGACCGACTGCGTCGCCGTCGCCCGAGGCCATCGCGGCTTCGACCTCGCGGGTCTCCTCCCGGATCTTGGCGACCACATCGGCGTCCCGCTCCCAGTCGAAACCCGTCGCTGCCGCCCGTTTGCCCAGCTCCTGAGCCCGATGAAGCGCCGGCAGGGAGGCCGGTACGCCGTCGAGCGCCGATCGGCGATCCGCCTTCTCGGCCTTCTTGATCGCGTCCCAGCGCCGTTCCACCTCCTCCGGCGTATCGGCGACGCCGTCGCCGAAGACGTGCGGATGACGGCGGATGAGCTTGGCGACGATCCGACCGATCACGTCGTCGATGCCGAACGCGCCCGTCTCGGCGCCGATCTGGGCGTGGAAGACGATCTGCAGGAGCACATCGCCGAGCTCCTCGCAGAGGGCGTCGGGGTCGTCCTGATCGATCGCGTCGATCGCCTCGTAGCACTCTTCGACGAGCCATTTGCGAAGGCTCCGATGGGTCTGTTCCCGATCCCACGGACATCCGTCCTCAGCCCGGAGGCGTCGCATCACCTCGACCAGATCGCCCAGTTCTCCCCGCGGCGCGTCGGCCGTTCGCGGGGGCACATAGACCGTCGTCAGGTGATCGGCGTCGATCCGATCGAGCCGCTGTAGGGGTATCCGCTCGACCTGCTCGGCCTGACGAATGCCCCCGCTCCGGACGACGACGCATTCGAGGTCCGGGGAACGGGCATCGATGAGCGCCAGCTTGACCCTTGCAGCGGCGGCCCGATCGTAGACCTGAAAGACGAGGAGAGGGAGATCGCCCGGCAGAGGGACCGTCTCGATGCTCAGCGCATCGACGATCAGCAGGGCGCTCTCCAGGGAACCGCCGGCGGCGCCGAGCGCGTCTTCCATGAAACTGGCCGAGCCGACGAGCTCGGCGTCGATCAAGGCGGCTGCCGCGCGCTCCAGGATCAGCCGAACCACCGCCTCGCCGATCGAAGGGTGGCCGGGCACTCCGAACACGATGTCGCCGCCGACTGCGGCCTCGAGGACGCGGCCCGCGATTCGGTCGTAAACCTCGTCGAACGAATCGCCCGATTCGTAGAGATCGTCGCAGGTCTCGAAGCGCACGCCCCAGCCTCGCAGGTCCTGCACGACGGGATGGCGCTCGGTCCGCAGGATGACGCGCCGTCCGGACCGGAGCAGATCGTGGGCTCCAAGGGAAAGGCCCGGGGCTCGTCCGGGCCCCAGGCCTGTGATGCTGATCACGCCGTTGTCCGAATCCGCGCCCGTAAGCAGGCTCTAATGGTCGTGCCCTTCGTGGCCCGGCTCCGGAGCGGGCGGGGGCGCTTGACCTCCCGGAGGGGCAGGCGCTGTTCCGCCGGGTTGCGGAGGCGCGGCGGCTACGGGAGCGGCCGCGCTATCCTTGACGGCCTTCGCGACATCCTCGTAGCCCTTCATGCTGACTTCGATCTTCGCGTTCTTGATATAGTCGCGAAGAAGGGCCATCACCCTCTGGCCCGCGGACGGATCTTTGCGCGCGATCGCCCGGCCCTCGATATCATATCGAACATCCTTCAGGGGGATCTTACGTGCCTCTTTGATCTCGACTAGCTGAGCGAGGAACCAGTGAACCGGAGCGCCTGCCGGCTGTCCCTGGCCGACGGGCGCATCGACCCGGATCGGCGCCTTGGTATATTCCCCGGGCTTGAGGCCTGCGAGGGCGGCCTTCATGGCAGCCGGCATGGCGGGCTCGGGCAGCAGACCCGTATCGCCGCTCCGCGCACGGAGAGATGGGTCGTCGGAGTCGGTCAGGGCCACGGTCTCGAAGGAGATGCCCTTCTTGAGCTTGTCCGCGGCCGCCTCAGCTCTGGCCTTATCGGCCGTCTCGACGATGCGGAGGCGGTACTGGCGGGGTTCCACGAGCTCGGACTTCAACCGATCGTATTCCTCGTTGATCTCGGCGTCGGTGATCTTGAGGGGCTTGGCCATGAGGTTGCGCATGGCCACCTGCAGTTCGGCGTCGCGGATCGCTCCCTCTTCGGTCCTGTAGGGATTGGCGCCTACGGCCTGCGGATATCGTCGGGCGAAGGCGCGAAAGTCCTTCACCTGCTCTTTGGTCGGACTCGCGCCTTTCGATGCGGCCAGCTGCAGGATGAGCTTCTCGGTGATCAGCGCGCGCATCGCGAACTCACCGGCCTTCGCCGGTCCATTCGAGCGGGCCGAGTTCGTCAGCTCCATCGCGTCGACATCCGCCAGACGCGCCAGGAACGCCTCCTCGGTGATCGTATCCTGGTTCACCTTTGCCGCTGTCTTCGTACCGCCGCACCCGCCTGTGATCGCGGCAAACGCCAGCAACGCGCACAAGCCGCCGGCATATCGTGTCAAGGTCCGCCTCCTCATACGTGGGCTATCGCCTGATTCAGAAGTATAACACACGGCCCGAGCCCTACGCTCTCCGGACCATGCCAGCATGGGCGCCGTACTGGTCGGACGGGGCGCCGCGTCGTCGAACGTAAGAAGGGCCCCCCGATGGAACGGGGAGCCCTCCGTACATCATGGCGACGATGGAGGCTGACGCTACGCCTTGATCCTGCGTCGGAGCCAGAAGAGGCCAGTGGCGAGGAAGCTCCCGAAGGACGCCATGGTTCCGGCTTCTGGAATGACCGGTCCTCTCCACTGGAAGTTGTCCATTCGGCGCGTCTCGGAACCGAATCGCACCTCTGCTCGGACGAATACCCCGCCCATGTTCGTCAGCGCTGCCATAATATCGCCGTTCGTGGCCAGAGCCCCGGCCATAGATCCGATCCTCCACGGCGAAGAGGTGTCCATGTTGACCGAAAGGGTATTCCAGACACCCGCAGTCGGAGACGTCGCCGTCACATCGGCGACGATCCACCGGTTGTTGAGCGTGTCCCGGATGGCGATATCGCCCCACGCGTTATCCCAGACTCCTGTATACAGATAGTCCCACTGGATCGTGCCGCCGGCGAGCGAGCTGCGATTGCCATTCCAGGCTGAAGGCGTCAGGAAATACTCATAGAGGGCTCCCGGGGCTTCATCATCGCCAATGGAGCCTGGAGGATTGCCGATCCCGCCAAGGAAAGGCGCTTAATAGATCGATCCAGGATACGCAGGGCCGGAGAAAGCTGTAAACGGCTGGCTCAGCCCGGTCATACGCCAGCTCTCGTTATTGCTGTTGAACGTGCTCGTGTACTGTGCTTGTACAGAGATGGATAGAACGGCCAGACCAACGACTGCTGCGATGTTGCGCATTATGATGACGATCTCCAAATACCCTTAGTCAGCAATGTAGCATCAAACGACTGTTTAGCATTGTGCAATATATCGTACGGATCCGTATTTGTCAAGGGCATAGCGGTCTCTTATATGGAGCCGGTTCGTCGACGGCGCCGCCGCACCTGCAAGCATCCGTTTCGGGTATGACTCCACCTACTCAAGCGCCCTCAGGAGGTCTGTCGTGCACATACGTCCGTTGATTGCCCTCTCCGTGCTGGCCATGGCGGCCCCGATCCTGGCCGGCTGCGGACGGAAGGAAGCCTCCCGACCCTACCGAGTCTCCGGCAAAAACGTCCTCCGATACGCCCTCCAATCCCGGCCTACCACCCTGGACCCCGCGACGGTCGAGGACGGCGATACGATCGATCTACTGATGCAGGTGTACGAAGGGCTGGTGCAGTGGAGCGTGGAGAACGAGATCGTGCCGAACATCGCGGAGCGCTGGGAGGTCAGCCCGGACGGAACGGTCCATACCTTCCATCTCAAACGGGGTGTCCGTTTCCACAAGCCCTATCCCAGAGAGGTCACCGCCGCCGACTTCGTCTATTCCATGACCCGCGCCCTTCTGCCCGCGACCAGGTCGGCCACGGCCATGAACTACCTCAACGATATCGTCGGCGCGCGGGACGTCGCCGACGGCAAGGCGACGACGGTACGGGGGCTGGCAGCCCCCGACGCTCGGACCCTGACGATCACGATCGACCGGCGGAAGCCCTACTTTCTCGGCAAGCTGACCTATCCCACCGCCTATGTGGTCTGCCGCGAGGCCGTCGAGAAGAAGAAAGGCTTGCTGGACGAAACGAACACCGTCGGCTCCGGTCCCTTCGCCCTCGCCCAATATCGGCCGGGCTACAGCGTTTTGCTGGCTGCGAACCCCGACTATCACGGCGGCAGGCCGGTCCTGGACGGGCTGGAGCGCCCGATCCTCCCGGACTCGACCAGCCGCCAGACCCGCTACGAGAGCGGGGGCGCCGACATCACCGACCTGCAGCGGGCCGATCTCAGCCGGATCCAGGCCGATCCGGTTCTGAAGGGCCAGATTCGGGAGTTCGCCCGCGCCAACATCTGGTACCTCGCTCTGAACCAGGCCGCCTTCCCACCGTTCAAGGATAAACGGGTACGGCAGGCCTTCGCGTGCGCGATCGACAAGGACGCCATCCTGCGCCTCGCCCTCAAGGGGACGGCGGCACGCGCCGCCGGCATCCTGCCCCCCGGAGTCCCGGGCTACGATCCGGCCTTTCGCGGGCTCCCCTACGATCCTGCGCGCGCACGAGCCCTGCTCGCCGCAGCGGGCTACCCGGACGGCAAGGGTTTCCCCCGGCTGACGATCAGCTTCCGACAGGGCTATAAATACATCGAAGATGCGGTGGTAGCGCTCCGCAGCGACCTCCAGCGCAACCTCGGCATCGAATGCGACATCCAGCAGGTCGAGTGGGCGCAGTTCCTGACCCAGCGCACCAACGGCACGATGCCCTGCTATCACCTCCGGTGGGCCGCCGACTACCTCGATCCCCAGAACTTCCTATCGCTCATGCTCCGCACCGGGTCGCCCGAGAATACCATCGGCTATTCCAATCCGGAGTTCGATCGGCTATGCGACGCCGCCGATATCGAGTCCGACCCGAAGCGGCGGTTGGCGCTCTATGCGAAGGCCGAGCGGCTGGCGGTCGACGACGCGCCCTGGATCCCCATGTACCACCTCCGCGACGTCGAGCTCCAGAAGCCCTACGTGCGGGGACTCAGGGATAGCCTCATGGGCCATCTGCCCCATGTGACGACGACCGTCGCCCAATAGGCCCGCCCGCGAGACAGGGTACAATCGCCCATCGTCAACGGGGGAGCTTGCGATGCATCTTGAGACACTAGCGATCCATGCCGGCCAGCCGCCGGATCCCGCCCACGGGGCGGTAATGCCGCCGATCTACCAGACCTCGACCTTCGCCTTCAAGGCCGTCGGCCAGCCGGGCGAGTTCGATTACACCCGGAGCGGCAACCCGACTCGCAAGGCCCTCGAGGAGTGCCTCGCGGCCCTCGAAGGCGGCGCTCATGCCTTCAGCTTCGCATCGGGCATGGCGGCGGTGTCCGTCGCCCTGGCGCTTCTGGAGAGCGGCGATCACGTGCTGGTGCACGACGACCTGTACGGGGGCACCTATCGCTATCTGACCGGCGTTACCGCCAACCTCGGCGTCGGCGTCGATTTCGTAAATATGCGCGATCTCGACGCCCTCCAGGCCGCCATCCGGCCCAACACCCGCCTGCTCTGGACCGAAACGCCCACGAACCCGCTGATGAACCTGCAGGACCTCGAAGCCATCGCCGACATCGCCCGCGCGCGCGGCGTCCGGACGATCACCGACAACACCTTCGCCTCTCCCTGCAACCAGCGTCCGCTGGATCTGGGCATCGATATCTCGCTCCACTCGATGACCAAGTACATCAACGGCCACTCCGACGTCATCGCGGGCGCCCTCATCGTACGCGACGACGCCATAGCGGAGCGGCTCAAGTTCCTGCAGAACGCCACCGGCACTGCGCTGTCCCCGTTCGACTCCTTCCTCGTCCTCCGGGGCATCAAGACCCTCCCGCTGCGGGTGGAGGCGCATAACGCCAACGCCCTCGCCATGGCCCACTGGCTCCGAGAGCAGCCCCAGGTAGCCCAGGTCCTCCATCCCGGCCTCCCGGAACACCCGCAGCATCAGCTCGCCCAGCGGCAGATGCGGGGCGTCGGCGGCACCTTTTCGTTCCGGATGAAGAGCGGGGAGGCGGCCGTACGACTGCTCAACCGGGTCCGACTGCACACCCTCGCGGAGTCCCTCGGCGGGGTCGAATCCCTCATCGAGCATCCCTTTACGATGACCCATGCCTCGATGCCCGAGGAGGTTCGTCGCGCCGTCGGCATCACCGAGGAGATGATCCGCATCAGCGTCGGCATCGAGCATATCGACGACCTGATCGCCGACCTCGCTCAGGCGATGGCGTAGCGCGCGAGCAGGCTCATGCTCCGGTTCCGCAAGACCTTCGGCAGAGGCCCCTTCCGGATGACCGTCACTCGGAAGGGGCTCGGCTGGCGGCTCGGCGGGAGGCTGTTCCGTTTCGGAGTGTCCCCCGACGGACGACGTTACATCTCCTTCGGCATTCCCGGCACGGGGCTCTACTGGATCAAGTACTTCAATCGCTGATCGAGCCCTAGAAGCGAAGGGACCGACGTAGAAAGCGGGTCATCGCCGTATAGAGATGCAGCGTCCGCCCCTCGATGCCATGATGCCGGTCGGGGTAGAACATCGTCTCGAACTGCCTGCCCGCATCCTGCAGCGCCGAGGCCAGGCGGGCCCCGTTCTGGAAATGGACGTTGTCGTCCATCGTTCCATGGATCAACAGGAACCGGCCCCGAAGCTTCGCGGCGTGATGGACCGGTGAGCCCTCCCGATAGCCCTCCGGGTTATCGTCCGGCCGACGCATGAAACGCTCGGTGTAGATCGTATCGTAGAGTCGCCAGTCGGTGACGGGCGCCACCGCGACCGCCGCTCGGAAGACGTCGGCCCCCAGCAGGACGGCCAGCGAGGCCATGTAGCCGCCGTAGCTCCAGCCCCAGATCCCGATCCGTCGCGGGTCGACGAAGGGGAGCGCGCCGAGGTAGCGTGCGCCCGCGATCTGATCCTCGATCTCCCGCTGTCCCAGGCGCAGGTAGGTCGCCTTCTTGAAGGCGCGCCCGCGTGAGCCCGTGCCTCGGTTGTCGCAGCAGAAGATCAGGCAGCCCCGATCGGCCAGCCACCGGTGCCAGAGACCGCCCCGGCCGCCCCAGCTGTCCAGGACGACCTGGGATCCCGGGCCGCCGTAGGTGTACATCAAGGCCGGATAACGGCGGGTCGGATCGAAGTCGCGGGGTTTGAGCATTCGCGCCCAGAGCTCCTCACCGTCCGGCGTCGCGAAGGTGAGGAGCTCCCATCCCCCGGCATCATCGCCGATGGGCGCCCCGCAGCGCCGGAACGGTTCCGACGGCGTTTCGATAAGGGTGTCGACGGGCCGACCATCGCCGGTCAGCAGCGTCGTCTTCGGCGGTCGATTCAGAGTGGAGTGCGTATCCAGCACGTACGCTCCATCGGGCGAAAGGAGGGGCGTGTGAACGCCGCTGCCGGAGCACACGGCCTCCGGCTCTCCGCTCTCCAGCGGGGCGCGCCAGAGGCTCCGATCCGCCGGAGATGGCCGGGCCGCGGTGAACCATACGCGTTCCGGCGCGGGGGTAACCCGGACGATGCCGGCCACGTCCCACGGTCCCGAGGTGATCGGTCGCAGGCAGGCTCCGCTCAGATCGTAGAGGTAGAGATGCGTCCGTCCGTCCCGGTCCGACGGCCAGAGGAATCGGCCCGATGAGCCCGCGAAATGGAGGCGGCCCGGCGGATCGACCCATGCCTCGTCGGTCTCCTCGAGGATCGTGCGGAGGGCTCCGTCCTCCGGCCGAACCGCCGCGAGGATCAGGCGGTTCTGGAGTCGCGGCAAGATCTGCAGCAGGACCTCGTCGCCCGATGGGGTCCACTGGAGATGAGCGATGTAGCGCTCCGTCCCGGGCTCCAGGATGCCGTCCAGGGAGATCCACTGGATCCGGCCGTCGGCGAGATCGATGATGCCCGGCCGAACGGTCGGATTCGGGTCGCCCGCCTTCGGGTAGCGGGTCACTCTCGGGTCCGCATGGGGAGCGCTGTACCGGGGCAGGAGGACCTCCGGCACCGCCGATTCGTCCTGCTGAAGGAAGGCGATCCGTGAGCCGTCCGGCGACCATGCCCATGCCTTCGCGAGGCCCAGCTCCTCCTCATAGACCCACCCGCACCGGCCGTTATAGAGCGTCGCGGACCCGTCGTGGGTCAACGTCCGCTCCTGGCCGTCGACGGTGTTGATCACGACAAGATTGTTCCCACGCACGAGTCCCAGCTCCGATCCGTCGGGCGAGAGCTCCGGGTGGTACTGCTCGTCGGATGACGCCGCGACGCAGCTCAGGCGGCGGCTCGGGATATCGTAGATCAGAACGTCGCCGCAGGGGGTGAATCGCGCCGGGGCCGATGTCGTCAGCAGGAGTCGAGAGCCGTCCGCTGTCAGGTTGGCGCTGTGGATCGCAACGGGCTTGCCCGCATGTCGGATCGTTCGGGGATCGAACAGGGGTTGCCGTGAGGCGTCGCGCGCATCGTAGACCCAGACCGTGGTGGATCGCGTCCCCGGGTAATGGTCCAGATAGGCCAGCCGGCGCCCGTCTTCGAGCCATCTGGGGTCGCGGATCGTCTGATCGGCAAGGGCTTTCGAGGTGAAGAGGGAGCGCAATGTCAGGGGACGAGCTGAGTTTGGGGCCAAGCAGGCCCTCCTTTCTTCCGATCGGACAGGGCGGAGATCACAGGCGAAAACGGTCGTAGTAGAGCGTATCGTAGAGCGTTTTGCCGATGCCCGCGACGGTCAGCAGGGTCATCAGGGCGTGTTTCAGCCGAACCGGCCCCAGGATCCCGCCCCATGGCGCCAACCCCACGACTCCGACGACCAGCGCTACCATCGCCAGGCGTTTGAGAAGGCTCCACAGGATGCTCCCGGCCGGGTCGTACGGCCTCTCGGCGGCGGCGAGAGCTGGGCCTTCGATCGTTGTGCATCGGATCGGCATGACATCCTCAGGGTTCGGCGCGCGCCTCGCGCCTCCTCTCCAGCAGCTCCAGCGTCACGCCCAGCGACTCCTGGGCGTCGAAATAGGCGTACTGCCCCTCGCCCATGTCGCCCCGCTGCACCATCGGGATCCCCTTCTCTCGGAGAAAGTCGACGCTGCGCTGCATCCCCTCCACCCAGAAGCCGATATGGTGGAAGCCCTCGCCGTTACGATCCAGCACATCCTTCCAGACGCTCTCGTCGCCCACGGGCTCCAGCAGCTCGAGCTGCACAGGCCCCAGGCTGAAGAACGCCAGCCTGGCCCGGGCGTTGGATGGCAAACCTCGATAGGTCTGAGCCGCCTCCAGCCCGGGGCCCGTGGTGATGATCTCGGGCACGGCTACGCCCAGGACATCGGCCCACCGTCGCGCCGAGGCCTCGATATCCCGGACCACCAGCGCCACCTGCGCCAGCGTGTCGCTGCCGAAGTTCCGCTCCATCGTTCTCTCCATCGCCTCCTCGCCCGGGCGTCCATACGTCGGATCGTCCATGGTACGATGTACGCTGACATGGATGGAAATCCCTGCCCGGGGGCGCGATACGGTCGAAAAGCCCCGAGGTCCGGCGCCCCACCCGGGGGCAGGGCGCGGCTGGAAGGAGTTCCGCGATGCAGAATCCGATCGAGCGGCATATCGGCTGGATGGTCGAGGTGCACTACTCCTCGTACTACTCGAACCCCGACAGGGGGATCCTTAGGGACGTGGTCGACCAGTGGCTGGAGCTCGTCAAGAATCCCGATAAGCCCCGGGAGGAGGCGCTCCTGATACCGATCTCGGCCGTCCGACTGGTCAAGCCGCTGAACCCCCCGCATGACGAGGGCTCACGGCTGGTTCGGCCCGCGACGGCGCCGGCGTCGGACGACGACGATCAGCCTGCGGAGCGGCGATGAGCGGGCCCCGATGGACCCGCCGCGAGGTGATCCTCGGCGGATTGGCGGCGGCGGCCCTTGGCGCAGACGCGCTGGAAAGGAACGAGATAAGCGTGCTGGACACGATCGTAGAGAAGGGCATTGCCGAACAGCGCTTCCCGGGAGCCGTCCTATACGTGGGCCGCAAGGGGCGAGCGCTCCACGCAAAGGCCTACGGCCGACATACCTACGAGCCGGACAGTCCGCCCATGCGGATGGACACCCTCTTCGACCTCGCCTCCTGCACCAAGGTCGTCGCGGGGACGCCGGCTGCGCTGGCCCTCGTGGAAGACGGGGCCCTCGCGCTCGACGCACCGGTGGCCAGATACTGGCCCGAGTTCGCCCTCAACGGGAAGGGAGACGTCACGCTTCGGGACCTTCTGACCCATGTCTCCGGCCTAAAGGCCTACGAGACCTGGTCCGTTGTAGAGAAGAAGCGTCGGTCGGAGGAGACCCACGCCGAAGCGCTCTACCGTCACTACGCCGGCCTCCGGCTGTCCCATCGATCCCGGACGAAGATGGTCTACAGCTGCCTGAACCTCCAATCGGCGGCAGCCCTCATTCAGAAGGTGGCCGGCGAACCGCTGGAGGAGCTTCTGAAGCGTCGCTTCTGGCAGCCGCTCGGGATGGCCTCCACGACCTATCGCCCCAGGGGGCAGCGGATCGGGCGATGCGCCCCCACCGCCCTCGGCCCCGATGGCGCACCGGTGCGGGGCAAGGTGCACGACCCGCTGGCCGCCTATCACGGCTCCGAAACGCTCTGCCCGGGCAACGCCGGCCTGTTCTCCACGGCGGGGGATCTGGCCCGCTACGCCGAGATGATCCTGGGCGATGGGGTGCGCCGGGGTCGGCGTACGCTGCAGGAGGACAGCGTACGGCTCATGACCTCGGTCCAGACGCCCGAAGGCGTTCGTCCTCTCCGCAGCATCGGATGGGCCGTCTATCAGGGACCCCCGTACGGCCGCCCGACGACCGCAGACCCCGCCCGGTGCACCATCGGTCATACGGGCTACACGGGCACGTGGATGTGGCTCGATCCGCCGACCGGCGGCTATATCCTGTTCCTCACCAACCGGGTCTTCCCGAGCCCTGCAACGGGAGGTCAGGAGGGGAAGGGGATCGACGGCGACCGCGCCGCCATCGCCGCCGTCGTGCTCGATCTGCTCGACCGTCCCGCCGCGCGTCGGGCCGCCTCGGGCAAGCGTGTAGAACCAGTCTAGAATAGGAATCGGTCCGCTCGAAGCGGCCGCCCGGGAGGTAGTCCATGTCGGCGCTGTTGCCCACGATCTCGCACCGCTCGCCCATCAGCCAGAACGTCCGTCTGCTCGGCGAGACGCTGGGACAGGCCATCTCGGAGCTCCACGGCGAAGAGGCGTTTGAGCTCATCGAAGACATCCGTCAGAAGGCTCGATCCGCCCGGACCGATCCCGCAGCCGCCGACGAGCTCGCCCGCCGCAGCGCCTCCCTCGGCGCCCGGGAGATCTGGGACATCCTCCGGGCGTTCACGCTGTGGTTCCAGCTCGTCAACTGCGCCGAGCAGCGGGAGATCGTCCGCAGTACGAGAGAGCACCAGCGCCTGATCGGCGACCACCCGCTGCCCGACACGGTCGCGTCGGCCATCGGCTCGCTGAAGGTGCGAGGCTGGACCGGTGAGGAGGTGGCGCGCCTGCTGGAGCGGCTGCGCGTCACCCTCGTCTTCACCGCCCATCCCACCGAAGCCCGCCGGCGCACGGTGCTGGAAGGGATGACGGCCATCTCCCGCACCCTCGAAACCCTGGAACGCCCCGATCTGCTCATCGGCGAGCGGGCGGCAACCATCGAGGACCTTCGCCGCAGGGTGACCATCCTCTGTCAGACCGACATGGTTCGGACGATCCAGCCCACGGTGATGGACGAGGTGTCGCAGGGCCTGTACTTCCTCGAGACGGTGCTGTTCGATGCCCTCCCCGTTTTGCTCGAGAACACGCGCCGGGCGCTGAGGCGGTACTATCCAGATACGACACCGACCCTGCCGCTCGTCCACCTCCACTCCTGGCGGGGGGGCGATCGAGACGGCAACCCCTTCGTCACGGCCGACGTCACCCGCCGGACACTCCAGCTGCATCAGCAGAAGGTCCTCGCTCGCTATGAAGCCGCGGTCCGCGCCATCATCCCGTTCATGAGCCAGTCCCTCACCTTCGCGGAGATCACCCCGGGCCTGCGCGCCTCGCTGACCCGCGATCGGATCCGCTGCAAAGCCTTCGACGGACGGCGGCGGGACTCCGAACCCTATCGGGAGAAACTCACGTACATGGCGCATCGGCTCCGCCACACCCAGGAGGCCGGCGAAGACGCCTACGAACGCGCCGAGGAGTTCATCGCCGATCTCGACGATATCGTGTCCAGCCTCAGTTCGGGGCCGGGAGCGCAGACGATCTCCGCGGCCGATGGCGAGATCGGCCTGCTGCGGCGCCAGGCCGAACTGTTCGGCTTCTACTTCGCGCCTCTGGAGATCCGTCAGGACGCGGCCTGTCATCGCGCCGTTCTTGATGCATCCGGCGGCGACCCGAGCGCAGGGACCCGTGAGGCGCTCGCCGTCGCCGACTGCCCCGACCTCGCCGAGGTGCGGGAGACCTTCAACGTGGTGCGCGAGGCCCATCATCGCTACGGTCCAAGGGCCGTCCCGACCTATATCGTCAGCATGACCTCGAGACCCCAGGATGTGCTCGACGTCCTCCGGCTCATGGATGCGGCCGGCGGCCTGGAGGGCGCGATGGACCTCGTGCCTCTCTTCGAAAGCATCGACGCCCTCCGATCGGCCCCCGACACGCTGGACGGTCTCTTCGCATCCGAGGACTATCGGCGCCATCTTCAGGCCCGGGGTATGGTGCAAGAGGTCATGCTCGGCTACTCCGACAGCAACAAGGACGGCGGCTATTTGACCAGCAGCTGGTGGCTGTATCGGGCGCAGGAGGATCTCGCCGCCGTGGCGCGTCGCCGGGGCGTGCGCCTGCGCTTCTTCCACGGCAGGGGCGGCTCGATCGGGCGGGGCGGCGGGCCGACCCATCAGGCGATCCTTGCCCAGCCGCCGGGGACCGTCAACGGGGATATGAAGATCACCGAGCAGGGCGAGGTCCTCTACTATAAGTTCTCCGAGCCCGCCATCGCCCTCCGATATCTGGAACAGGTCCTGCACGCGATCATCATGGTCGAGGCCGACCGGAGCGGCCAGCGCACCGCGGAACCGCCCGCCATCGGGCGGGAGGCCATGGGCCAGATCGCGGACTACGCCTTTCACCACTACAGGGCGGTCGTCTACGATCTGCCGGCGTTCGAGACCTTCTTCCGAGAGGCGACCCCCATCGACGCTCTCAGCCGCCACAACATCGGGTCGCGGCCTGCCTCGCGGGGCGAGCTTCGGGGCATCGGCGGCCTGCGGGCCATCCCGTGGGTCTTCGCCTGGACCCAGTGCCGCATGTTGATCCCCGGCTGGCTCGGGCTGGGCACGGGCATCATGACCTATGCCGCCGGGTCGTCGGCCCGCCTCGCCGAGCTCCGGCAGCTCTACGCCGAATGGCCATTCTTCGCCTCGGTGATCGACAACGCCGAGGTTGCGCTCGCCAAGAGCGATATCGGTATCGCCCGACGCTACGCGAGCCTCGTGCGGGATAGGGTGATCCGCGCGGCCGTGTTCCCGCTCCTGACGGATGAGTACAACAGAACCGTGGAGGCTGTGTTGAGCATCACGGACAGCCGCGAACTGCTGGATCGGCAGCCCGATCTCCAGCGCTCACTCCGGCTCCGCGCACCCTATATCGATCCTCTGAACTACCTGCAGGTGGAGCTGCTGCGACGTCATCGCAATGCTCCAGCCGACTCACCAGATCGTCACGAGACGGACGCGGCCCTCCAGTTGAGCATCAACGGCATCGCCGCGGGGATGCGCAACACGGGCTGAGTCGCTAGATCGTCGTCACCTCGAAGCCAAGGTATCCCTGCAGCGCCTCCGTCATCGGCGCGGCGACATGGCCCTCCGCCAGGCTGACATGGTGCCGGTGTCCCTGCTTCCCGATCGTCAGCAGCGCCTCCTGAAGGTTGGTCTTTTCGAACACGCCGGCGCACCCGAAGAACTCGGAGGGTATCTCGTCGTCGGTCATCTTGCCCTCGCCGACGTACATCCGAATGCGGCCGGCTTCCGTGATCAAGCCCGCGACCGTGACCGGCATCGGGCGGATGCGGCCCTGATTGCAGCCCCAGCCGCACCCCGGGCCGGTCGCGTTCATCAAGATAGAGTGGTCGGTGACGACGCCCGGCCCGACCATCAGGCTTTGGGGCACCGGCCCGCAATGGAACAGGATGCACTCCTCCTCATCATCGCCGTAGTTATTGTTCCAGTCGAGGCAGGTGGCGGCTCCTCCCGAGGCCAGCCCCAGCGCATGCATGGCCACGGCGCTGCCCACGTCCACCTCACAGGCGGCGGCGATGCGCCGGTCGTTCAGCTCGCTGAGGAGGACGCACGGCGAGATCCCGAGCTGCTGCTGAAGCTCGAGCCAGCAGCGGATCGCCATAGCATCCAGGCCGAACTCGTCGATGACACGATCCAGAACGACGCCGAGCCGCGCGATGGTCTGGAACGCTTTCGGCGGTGTCTCGCCCCAGGTCGTGTGGCCCCGGAGCGTCGCCGCTTTGCGCGTCACGTCCGGGTCGTCCTCAGCGAGGGCGTGTACGCGGGCGATGATGTCGGCCATGTCGACCGTCTCGACCGTGATGCCGTGCCGCTGCAGGGTCAGCTCGTCGATCCGGACCGTCTTGAACGGCGTCGTACGCGCGCCGATCGCCCCGACGGTCATGCCCCGTACGCCCTTGACGACCCTGCAGAGCCGGTCGAAGTAGTCGACGTTCTCGGCAAAGGGCGGTTCGGCAGGGTGGGCGGTGTGGGGCTTGAGCGCGGTGAACGGCACGCCGTACTGGACGAAGACATCCATGATGCTGAACTTGCCGCAAAAGGCGTCGCGCCGTTCCGCGGGTCCCATACGGTTGAGCTCATCGGGATACGCCTGGATGAGGATCGGAACCCCCGCATCCTTGAGCGCCGCGACCGCTCCGGTCTCATCGCCGAAGTTTGGCAGACACAGGATGACGCCGCCGAACTTGCCCCGGTTCTGGCGGAGGAAGTCCGCGTAGATCGCCCCTTCGGCCGGCGTCTCCACGGCCCCGTGGCGCGTCGCTGCGGCATCGAGCATCAGGACATCATGCCCCATCGACTTCAACGCGGCGGCTAGCTCCTGACGCGCTCCCGCGATGAGCGACGCCGGGAAGAACCCTCGATTCCCGAAGAAAAGCGCGAACGTCGTCTTATCCCCCGACATGAGCCGATCCTCCTTCGCTGTGACCGTTGTCGAGGAGCCGGTTCGCCGACCCCTCGAGCTCCAGTTCGTCCATTATGACGGATACCGTCGACAGATACACCTTCCGCTGCGCCGCTTCGATCCCGAGAGAGGCCGAGCCCTCGTACGCTTGCCGGAGGGTCGTCCCGACGTTCACCTTGGCGATCCCGGCGCCCACACCCGCCAGCAGGCTCTCGCGGGGGATACCGCTCCCTCCGTGCAGCACCAGCGGGACGCCCGTCGCCGAAGCGAGCGCCGCGAGGCGGTCGATGCTCAGTCGCGCCGCCGGCTTATGCGCGCTTTTGGCCGCGCCCGAAATGGCCCCATGGATGTTGCCGACGGCGACCGACAGCCAGTCCGCACCGGTCTGCGCGACGAACCGGCGGGCTTCGTCCACGTCCGTGAAGCCCCTGCCGCTGGCGAAGAGCTCGTCGTAGTCGGGCAGCGGCCCCGGTTCATGGCCGAGGACGGCTCCGAGTTCGGCCTCGGCGGGCACGCCAGCCGCATGGGCGAGTTCGACAACCTCGCGGGTGGCCTGAACGTTGGCTTCGAAGGGGAGGCGGGATCCGTCGACCATCACCGAGTCGTACCCGAGCCTCAGGGCGCGCTCGATGATGGCCCGATAGTCCACCTGCAGCCCGTCCTCGTCCACCACCGGCGTATGGTCGAGGTGCAGCCGGGTGCAGCGCTCATCCTTGACCCGTTCGTATTCCTCCCGGACGGCCTCAAGGCTGCCGGCTTCGAACTTCTCCCATTCGAGGCGGGCCACCGCTATGAATCCGAACGCCCCGGTGTCCTGGAGCGCGCGCACCACGGGCGCCATCATCGGCAGATACGGGATGTTGAAGCTCGGCGCGGCGGTCTTGAGCTCGAAGGCGCGGCGAAGGATGGTCGTGGACGAAGGGTTCGTCATCGGGGGGGTTACTCCTCGGGGCGTACGCCGATAAAGATGCGGCGCGGGCCATGGTGGAAGGGCATTCCCGCCTCGGTTCGCACCTGCGGGACGAAGCCGACCTCCTGCATCAGCGTCAGCCATTCGCCCTCGCCGAAGAGCCCGAATCGATGCGTTTCCTGAACCGTCCTCAGGCCGGAGGCGTCACGAAGCATGAGGGCGAAATCGGTGGTGTAGGTCGTCTCTGCTGCGTCGGGAGGGTGAGTCCAGGCGATGTACCGGAGCGCTCGACCCGCGTCGTCGCGCCCGCCGTGCTCGGTCCCGTCACGGAAGTTTTCCCGCGTATGATCGGGCACGAAGATGCCGCAGCCGCCCGGCGCGCAATGGGCATGGGCGGTCTCCAGCGCGGCGCGGAGGTCGCCAAGGCAGACCATATAGCCCACGGCGTCGTGGATCAACACGGCGTCGTAGGTTCGCCCCAGGCGGACGCTGCGCATGTCTCCTTCATAATGGTCGCATTCCGGGTTGAGCCGGCGGCTCACGTCGAGCATGGCGCTTGAGCGGTCGACGAGGGTAATCGCGAAGCGCCCCTTCAGATGCGAGGCTGTGTTGCCCCCTCCAGAGCCCAGCTCGAGCATCGTCTCCACGTTCCGCCGGGCGCAGGATCGGGCGGCGTTCGCGATCATCTGCGCCTCATCGGCGTATTCGTCGGGCGCCGAAAGGAGCGGCCACCACTCGGCCAGGGCGTGGTACATCAACGGTTCGGTATTCATGCGCGCCGTTCGATTCCTTCGCCGCACGGTGGCCCGTTCCTCTTATCCGTGCTGCGTACGGTATCGTATCGGAATGAACTGCGAACCGTCCCATCCTGGCCCGACACCCCTCCCGGCGAGCGCGCGACTCGAGGCTCAGCTCGGCTTCATCCTCGAGATCGATAAGGTCAAGAGCGTCCTGCGCCAGACTCTCCTCACGGACGAATCCCGCCGCGAGAACGACGCGGAGCATTCGTGGCATCTTGCCCTGATGGCGATCACCTTGCAGGAGTACGCACCCGCCGGCCTCGACATCCACCGGGCGGTGACGATGCTTCTGATCCACGATCTGGTCGAGATCGACTGCGGCGATACCTTTTGCTATGACGAGGCCGGGATGGTCGGCAAACACGAACGGGAGGCTGCGGCGGCCGATCGGATCTTCGGTCTCCTGCCGGCGGACTCCGGCGGCCCGCTGCGCGAGCTGTGGGACGAGTTCGAGGAGCGTCGTACGCCGGAATCGCGCTTTGCCAACGCCCTGGACCGTCTGCAGCCCATGCTGCACAACTGCGCAACCGCGGGCGGCGCCTGGCGGGAGCACGGCGTCACGGCGGATCGGGTGCTCCGGCGCAATCGGATCATCGGGGCCGGCGCCCCTGAGCTGTGGGCCTATGCGCGGGCGATGATCGTCGATGCAGTGGCGCGGGGCCTCCTCGATCCTGGGCCCGACTACGAACGGGAGCTCGCTGCCGGATAGCGGCCGGCCGGCTCGTTCGCGAAACCCGTTCGCGCCGCGGCCAGGGCCCTCCGCGCTGCAGAACCCGGCAGCCGCGCCAGGGCCATCCTCGCTTCCTCGGCCACATCGGGATCCTTCAGAAGCCCTGCAAGGCCGGGCACGACATCGGCGTTGCCCACACAGCCGAGAAGGCTCAACGCCTCGACGCGCGCCGCGCGGGGCAGCGCGGGGTCGGTGAGTTTGAGGAGCTCCCGACACGCGGTACGTCGTTCGGAGGCCGCACGAGGCCGCGCCGCGTGATGGACCACCCTTCGGAGGGCCTCCTGCGCCGCCCGTACAATGGCAGGGTCGCCGCCGAGCGCGCGGCCCAGATCGGCGATCAGCGGCGTGCCGATGAGCGTGGACTGTACGATGGCCCGATGGCGTAACGCCCGATCGCCGCTCCGAATATCCGCCATGAGCGAAGCCGCCGTCGGGTTCCGGACGATCTGCTGGCCCGTACCGGTTATCGTTCCCTTCATCCTCGGTTCCCCCTATACCTTCAGCGTCCAGGGCGCGCGGTAGGGCTCGGCGATCAGGCGATCCGCCTCCTCATCTCCCACGAACCTCTCGCGCCGCAGATCGAACGTGACGGCACGCCCGAGTCGCCACGCGATGTTGCCCAGGTTGCATAGCGTCACGACGTGATGGCCGATCTCCACATCCATGACCGGCCGCTTGCCGGTTCGGATGCAATCCAGCCAGTTCTCCCGATGCCCCGGGCTCTTATAGATCTCGATCCCGCCGGATGGGACGGTGAACCGCTTCGCCTTGTCCTCGGTGTCGCAGCCTCCGTCGCCGCCCAGGACGACGAGGTCGTCGCGATCGCCGGTATAGGTGGCCCCCCAGTCACCCGGGAAGCGGGGGTTGGGCTTGCCTGGCTGGCTCCATGTGAGGGTCCAGCGGGGTTTCTCGAAGGTCCAGACGACGTCCAGCGTGGCGGGGGTATCGAAAAAGCCGCTCAGGTGGGGCGTGCCCTTAGCCTCGCAGGTAACCCTGCCCCGATAGCCGTCGTTGTTGGTCAGCCACGACACGATGCTCAGGGCGTGGTTCCCTCTGTCCCGGATGAAGCCGCCGCCCGAGTCCATGAGCCAGCGAAAGTTGAAATGGCACCGTTCGGGATGATAGGGCATCCGCCGAAGCGGCCCCAGCCACAGATCCCAATCGAGCCCGGCCGGGATCGGCTGTTCTTCGCCCCAGCTGGTCGTTGTGAAGTTGACGGGGTGCCAGACATCGACCCGCTGGATCCTGCCGATGCCGCCGTTGCGGACAAAGGTGCAGGCGGCGTGGGCCACCGGATGGGACCGGCCCTGCGCATGGATCTGCACCACCCGCTGGTACTTGCGCGCGGCTTCGACCATGGCTCGGCCTTCCGCGATGGTCTTCGAGGTCGGTTTCTCGCTCATCACATGCTTGCCCGCCTGACAGGCCATGACGGTCATGAGGGCGTGCCAGTGGTCGGGCGCGGCGATGATCACCGCGTCGATATCGTCACGATCGAGCAGCCGCCGAAAGTCCTTTGTTACGAACGGTTCGCCCCGGGTGATCCGTTTGCGGGCGTCCGCGAGGTGTCCGTCGTCCACATCGCAGATGGCCGCCGTGTCGGGCGCGACATGATGGCGGCCCATCCCGCCGGTCCCGATCACGCCGATGCGAATCTGGTCATTGGCCCCCGGCCGTCCTCGTCGCCCGATGACGTGCGCCGGGATGATGGCGGGCAGCGCCAGCCCTGCGGCGCGTCCGACAAGGTCCCTGCGGGTATACCCGCGCTCGTGCTGCTCCATCCTCTCAGTCCTCCTCTGTCCCTGTACGCATATCCGCCCCAACCTGCGACCTCTGGCGGTGCGCAGGTGTGCCCCTCTGTCCTTATACGCGTATCCGCCCCGCTTTACGTCCGAACGGGGCTGATCGGCCGGGCTTTCGTCCGGATCACGGCTCCAGGAGGCAGTCGGCAGTCATATGCGGCGAGGGGGACAGCCCCATCAGCGACAGCGCCGTTGGCGCGATGTCCGAGAGCTTGCCGGAGGCCTTCAGCCGCATCGTGGGCGCCTCGCGCGCGACGTAGATACATTCGACGGGAAAGAGGGTATGGCTGGTCCGGACCCGACCCGTATCGTAGTAGATCATCTGTTCGGAGTTGCCATGATCCGCTGTGATCAACACGTGGCCGTCGAGGCTCAGGACGCGCTCGACGATCTGCCCCAGACACTCGTCGACCACTTCGATCGCCTTACGAGCCGCGTCGAACTCGCCCGTATGCCCGACCATATCGCCGTTGGCGTAGTTGACCGCGATGAAGGCGTAGGGATTCGCCTCCAGTCGGTGCAGCAGCTCGTTGGTGACGTTGTACGCCTCCATCTCCGGATGGCTTGCGAACGTGGCCGGGTCGAACCGGCTGGGTATCTCCACCTGATCCTCGCCGTCGTAGGGCGTCGTGGCCTTGCCGTTCATGAAGCTCGTCACGTGGCGGAACTTCTGGGTCTCGGCGATCCGAAGCTGACGGAGGCCCGCGCGAGAGATCACCTCGCCCAGGAGGCCGTCCATGCCTCCCTCCTCGCTCATGGGCGGCATGAGGAACTGCTCCAGCTCGTCGTAGTAGCGGGTGAAGCCGAGGTAGAGAACGCCCGGCCGGCGGGCCCGATGCCCCGGATAGACGTCGTCGACGAAGGCCATGGTGAGCTGAACCGCCCGGTCCTGGCGGTAGTTGGTATGGAAGACGCAGTCGCCGTCCCGAACGCCGTCATAGCCCTCGAAGACGCAGGGCGGGATGTATTCGTCGAACATGGCCTTGTCGTCCGGCGTCCGGTCTTCGGCGTAGGACCGCTCGATGGCCGCCTCGATGGAGGTTTCGCGGCGCCCCTTGGCGTCGACGATGCACTCGTAGGCCCGATCCGTAAGCGGCCACGTTCGGGAGCGATCCATCGAGTAGTAGCGGCCCATGGCCGTCCCGATCGTGACGCCGCCGACCTCCTCCATGACGGGCCGGAGCATGGCGACGTATTCGAGCGCGCTTCTGGGGGGCGTGTCTCGTCCATCAAGGAACGGATGCAGGACGATGGCGCCTCCGGGGTGTTCCTGCCGCGCGCGGCGCATCATCTTGAACAGATGGTCCTGATGGGCGTGGACGCCCTCGTCCTGCAGCAAACCCAGCAGATGCAATCGACCGGCCCCGGCCTTCCACCCGCGCATCAGCTCGACCCAGCGGGGGAGGCGGTACAGTTCGCCGCTGGTGAGGGCCTCATCGAGGCGCTTGAGCTCCTGGATGACCACCCGCCCGGCGCCGATGTTGAGATGGCCGACCTCGCTTGAGCCCTGGAACCCGTCGGGCAGCCCGACGGCCTCGCCGCAGCACCGGAGCAGGGTCCACGGGTAGAGGCTCTTATAACGGTCGACGTTGGGCGTATGGGCGGCAAGGACGGCGTTGCCGCGGGGATCCGGGTTGTGGCCCCAGCCGTCGCGGATGATCAAGCAAACTGGCCGCATCGGGTTTCCTTCCTGATTATGCGTACGTTGTCGATGTCGAGGATCGGGCGTCGTCAGGATCCACAGGCCGAGGGGGTTCTCAGGGAACGCTGCCCGGCGCCTGGGGCGGCAGAGACGTTGGGTCGGGCGGGTTCACCGTTACGGTCACCTGTTTCGAAACGACGTTGCCCTTGCTGTCGGCAGCTCGCAGGGTATAGACCGTCGTGGTCGCGGGCATAACGTCAAAACCATCCGACGCCTTGAGCTGTGCGCCGATCCCGTTGTCGATCTCCACGCTCGCCGCGTTCGTCACGGTCCATTTCAGTCTTGCGGTCTGCCCTGCCTGAATCGTCGCAGGATCCGCCCGGAAGCCCAGGATCTCCGCAACGGACGTATTGGGCGGCACCACATCGACGGTGATGGATTTCATGACGACGTCTTGATCCTCGCCGCCGGCGCTCAACACATAGGTCGTCGTCGTTTCCGGCATCACCTGCCGGCTCCGGTCCATGCGCGGATTCAGCTCGCCGATCGGGTTGAGCACCAGCTGCCGAGCGCCGGTCACCTGCCAGGAAAGGGTGACCACATCGCCCGGATGGATCCTGGTATGGTCGGCTCGGAACGCGACGATCCGAGCTTTGGGCGGCGGCGGCTTCGGAGTCACCTCGATGGTGATCTCCCGTACCGCGTTGCGACCGCCGCCCCGCGCCGTCAGGGTATAGACCGTGGTCGTTTCGGGTTTGACCACCACCGATCCCACCGCCGTACGGACGGCGATGCTCCCCGGGCTGATATAGGTCCGATCGCCGAGGTTCTCAATGTCCCAGGCGAGCGTTACCGGGCTGCCGGCAACGACCTGTTCCTGATCGGCGGTAAAGGAGCGCACCATCACCGGTCGGGGGCGCAGGGCCCACCATCCGATGCCCAGGATCGCCAGAAGGAGCATCACGCTCGCCGTGACCGTCGACAGGGCTGCCTTCTGCTCTACCTGGCCGTGGACGGTCGCGGCCACGTAGGCGTCGTTCGCGGAGCGGGCCATCACGTTGAACTGATAGAGACGGGCCGAGCCGATGCTCGGCCGGCTTCGGGGCTCGGTTCTCATGCCGACGGTGACGGTCGCCCCCGGGCGAAGCTCGATCCGGTCGGTTTCGAACTCATAGGCGAAATGATCGTCCGGGTCCTGGCACGACATGTCCAGCGTCTCCGGAGCGTTGCCGAGGTTGGTGATGCGGATGTCGTAGATCGGCGCGCGACAGAAGAGCGACGATGTGGCTCGCTTCGGCTCGATCTCCATCTGCAGGGCGCTGTAGGATTTGACCGTGAGGGAGGCCTGGTGAACGCCGACCTCGCCGGTCTCCATCCCTTTGACGCGCACAAGGAACGGATAGGCGCCCGCCGCCACGTCCGAGGAGCGGCTGACGCGGAAGATCACGCCGGCGCTCCGGGAGCCTCCGGGGGCGAGCGTTACCGCCGGGACGGGCAACGCATACCACTCGGCGTCGATCCCTTCGATCTCGAGCGCCACATGATCCTCATATTCCTGCAGATTCGTGATCGTCACCTCGAGCTGCGCGGTGCGGCCCGGCTCGATGGCGACTTCGGTGGCGGAGAGGGTTAGCTCAATCACTCGTGCGGTCTTCCTTCCCTCTCATTCGCCCTTGAGCTGCGCGGCGACGACCCGGGTCGCCGCATCGAGCGCCTCATCCAGGCGCGACGGGTCCCGCCCGCCCGCCTGGGCGAAGTCGGGGCGTCCGCCCCCGTTGCCGCCCGCCAGCTGCGCCAGCTCCCGGATGAGGTTGCCGGCGTGCACGCCCTTCGCCGTCAGGTCCTTGCTCACCTTCGCCACGAAGAGAACCCGGCCGTTCTCGGCGCCCCCTGCCACGACGACGGCCGATCCCCGATCGGCGGCGAGCCGATCCACCAGCGCGCCGAGCGTCTCGGCGTCGGCCTGATGGGAGCGGATGACGCCCAGCGCAACGCCCGCCACCTCCGACCATCCGGCAGCATCGGCTTGCGCGCCGCTCCGCCTCGCGGCCTGCAGCTGCTTCTCCAGCTCCGCCCGCTGGGCCGCTGCTCGCTGGGCCGCCGCGACGAGCTGCTTCTCCGGCGCACCGAGGGCGATGGCCGCCTCCCGCAGCCGGGCCTCCAGCTCCTTGACGTGCTCCCATGCGCCCTGACCGGTAACGGCTTCGATGCGCCGCACGCCTGCCGCGACGCCGGTCTCGGATGTCACCTTGAACTGGCCGATCTGCGAGGTTCGCTCCAGATGGCATCCGCCGCACAGCTCGGCGCTGACGCCCGGAACTTCGACGACCCGC
>JAANMX010000840.1_pt1 | contig 38450 bp, 35 predicted proteins | sample 7279681 | NCBI WGS metagenome assembly JAANMX01 (sample SAMN14094542, study PRJNA606508) | bioreactor metagenome | isolation source: A lab-scale SPAN reactor treating ammonium-rich wastewater day 351 | place: Ireland: Galway | collected 2018-01-01 | reverse complement strand
GCAAGCGCGCGCGGGCGGCGCTGATCTCGTCCAGGTGCTCGAGCCTCCGCTCGGTCAGCAGGCGCACGCCGTTGACCCAGGTGCCGTTGGTGGTGCCCAGGTCGCGGATCCAGTGGCTGCGATCGCGGGCCACGATCTCGCAGTGCTCCTTGGACACGAGCCCGTCCAGAATCTGGACCTGGCAGCCGGGGTGTCGCCCAATCACCGTACGCGCGCCGAGCTCGAACTGCCGGTCCTGCTCCCCGGGCGCCGAGTACACGAGCATGGCCATGGATCGGGCATGTTAGCCCGAGTACCCCGAGCGGGTCACTGTACCGCGACGAAGCTCCGGGCGCAGCTCCTCGTCGCCAGATCGAACATGCAGATCTCGTCGTCGTCCACCCGCAGGAACAGCGCCTTGTCGTCCGCCGAGATGTTGATGTTCTTGGGCGTGAAGCTCGTCCCGACCATGGACGAGATCGCCGACCCGATGTCCAGATCGTAGACGCTGCCCTGGAGCACGAACGCGTGGGACGAGTCCTTGGTCAGCACGAAGTTGTCGAGCCGGACCTTGGGACCCGCGATGGGCTTGAAAGTTCGGCTCGGCACGTCGAGCAGGCGGGCAGCGTCGTCGGTCCAGGCCGTGTCCACCAGGAGCACGTTGCCGTCCGGCGTGATCGCGAAGCGCGGCAGCTCGTCGCCGGCCGCGACGAACTCGTAGCTCAGGTTGCCGGTGTCGATCAGCATCAGGTGGTAGCGCTCCGCCGCGTTCGTGGGCGCGAGCTTCGGATCGTCGAACAGCGTGAGGTCGATGCTGTCCCGATCGAGGAAGGCCACCGCCGTCGTGCCGTCGGGGGAGAGGGCCACGGGTCCGAAGCCGGGCAGATTGCGCTCGAACTTCTCGGCCCCTTCGCTCAGGTCGATGACGCTCACCGGATCCTTCTGGCAGGTGGTCGGCGCCAAGAGGGCCCGCTTCGAATCGGCGCTGATGGCCACGCGGTCCGCGCAGTTGGGCACCGTCAGCGTGCGCCGCGCGCTGGTCTCCAGATCCAGCACGGTGACCCGCGTGCTGGGTGCATCGCCGCTCCACTCGTGCAACTCGACGGCGAGTGCGCGTTTGGAGTCCGGGAACACCTGCACGTCGATCAGCGCACCTTCGAAGGCGAAGCTGCCCTTCGGTGCGCCGCTCGTCGCGTCGAACACCTGCACCTCCTGCCCCTGGGCGGAGACCACGAAGCGGTCGTCCTTGGACGACATCAAGCGCAAGACGGACGTGTAGGCGCTCGGGACGCCCTGGCGCCAGCCGACCTTCCGCGCCTCCATGTCCACGGCCAGGATTTCGCTCGTGGCTTCGGTGCCCACGTAGACGAAGGGGCGCTGCTTGGAGAAGGCGAGGCGCGAGGGCTTCTGCACCGGCAAAGTGTCGATAGCGCCGGTGGTCAGGTTGCCGGTGGCCAGCTCGTCGCCGCGCTTGAAGAGCACGTAGTCGCCGACGGGTGCGACGGCGATGTCCCCGAGCCCCAGCGCCACGCCGCCGGGCTGATCGCCGACCCCCTTCTGGTTCTGATTCGCCCCGCCCTTGCAGGCCAGGAGCGCCGCCACCACGGCCGCCGCGGCCGCGCCCACCTCGATACGCTTCGCGATGCCCATGCCGGAGTGTCAGCAAACGACGTGCCGCTCGAATGTCGTGGTCTTGGCGGTTGCTTCTCCGGCCAGGCCCCTGGCATCGGCGTCAGGGGGTGTCTCCGAAACGCCTCGGTTGTCCTCTGGCTTAGGCGCTGCCAGGATCCGAAGCAACGACATGCGCAATCGCATCGGCTCGCTCCTGCTCTTCCTGGCAGCGCTGGCGGTGGGCTGTTCGGACGACGATGACGCCTCCGACTTTGGCCCGCGCTTCTGCGCGCTGTTCAAGCCCTGCTGCGACAAGGCCGGTTTGCCCGGCGACCAGAGCACCTGCCGAATGCTCTACGGCAGCGCGCGGCCGACCAGCAAGTCGCTCGCCGAGCAGTGCCTGAGCGAGATTCATACGCTGGCTGACTGGGAAGCGCGGCGGACGGAATACCGTCGGCAGTTGCAGGAGATGCTCGGCTTGTGGCCCATGCCGGAGCGCACGGACTTGAACCCGGTCGTCACGGGCACGCTCGAACACGAGGAATTCACGGTCGAAAAACTGCATTTCCAGGCGTCGCCACAGCTTTATGTCACGGCGAATCTGTATCTGCCGAAAAAGCTGGAGCGTCCTGCGCCGGCGATACTCTACGTGTGCGGTCATTCACGGCAAGTCAAGGACGGCGTGAGTTTAGGCAACAAAGCTGGCTACCAGCATCACGGTGCGTGGTTCGCCCGCAACGGCTACGTGTGTCTGCTGATTGATACGCTGCAACTCGGGGAGATTGAGGGCCTGCATCACGGCACCTATCGCGAAGGTCAGTGGTGGTGGAATTCACGCGGCTACACCCCGGCCGGGGTGGAGGCGTGGTTTGGCATCCGGGCCTTGGACTATCTCTGTTCGCGGCCGGAAGTGGATGCGCAACGCATCGGCATGACGGGCCGTTCGGGTGGCGGCTCCTACACATGGACGGTCGCCGCGCTGGATGATCGCGTAAAGGTCGCCGCACCGGTGGCCGGGATCACGGACCTGCGGAACCAGGTCGTGGACGGGGCAGTGGAAGGGCACTGCGATTGCATGTTCTTTGTGAACACCCATCGCTGGGATTTTGCGCCGTTGGGAGCGCTTGTGGCACCGCGTCCCTTGCTGATCTGCAACACCGACAAGGACCGGATTTTCCCGCTGGACGGCGTGGTGCGGTTTCACGAACAGACGCGGCGGATTTATCAGCTTCATGGCAAACCGGACCACTTGGGGTTGCTCATCACCGAAGGTCCGCACCAGGACACGCAGGATTTGCAGGTGCCGGTCTTTCGCTGGTTCAACCGGTTCTTGAAGGGCGAGCAACCGCTGATTGAGATGGCGGCGCAGAAGTTTTTCGAGCCGGCGCAACTTCGCGTGTTCGATCAGTTGCCGGCGGACGCAGTCAATACGAACATTCAATCTCTTTTTGTTCCTAAAGCTGGATTGCGGACAACCGGGGAATTGAAAAGTCAACGCGAGTCACTATTGGTCACGCTCCGGGAGAAGTCGTTCAGCGGCTGGCCGGCCGAGAATGTCCCGCTTGAGGCAAAGCCTGCGTTCTCAGTCGAGCGTGAGGGATTGAAATTCAGCGCCTGGGATTTCACGAGCCAGGAGCATGTGCGGCTGCGGCTTTACTTGCTTGAACCCGCCGGCAACCGCCGTGCAACCGGAGCCGTGCATTTGAACGTGATGGACGACGACGGCTGGCGAAACTGGCTGACCGGAGTGCGCGCGGGTTTCGAGGACCAACTCGCGGAGGAATTCGCCTCGACGAATGCGCCGCAGGCAAACGCAGAGGCGTTTGCCAGTCTCAAGAAACTCTGGGCAACCCCGGAGCGATCGCCTGCCTCCGCCCGCAGTGAGCCGCCGGTGAATGATGCCGGGCAAGCTTTCTTCGCGCCGCGCGGAGTGGGCCTGACCGCTTGGGGCGGCGACGAGAGAAAACACACGCAGATCCGACGCCGTTTCATGTTGTTGGGGCAAACGCTCGATGGCATGCGCGTGTGGGATATCCGGCGTGCCGTGCAAATGCTCCACTTTGTGCGCGAGCCGGAATCGGCCAGGGTGGACTTGTCTGCGAACGGGATCATGGCGGTGAACGCGGGCTTTGCGTCTCTCTTTGAACCCGGCGCGCGGTTGTTGCTGACCAAGGATCAGGTCTTGCCCGAGACGACGCGGCCGGATTATCTGAATGTTCTCAAGGTGATGGACTTCTCGCAGGCCATGGAAATGGCCGCAGCGGCGGCAGAGTGATATTGTTGGCGTAATCCGTGCGGACTAAACTTGTAGTGGGTGCTTGAGTCTTCGCCATCGCCATCGAGGCCGGACTAGAAGTGGTCGCGCGGTGATCAACGGTTGAGCCGAGGATTTGACGGGGTTGTCGTCAACCGCCCTCCTTTTCTGGCCAATCCCGCACTTGCAACCTCCGGTTTCCAGCGTAAGCTCCCGGCAGTTTAACTGAACCCCAAGGCTTAGGACTATTATGCTTATCAGCAAGAAAATGAATTCGGCGATCAACCAACAGGTCGGCAATGAGTTTGGCGCGTCGCTCCAATACGTCGCCATCGCGGCGCACTTCGCGGGTGAAGGATTGACCGCGCTCGCCGCCCACTTCTACGAACAGGCCGAGGAAGAGCGCGATCATGCCATGCGCTTTGTTCGCTACCTGGTGGATGCCGGCGGAAGAGTCGAAATCCCGGCCATCGCGTCGCCGCGCGCCACCTTCAAGAACGCCGCCGAGGCCGTTCGCCTCGCGTTGAATCACGAACTGACCGTGACCAGCCAGATCAACAAGCTGGTGGACCTGGCCATCAAGGAATCCGATCACATCACCAACAACATGCTGGCGTGGTTCGTGAACGAGCAATTGGAGGAGGTTTCAAGCATGGACAATCTCTTGAAGGTTGTGCAGCGCGCCGGGGAGAACAATCTCATCCACGTGGAGGATTATCTGACGCGCTCGCACGGCAGAACCGCCCGCATGGCCGCCGAGGCGAAAGTCGAATCCTGAAACTGCTGCCGGTTGCTGCACCGGCGTGGCAGCACTCCAGCTTCGCGCAACCCCTTTTCTGCTTTTGCGGTGTTCTGCACGCTGGCACATTCCCGCGCGTGGGCATCACGCTCCAGCAGTTCCAGCAAATGCAAGACCGCCTGGGCGGCCGGTCGCCGTCGCGCCGTGAGACCGGGCGGGTGATTGACCCTTTGCCCCGCGCGGGCGCGAAAGCGCATCAGATCATTCTAGGTTTGGACCCTTCGTTGCGGGGCACCGGCTTCGGCGTGATTCGCCTAGCCCGGCCCTGTCCGCAAACACTCGCCCAAGGCACCATCACCTGTCCGCCAGGATGGGAACGTTCGCGGTGTCTGGCGCGGATTGCGCAGGTTTTGCGCGACGTAATCCGCGAACACCAACCCACCGTCGCCATCGTGGAGGGCCTGTTCTTCGCGCAGAATCTGCAAACCGCCATCATCATGGGCGAGGCGCGCGGCGCGGCCTTGGCGGTTCTCGCCGAGGCGGGATTGGAGATTTATGAAATTGCCCCGCGCAAGGTGAAGCAGGCCATTGTGGGGTACGGCGCCGCCCAAAAATCAGCCGTCGGCAAAATGGTGCAACGGATGTTGCAGCTTTCCGAAGCGCCGGCGCCCGATGCCGCCGATGCGCTGGCGCTGGCGCTGGCGCATGCCCAGGAGGTAAGCCGATACAATGTGAACCCGCCCAAGCGAATTTGAAGCCACGATGATGAACCCGCCAGAATCCAATCCCTCACGGTCGCCAGCCGTCAGTTGCATTCGATATTCGAGGGGCGACGTCGCGTATTGCATATTCCTCTTTTCGAGCCATGATCATCTTTCTTCACGGTAAACTGGTTGAAGCCCTGCCCACGCAGGTAATCGTGGACGTGAACGGCGTCGGTTATGAAGCGCTGATCCCTTTGTCTTCCTTCGACAAACTCCCGCCGCCCGGCCAGGAGTTGAAATTGCTCACGCAACTGGTCATTCGTGAAGACGCCCACACGCTGTACGGTTTCATGTCCGCACCCGAGCGCGACTTGTTCCGCCTGCTCGTCAACACCGTCAGCGGCATTGGACCGAAGATCGCACTGAACATTTTGAGCGGTATGAATGTGGTTGCCTTTCGGGGCGCGGTGGCCGGGGGTGACGTCAAGGCACTTTCGCAAATTTCGGGTGTGGGGCGGAAAACCGCCGAGCGCATCATTGTCGAGTTGCGGGACAAGATTGGCGCGGCGGGCGCGTGGGAAGCCGCCAGCGCGCAGCGCGCCCTTTCACCGGCCGATCAGAAAATTAACGATGCCGTGTTGGCGTTGATGGCCCTGGGCTTCAAACAAGTCGAGGCGCACGAAACCGTCCGCCAAGCGCAGGCGGCGCTGGGAGCCCAGGCCACGGTCGAGGCCCTGGTGCGCGCGGCATTGAAGAAGGGCGCGTGATGGCGGTTTCTGGCCAGAATATTGAGACCCACTCCGCCGCACCCGCGCCGGTTCGCAAGAGCGGTGCGCCCGTGGTGCCGCATCGGGCCAAGTGGCATCAACGGCTGGCCGCGACCTTGATCTTTGCCGTCGCTCGTTGCCTCGCGGCGACCATACGCTTCCGAATGAATGATCTGGGCGGATACTTCTCGCATTTGCCGCAGGACAAAATCATCTTCGCCATCTGGCACAATCGGCTCGCGCTGTCGCTGATTCTCTATCGGCGCTACGTCGCGCGTCGGGATCGCAATCGGCGGCTGGTGGCGTTGGTGAGTGCCAGCCGGGATGGTGGTCTGCTGACACGGGTGTTGGAGTTGTTTGAAGTTCGACCTGTGCGCGGCTCCTCTTCGCGCCGCGGTGCGCAAGCCTTGCGGGAACTGGTTGCCTTGGGTCGGGCCGGCCATGACCTGGCGATTACTCCCGACGGACCGCGCGGTCCGCGCTATGTTGTTCAAGAAGGAGTCATTTCCGCCGCGCAACTGACCGGTCTCGCCATCATTCCTGTCAGCTATCATTTGAATTGGAGGATCGAACTCAAGAGTTGGGACCGGTTTCAGATTCCACTGCCATTTTGCCGGTGTGACGTGGTCACTGGTCCGCCCATCAAAGTGCCGCGCGAGGCGACGGCGGATGAACGCGAAGCGGCCCGGAAGCGGTTGGAGGAGGAATTGCGCCGTATCACCCGCGAGTAACCGCGGCAACTTCGCGTTGCTTGACTCGTCTGGCGGAAGCCTCGACTCTCGACCCTCATGATCGCGCGTGTCAGCCTGGAAATTGCCCTCCGCAAGGAGTTCGATTATCTCGTGCCGCCCGGCCTGGCTGGCCGGGTGGAGGTGGGCAGTCGCGTGCAGGTGCCGTTCGGCCCGCGCAAAGTCCTTGGGGTCGTCACCGCCCTCGCCGAGGAATCCGCCCATGCGAAACTCAAACCGATCATCAAGGTCATCGGCGCGCAGACGCTCGTCACCCCCAAGGTGCTCAAACTGGCGCGGTGGATTGCGGATTACTATTGCTGCGCGCCGGAGATTGCGCTCAAGAGCGTGCTGCCCGAAGTCGTGCGCCGCGAAGAGAGTGGCTGGCGCGAGCGCTTGTTCGTGCGCGCTTTGCCGGTCAGCGGCGAGTTTCCCAAACTGCCCAAACGACAGCAGGAAGTCTGGAACATCATCGAGGAGCGTCGCGAGTTGCCGCTGACAGATTTGCTGGCGCTGGTGGAAACGACGGCGACGACCGTGCGGCGGCTGGAGGATCGTGGTCTGGTCGAGATTGCGCCGCAGATTTCCGAGCGTGATCCTTATGCGCGCGAACACATTCTGCCCAGCCAGCCGCTGGCATTGAATGAGGCGCAGGCTGCCGCCCTCCGAATGGTCACCACGGCGATGGACCCGGTGAATGAGTTTGTGGGTGAGCGGGTGAGCGGGAAGTCGCACGCCACGCCAAACGCGCCCCCACTCACTCACTCACCCACCCACACGTTCCTCCTCCACGGTGTAACCGGCAGCGGGAAGACGGAGATTTATTTGCAGGCCCTCGACTACTGCTTGTCGCGAGGGAAGGGCGCCATCGTGCTGGTGCCGGAGATTTCCCTCACGCCGCAGACCGTGGAGCGTTTCAAGGCGCGGTTTTGTCATGGGCCGCAGCAAACGCTGGTCGCCGTGTTGCACAGTCATTTGTCCGCCGGCGAACGCCATGACGAGTGGCACAAGATTCGTCAGGGCCGCGCGCGCATCGTCATCGGAGCGCGGTCGGCGATCTTTGCGCCCGTCGAACCGCTGGGCCTCATCATCGTGGACGAGGAACACGAGCACACCTACAAACAGGAGGAAGCACCGCGCTATCATGCCCGCGATGTGGCCGTCGTGCGCGGCCAGATGGAAAACGCGGTGGTGGTACTCGGTTCAGCCACCCCGTCGCTGGAAAGTTTCTACAACTGCAAACGCGGCAAATACGCGCTGCTCGAACTGCCCGAGCGCGTGGACAATCAGAAGATGCCGCATGTGCGCGTGGTGGACATGCGCCAGGCCGCGCGCAAGGAGAAGGGCAATTTGATTTTTTCGCCGCAACTCAAGGAGGCGATCACGCAGCGCCTGGAACGCGGCGAACAGACCATTCTCTTTTTGAACCGGCGCGGTTACTCCACTTCACTGCAATGTCCGTTGTGCGGCTATGTGGCTGAGTGCCCCAATTGCAGTCTGTCCCTCACCTACCATCGTCCGGAGCAGAATTTACGCTGTCACCTATGCGGGCACGTTGAACCCGTGCCGGCCGCCTGCCCCAACGAGAAGTGCCGGAATCCGGCGATCCGTTACTCCGGTTTGGGTACGCAGCGAGTTGAGGACACGCTCGCCAAGCTTTTTCCGCACGCGCGCGTCAAACGCATGGACGCCGATGTGATGAAGCGCAAGGACGATTACCGCCGCGTGTTGGGCGATTTTCGCACGGGCAAGATAGACATCCTGGTCGGCACGCAAATGATCGCCAAGGGCCTGCATTTTCCAAACGTGACACTCGTGGGCATCATCTACGCCGACCTCGCGCTGCATCAACCCGATTTCCGCGCGGGCGAGCGGACGTTTCAATTGCTCACGCAAGTGGCCGGACGCGCGGGCCGTGGCGATGTGGAGGGCGAGGTCTTCGTGCAGGCGTTCACGCCGTTTCATCCCGCAATTCAATACGCGCGGCGGCACGACTTCGCCGGGTTTTATGAACAGGAGATCGAATTCCGCGAGCAACTCAAATATCCGCCCGTCAGCCGTGTGGCGTTGCTCACCCTCAAAGGGCGCAACGAGGAGAAGGTGAAGTTTTCGGCGGAGCACGTGCGGCGGGAACTGGATAAACTCAAGTCGAGCGGAGACAGTGAAAGTGGGAAAGTGAGAAAGTGGGAAAGTGAGAAGAACCAAATGAAATCGGCTGGCGAGATTTCCCACTCACCCACTTTCCCACCTGCCCGCTTTCAGGACTTGGTCATCGCCGGTCCCGCGCCCGCGCCGCTCCTGCGTGCCGAGACCTTCTATCGCTATCAACTCATGCTCCGCACCCGCGCGATGAGTAAATTGAGCCATGTTCTGGCAGGAATGATGACCACACTCGCGCTGCCGGAAGACGTCACGCTGACCGTGGATATTGATCCAGTCAGTCATTCGTGAGAGGTGATTCGCGAAATGCTCCGCTTCTCCTTCAAGGTCTGGTCCCCAGGGCTAAGGGTTTGTCGGCACGAAAGTGGTTGAAAATCCACCACATGGTGGTTGAATATCCTCCATGAAGCGGCGCAATCTCACATCCCAAATCCTGACCGCCTTGCAGGATACGCCGGTGGTTTATCTGCAAGGACCACGGCAGGCCGGCAAATCCACCCTCGCCCAGGCGCTGCGGCACAACGGTCATGACGCGGATTACTTCACCCTGGACGACGCCGCGACCCTGGCTGGCGCACAAAGCGATCCCGAAGGCTTCATCGCCAACCTGCCGGAGCGGGTTGTTCTGGACGAGGTCCAGCGGGTGCCGGAGTTGTTTCGCGCCATCAAGCGGGCTGTGGACGCCCGGCGCATGCCCGGGCGGTTTCTGCTCACCGGCTCGGCGCAGGCCTTGGTGCTGCCGAAGCTCTCGGAGTCGCTGGCCGGACGAATGGAAGTTCTGACCTTGTGGCCATTCTCCCAGGGTGAGATCGAAGGTTGCCGCGAAGGTTTCGTGGATGCGTGCTTCGCGCGCGAGTTCACGCCGGGTCCGTCACGCGGCGTGAGTTGGCCGGCGCTGGCGGAACGCATTGTGGCGGGCGGGTATCCCGAGGCGGTGTTCCGCACTGACGCGAGACGACGGCAGGTCTGGTTCAGCTCCTACCTCACGACCATTCTCGAACGCGACGTGCGCGATCTGGCGAACGTTGCCGGACTGCGCGAACTGCCGCGCCTTCTGCGCCTCGCGGCTTCCCGGGCAATGGGCTTGCTCAATTTTGCCGACCTGTCACGCGACGCGGCCATGCCGCAGACGACACTGCAGCGGTATTGGGCGCTTTTCGAAGCGACATTCCTGGCGCGGACTTTGCCCCCGTGGCATGCCAATCTGGGGCTTCGGCTCGTCAAGACCCCGAAGGTTCTGACGGGCGACACGGGGTTGCTTTGCCATCTGCTCGGCCTGGATGCAGAGCGATTGCAGGCAGACGACCTGATGACGGGGGCGGCCTTGGAGAGTTTTGCCGCCTGCGAGTTGACGAAACAGATCACCTGGAGCGAGACACGGCCCGGAATGTTCCACTACCGGACGCACACGCAACAGGAGGTGGATTTCGTGCTGGAGGACGCTCGCGGGCGCCTGGTCGGAATTGAAGTCAAGAAGACCGCGAGTCCCGCGAGCAGCGATTTTAAGGGCCTGCGGCATTTGCAGGAGCAGACCGGGAAACGATTTCTGCGCGGCCTCCTGCTTTACACCGGATCGGCAAGCGTGGCTTTTGGTCCGAATCTTTACGCCGTCCCCGTCAGCGCGCTATGGCGACATCAGGCCGTGGCTCAATCCATCCCAGTCTGACTGCAATGGGTGCGGGAATGGCCTTGTCTCCCTGCCGCTCTGGACGGGTTGTGGGAACGCTATCTCGCATTCGCCGCACCCGCCGCTTTCACAATCTCCCGCACCAGTTCCTCGCTCGTCCACTTGTTCTCGGCGAGATTGGCTTGCACGCGCCCACTGGCGTCCACCACCACGGTGCGCAAATTGTGGCTGATCGAGCCGTCCTGCTCGCGCCAGAACAACATGCCGAACTGTTCGGCGATGGCCGTGATGTCAATCAGTTCACCGGTGAGAAAACTCCAGTGTCTGGGATCGTGGCGATAGGTTTCCGCGTAACCCTTCAACCGCGCGGGCGTGTCGAACTCCGGATCAAAAGAGATCGTGAGCAAATGCCAGTTGGTCGGCGCGTTGGGCATCCTTAGCAGCGCTTCCTGCGTCTCGCGGAAATTATTCGACATCAGCGGGCAGTACGTGGGCAACGGACAACGCGTGAAGATGAACGTAATGGCCAGTGCGGTCCCGCGGAACTGATGCAGGTTCACGGCCTGGCCGAGCTGGTTGGTGAACCGGTAATCCGGCAACACATCACCGATGTCCAGCGGGTCCACGTCGCGCACCACGCGGAACGGTCCCGTGGTGGGGAGATTGGTGTTTACCGGCGCGTTGAGTTTTTTGACCTGGTCAATCCACGCATCGTTTTCCGTAACGATCATGCGGAAGCTCACGGGATCGCCGGCTTCCAGCTTGTCCAGCTCCCGCAGGTCCTTTACCTCGAAGGGCATTGTCATGGCCGGCATATAACCCGGGATTTCCTCGTGTTTGATGCGGACAGTGTTGGCGGCGAGCTTCAATTCCACGACCGTGCCTTTGACTTGAAAGACCTGGGCATCCGAGCCGCCGATTTGAATCGTCGGCGGTGCCGGTGGCGGGGTGACTTCCTTCGAGCAGGAACACGCAACCCCCAAGACCACCACGGTGAGTAGAGAGAGCCAGCCATTTTTCACGGTTCAATGATGGCGCAAACCCGCGTCAGCGGCAAGGCGTGCCATGCGCCCCGGCTTGCGCCCGCGCGAAAACCGTGTTTAATGCCCGCGTCATGCCGACGCACGCATCGCCGAGCCAGAGCGCCGAAGATTATTTGGAGCGCATCCACGAGCTGATCGAGGGCAAGGGCTACGCCCGCGTGGTGGACATCGCTTCCTCGCTCAAGGTGCGCCAGGCTTCCGTCACCAACATGGTCAAGAAGCTCGGCGAAGCGGGTTATCTGAACTACGAAAAATATCGCGGGTTGGTGCTCACCGAATCGGGCCGGAAGGTCGCGCGCAAGATTCAACACCGACACATGACGCTCTCCCGCTTCTTCTCTTTGTTCGGGCTCGACGCCGACACGCAGCGGCTGGACATCGAGGGCATCGAACATCACCTCAGCCCGGCCACGCTGGAGATGCTGGCGGACCTGGCGAACTTTTTTGAGGCGAATCCCGACTTGTTGCGGGCTTTTCAGCAATCGCGCAAACGCCGCCGCAAAAGTTGAAACTCGCGCCGGCGGTACGTCCACCTCCTACGCTCAACTTCGCAATCTCTCCATGGACCCGGACTGGCAACAACTGCAAATGCTGGCGGCGGCGGAAGTGGAAACCACGCTCGCCGCGTTGCCGGTGCCGTTGCGCGAACAGGCGCGCAAACTGCCCGTCACCTTCGAGGGCCAGCCGAACCGGGAATTGCAGGACGACGGCATTGAGCCGGACACGCTGGGGTTGTTTGTCGGGCCTGAGTTCGCACATGAAAGCGACGTGCCGATGCCTCCGCAGATCATTTTGTTCCTCGAAAACCTTTGGGACTTTGCCGACGGCGACGAAGCCATTTTTGTGGAGGAAGTTCACACCACGCTGCTCCATGAACTGGGGCATTATCTCGGCCTGGATGAGGATGATCTAACCGAGCGCGGACTGGAATAGGCTCTAATGCTGCGCCAGCCGCCGCCCAGCTCAAGCGAACGAAGTTGAATTGGTGTTGGGATGGTGGTGGTTTGCAGCGGACCGCACGTCAGCGTTTGGAGTGAGATTTCGCCGAATCCAGACTCGCGCTTTGAACCCCCGAACTGTAGCCGCCGACGTGAGGAGGCGGATTCCCCTGAGCTGCAACGTTGTCCGCCTCCTCACGTCGGCGGCTACGAGCGAAGAGTTCGGGGGGAGGATCTCTGACCAGTGGTGCTATAGCTGACGCTTACACTTGAACGCTGTGCCATACGCGCTCAATCGCAGCGATTCTGCCAAAGAAAAAAGCCCCGGATTGCTCCGGGGCTTGATCAAGTGATAACTAGATTACTTGCGACGACGGAACAGTAGCAAGCCGGCAAGGCCCAAGCCAGCCAACGCGATGGTGGAAGGTTCAGGGACTATGCTAACCGCAAAACCAGGGTACAACCCAGCAAGAGCAGTTGGAAGTGAAGGAGGTTCGCCCACACCACCTGTGGCTGCGGTGAACGTCACCGATTTACCCGTCCAAGAAACTGGTAGGGCTTCCTCATACGTGGCATATGCGCTATCCCACGCCCATATCTGGAACGTGCCCGTAGCGCCGGGCGCTATATTGCTCAGAATCACGTTCACATTTGCCATGCGACCAGCAGCAAGTGCACTGGTGCCTCCAGTGGGCAACTGAGCAACCAGACTACCGGCGTCAGGACCTGCATACAACTGAAACGTCAAGCTTCCGACGGCAACCGCTGTGCCGCTGATGGCGTCATTGTACCGAACCAAGCTGGATGCGTTATTGCCCATGGTAACTGTTCCTTGAGCAAATGCGCTGCCCGCCAGTGAAATTACGGCTAGTATTGTTAGAACCTGTTTTTTCATATTAGTTGGTTATGGTTGTTTAGTTTGTTGACAATCAATCTCTTGGCTTGATGTGTTTAGGGGACGTTGAAGGTTCGCGTCCAATTAGCTGCTGCCGCCTTTTTGACGAAGAAACCCTCGGCCACAGCAGGAGTTGGCTCGGATGGATCCCAGCCCAAGGCACCAAAGCTCTCAAACGGGCTGCTAAATGTTTGTGAAGCCGAATTCCAAAAGTACACCAAGTCACCTTCGACGTCGGGAAACGCCAACGCGGTTGTCAAACCGCCAGACTGAGGCACAATGGATGACTTCAGCGAAAAGCCTGCGGGTATCGGATTGCTCGACTCACCGGTGACCACCTCACCAACGAACGTCACTGTTTTCGCACTCGGCACTTTAATGAACGCTGCTTCTCCTGGTGCCAAGCTAGCATTCGGATCCCACCCCAAACCGACACCAAAGAATTCAGCCGGACTCGTATAGGCGCCTCCTTCAAACTTATACAAGAGCGTGCCTTCAGGTACGTCTGGCAAGACGGTGTTGATGTCATTGGCTCCGTTGCTCAATGGGTTGCCAATAATGGAGAAGCCTGTTGGCAAGTCCTTGTTGACGTAGCCAACAATGTTCAACGAATAGACGTTGGATTGAGCCACTGAGGAGGCGAGTCCTGCAGCAAGGAAGGCAGCCGCAATTGCCAGTGTTTTTGTTCTCATTTGTTGTTTCTATGTTACCGTGTGTAAGCAGACTATCCCAAATGGGTTGGCGACTGTCAACGGTTTTTTAAATTTTTTTGAACGTTTTTCAATCACACTCAAGAGACATCTTTACCGGTTAAGCCATACAGCCATACAGCCATAACCGGTAACGCTGATGGAGAAAAACCGATGCCAAATCTTCATTATGGGCTAGGAGTTGTCAGCGGAGTTGGAGGCAGGGGCGGGAAATTCGGATTGTTCTTATTGCGCTCCCGTTGCACCTCCATGATGACCATTTGCTCATCCGGTGTAAGTACGTTCTGCGGTGACGGTTGTCTCGTTCCGGCCGGGTTGTTGAGGCCTGAGGCAGGAGCACCACCCATTGAGGATGCCCCGCGAATTGTTCGCTGAGGGATCGCGCCAGAGCTTCCGCCAAGCGTTACGACGCCACCCGGAACGGGTGCAACGGGATTAGCGGCAACCACGGGTGCAGGAACACCGGTGACTGGTCGCGGAGCACCACCTGGCAAAGCGGTCACGGGCGGGGGAGCGGCACCCAATACTGGCTTATCCGCATCATCCTTCATGTTCAGAGTCTCCACCGTGCCGTGATTGTTGAATTTGACCGTACCAGCGTTTTCATCAATCGCCACCACCTCAATCTCCCCTTGCCGTTCACCCTCGCTCAAAACGTAGGATTCATCCTTGGCTGGCTGACCGGGTTTGGCGGGAGTTTGGGATTTGAACAGCACCTGGCGGCGGCCCAGAATGGTGGTCAATCCCTGCAAGCGAATCTTGGGTGGCGGGTCTTTCTTTATCAAATCTTCGGGATTGGGAGGTGGTGGCGGCGGTTTCAGGCTGAAAACGTTACGTCCCGCAATCGCTTCATAAGGATTGCCTGGGTCATTGGGCGTGAACGCAAGGCTACAATAAATCGAGCCCAGAATTACTGCAGCGCTAAGGATGCTCGGCGCGGTTCTTGAAGTATGATACATAGTGGCTGTCCGCCGCTCTTGTTTCAGCGATGACTCAATGGCCTTCATAGTCAGAATATACAAATTCGGACATAAAAACACCACAATCAAAATTCGGTTGCGGTCCATTGCGATAGCCCTTCCTTGATGAGATTTCGGGCCATCGCAAGCGCAGACGCTCAGGGACTCCTGGGAGGGGCGCCTGCCCTTGGGGTTCCACGTGAGAGGGATTCGCGAGGCGCGAGGAATGTGTGTAAACCTCGCGGGAATTGCGGAGATTCCAACCAGTCAATCATCAGGTGCAGTTCTAGCGCGGTAAAGCCAAAGCTGGATCTGCGAGAGAATTCCACATTTCGTGACGCAGTCTTCGTTAATGCTGTTACGCAGTTGCCTTGCTTAGGTGCTGCGGCTTCGAGCCAGGCGATGCCAGCGGATTTGACTGGTAGTTGTGGTTTCTGCATGGCAAGCCGCAGAGTCTGGCCAATGTAGGTCCACCCTGTCATCCGCGAGTCGGTAATCTCCCACTGGTAGAAAATCAAATCATCACGCCCCAAAACCTCTTTAAGTAAGTCGGCAGGCGGAGGGCGATTCGTTCGCGCCCTCGAAGCGAAACCGCCAGTAACAAAGCTGCCTCCAGTATCGTTCTCGACCTGGATGTGCGGCGTGAGGAATGGGAGGTCCTTCCAAGAAATGCCGTCGAGCGCCCTCGAACGTTCGATTCTCCCAATGCCGTTCGTGGTTAGCCATCGCGGCACGTTCTGCATTAAGCAATCACCAAATCGCACGATCTGTTGTCCGGCCTCTGGCATTGGCGCCGCCCCGTAAGTCATGAACGGCACGCCATCCTGAGACCAAGTGAAGAGTTGATTTGGCGGCCTCCCAAGTTGCAGGTCTTTCCAAACAGCGAGCGACGCCAGCCAAGGTCGAATCCCACGAATCGCACTGAAACTCACCAGAGGATCGCGGACGAGATTGGTCGGGATGTTCCACGGTTCCAACTCCAATGACAGCGGCTCGGAAAAGGTCAATTCTCCCCGGGAGCGAACATTCTCGCCATCACCAATCACCGCCAGAGAAATCTGCGGCCAGGCTTTTGGCAACTCCCAACCCAGTCCCAACGCCTCGCTCACTCGGCGCAAATCAAGGCTGGCCTCCAGCCAGTAATTCGTCGTCCGCGGGCCGAAGGGCGTGCTGTCCCGCTCAATCCGCAACATCATATCCCTCAGCAACGCGTTGGTCTTTTGACCCGCGGCCAACAGCATCCACTCGCCCACTCGCGTCAATTCAATCAGATTAGGCGGATCGTGTTTCTTCAACAACCATCCGACACGTCCCCCCAAAGGTGGTGAAACCCGAAGACCCGTCAACGACTCCAACGCGGTCGCGAGGTTTGTCTGCCACAGCCCGGCGCGTTCGTTTGTCAATCGGATGGCAAGGGCCAATTCTCCCGGCTGGCTTCGGGCATGGGAAACTTCGAAATAGGATTCCTCCCGCACCAGATCCTCAAGCAACGGCCGCAACAGGGCTCGTGGCGCATTGGCCACGGCGGCTTCACCCTTCCAGAACCGCCACGGCGCGACCGCAAGTTTGTCGAGCGTTTGCGCTTCCAGCCGGCGGCTTTCGGCCAGATTCCAGATGCTCATGAAATAGGCCGCATTGGTCTCCATCGCGAGCTGCTTCTTCCCCAGCCAGTGAATTCGCGCGACGGTTTCCGCGCCCTGCGAGCCAGCAGAGCCTGCCGCGGCAGACTCGGATTTCTGACAGCCTGCGTTCGGGGCCACCAGAAGAAGAGCCAGCAGACCAAGGTTGATGCGTCGCATGTCCATAGTGCGGGGTCTAATGCCAGAGAACCTACGATTGCGCAAATCGAAACCGAGCGCATGCGGCAACGCTGCCAGGGTGTTTTGAGGCGTGGTTGGAAGGCAAGCGTGGTGGGACTGGTCTTAAAAAGGTGAAGGGCGGGGCTTGACGGGGACGCGGGCGCTGACGAATCGCAGCTACTGTCGAATGACAAGGATTGCATCGAACGGCGCGTCAGCGTTTGGAGTGCGTGCGGCTTTAGCGCCGCTGTCACAGGGCATGGAACAATCGCCATCCGGTGGACTCGCCTCACCGCCGCGGGAAAGAGCGCCGCTGAAGATTGGTGCATCTCCAAACGCTTCGCGTCCGGTGAGGATGGGCTTGAATTTCAAGGCGTGATTGAAGGGCGGGGTGGTGAGGCCATGTCAAAAATGGTGAAAGGTGAGGATTGACGGGGACGCGGGCGCGGGTGTAGAAGCCTTTTACGAATCGCGGCGGCCGGGGCGAAGGTCAAGTCTCTGGGACTCCGCTCGGCTCACGCTAGGTTAGGTCTCGAGTTCAATGCGGGAACTGGCAGTTGCAAAATCGTAATCAGGTCAACACTTAGCACTCCATGTCACCGCTTGGGTTCTCCCTCATCGCAATCGCAGTGGCGCTGCCAATCGCTTGGCTGGCCGCGGAGTTTAGAGGCAGTCGCACGCTGCGAATTACTTTGGGAATTCTGTCTATAGGAATCATTACGACGTGCGCGTGGGTCTTGACCAGTGCAGTCACACGTTTCAACTACAACGCTTGGTATGGTGGTGCGACGGGCGACCTGATCAGCACGTCGCTTGAGCAGATTGAGGACGGCCATCTTGACCGCGTGCTCAAAGTCTGGCGCGGACTTGACCAACTGTACCACCCGACGTACGAGAATCGGGCGAAGTATCGGGAGTTGGTAGAAGATGCAACCCGTCGGATGACCGGCGAAAAGCCGATCGAGATCGGATCGCCTTGGGATGCTTCGGTGTTTCGGTCGGAGACTTGGCTTGGGCATTGGGAGGATGGATTCGGATATTGGATCGTGATCAACGACGATGAACGACCGTACGACATCGTGCAATCTGGACAACCTCGTTCCAAGGTACACTCCATTTCCGTTTCGTCGGATTTCCGCGTCCTGAAGTTCAAAGAAGGTGATCAGTGGTTACACACACTGACGCTCAGGAACAAGTACGAGGCGCGCTACGAGTGGTTCGATCTCGCAAAGGGTACCGTGTGGCAGACGGGACCAGTGTACAAGTTGATCAGAGCACCCGATGAGCAGAAGGTGATGACTCAACAAGACGACCACTTAGAGACAAATCGCACGTCATCGGCGACTGGTTCCACTCGCTGACCTTCACGTTAACCAGATGAATTCCTCCTCCTCCACCCGCCTCGGCCTCTTCGGCATCGGCCTTGACACGTACTGGCCGCAGTTCAAGGGTTTGAAAAACCGGCTCACCGGTTATCAGAAACGAATCGCGTCGCGGATTCGCGCGGGCGGCGTCCAGTTGGTTGACGCCGGGTTGGTGGATAGTCCGGCCAAGGCGCGCGTGGCGGCGTCGTTGTTCCGGCGCGAGGAGGTGGATTTGATTTTCCTGTATGTGTCCACTTACGCGTTGTCGTCCACGGTGCTGCCGGTGGTGCAGGCGGCGCGCGTGCCGGTGGTGGTGCTGAATCTTCAGCCCGTGCCGCAACTGGATTACGCGCGGTTCAACGCGCTGGGCGACCGCGGCTTGATGACGGGCGTGTGGCTGGAGCATTGCCAGGCGTGTTCCGCGCCGGAGATCGCGTGCGTGTTCAATCGCGCCAACATTCCGTATCACCTCGTGACGGGCCATCTCGCCGACAAGGAAGCGTGGGCGGAGATTCAGGATTGGGTGGACGCGGCGAAGGTGGCGAGCGCGATGCGCCGGAATCGCCTGGGCGTGCTGGGCCATTATTACTGCGGGATGCTGGACGTTTACAGCGACATGACGCAGCAATCCGCTGCGTTCGGCAATCACTTTGAGCTGCTCGAAATGTGTCAATTGCACAAGCTGCGCGAGGCGGTGACTACCGCGCAGGTTCGCCGCAAGCTCGAACAGTTCCGCAAGGAATTTAACGTGGCCAAAGAATGTGAACGCGCCGAACTCGTGCGCGCCGCCAGAACCTCGTGTGCCCTCGATGCGCTCGTCGCAAAACATCAGCTCGGTTCGCTGGCCTATTACTACGAGAGCGAGGATGGCTACGCGTATCGCGACATCGTCACGTCGGTGATTGCCGGCAACACATTGCTCACCGGCCACCACGTGCCGGTTGCCGGTGAGTGTGAAATCAAAAATGCGCAGGCCATGAAAATCATGGACCTGTTCGGCGTGGGCGGCTCGTTCTCGGAATTCTACCTGGCGGATTTCAAGGATGACGTGGTGTTCCTGGGTCACGACGGACCGGCGCATTTTGCGATTGCCGAAGGATGCGTCGGTTTGGTGCCGCTGCCGGTCTATCACGGCAAGCCGGGCAAGGGACTTTCGATTCAAATGACGGTGAAGCATGGGCCGGTGACGTTGCTGTCGGTGGTGCAGGGCGCGGGTGGGAAATTGTCGTTGCTGGTCGCGGAAGGCGAATCCGTGGCTGGACCGGTGCTGCAAATCGGGAACACGAACAGCCGTTATCGCTTCAGCATCGGCGCGAAACGGTTCATGAACGAATGGTCCAAGGCCGGCCCGGCGCATCATTGCGCGATTGGTGTGGGGCACGTTGCGAACAAGATCGAGAAACTGGGGGCGTTGGTGGGGTTGGAGGTGACGAGGGTGGGCTGAGTGATTTGCAGGAGACGGGGGTGAGGAATCTCTGCAACGCGTAATCGTGAGATTCTCCCTCACCCCGGCCCTCTCCCGCTGGGAGAGGGAGGATCGTCCGTCGGCTTTTCCAGTGTGGTGAGTCGGCAGTGGCCGAGTGGCGTTCCGCAAGCCAACGGAGTGACGATTGTAGTTTCCCTCTCCCAGCGGGAGAGGGATCAAGGGTGAGGGAGAGTGGTCCCAACACTTTGCGTCGCAGTCGCGCCTTGCATCATCTGGTAATCATCGGGCAAGTTCATCACGAATTATGAACGGGATGAATCGGGTATTGGGATTGGTTGCCATCATCACCCTCACCACCGGCACGGCTTGGGGCGCGTTGCAGCCAAAACAACTCGAGTGCGAATACCGCGCAAATCCACCCAGTATTGACACCCTCACACCGCGACTGAGTTGGATGCTGCAAGCCGACCGCAAATCAGAACGCGGCCAAAGGCAGACCGCCTACCACCTCCTCGTTGCCTCAAGCGAGAAGCTCTTGAAACCAGGCCAGGCGGATCTGTGGGACAGCGGCAAAGTTCTGTCCGATCAGAGCACACTCGTTGCCTACGCTGGTCAACCGCTGGTCGCGCGGCAGCAGTGCTTCTGGAAGATCCGCGTTTGGGACGAACGCGGAAAAGCCTCCGCCTGGAGCGCCCCCGCGAGTTGGACAATGGGCCTCCTGAATCCCGCGGATTGGAAACCCGCGCAGTGGATCGGCGAGGTGCGCGAAGCCCGGTCCGCCTTGAGCAATTGTGTCTGGGTTTGGACCAGCGAACCGGCTGCGAATGGAAAATTTCCCGCCGGCCAGCGTTATTTCCGAAAGCGTTTTTCAATTCCTTCCGACGCAAAAATCGCCCGCGCCCGCGCGGTGATGACCGCCGACAACAGTTTCACGCTGTTCATCAACGGAAAGGCGGCGCTGACGGGTGACCAGTGGGAATCTGCCTTTGAAGGCGAGGTGCCATCGCTGCTCGTGGCCGGCGATAACGCGCTCGCCGTCGAAGCGGGCAATGCCGGCTCGACGCCGAGCGAGGCGGGATTGATTGGCAAAGTTGAAATTCAACTGACGGACGGGCGCACGCTTACCGTGCCCGTGGATGATTCCTGGAAAACCAGTGACCGCGCGCCGGCCGGCTGGCAAAGCGCCGGGTTTGATGATGCTTCATGGCCGGCCGTGCGCGTGCTCGGCGAATACGGCATCCAGCCTTGGGGAAAGGTCAGTCAGGCAGCTTTGCCACCGCCGGTGTTCCGCCGGGAGTTTGAAATCGCGAAGCCGGTGCGCCGCGCGACGGCCTTTGTGTCGGGGCTTGGTCATTACGAATTACGCCTCAACGGCCAGCGCGTGGGCGATCACGTGATTGATCCTGGCTGGACCGACTACCGCGACACCTGCCTCTACAGCACCTACGATGTGACGCAACTTCTGGGGCGCGGCCCGAACGCCCTTGGCGTGTTGCTCGGCAACGGCATGTTCAACGTCGTAGGCGGACGTTATGTCAAGTTTCGCGGCTCATTCGGCCTGCCCAAATTGATCCTGCAATTGCACGTCGAATACGCGGACGGCACCCGTATGGTCGTCGGCACGGACTCGCATTGGCGGACCGCCACCGGTCCAATCACCTTCTCCTGCACTTACGGCGGCGAAGATTACGATGCGCGGCTGGAAACGCCGGGTTGGGATCGTGCCCGATTTGATGACCGCAACTGGCAGCCGGCGCAAGTCGTCGCGGGACCGGGCGGAACGCTGCGCTCGCAATCCGCCACACCCATTAAAATCATCGAAGAATTTGCGCCGGTGAAAATCGCCGAGCCGAAGCCCGGCGTGTTCGTTTATGACCTCGGACAAAATGTTTCCGGCTGGCCGAAATTGACCGTGCGCGGACCGGCGGGCGCGACCGTGAAGATGATTCCCGGTGAGTTGCTGGCGGATACGGATCTGGTCTCGCAACGCAGTTCCGGCGGGCCGGTATCGTTTTCCTACACGCTGCGCGGTGACGGCGAGGAAACGTGGTCACCGCGGTTTTCGTACTACGGCTTCCGCTACGTGCAGATCGAGGGCGCGCAACCTGACTCCACGAAAAGGAGTCCCGGCTTGAAGCCGGTTTTGGCCGACGCGAACACTTTAAGCCGGTCACAAACCGGCGCTCCGAGCGCATCCCAGACGCCGCGCATTATAGAATTGAAAAGCCAGTGGCTGCACAACTCGGCACCGGTCGTGGGCGGCTTTGAATGTTCAAATCCGCTGATCAACCAGATTCATAAACTCATCCTCGCCGCCATCCGCTGCAATTTGCAGAGCGTGCTGACGGATTGTCCGCACCGCGAGAAACTCGGTTGGCTCGAAGTCTCGCACCTGCTCGGACGCGGCATCATGTTCAATTACCGGACGCCGGCCTTCTACGCGAAAGTTTCGCAGGACATGCGCGAGTCGCAGTTGGAAAACGGATTGGTGCCGGACATCGCGCCGGAATACACCGTGTTCAGCGGCGGCTTCCGCGATTCGCCCGAGTGGGGCAGCGCCGCGCTGTTCAATCCCTCGCTCGTGCGGGAGTTTTACGGCGACGCCAGTCTGCTGGCGCAGCACTACGATGTCATGCAACGCTACGTGGCCTATCTGGGCAGCCGGGCCAGCGATCACATTGTCGCGCACGGCTTGGGCGACTGGTATGACATCGGCCCGCGCGACCCCGGCCCCTCGCAGTTGACCTCCATCGGTCTGACGGCCACAGCGATTTATTACGGCGACGTGATGATTCTGGCCGACACCGCGCGCCGCTTGGGCAAAACAGATGACGCCGCACGCTACGATCAACTCGCCGCGCAGGTGCGCGCCGCGTTCAATGCGCGCTTCTTTCATCCCGACTCGCGCCGTTACGACACCGGCAGCCAGACGGCGCAAGCCATGCCGCTGGTGCTGGGCTTGGTGGCGACGGAACATCGCGCTGCTGTGATCGAGAATCTGGTTCAATCCGTGCGGACCAACGGCAATCGCGTCACCGCCGGCGACGTGGGGTTCATGTATGTCGTGCGGGCGTTGACCGACGCGGGCCGCAGTGACGTGCTGTTTGACATGGTCACACAGACCAATGGACCGGGTTACGCCGATCAATTGCGCAAAGGCGCCACCACGCTGACCGAGGCGTGGGATGCGAACCCGAATTCTTCGCACAATCACTGCATGTTGGGGCACGCAGAGGAATGGTTTTACACGGGGTTGGCCGGAATCCGGCCTGACCCCGCAGCGCCGGGATTCAAAAGATTCCTGATCCAACCCGCCATCGTGGGCGACCTGACGTGGGTGAAGGCGCATCACGATTCACCTTATGGCCGGATCGCGAGCGCATGGCGGCGTGATGGCCGCAAGCTGACACTCGAAGTGCAGATTCCACCGAACACAACGGCGACGATTCACGTGCCCTCGACGGACGCGGCAATCGTCCGGGAAAGCGGAAAGCTGGCAACAAAGGCGGCCGGTTTGAAATTACTTCGCACGGAACCGGGCGAGGCGGTGTTTGAGGCTGGCGCCGGACGCTATCGTTTCTCAAGTGAGTTGCCGGCTCGATGAAACTCCGTGGGCCGTCAACACCGGGAACCGGGCAAACCTGCGTGGGCGGATGTGGAGTCGGCAAAGTGAAACAAACCCAAGTCAGAATCACTCTATGACCATTCGCGCGCTCAAAATGAAACTCAAGCCGGGTTGCGAAGCCGAATACCGGCGACGGCACGACGAACTCTGGCCGGAGCTTGCGGCGTTGCTCCGGCAGGCCGGTATCTCCGATTACTCCATCTTCCTCGACGAGGAAACGCTCACGCTTTTCGCGGTTCACAAGCTGGCGGAAGATCATACGCTCGCGGATTTGCCCAAACAGCCAATCATGCGCCGGTGGTGGGAATCCATGTCGCCCCTGATGGAAACGAACCCGGACCATTCACCGCGGGAGGTTGCGTTGAAACCGGTCTTCCACCTGGCTTGAGGTTGAACCCCGCCATGAATCACGTTGAACGCTTCCGCGCCGTAATGAACTTCCAGCCCGTGGACCGGTTGCCGCGCTGGGAGTGGGCCATGTGGTGGGATGAAACCATCGCCCGCTGGCACAACGAAGGTTTGCCGCGCGCGTTCAAGTTCAGCCAGGTCTTCGAGATCGCCCAACATTTCAAGCTCGATCCCTACCAGCAATTCTGGTTCAGCACCACGGACCCAACCATCGAGGCGATGCAGCATCACGTGGAAGGTGTGGTTGCCAACCTGGATGATTATCTGCGGCTGCGGCCCCAGTTGTTTCCCGACCACTGTCGTGCCATTGTCGGCATGGCGGCGTGGGCGGAACGCCAGAAACGCGGCGAAGCGGTCGTGTGGTGTACGCTGGAGGGGTTTTTCTGGTTTCCGCGCACGCTCATGGGGTTTGAGAAACTCATGTTCGCGTTTGCCGACCAGCCGGAATTGTTGCACCAAATCAACCGTGATCTGCTCGAATTCAACCTCCGCCTGCTCGACGAAATTCTCCGGGTTTGCGTGCCAACGTTCATGACCATCGCCGAGGACATGAGCTACAACCACGGCCCGATGATCTCGAAGCGCACGTTCGACGAGTTCGTCGCGCCGTATTACCGGGAACTGATCCCGCGCCTGCTCGAGCGGGACATCCTGCCGTTCATTGACACGGACGGAGACGTGACGCTGCTGGTGCCGTGGTTTGAACAAATTGGCGTGCGCGGTTTTCTGCCGCTCGAACGGCAGGCCGGGGTGGACGGTCTGCGCCTGCGTCAGCAATTCCCCCGGCTGCGCCTGGTCGGGCATTTTGACAAGATGACGATGCCCCGGGGCGAGGCCGCAATGCGCGCGGAGTTCGAGCGGCTCGTGCCGTTGATGAGGACGGGCGGGTTTATTCCCAGCGTGGACCATCAGACGCCGCCGGGCGTGTCGCTGCAACAATACCGGGTTTATCTGCGGATGTTGGACGAATACACCGCAATGCGCTGAGAGGCGACCGGTTATGGGCCGGCGAGGCCACTGCCCATCCTCTCCGGCACCAACCAAGTTTTTCGTGTGCGCGTGCCGTAAGTCTCCGCGGCGCCCCGAAAGGAACGCTACGGTCTGCCAGAGTTAAGTTCCAGAAAGTTGAGCGGCGCCGTGCGCGGCAACGTAGCCAGCAGGCAATCCCGATTCACCAATCCTTGATCCGACGTCCGCTGCGGGGAGGTTTCTCCGGCGGTTTGAATTGCAGAAACCGTTCCTCGCCTTTCTGCGCATCCAGCAGTTGTCGCGCTTCCTGCGGGGTCATGGCTTGCGGGGCGGTGGGCGTTGCGGGCGGAGATTCCTCCTGCTCCCCGGGCTTTCCTTCCTGCTGATCTTCAGGCGACTTGGCCGGTTGTTGCTGAGATTCCTGTTGCTGCGATTGATCGTCCGGCTGAGGCTGGGATTGTTGGTCCTGCTGCTGTTCTTGCTGGTCCTGCTGATTCTGTTGCTGTTGTTGATCTTGCTGATCCTGCTGGTCCGGTTGCTGGTCTTGATTCTGATTCTGCTGCTGTTGCTGCTGTTGTTGCTTTAGTTCCTCCAATCGTTGCTTCACGAAGTCGCGATTGAACTTCGCGTCTGCGTCCCGGGGATCGAGTTTTAACGTGCCATCGTACAGCTTGAGGGCGTTTTGCCAAAGTTCCATCTTTTGATCAGGGTCGGACAGGGTCTCGCCCTGCCGGTAGAGGGTGTTCCCGAGGTTGTAATAAGCGGACTGCTGGAGCTGCAAATCCTGCGCCGCAAGCGCCTCGTTAAATTGTTTCGCAGCTTCTTCAAACTGCTGGTTCTGGTAGGCGGCAGCGCCCGCATTGAAATGCAGCCGGGGATCGTCGGCTTTGCGCTGCAATGCGCGCTGGTATTCCTTCAACGCCGCGTCGTACTTGCCGGATTGATATTCGCGCAGAGCGCTTGAGGGTGAACCGAGCAACGACGCGGGGAGGAGCACCACGGCCAGCGCGGTGGCAACACCGCGCAAAATCGTGTCCGTGCGCCCCGCCAGCGCCCCGGCCCGTTTGGCGGTGCGTTTGCGCTCCGGCAGCAACATTTCCAGGAACAACAGCAGGATCGCGAACCCAAGCGGCCAGTGATAACGCTCGTGCTGGCGTTTGATCAGGCGCGTGGTTTGATCGCCCTTGGGCAGCGGCGCAAGGCCCTTTTCGTAAAGTGTGTCAATGCTCTTCGCGCCGCGCAGAGGCAGGTAGAAGCCGCCCTCCGTGGCCCCGGCAATCTGCTGGAGCAATGTTTCATTAAGCCGCGATTTCACCACGTTGCCCTCCGAATCGCGGATGTAATCCATGCGGCCTTTGAGGTCCGTGATGCGGAGTAGTTCCCCTTCGGTTGTGCCGATGCCGATGGTGAAAATACGGAGCCCGTCCCTAGCGGCCCCGCGCGCCGCCTCCAACGCGCCTTCATCGTTGTCCTCCCCGTCAGTAAACAGCACGAGCACCCTGTGGTTCTCGCCCTCCTTGAAAGCGGTGCGCGCCGTGTGGATGGCTTCGGCCAGCGCGGTGCCGCCTTGGGAAATGGTGTTGACGTCGAGCGCGTCCACGCTTTGGCGGAACACGGTGTCGTCAATGGTCAACGGGCATTGCAGAAAGGCGCTGCCGGCAAACGCCACCAGGCCCAATCGGTCGGAGCGCGCCTGTTGCATCAGGTCCAGCGCCGCAAGTTTCGCCCGGGTCAGGCGATTCGGCGCAATGTCCTCGGCCAGCATGCTCTTGGAGGTGTCAATCGCCACAACGATGTCGAGTCCGCGCTGTTTGGTTTCCTCCCAGGTGAACCCCCACTGTGGTCTGGCCAGCGCCAGGAGCGTGAAGACCACGGCGAGCGCGAGGCACCACAGGCGCAGCTTCTGGCGTGCGGCAGAGACTCCAGAAATCAAACCGGGTAACAGACGCGCCTGGATGAACTGCGCCATCAGTCGTTGCCGCTCGCGCCAGGCCCACCAGAAGAACACCGCGAGCACCGGCGGCAACACCAGCATCAACCAGAGAATATGATCGTGCGCAAAATTCATGGCAGCCTCCGAAACACCGTCTGGCCCAGAGTAATCTCCACCAGCAGAATCGCCAGTCCCGCGGCAATGATCCAGCCGAACAACTCGGTGTGGCGCGCGTAACGTTTCACCTCCGCCTCGGTCTTCTCCAGGGCGTCAATCTCCGCGTAAATCGCCTGAAACCGTTCCGCGTTGTCGGCGCGATAGTACTTGCCTTCGGTCCGCTCCGCGATCTGCGTGAGCGTCTCCTCGTCAATGTCCACGGGTTGCATCTGATAGCTTCGTCGGCCAAACATGTCCACCGTGGGCATGGGCGCCTCACCGCGCGTGCCAACGCCGATGGTATAAACCTTCACGCCCAGCGCCTGGGCTGCTTCGGCGGCCGTCAGGGGCGCAATCTTGCCCGCGTTGTTCACGCCGTCGGTCATCAGGATCACAATCTTGCTCTTGGATTGGAGTTCGCGCAAACGGTTGACAGCGGTGCTGAGAGCGGAACCAATTGCCGTCTGGTTGGCGGGAATGGTGCCGATTTCCAGGCGGTTGAGGGTTTCCAGCAGAAAGTCATGATCGAGGGTCAAGGGCGTGGCCGTGTAGGCTTCCGTGGCAAACACCACCAGCCCGATGCGGTCGTTCGGGCGCTTCGCGATGAAGGCTTTCAGTACTTCGCGCGCCATGATCAAGCGGTTCACCCGCTGGCCGCGAATCTCGAAATCCTCCGCCGCCATGCTCCCGGACAAATCGAACGCGACGACGATGTCCACGCCGCTGGCGGTGATCTTGGAGGTGTCCACCTGGGTCAGCCGCGGCTGCGCAAGGGCGACGATGAACAATGCGAGCACCAACCAGCGCAGTGCGGACAGAAATCCGCCCGCGCGGGAACGCGTGAGGTTGAGGACACTTCGCACCAACTGAACCGAGGAATACACGAAAGCCGGCGGCTGACCGCGACGTCCCTTCAGCCACGCCGCGAGTGGCAACAGCAACAGCAAGAACAGGAGATATGGATGGGCGAAGGTCATTCCCGAACTGCTTGCTTGTTAAAAAACTCGCGACGGTGGGTTAGGCAATAGACAACGAAGAAGATCCCTACAGCTGTGCCGATAGGGAATGCACCAATGAGAAATGTTCCATATACGATGAGGAACCAAAAGAACCATTCTGCTCGGTAACGAAACGTGGCGAGGGAGATCACTAGCAGAACCAGACCAATAACGCCCAAGATCAAACCCACTAGCAGCAGCGTCCATGCGTCACTCAGAATAGAATTCACTTTGGATAGAACAGAACTCGTTTCAGTTATGATCGCGTTGAGCGCATCGAACGGACGACTTGGGTTCATGGGTTGAGGGGTCGGAATGAGTCCAAAAAGTCGAAAAAGTGTGATGAAATACGTGGCCACCCAGATACAGGGCGCGAGTTGAAGCACGGTTCCAATGATCGCAACAGTTCGCCCTCTTGATATCGCTGCATTCTCTGGCCGAGCAATGGATTTAACGGAAGCCCCTAAGCTCGGTGAACTCACCTCGCTTGCTGGGGAATCCGATGGCGGCGTTTCGGTTGCAGGAGCAACCTCCGTCTCTTCCACCAAACGCAACGCGGCCCCGTGCAAATCGCGCAGTTCCGGCTCGCCGGGTTCAAGGCGGGCAAACTTCACCAGGTCGCAGCGTTGCAGGAAATCGCCGAGGCTGTCCTTCTGATCGCGCGTCAGCCGATCCGTGCTCCGCAATTCGTGCAGAAACTCCTCGGTGGTGCGTTCGGGCGCGTGAAACTCGAAGCGCTGCTCCAGGTACTGGCGCAGCGTGTCTGAAACCAGAATGCAAAAGGGCTTCGGCTGGCCAAGGAGCGCGAGCGCCTCCTGCAACCTCTGTTTCGCGCGAATGTGCGCGGGCACGGGCGGCACCACTGGGACCTGCAACTGTCGTTTCCGCCAGTAGCGCCACACCGCATAAAGCACCGCGGCAAGCGCCAATCCCGCCAGGGTCCACCAAAGCCATTCCCATCCGCTGGGAATCTCCACCGGCGGCTTGATGTCGCGGATGTCATTGGCGTTGGTGACAACGGAGACTGTTTGATTCGTGGCCATGATCCAGTCTTTGCGCTCTACCTCAACCGCCGTTTCTCACGTGTCTCGAAAAACTTCGCCAACGCCGCGCCGTAAGGTTGATCCGTGCGCAGTTGAATCGCATCAATGCCCGCCGAGCGGAAGAGCCGCGCCAGGTCGGATTGTGCTTTCGTCTGACGCTCGGCGAAAGCCAATCGCTTGCGCAGATCGCCCGTGTGCAGTTCGACTACTTCGCCGGTTTCGGCGTCGCGCAGCACCAGTCGCCCCAAGGCGGGAAGTTCCAGTTCGAAACGATCCGTGATCTGCACGGCCACGACATCGTGACGGCGATTCGCCTGCTTAAGCATCGTGAAGGACGCTTGGGCGAGCGATTCGAGCAACATCATTTGCGGCCTCAACTGCCGGCGCTGTTGGCCCTTGGATTCCGCCGGCGAACCGATGAAATCCGAGATCACCACCGCTACCGCGCGATGCCGCGTGACGTGCATCAGAAACTCGAGCGCGGCGTTCAAATCCGTGCCGCGCCGCTTCGGTTCGAAGAACAGCACTTCGCGGATGACGCGGAGGACATGGCTGCGGCCTTTGCGCGGCGGGATGAATTTCTCCACCTCGTCACTAAAGAGGATGAGGCCGACCTTGTCATTGTTGCGGATGGCGGAGAACGCGAGCACGGACGCGATCTCGGCGGCGAGTTCGCGTTTGGATTGATCGCGCGAGCCGAACAGGCCCGAGCCGCTCACGTCCACCAAGAGCATGAGGGTGAGTTCGCGTTCCTCGACGAACTTCTTGATGAAGGGATGATTCATCCGCGCGGTGACGTTCCAGTCAATGGCGCGTACGTCGTCGCCGGGCTGGTATTCGCGCACCTCGTCGAAGTTCATGCCCTGGCCCTTGAAGACGGAATGGTACTGGCCCGCGAGCGTTTCGGTCACGATGCGGTTCGTGCGCAGCTCGATCTGCCGGATTTTTTTGAGAATCTCGCGGGGAATCATGGGGAAATTGCCGATTGGCGATTGGCGATTGCTGATTTCAAAAGAGAGCAAACTCTGGCTTGTGCGGGTAAATCAAAGGGGTAAATTGCCGCCATGAGTGCGACCCAAGTTTTGGAGCAAGTTGAAAAACTTCCGTTTGAAGAACAACGAGAGGTCTTTGAGCATCTTCGCGAAAAGTTCGATGGCTTCGATGACACTCTCACCCCCGGACAAATCGCCGAACTCGACTGCCGCGCGGAACGAGCGCTGGCACATCCCGAACTCTGTCGTCCGCTAGACGACGTGGTGGCCGACATCGAAAAACGATTCCGCGCCAGACAATGACGTTTCGCGTCGTCATTGAAGAAGAAGCAGAGCAGGAATTTGCCGAGGCGGTTGACTTCTACGACAGACGCGAATCTGGGGTCGGTCAAAGATTTGCCCGCGACTTGCGCGCCTTTTTCAAAGTCGTTTGTAAAAACCCTGAACGATTTCGCATGGTCAGCCGGTTGACCCGCAAAGCCAGACTTCCTAAACCGTGGCCGTATTCCGTTTTTTTTGTAATCAAACCCGCAGTCTCGGAAATAATTATCAGCACCATCTGGCACGACGCGCGGAATCCGGCGGAACTGCGCCGGCGGCTGAAATAAACGGAGCGCGGGTGTCCCACCCGCAGCGGCTTCGATAGGTAGAAGGTCTTGCGAACTTTCCAACGTGCGCACCAGTGTGGAAGTGCTGCGGCTGGGACAGCCGCGCTCCGCCGATTCGGTCACGATGCGGTTCGTGCGCAGATCGATCTGCCGGATGTTTTTGAGAATCTCGCGGGGGATCATGAATTTGCATTCCATCGCTGTAACGCGTTAGACAAAACTCGGTGAATGTTCGGATAATATTCTGAAGGAAAAGTCTCAATCAACGGCTTCCCATTGAATGCCTTTACACAAGGTGACGCGCCGTGGGTAATAAGCGCTTCTGCCACCCGAGCATACACGGGTTCTAGTTCGGCAGGATCAATTTGGAAGTCGGTAATTTCCATCTCGCCCAAAACTTCCAGCGCATTAACAGGCACCGGTGCGCCGGCATCGACTAACGCTTCTACGATGTCGGCGTGTCCACCATAGGTCGCCCAACCCAATGGCGTGTACGAAATGTCCTTCAATTTCGAAACCAAATCCGCGCCATTGGCGATGGCCCTTTGCGCTAACTGCAAATCACCGACTCGAATCGCGTGCTGTAGTTCGTCGGTTGGTGAAAAACTCTTTTCCATAAAAACTCACGGCACGGGCAGTTCATCAAAGACTTTCTGGATGACCGTTTCGCTGGTTTTTTCCTCGGCCTCGGCTTCGCCGGTGGGGCTGGTCTGCTGGGAGGCGTTCGGCAAAACACATGCTTGCGGCAGAAGAGGGCTGGTGCAATCCTCTTGGGCATGTCGAACGAACAATTGATGGCGCGCATCACGGTTGACCCGAACATCTGCCACGGAAAGCCATGCATCCGTGGGCTGCGTTATCCCGTGGACCTCCTGCTGGATCTGTTGAGCGGCGACATGACGCAGGAGCAAATCCTCGCCGACTATCCCGACCTCGAAGTGGCTGATCTGCGCGCCGCCATCGCTTATGGCGCGCGTTTGAGCCGCGTGAAGAGAATTGAACTTGTGGCGGCATGAAATTCCTCGTGGACGCGCAATTGCCGCGGCGACTCGCGCGGGAACTGGCCGCTGCCGGACACGATGCCGTTCACACCCTGGACTTGCCAGCGGCCAATCGCACCACCGACCAAGATATCGTTGCGCTGGCAACCCGGGAAAGCCGCGCCGTCGTGACGAAGGACAATGATTTCGTGGTTTCATTTCACTTGCGCGGGGCTCCGCCAAAGTTGTTGTTGATTTCTACCGGCAACATCTCGAATGACAAGCTCTCCCAGTTGTTGGCCGCGAACTTGGCGGCACTGGAAAAGGCTTTCAGCCAGCATGACTTCGTTGAATTGAGTGCGACGGCGATCACGATTCATTCGTAGTTCCGCGTTTGGGTTCACGGCACCGGCAGTTCATCAAAGATTTTCTGGATGACTGTTTCGCTGGTTTTTTCCTCGGCCTCGGCTTCGTAGGTGATGGCCACGCGGTGGCGCAACACGTCCATGCCGATGCTTTTCACGTCCTGCGGCGTGACGTAGCCGCGGCCTTTCAGGAACGCGTAGGCCTTGGCGGCTAGCGTCAGGCAGATCGTCGCGCGCGGGGAGGCGCCGAGTTGGATGAAGTCTTTCACCTCGATCTTATAGGTTTCTGGTTCGCGCGTGGCACAGACGAGGTCCACGATGTATTCCTTCACCTTGTCGTCAATGTAGATGTCGTTGATCACCTCGCGGGCTTTGAGAATGTCCTTGGGATCCACCACGGCACGGGCAGCAGGGGTGCCGGTGGTTCGCGCCATCAGGTCCAGAATCTGCCGCTCTTCGCCGCGCGACGGGTAGCCGATCTTGAGCTTGAGCATGAAACGATCAACCTGCGCTTCGGGCAATGGATACGTGCCCTCCTGTTCGATGGGATTCTGCGTGGCCAGCACCAGAAACGGTTCGTCGAGTTTGTAGGTCTGGTCGCCGATGGTGACCTGTTTTTCCTGCATGGCTTCGAGCAACGCGCTTTGCACCTTGGCGGGCGCGCGGTTGATTTCGTCGGCCAGGATCAGATTGGCAAAGATCGGTCCTTTGCGCGTGCTGAAGCCGCCGGATTGCGGATTGTAGATCTGCGTGCCGATGACGTCGGCGGGCAGCATGTCCGGCGTGAATTGCAGCCGCGAGAATTTGGCGTGAATGCAATTGGCCAGCGATTTGACGGAGAGCGTTTTGGCCAAGCCGGGCACGCCTTCGAGCAGGACGTGACCGTTGGCAAGCAGTCCGATGACCAGCCGTTCAACCAGGTATTGCTGGCCGACGACGACTTTTCCGAGTTCACTGAACAATGGGTGCGTAAACGCGCCGGCTTCCTTGACGGCCGCGTTGATGGCGGAGATTTCTGAGTTCATTTTTCCAGATTTTACAGACCGATGGACAGCGAAGCCAGCCTGCGTGTTCAAGAGAAATGCAAATCCAGACGAGCAGACCGGCCGCCTCACCAAAAAGCGAAGTGGGGGTTGCCGCCGGCGTCATCAGAGTCGGCCGCGTGCGTCCGCAATGTCCCGGGCGATCTGGGATTTCAGAGCGTCAAGGTTTGCGAAACGTTGTTCGTCGCGGAGTTTCTCGACAAAGGCAACTTCGAGTTCCTGACCATAAAGGTCCCCGGCAAAGTCCAGCAGGTGAACTTCCACCCGCGGCTGAACGGATGAATTCGCCAACGTGGGACGCTGGCCGATGTTCAGCACGGCCCGATGTCGCTGGCCGCCGACACTGGCATGAGCGGCATAAACTCCGGTCGGGGGCAACACCAGTCCGGTGACGTCGAGATTGGCCGTGGGGAAGCCAAGTTTCTGTCCGAGTTGGTCCCCGCGAACGACGTGGCCGGCGAGAGAATAGGTGCGGCCAAGCATCTGGCTGGCGACGTCCAATTCGCCGGCGCGAATGGCTTCGCGAATGCGTGTGCTGCTGATGGTTTGCGCATCGAGCGCCACCGCCGCGAGGCCATGCACGGAGAAATGCAGTTCCGCTCCCAGTTGCCGGAGCAAGGCGACGTCGCCGCTGCGCCGGTGGCCAAACGTGAAATCCGCGCCGACACAGACGCTGTGGATCCGGCCCAAGTCGCGCGCAAGCTGACGGATGAAGGTTTCGCCGGTTTGCTCACTGAAGGCGCGGTCGAAATGGATCAGTAGCAGCGCGTCGCTGCCCAGAGATTCAATGGCGCGGATCTTCTGGGGCAGGGAATAAATGAGCGGCGGCACGCGATCCGGGGCGACCACAGCGTTTGGATGCTGATCAAACGTCAGCACCAGGGCGAGGGCGCCATGCTGGCGCGCGTCGGCGATGGTCTGCCGGATGATCTGTTGATGACCGAGATGAACGCCATCAAAGACGCCAATGGCCAGGCAGGACTTGCGGGAACAGGAGGCGAGGTCTTTGGTGGAGCGGATCAGTTGCATTGCTGGCGTGGATCAAGCTGAAAAGTAAGAACCGGATCGGCGCATTCGCCCCCACCTTCTCCTGATCGCACTCATAATCCTTTTCTCATTGCGTCCCGGCGAGTTTCAGCAACGGGACCACGCGCTTCTCAAGTTGCGCGGAAGTGAGTTTCAGTACCGCCTCCAAGGGCAGGGCATTGGCCACGTCGAACTTACCGGACACCGTACGCCGCAAGGTTGCCAAATGGGCGCCGCAACCAAGTTTCTCTCCCAGATCGTGCGCCAGACTGCGGACGTAAGTGCCCTTGGTGCAGGCAATGCTGAAGGCGCCCAGCGGTTCTTCATACGCGGTGAAGCGAAACGAATAGATGTGGATCAAGCGTGCCTCGCGCTCGACCTCCACGCCTTTGCGCGCCAATTTGTAAAGTGGAACGCCGCCTTTCTTTACGGCGGAAACCATCGGCGGCTTCTGCATCAAGTCGCCGACGAAGCTTGCGGCAGCTTCGTTCAATTCAGCCAGCGTCAGCGGCGGCACAGGGAGGGACGCGGTGAGTTCCCCGTCAGCGTCGTAGCTATCCGTGGCTTCGCCAAATTTGACTGTGCCCTCGTACGCTTTGTCGTCGGACATAAGTTTCTCCGAGAGCTTCGTACCGCGGCCCAGCACGATGATCAGCAGACCGGTGGCGTTCGGATCGAGGGTCCCGCAGTGGCCGACCTTCTTGATGCCGAACTGGCGGCGGATGGCGTCCACCACATCGTGAGACGTCGGACCAGCGGGTTTGTCAATGAGGAGCGCCCCGTCGAGCGCGGTGAATTCTTGCATGGCAAAGTTACTGGGCGGCGTTGATGGCTTTGCGGATGGCGGCCACGACCCGCCGCTGGACTGAGAGCGGGCGGCCCGGGATGCGTGCGCCCGCGGCGGCGAAGTGTCCTCCCCCGCCGAACTGGGCGCAAATGTCACTGACATTCACCTTGTCGCTTTTCGAACGAAGACTCACGCGCGTGACCTCCGGTTCCATCTCCTCGAACACACAGGCGACGACGACGGGTTCAATGGCGCGAATATGATCAATCAACCCCTCGGTGTCGTTGCTCTCCGCACCGGTGCGGGCAAGATCCGCCTTCTTCAGCCAGAAGTAGGCGATACGGTCGTTGTAGGTGAGTCGAAATTTGCTGTAAACGAGCTTGAGCAGGCGGGCGCGCGACAGGGGGTAGCTTTCATAGACCTCGTTCGTAATCTTCGCAAGGTTGGCGCCGCGCGTGACCAGTTCTGCGCCGACATGGAACGTGCCTGGGCGGGTCGTCGAGTATTGAAAGGAGCCGGTGTCGGTGGAAACCGCCGTGAACAGGCAATCGGCAATTTGCTTCGTAATGGGCCAGCGGGCGATCTTCAGCAGCCGGAAAATGAGTTCGCCGGTGGAAGGTTCACGGGCGGACACCCAGTTCAGATCACCGTAACGGGTGTTGCTGGCGTGATGGTCAATGTTGATGAGCAGTTTGCGTTGCGCGGCACACTCGCCGGCCTTGCCCAGGCGCTCGAGGCTCGCGCAATCGGTGGCGATGACGAGATCGAATTGCTCGCCAGTACGGGGTTTCTCGAAATGCCGGTTCGGATCCAAGAAGCGGTATTTCTGCGGTAACGGGTCCTCGTTCCAGCAAACCGCCTGCTTGCCTTCCGCCTGCAAAGCGAGCGTCAGGCCAAGCTGGGAACCGATGCAATCGCCATCAGGACGGATGTGGCCGACCACGCAGATCGTCTGGCTTTCCCGGATGACTTCCAGAATGCGGCCCACGATTTTGGGATAGGATTTCATCAAGTGTTGGGCAGTAATCCGGAAGCGCGTTGAAGCGACCGGAGATTCCCGCGGGACTATTCGGTCTCGTCCGGTTGTGTCGGGTTGATTTTTTCGAGGTCCTCGATGATGGCGAGGACGCGATTGCCCCGCACGACCGAGTCGTCCATGACAAACCGGAGTTTGGGGAAATACTTCAGCACGACGGCGCGGGCGACGAGACTTTGCACGCGCCCGCGGTGCTCCAATACTTGCGCAAAGCCGCGTTTTTGTTGGTCGGGATTTCCAAGAATGCTCAGGAACACCGTGGCCGACTTCAAGTCACCGGCCACGACCACGTCGTTGACCGACACAAGGCCGACTTCATTGACGGGAAACTCGCGGCGAAGGGTTTCGCCAATTTCGCGCTTCAGCAGTTCGCGCACGCGTTGAAGTCTGAGAGAAGGCATGGATCGTGGAACTAAAGGGTCAGAACCGTCGGCCGGGCGACGGATGGTCGCACCCCGGAGGGTAGCTTGAACTGAACGCACGGACGCATGGCAACAGGGAAACCACTCAAAGTTTGGCCGCCACTTTTTCGATGGCGTAACATTCCACGGCGTCACCCACCTGGATGTCGCTGAAGCCTTCGATGCGAATGCCGCACTCCATGCCGGCACGTACTTCGTTGACCTCGTCCTGAAAACGCCGCAGCGATTGCGTCACCCCCTCGTAGATGATTTCCCGGCGGCGGCGCACCCGCACCTTGCCCTTGACGATGCGCCCGGAGGTGACCATCGAGCCCGCGACCGGCGTGCCTTTGGACAACTCGAAGACCTGGCGCACTTCGGCTACGCCGGTGATGACCTCCTTGGTATCAGGATCCAAGAGGCCCGCCATGGCTTCTTTCACCTGGTCAATCAATTCGTAAATGATGGCGTAGAGTTTGATCTGCACGCCTTCGTGCTTCGCGCGGTCCGCCACGCCACTATCTACCCGCGTGTGGAAGCCGAGAATGACGGCGTTGGAGGCCGCGGCCAGGGCCACGTCGGATTCGGTGATGGTGCCAACCGCGTGATGGATGATTTCGAGCGTGACCTTTTCCGATTCGATTTTCCGCAGCGCCTCGACGATGGCCTCCACCGAACCTTGCGTGTCCGCCTTGACCACGATCTTGAGGACTTTGCTCTGCTGGGAATCCAAGGTGGCAAAGAGATTTTCGAGCGTGACCTTGGACCGAGCCTCGAGGGTTAGGGCCTTGAATTCTTGGGCGCGCTTCTCGGCGAGTTCGCGCGCGGTGCGCTCGTTCTCGACCACGCTGAATTCGATGCCGGCTTCCGGCACGCCGTTGAGCCCCAGGACCTTTACCGCCACGGATGGGGCGGCTTCCTTGAGGCGCTTGCCCTCCTCGTTGATGAGGGCGCGGGCCTTGCCGTAATACTGCCCGCAAATGATCACATCACTCACGCGCAACGTCCCCTTGCGCACCAGCACGGTGGCCATTGGTCCGCCGGGCTCCAAGCCGGATTCAATGACGTTGCCTTTGGCGCAGCGGTTGGGATTGGCCTTCAACTCCAGCAGATCGGCCTGAAGCAGAATCAATTCGATGAGTTTGTCCACGCCCTGCTTGGTCAGTGCTGATACATCGGCGAAAATCGTGTCGCCGCCCCAATCGTCGGGCACCAGGCCTTTGTCCTGCAATTGTTGTCGGACTCGCATGGAGTTGGCGTTGGGATGGTCAATCTTGTTGACCGCAACAATGATGGGCACTTTTGCCGCCTTGGCGTGGCTTAAGGCTTCAAGGGTCTGTGGCATGACACCGTCATTCGCCGCCACGACCAGAACCACGATGTCGGTGACGTTCGCGCCGCGGGCGCGCATGGCGCTGAACGCGGCATGACCTGGGGTATCGAGGAAAGTGATCTGGGCCAGTTCCTTTTTGCGTTCCGGGTGCGGGAAGGAAATGGTGTAGGCACCAATGTGCTGGGTGATGCCGCCGGCCTCGCCCGCCACAACGTTGGACTTGCGAATGCCGTCGAGCAGAGTGGTCTTCCCATGGTCCACGTGTCCCATGATGGTGACGACCGGTGGCCGGGGTTTGAGCGTCTCCGGTTTATCCTCTTCCTCCTGGACGGCAACCGGCTTGGGGGCGTGGACAATGCCCGCCCCGCGCTCGCGCTTTTCAACCTCGAAGCGGAATCCGTACTTGGCGCAAACCTGCTGGGCAATCTTCTCGTCAATGGCCTGATTGACGGTGGCGAACACACCCAACTCCATCAAATCGGCAATGACCTTGAACGGCTTTTGCTTGAGTTGATCGGCCAGTTCCCGCACCACGATGGGCGGTTTGATGGTGATCAACTGGGCATCCGCCGGCAGCAGCACTCTGGCGGGCGCTTTCGGGCTTTCTGCCGACCGGCCATCGGCGGCCAGTTTTTGCGGGGCGGGAGTTCTGGTGACGTGGGTTCCCGAAGGGGTCGCTCCGCCGCGTCCACTCCGGGAATCGCCACGCCGGCCAAACTCAGTCCGGCCTTGGTCGGTGGGCCGGGCAGGTGGCTTTACGCCGCCGGGTCGTTCAGTGGATCGAGGCGCAGGCTTCTGTGGCAGTTGTATGAACCCAACCTTGTCGCCGATTTTCGGTTTTGGTGGTGGCGGCGGGGGAGGCGGAGGCGGTGGTGGTGGCGGCGGGGTTGGCGCTACCTCGATTGGAGGTTCAGCCATTGGAGCCTCTGCCGCGGGCCCAGGTGCGGTAGTGACCTCGGCCGGCGGCGGCTCAACTTCGACCACTGGCTCAATCGTGGCTGGCATCTCCGGGGTGACAGGCAGTTCTGGCGGCGGAGGCTCAAC
>JAANMX010000838.1_pt1 | contig 38509 bp, 35 predicted proteins | sample 7279681 | NCBI WGS metagenome assembly JAANMX01 (sample SAMN14094542, study PRJNA606508) | bioreactor metagenome | isolation source: A lab-scale SPAN reactor treating ammonium-rich wastewater day 351 | place: Ireland: Galway | collected 2018-01-01 | reverse complement strand
TTCCAGCGCATGAGTAGCGGCGGCCTCCGGCCGTCGCCGCTGGCCGGAGGCCAGCGAAACTCATTCGCGGGACGCGAATGCCACTACCCGCCGCAACGAGCCTGAAGAATCACTAGTTGTTGTCGATCTGGGCTTTCTGGACTTTGCCGCTGTAGTCTATCACTACTGTCTTCAGCTCGCTGAAGGCGTCGATCACTGTGGGCCCGCCTTCTCGGTGTCCGTTGCCGGTGTTCTTCCAGCCTCCGAACGGGGTGCTTACCTCCGCGCCTGTTGAACCCGCGTTGATGTAACACAGGCCGCAATCGAGGTCGATACTTGCCTTGTGGCATAGATTGACGTCATTGCTGATAAACCCCGCGCTCAGGCCGTACTGCACGCCGTTGGCTACGCTGATCGCCTCGTTGTAGCTCTTCACCTTGATCACGCTGATCACCGGGCCGAAGATTTCCTCCTGCTCGATGCGCATGCCCGGCTTCACGTTGCTGAACACCGTGGCCGCGTAGAAGTTGCCCTTGGCGTAGGCGCCATCTTTCAGGATCTTGCCGCCGCACTCCAGCTTGGCGCCTTCCTTCACGCCGATCTGCACGTACTCGTCGATCTTCTTGAGCTGCGACTCATTGATAATCGCTCCGAAGAACGAGTCAGGCTCAGAGCCATGGCCTACCTTCAGCTTCGGCGCGCGCTCCACCAGCATTTTCAGGAACTGGTCGTGCACCTTCTCGTGCACGATCACCCTCGAGCACGCCGTGCAGCGCTGGCCGCTGGTGCCGTAGCCCGCCCACATCACGGCGTTTACCGCCAGTTCAAGGTCGCCGTCTTCCCACACGATCACCGGGTTCTTGCCGCCCATCTCCAGGCTCACGCGCTTGTTGAGCGGTGCGGCCTTGGTTGCGATGCCCAGGCCCGTCCTGGTGCTGCCCGTAAAACTGATCATGCGCACGTCCGGGTGCGTCACCAGCTTGTCGCCGATCGGCGCGCCGTGGCCGACAACCATGTTGAACACGCCGGCCGGCACGCCGGCCTCGAGCAGCACCTCCGCCCAGCGTTTGCCGAGCAGCGTGGTGTCCTCGGCAGGCTTGAACACGATGGTGTTACCCATCACCAGCGCCGGGTAGCTTTTCCAGCTGGGGATCGCGATCGGGAAGTTCCAGGGCGTGATCAGGCTGCACACGCCCAGCGGCTGCCGGATGGTGTACATGCGCTTGTTGGGCATCTCGGCCGGGATGGTGTGGCCCCAGCCGCGGCGCCCCTCAGCCGCGATGTAGAAGGCCATGTCGATGGCTTCCTGCACGTCGCCGCGGGCCTCGGCGATGGGCTTGCCGTTCTCGCGGCTCATGAGCTGGGCGATTTCTTCTTTACGCTTCAGCAGGATCTCCGCGCTGCGCACGATGATCTCGGCGCGCTTGGGCTGGGGCGTGGCTTTCCAGGCGGGAAACGCGGCCTTGGCGGCGGCGATCGCGGCGTCCACGTCTGAATTGGTAGCCTGGCGGAAGGTCGCAAGCAACTCGCCATTGGCGGGGTCGCGCGAATCAAGCTTGTCGCCGCTGGCTTCCACCCACTGGCCGTTGATCAGGTTCTGCACGTGCTCGGTCATGGCTCGTCTCCCGTTTTCGCGCGCAGGGTACCAATCATGCTCGCCGCTGCCATCCACCCCTCGCGGTTGTGTGTACTCGCGGCCGGAATAGATTGAACTCATGCGGTCGATCGGGAACCACCAACCCTGCCTGCTGCTCGCCGACGGCGCTGACCCGCAAGCCGCCGCCGATGCTGGTTTCGACGGCGCGGTGCTTCCCGCGGCGGGGTTTGACGCCGCGGCCTGTGTGCGGCTCGGCCTGCTGGCGGTTGCTGACGTCGAGTCTCCGGATGCCACTCCCACCGGCGCCGACCTGCTGCTGCTGCGCGGCGGCGAGATCACCAACCGGCCGTTGATCGAGGCCTGCGCCGTCAGCGGTGTGCCGCTGCTGCTCGGCACAGCCGGCAGCACCCTGCGAGAGGTGACCCGCGCCGTTGGCTGGTTCCAGCTTGCGTTCCGCAAAGCCTTGCCGGCTGCACCGTCCCGCCGCCGCGTCGGCCTGGATGGCGGCGGCAGCCTGGTGCTGCTGCATGGCCCGGACGGCCCCCTGCGCGTCATGGCCCGCATGGCTGAGCAGACCCTCACGCCGGTCGGCTACGAGCTCGAGGGCGAGCCTGCCAGGGGCGCACTGGCCGTCGCGGCCGGCGCCTGCGTGCTGCTGGCGCGTGGCGACGGGGCGGCGTTGGTCGCGGCCGTGCGCGAGGCCGAAAAGCTGCTGGGCGAGCCGCGCAAACAACCAACGCCGCAAGAAGTCGAAACCGCTACACGCACCCGGCGATCCATCGTCGCGGCGCGAGATCTGCAAGCAAGCGCTCAGCTGGCTGTCGAAGACCTTGCTTTTCTGCCGCCCGGCGGGGGGCTGGGGCCGCATGAGACGGACAAAGTCATCGGCCGTGTACTTACGCGCGATATCGGGCAGGGGCAGCGCATCCAGGCGGACGACCTGGACGGTGAACTGCCGGAACCGCCGTCGTGGTTCGGCCCGCGGCCGCCGCGCGAAAAACCGAATGATTAGCGGATGTTCGGGTCGTACACCGGCGGCAGCTGGCTGCCGCAGCTCATGCACGTTTTCCGCCCGGCCTTGGTGCGTGCGCCGCATGCGGGGCAGTGCACGTAACCCTGCGCGTCCGCCGTCAGCATCTGCGGCTGTGGTGGGGGAGGCGGGGCCACACCCTGGGGCGGGTAGGGCGCCGGGTACGCCTGCTGAGGATACGGCTGTGCCTGCGGATACGCCTGCTGTGGCTGCGGGTGGGCCTGCTGCTGCGGGTGCGGCTGCGGCTGCGGGTAGGCCTGCTGTGGCGGATACGGCTGTGGCTGCGGGTAGGCCTGCTGTGGCGGAATTAACTGTGGCGGCCCCGGCGGCGGCTGCCAGGCCGCGCCGGCCGTGTACATCGGGTTCGGGGCGGAATACTGCGGCTGGTACTGCAGCGCCGTGCGCTGGTTGATGACGCGATGAGTCTTGAACACCGGCACCAGCGCGACGCCGATCCACGACAAGCAGAAGCCGAGGGCGAAGCCGATCCACGGGTTCACGTTGTGGTCTTCAGCCCGTGATTTGCCCCAGAAGCCGAACAGCACGTTGATGCCCAGGCCGATCACCATGCCCATTACAATCATGCCTACGGAAATTTCGGGCTCGGGTGGTCCAGCCATGTAGGGATCACCGAACTCGTCGTAGCCGGATTCGTAGGGGTTTCCGACCTGCGCCATGCCGCGCAGCAGGCCGACCAACAGGGCAGGCAGGCGGGGCAGCAAATCGGAGATCAGGCTGTGTTCGAGCACGGCAATGCCTCAACGTACGGCAAATTGTACCGCGCTGGCGGCTGGATTCAAAACGGGCCCGTGCCGCCGGCGCTCGCGATGTCGTCACTGAACTGCAGCGCGATCAGCATCACGAAGATCACCACCATCACCGTGCTCACCAGCGTTGCCATGCGCTTGCGCGCGGCCGGGGTGGTGGGCATGAACACGGGCAGTGCCATCACCAGCACGCCCAGCGGTATCCAGGGCTGTGAAATCAGCAGGTTCAGCAGGCCCACGCCGATCGACTTGATGTGAAAGGTCAACTGTTCCATGACCGGGGCTTCAAGGTCCGGACCCTTAAGGGTCTCCTCGATGCCCATGCGCATGAAACCCCACACGCCCATCAGGATCGCCGCTTCGATCAGGATGAACAGGTAGTAGTACAGCGCCTCGGGAAAGCGCGGCGTAGGCAGCTTCGGGTCACGCCTGGGTTTGCGCCCGCCCTTGCCCTCGGCGCGCGAGAGCATGGCGGCCAACTCTTCGTCGCTGGGAAGCTGTTTCGGTTCGTCCTGCGCCAAGGCTGCACCGTTAGATGGGGAGCGGAACGGGGCTACCCGAGCTAGGATAACAGCGATGACGGAAGGAAACACAGGGGGTTCCGACACCAGCGCGCGGCAGGACCCGCTGGTGGGGCGTCGCCTGGCCAGCTACGAGGTGCTGGCGCGGGTGGCGCGTGGCGGCATGGGCGTGGTGTACCGCGCCCGGCACGTCTACATCGACAAGATCGTGGCCCTGAAGGTACTGGACCCGGCGTTGGCCGGGCGCAACGACCTGATCGAGCGCTTCCGCACCGAGGCGCAGTCGCTGGCACGCGTCGAGCACGACAACGTGGTGAAGGTGATCGACATCCTCGAGGACAAGGGTGTCCACTTCATCGTGATGGACTTCGCGGAGGGCACCAACCTCCGCAACCTGATCAAGGAAAAGGGCCCGTTGCCGGGCGAAGAGCTGCTGTCCGTCGCGCGCCAGACCGCGGAGGCCCTGTACGCCGCGCACCGCGAGGGCATCCTGCACCGCGACATCAAGCCCGAGAACCTGATCCTCAACAGCCGCGGGCGCTGCAAGCTGGCCGATTTCGGCCTGGCCGGCGACCTGCGGCTGATCGCGGAAGGCCACGAAGGGCCGCTGAACTTCGGCACGCCGGCCTACTCCGCACCCGAGGTGCTGCGCCGCATGGTGCCCGACAAGCGCAGCGACATCTTCAGTTACGGCGCGACGCTGTACTACCTGGCTACCGGCGACGCGCCCTTCGGCCAGACCGGCGCCCAGGCCATCATGCTGCGCCAGAAGCAGGGCGCTGAACTGCTGGACGCGCGCAGGCCCGACCTGCCGCCGAAGTTCACGCAGCTGATCATGGACTGCATCAAGTATCATCCCAAGGATCGGCCGGGAAGCTTCCTGGAACTGCTGGATCGCCTGCCCAAGCGCATGGTGACGCGCGGCGGATCATCCACGGCCACCCGTCCCACCGAGCCCACAGACGTCGCCCAGCTGGACAGCGGCACCCACGAGACGCCGGAACTTGAAGGCGGCCGTCGCGGGCTGCTGATCGGCGCGGTTGCGCTTGCGGCGGTGGCGGTGGGGATCGTGCTGGTGCTGTTGCTGGGTTCGTTCCTTAACGACGGCGGCAACCAGGTCGCGGTCGCAAACCATGCGCCGCCGGTTAACCGGCCCGTAAACACGCCGCCCGTCAACCGGGTGGGCAGCGCAGGCGACCCCGACGTGTCGGGCGGCGGTCCAGCCTTCCGTCCTGAAGACGAGGCTTTCCACTCCGCCGAGCTGGACAGCCGGACGGCGATGAGCAACGCCGACTACAGCGGCGCCTGGACCGCCTGGGCCGGTTTCCTGCGCGCCTACCCGACGTCGGAGTATGCGGCGCAGGCCCGCGAGAAACAGGCCGACGTATTCAAGCGCGTGGCCCAGCTGCGCAGCCTGGAATACGACAAGGCCCGGCAGAGCTCCGACGAGGCGCTCAAGGACAGGCGCACAGGCGAGGCACTGGCGGCGCTGGATCGCTTCCCATCCGAGCTGCTGGTGCCGCTGGGTGAGCGCGACGATGTGGACGTGGCCCGCATGCTCGACACCCAGCGCCAGGTGGTGCTGGCGGTGGAGAGCGACGACCTGGCCCGCGTACTGCAGAAAGCCGACGAATTGCGCGCCGACTGGCAGAGTGACCAGGACAACGCGGCATCACTCAGTGAAATCCGGCGCCTGCGCAACGCCGGCAACCTGCAGCGCGAGCGCGACCTGCTCGAGGGCTTCCTGCCCGGGCGCACGACCGACACGGTGGACAGGGTGACCAGACGGCTGGCGGCACTGCGCAAGCTGCTGGAAGCCGCGCACCAGAATGCCGCGGCGCAGGTGGAAGCATGGCGCGGTTTCCATGACGCAGGCCTGGGCGAGTCGGCGGTTGCGGTGCTGGATGCCGTCGCCGGGCTGGACGCAGTGCTCGAGCGCCGCGACTTCAAGCAGGCGTTCCGCGTGCTGGACAAGCTGGAGACCGGGCTGGCTGCGCGCCGGACGCAGGCGGCGGAACAGGCCGCCCACGAGTCGCTGCGCAAGTACATCACTGACAACGCGTTCGTGCAGAACCTGCTGCGGCGCTACCGTGACGACCTGCTGCTGGCGGATCGCGTGACGGCGGCGCTCGAGAACAACCTGCGCAACCTGCGCCGCAACAACGCGGAACGGGAGTTCCTGGTACACGCCGAGATTGACGCCCTGGGTAACCGCAGCTCGCGCATCGACAAACACACCGGTCGCGTGGTTTCCGTGTCGTCCGCCAGTTTCGTGGTGGATGACGGCGGCAAGCGCGTGACGCTGGCCTACGACATGCTGACCGTTGCGACGGTGCGGCGCCTGGTGCATGAAGGCGACAGCTTCGACGAGCAGCTCAGCCTGCTGGCATGGCTGGTGGTGCTGGGCCGCCACGACGAGGTCGCCGCCGAATTCACGCGCCTGGAGCGCGCCGCCAACGTGCCGCCGGATGTGCTCGAGCGCGGGCGCGGCCTTTCGGATGCAAAACAGCCGGCGCCCGAGGCTTTGCGCCGGCTAAACTACCTGGCCGTGCGTGCCGGCCTGCGCAGGCAAGGCGACCTTGATGCGGCCTTCGTACCGGGCTCGGTGCTGCGCCGGCTGGCGGGCGCGCAACTGGGCGTCGCGCTCGGTGACAAGGCTGCCGCCGCGGCCTACCTGGCGGCGGTGCGCGAGGTAGCGGACCCGGAACTGGTGCACCTCGCCACCTTCGAGCGAGCGCTGGGCCTGGCCGAGCCCACGGTGGGGGACCTGCGCAACTGGATCGTGCTGGAGCCCCTGAACCCGGCGGCCTTTGCCGCGTTAGCCGAGAGGCTGGCGGCCGAGGGCGACACCAACGAGGCAAGGCAGATGGCCGGCAAGGCGCTGCTGCTGGATGCCGGCAATGAGAAGGCCTGGCGCGTGTGGTCGAGATAGGGGGCTGGCCTTGACGGTCCGGGCTCTTAGACTGGCCCGCGTGAACGGATTCTCCTGGGTAATCGAGAACGAGATCGCCGGCATGGCCCGGCCCGATTTCCGCGCCGAAGCACTCTGGCCCTGGCTGTCTGAGCGCAACATCGGGCTGCTGGTCAGCCTGACCGCCGGCGCGCCGGACCCGGACCTGCTGGCGCAACACGGCATCGAGCTGCTGCACCTGCCGGTGCCGGATTTCGCGCCGCCGGGCAGGGAGGCAGTGGAAGCGTTCCTGCAGCAGGCCCGTTTCCAGCGCCACCAGGGCAAGGCCATCGTGGTTCACTGCGGCGCGGGCATCGGGCGCACCGGCACCATGATCGCCTGTTATCTGGTGGATCAAGGTTTTCCCGCGGACGAGGCCATCCGCATGGTGCGCAGCGCCCGCCCCGGCAGTATCGAAACCGCCGAGCAGGAACGCGTGGTGTTTGAGCTGGCCGAGCGGCTTGGCGAAGCGTGAGCCCGCCCCATGCACATCGCGATCGTGCGCACAGAGTTCATCCGTAACCGCGGCGGCGCCGAACGCTATGCCGTCAACCTGGCGCGCCACTGGCAGTCGCAGGGGCACCGCATCAGCGTAGTGTGCGCGCGCCACGACAGCGCGGATGCCGAAGGCATGCAGGTCGTGAAGGTCTCGCGCCCGAAAGTTCTGGGGCCCTACAAGCACAACTGGTTCGCCAAACGCGCGGGCGCGGCGGCCCTCGAGACCGGGGCCGAAGCGGTGCTCTGCCTGGCGCGTGCCTGGCCCGGCGACGTGCTGCGCCTGGGCGACGGGCTGCATCAGTTGTGGCTGGAAGTCCGCTACGGCACGGACGGCGCGCGGCGACGGGCGCTGCTGAACCCGCGCCACCGCGAACTGCTGAAGCTGGAGGCCGGGTTGTTCGAGCCGGGGCGCTTCGGCCTGTACGTCGCCAACAGCGAAATGATGCGCGAGGAAGTGCTGCGTCGCTTCGGCGTGGGGGCGGACCGCATTACCGTGATCCCCAACGGCGTGGACTGGTCGCGCTTCCACACCGGCCTGCGCGAAGGACGTGACGCGTTGCGCCAGGCTCACGGCGTACCAATCGACGCGAAACTGGTGCTGTTCTCGGGCATGGACTTCCGGCGCAAGGGCCTGCCGGAGGCTGTGCGCGGCTTCATTGAGCTTGCACGACGGAACGGCGCAGCCTGGTTCGCCTGCGTCGGCCCGGGGTACACGGAGTCGGCGGAAGCGGCGTTGCGGGCGGCGGGGTTGCTGGGCCGCGCGCGGTTTGTCGGGCGCAGTGACGATGTCGCCGCTTGGTACGCCGCGGCGGATGTGTTCGTGCTGCCGACCATGCACGACCCCAGCGCCAACGCGGTAACCGAGTCGCTGGCCTGCGGCACGCCCGTGGTCACCAGCAGCGAGAACGGCGCGAAGCAGCACATCCGCGACGGCGTGAACGGCTGGGTGCTGCGGGACCGCGCCGACGCCTCAGAGCTCGCGGAACGGGTGTCGCAGCTGCTGGAAAACCCGCCGGTGCCGGAGGCCGTGGTGGACGCCTCCCACCTGCTGAGCCACGAGGTGAATGCCGAACGCATGCTCGACGCCCTGAAGCAGGCGCGCGCCCTGCGCGTGTGAACGGTTCACGCGCGGCGCTCGGGAAACTAACCTCGTGCCACTGAGGCAACGGGGCATGGACGTAGCGGACACCATTCCGGCACTGCTCAAGCCGCTGGCCGGCGAGTGCGTCATCGTGGACGGTGACAGCGGCGCCGAGGCCGCCATGGCCGCGATCCGCGAGGCCCTGCAGCAGCCCGACGGCTTCCGCACCCAGCGCGTGCGCCCCGGCCGTGCGATCTACGAGTTCAAGACGCGCGAGGGCGAGTTCATCGTGAAGGCGTTCGAGACGCGCTTCATGACGCGCATGTCGCCCCTGCGCTTCTGCCCTTCCGGCCGCGAATGGAAGTCGATTCGCCAGGCGCAGTCTCGCGGCATCCCGACGGCGCGCCCGGTGGGGCTTTACAGCGCGCGCAGCAAGCCGGGCGGTAACTACCTGGTGCTGGAGCGCATTGCGGGCGCGGCCGAGTTCGAGGCGTACCTCGAGCGTGAGCGCGAGCGTCTGCGGAACGACGTCGGGCTGCGGCGGGGGCTGGTGCGCGGCCTCGCCGAGTTCATTGCCGGACTGCACAAAGGCGGGCTGCTGCATCATGACCTGCACCTGCGCAACATCCTGGTTCGCCCGCCCCGGGCCGGCAAATCCGCTGAGTTTTTTGTGATCGACCTGGCAGACGAGGACCTGCAGCCGGGCACTCCGCCCGAGGCTCCGCGTCGCCAGAATCTGGCTTACCTGTCGCTCTGTTTTCTGGACGCGCCGTCCGTGGTGCGACGCCGCTTCCTGCGCGAATACCGCGGGTTCATGGGCGACCATGGGGTGGAGCGAGACGTCGCCCACGACATCGAGAACCTCGCCGCGCAGAAGCAGTTTGACCTGAACACCGTGCGCATCGCCACCTGCAGCGAGGCCAGCTCGGCCATGGCCCGCGTGCAGCGCCCGGAAACGCTGCTGCTGATCTACCGCAAGGCCAGCGGCGCGGATCTCGAGCAGCTCGAGAAGCCGCTGGCCGCCGCCGATCCCGAGCGCTGGGCTGAGTTGCTGCACAGCCACTTCGAGCTGCGCTTCGGCGAAGGCAACGTCTGGAAGTTGAAAAGTCCCGTGGACGGCACGGACGGGCCCGCCGTGCGCCGCAAACTGGAAGCGCTGTGGGGCCGGTTGCTCGAGCTGAACGCCATCCATGCCGACGCGCCCTCGCCGCTGGCCTGCCTGCTCAAACCGCCCGTGATGAGCATCTTCGCCCGGGTGGCTGGACAGCTCTCGCCGCTGGTTGAACGCAAGGATCACGACTCGCTCGACCTGTTCGAGAAGCTGGGCCGCCAACTGGTGCGGCTGCACCGCTTCGGCCTGTTTTTCCTGCCCCTTGATGCGGAAGTGCTTCGCGAGGGGTTCACGGTCGCAAGCCGGCGCCGCGGCGGACGGGAACTGGTGCTGACGGCCCCGGATCATATCTTCCGTGGTTCGCCCACGCTGCTGGGCCCGCAGGCTGTCGCCAGCCTGGGACGGGTAGGCCGCACGGTACTGGAGTTCGCCGGCGAACGGCAGATGAAAGAGCTGGTCTGGAGCTATGCGAGGGTGATGCGCCTGAACCTGTACGACACCAACGCGCTGCTGGACGAAGCCCGCCGGGTGCCGACCGGCAACACCCTGGTCGTCACACGCGGCATCGAGCGCAGCCGGCTCGAGCAAGGCAGGAGGTAGAGATTCCGGGGACCGGAACCTCTGATGAATGGAAGCTGATATCGACCTGGCCGGCAAACGTCTGCTGCTGATCAAGCCATCGTCCCTGGGCGACGTGGTCCATGCCGTGCCGACGGCCTGGGCGCTCAAGCAGCGCTGGCCCACTCTGCACCTGACGTGGCTGGTGAACCGCGGGCTGGACGCGCTGATCAAGCCGATCTCCTGTATCGATGACGTGATCCCGTTCGACCGCAACCGTTTCCGCGGGCTGGGTGCGGCGCTGTCCGGGCGCGGCGAGCTTCGCAGTTTCTCGCGCACCCTGCGCGATGCAAAGTTCGATGCCGTACTGGACCTGCAGGGTCTGTTCCGCAGCGGGCTGTTTTCGTGGCTCACGCGCGCGCCGCTGCGGGTCGGCGACCGCGACGCGCGCGAAGGCGCATGGCTGTTCTACAACCGCCGCGTCATCACGCCCGCGCAGCCGGTACACGCGCGCGAACGCTATGCCGCGCTGGCGGCGTCGTTCGGCGCCGAGAAGCCTGCTCGGGAAGACCTGGACGTGCGGGAAACGGAACTCGCGACTGCCGACAGCCTTCTGCGCGAGGCCGGCTTCAGCCAGGGCCCGCTGGTGACGGTCTGTCCCGGTGCACGCTGGGAGACCAAGGTCTACCCGGCCGCGCACTTTGCCGCCGTGCTGGATGAGCTGGCTGCACAGGCAGGTGTGGAGCAGCCGGTGCTGGTGGGGGGGCCGGACCTGGAGCAGGCCGGCCGCGAGATTGCCCAGGCCTGCAAACGCGCCAGGCCGGTCAGCCTGGCGGGAAAGACCGGCCTGCGTGAGTTGACGGCAGTACTGAGCCGCGCGGCGCTGATGCTTACCTGTGACAGCGGCCCGATGCACATTGCCGCGGCGCAGGGCACGCCCACGCTGGCGGTGTTCGGCCCCACGGACCCGCGTCGCACCGGGCCCTACGGCCAGCTCGCCAACGTGGTGAAGGGGGAATGCGAGCTGATGCCCTGCCTGAAACGCCGCTGTCCGGGCATGGGGCTGCGCTGCATGCGCGAGCTTGCGCCTCGCAGGGTAACCGAAAAGGCGCTGGCGTTACTGCGCCAAACAGTCGATAACAAAGGGCAGGAACACAGCGCACTCCATGGCTAAGCGCAAACAAAAGTTTGACTGGCTGAACTTCCGCAGGGCGGTGGCGTACTTCAAGCGCCTGTGGCCGTTCCTGAAGCCCCAGTGGCCGCAGATGCTGCTGATCATCCTGGGCACCTGCCTGTATTCGGGCGGCTATGCAATGCGCCTGCTGGTGATCGCGCCCTTCATGGACCTTGCCCGCAACGCCGAGCAGGTCACGGATTCGGGCGCCGCGGAAGTCCTGCGCGAGGTGGCGCCGCTGTCGGGCCTGCTGCTGGTGGGGGCGCTGGGCATGGCGCTGGGAACCTACCTGCGCCAGTACTACATGGGGTACATGCGCGCCTTCACGGTGATTGCGCTGCAGCGGGCGATGGTCGGCACCGTGCTGAAGCAGCCGATGGCCTTCTTCAACAGCGAGCGCAAAGGCGCACTGCTGTCGCGCATGACCGCCAACACCAACGCCGCCAGCACCCTGGTACGCATCGTCATCGAGAGCGTGATCTCGCACCCGGTGACGATCGTGTCGGTGATGGCGGTGCTTCTGTACACCAGCCCGATCCTGTCGCTGGCGACCTTCGTGGTGTTCCCGATCGTGCTGGTGCCGGTGATGCTGTTCGCCGGCAAGATCCGCAAGGCCACCAAGAAGCGTTACGACAAGGTCGAGGTTACGGGCAACTTCTTCCACCAGATGCTGGACGGCATCCGCGTCGTGAAGTCTTACCGCCTTGAGCCCGCCCAGCGCGAGGAATTCGAGCGGGCTTCATCCGAGGTCTTCCGCCGCGAGCGCAAGGTGGCGCGCTACAAGGGCACCTCGCGCTTCGGCGTCGAGATCACCTACAACACCGTGATGGCCGGCGCCCTGTTCCTGGTCGGCTACATCATGACCACCGCATGGTTCGTCGAGGCCGGCGGGCTCGGCATGTTCGTGCAGTTCTTTGCCGGCCTGGTGTTCCTGTACGATCCCGCCCGCAAGCTCGGCCACTCGATCAACGACGTGCAGGAGTCCACCGCGGCGCTGGAGCGCGCCTTTGAGCTGATCGACCGCAAGCCCGAACTCAAGGACAGCGCCGGCGCCATCGACGCGCCACGCGACTTCAAGAACCTGGCGTTCGAGAACCTGGAGTTCCATTACACCGAGGGTCGCCCCGTGCTGCGCGATGTCAACTTCGAGGTCAAGGCCGGCATGATGGTGGCCTTCGTGGGCCAGTCCGGCATGGGCAAGTCCACGCTGATGGACCTGATCCCGCGTTTCTACGACCCGACCGGCGGCGCCATCCGCGTCGACGGCACCGACCTGCGCGAGCTCAAGATGGAAAGCTGGCTGCGCAACATCGCCATCGTGGGCCAGGACACCTTCCTGTTCAACACCACCATCCGTCAGAACATCATGTGCGGCAAGCCCGACGCCACGGAGGAGGAAATCATCCAGGCCGCCGAGGCCGCGCATATCTGGCACGACATCCAGAAAATGCCGCAGGGGCTCGACACTCCGCTGGGCGACCGCGGCGTCAGCATTTCCGGCGGCCAGCGCCAGCGCGTGGCGATCGCGCGCGCCTTCCTGCGCAAGGCCCCGATCCTGCTGCTGGACGAGGCCACCAGCGCTCTCGACACAGGATCCGAGCGCGAGGTGCAGAAGGCACTCGATGACCTGATTGAGGGCTGCACCGTGTTTGCGGTGGCGCACCGCCTCAGCACCATCCGCCGCGCCGACCTGATCCTGGTCCTGAACGAGGGACGCATCATCGAGCGCGGACGTCACGACGAACTCATGAAACTGGGCGGCGCGTATGCAAACGCCTACCGCCTGCAGCAGGGCGAAGAGCTCGAGCACGAGGCCGCATAGGACTGCATATGGCAGGAGGCCAGCCCAGCAGCGACACGGGGCGCGCCCAGGGCGTGCGGCGAGACACCGCGCGACTGCGCGGGCGCGATGGCAAGCCCGACACCGGCCGCGTCAAGCTGGATGAGAACCTGCGCTTCCGCGTGGCGCTGTTCGCCCCGCACCTCGAGCTGAACGGCCTGACCGTCTACACCCGCACGCTGATGCGCGCCCTGCGCGAGTGCGGCAACCACGTCATGCTGGTGTCGCCCGTCGGCCCCCTTTCCGAGACCCTGAATGGCGCCCACGACGGCAGCTTTGACCTGCCGGGCAACGGGCGGCTGGGCTTCTTCGGCTGGCGCCGCATGAAGGAGGCGCTGGCCGAATTCGAGCCCGACCTGCTGCACGCCGTATGCCCTGACCCCGCCCTGCCGGCCGTCCGCGTCGCCAACCACGCCCAGTTGCCGCTGGCAGTCAGCGTGCACGGCGTCAAGCACGGCGAGTTGCCCCAGCCCGACGACAAAGACTATGACGCCTACATCGCCTCCGACCAGTCCGTGCGTCAGCGTCTGCTGAACGACTGCCGCCTCGAGCGCGACCGCACCACACTCATCCGCGACTGCGCGTTCCCCGAAACCCGCCCCGACGACCGCGACATCCTGGCCGCCAGGCGCCGCCAGGTGGTCGGCTGGGTCGGGCCGCTTCATGAAGGCTGCGGCTACCGCTCGTTCGTCGACGCCGCCATCAAGGTCCAGGCCCGCGGCGCCGACGCCATGTTCTCGATCCTAGGCTCAGGCCCCGCTGCCCCCGCCGTGCGCGATGAAGTCGAGGCCCGCGGCATGCTCCCGCGCATCGTCGTCGTGCAGGACCTCTATGACTACGGCCGCATCTGGGACCCCTTCGATATCGCCATCATCGATTCGCGCCAGCCGGCCTCGGCGCTGATGGTGCTGAATGCCATGGCCAACGGGCGCCCCGTGATCGCCACCGAGGGCGGGGCGGTCTTTGACCTGATCCAGGACGGCGTGGACGGCATGATCGTGCCCCGCGACGACGCCGACGCCCTCTCCGAGCGCATCCTCATGCTCGTGCAGAATCCCACCGAACGCCTGCGCATGGCCAAGGCCGCGTTCGTAAAGGTCGAAGAGGAATATCGCCCCGCCGATATGGCGCAGTCGATCGAGGCAGTGTATGCAGCACTGCTGGCCGATGAGCCCCTGCCCAAGCCCTTCGAGGCCCGCGGCAAGCGCTCCGCCCGCAGCCACGCCTGACAGGAACGCCATGCCGGTAAACCGTTACGATCGACTCTTCGCCCACGTCGGCTCCATTACCGGCCTGCTGACCGCAAAGCAGGTCGAGGAGCTGTTCTCCATCGTCGAGACCGGCGAAGTCCGCGACATGGCCACCGCCGCCTCCCGCCGCGGATTCCTGCCCGCCGACGTCGCCGCCGCAATCGGCATACTCGCCTCCGAGCTCGCCGCCCGCCGCATCGCCGAGCACATCGAGCCCGACACCATCGTCGGCTCAGGCAAGTCCGGCCAGGGACAGAAAACCGACACCCAGCTCTACCCCAGCGCGCTCGGCCAGTACCACAAGCTCAAACAGATCGCGCGCGGCGCCATGGGCATCATCTTCCGCGGAGAGCGCCGCTCCGACGGTCGCGTCGTCGCCCTCAAGGTGCTGCCGCTCCAGGCCGTCACCGACCCCCAGGACGTCGAGCGCTTCAAGCGCGAAATCGAAACCATCACCAGCCTCGTACACCCCAACATCGTCCGCGTCTTCGATTTCGGCCAGGAAGAAGACTTCTACTACTACGTCATGGAGTTCCTCGACGGACGCAGCCTGCGCGAACTCATCTACGACCGCGGCCACCTGTCGCCCTACCACGCCGCCGAGATCATCCGCGACGCCGCGCGCGGCGTGGCCTTCGCGCACCAGCACGGCGTCATCCACCGCGACCTCAAGCCCTCCAACGTCATGATCTGCAAGGACGGCCAGGTAAAGATCGTCGACTTCGGCCTCGCCTTCCACAAGACCAGCCAGGTGCTCACGGCCACGGGCATCAGCCTCGGCACCCCGGCCTACATGAGCCCGGAGCAGATCGAAGGCGACCGCGCCGACGTGAACGAACGCTCAGACATCTACTCCCTCGGCGTCTCGCTCTATGAGGCCGTCACCGGCCAACGCCCCTTCGAGGGCGAGAACCAGTACGATGTCATGAAACGCGTGCTCTTCGACCAGCCGCGCCCGGCGGCGCTCGTGAACCCAAGCGTGCCCGAGGAACTGAGCCGCATAGCGGCCAAAGCCATGCACCGCAACCCCGCCGAGCGCTACCACCAGGCCTCAGCCCTGATCCAGGACCTCGACAACTTCATAGACGGCACCGGCCGCTAGCAGCCCCGCGCACCTTGTGATCTCGAACTACTTGATGATCTGGAAGATGTTTGAGTAGTCGTCTGTCCACGGCTTGATCTCGCGCAGCTGTCCAAGTTCCAGAGGCTGGCCGAAGTACTTCGGCCAGTGTCCGTCGTCGCCTTCCGGTTCGCGCTTGAACTCGAGTCGCCGCTTTTCGACATGTTTACCGAACGACTGCATGAATGCGCTGTCGCGCGTCGCGAAAATCCAGACAGCCCCGCTGGCGAGGCCATTCTTGCTCTGGGGTGACACCCAGCCCGTCGAGCGGAAGTCGATGGACACCGCTGAATGCTTGATGACAGGCCTGAGGTCCAGGTAGCGGTTGGAAATGTTCACGGCGATTACGCCGTCGGGCTTCAGGTGGCGCAGGTAGATCTGGAATGCTTCCGCCGTCAGCAGGTGGATGGGCACCGAGTCGCTCGAGAACGCGTCCATGACGATGATGTCGTAGTTCTGGGGCTCCTCTCGTTCCATCACCAGTCTCGCGTCACCCAGCGCAATCTCGCACTCCGCCAGGCTGTTCTGCAGGTAAAAGAAGTACTTGTTGGCGATGTCGACGCACACCGGGTTGATCTCGTAGAACTTGATGTAATCCCCCGGTTCACCGTAGGCGGCTAGCGTGCCCACGCCCAGGCCCAGCACTGCCATGCGCCGCGGTCTCCTGGGGAAGGACTCCATCACCATGCCGATGCCCGAATCCGGCCCGAAGTACGACGTCGGCATCACCTGCATGTCGGGCTCCATGATCTGCATGCCATGGATCGTCGTCCCTGACACCAGCTTGCGGTTCCAGATGATTTTCGCGTCCTCCGGCGACTCCTTGACCATGAACACACCGTAGAAGTTGCGCTTCATGTGGACGGTGTTCTCAAGCCGGTTCATCGTCACGTATCCGAAGCCGCCGGCCACGCCCGCAGACATCAGTACAAGCAGTATCCAGGCCCAGCGCGGACGCCCCGCAAACAGGGGGCTCCTGGGATCCTTTGCGTGCACCAGCAACACACAGGCCAGTGTTGCAAGCACGCCCATCGGGTACTCCACGAACATCGGCAGCAGCTGCGGAATCACCAGTGCTACCGTGATGCCGCCCAAAGCACCCCCCAGCGACACGCACAGGTAAAATGTCGTCAGTTTCTCAGCCCGCGGCCTGATGCGGAACACTTCTCCGTGGCAGGCCATGCACAGTATGAACAGGGCCGTGCACAGCAGGCCGACCGCAACCGGTACGCTCATCCCCAGGTGCAGATGGTCAAACACGACGGCGCCGACTGCCGCGAGGATCGCCAACCCCAGGAACACCCGGCGCGGGTACCAGCGTTCACCCGCGAAAGTGATGATGAACGTAAGCAGGTACAGGCTCAGGGGCAGCACCCACAGCAAGGGCACACTGGCCACGTCGATGGTCAGATGGTTCGTGAAGGCCAGCAGCAGTGCCGTTGCGCAGGCCGGCAGCAGAATCCAGAGCGCTAGCTGCCGACGAGAAAGTTCTTCTGCAGGCGGACTCTCCGTCGCCGCGCCTTCCCCGTTCGAGTCCTCGGTCGCCGCGACCGGCAAGGGCGCAGCCGAGGGCCCGCGCGCAGCCAGATAGCCCAGGACGGCTGTCAGCGCGCAGCCCACAGCGAACACGGCAAAGCCCCACGACCAGTTGACGGCCTGTTCTCTACGCCCCCACAGAGATTCGAAGAGAAACGGGTAGCTTAAAAGCGCCAGCAGAGACCCCACGTTGCTCAGCGCATAAAGGGCGTACGGAGAGCGGCCCGTGTAGCGCCGCGCAAACCACGCCTGCAACAAAGGCCCCGTGGAGGACAAAGCGAAATACGGCAGGCCAACGGTAACGCTCAAGAGGGCGAGAATCCTGAGCGTCGGATCTTCAGTACCGTCGGGTTTCAAGCTTTCAGGCGGGACAATCGGAAGCACGGCCGCCGCCACGCCCAGCACCAGCAGATGGACGACCAGCTGGCGGGCCGGTTTAAGCCGGCTGTGCAGCAGGTGGGCGTATGCGTAACCGCCGAGCAGCACAATCTGAAAGAACACCAGGGTCACTGACCAGACACCCGGCGTCCCCCCGAACCAAGGCAGAATGTAACGTGCGATCAGGGGTTGCACCTGGAACAGCAGAAAGGCGCTGATGAAGATTACAAAGGCAAAAAGGATCATTGGGTCGCTTTCTGCGGTCGAAAACGGGATGGTAAGCAGACGCCCGTTGCAAGGCCAGCACCAAACCGGCATGACGTCCTGTCCCGGTCGTACAGGTTCTGCATATTTTGCACTCAACGAATGGCAGCATTTTCGAACTTCTGTTTGACAGACGCAATACTCTGTGATAATGTCATGACATACTACAGGCCAGTTGATGAAATGGTGGCGCAAATTGTGGTGTAGAGATGTGCTTTTGCCCTTTACATCGCTGTGTAACATCGCTTCATTAAAAGCCTTCTACCGTTTGGTCCTGCCCGCAGGGGCAACTTCAGGAGAATTGTTATGCCACAGAAACGTAAGGGTTTCACGCTGATCGAGCTTCTGATCGTCGTGGTTATCGTGGGCATCCTGGCGCTGGCGGCCATTCCGCTCATCACCAGCAACACCCGTGACGCCCGCCGCGCAGAAGGCACCCAGCTCATGCAGTCCGCCCGCGACTGGTGCCGCACGACCTACGCCAAGAAGGGCACGTTTGACGCCGAAGCAGTAGCCGCTTTCGGCGTAGAGCACGCCACGAATCAGTGGAAGGGTAACTACTATTCCGTTGACAACACCCCTCCGACTGACGCCGCTCCGAAAATCGCGTCAACTGCCGTCAACACCAGTGACAAGAACGGCACGCTGACGTTCAACTGGGGCAGCGGCGAGAGCGACATCGTTTGGAACTAACAGCTGCCATCCACAGGCAAAAGGGACCCTGCGGGGTCCCTTTTCTTTTTTCAGGTCTGTACGATTACCGGGTCTTGAAGTGAGACAGGATTCATCCGTCGTGTTTTGCCGGCTGGGCCGGAAGCACGCAAGTGTCGGTTGATCGCATCACCTCATCAGGTTCTGAAAGATTTTCTTTGAAATGTAGCCTACACGTTGTATTGTTCCTGTAAGAAATCTTGCACGGGGTGTGAATCATGCGCAACATTCGTTCCAGCCGACGGGGCTTCACTCTGGTTGAAGTCGGTGTCGCCACCTTCATCATCACTGTCGTCGCCATGGCCGGTTTCGCCTACTACAGCACCGCCCGCGTGGCCGAAATCCGCGAATGGCACGAACAGAACGCGCTGTTCATGGTGGAACGGGAAGTAGAGGCCTGGCAGGCCAACGGCTACACCTCACTCGCAGGCTTCGGCGCCGCCGACTGCGGTCCCGCCAACTACCTGCCCTACGGCTACCGCTTCGGCACGCCCGACCCGGACTGGAACGTCGCTAACCGCTCCAAGGACGTGGTGCTGGACGGCGTCACCTACCGCATCCGCGCCCAGAACCTGTACAACGCCAACACCGGCAACGATTATTACAGGCAGGAGATCTGGGCCTCTCCGGGCGGGCCGATCACCTACTATTATCGCCGACTGAACATCATCGTCCAGTGGGGCGGCCTGTCAGGCACGACCTCCATCTGGAGCACCAACGCCGAAACCCGCATGGCCCGCTAGGACCGGAGAAGAACCATGAACAACGTCAAACTCATCCGCAGCCGTCGCCGTGGCTTCACACTGGTTGAGATGCTGGTCGCCCTGGTGGTCTCCAGTATCCTGCTGGCAGGCATGGGGACGGTCATGGTCGTCCTGTTCAAGGGCATGCGCGAGTCCAGCCACTTTGCCGAGGCTACAGGCGCCGTTGACCTGATCCGTCAGCTCAGCTTCGACGCACGCACCGGAAACCGCATCCTCTTCCCCGCCACCGACGGAACTCCCGGCGACTACTCGGCCGGCGGCTTCACCGGTGACCAGATCACGTTCAACAGCCTGCGTTACGACCCGGGCACCGATACCACCACGACTGTCACGATCACCTGGGAGTCGCGCCGCCCCATCGCAAACCCCACCGATCCTTTCACCGTCAACCGCTTCATCGACGATACGCCCGAAGACCCGGCCAACCCGGCCGATGACGTGTTCACCTTCGGCCAGTCGGGCCTGCTGAGTTTTGACATCGTGCGCAATGCGGCCAACTCGTTCTCGGCCAGCATGGAGAACTCCAGCGGTGACGAGACGGTTGAAGTGCAACTGGCAGTGACGCTGCGCAACGTGATCAACTAGTGCAGGCTTGAAGTTTACCAACCCGCTTGCAATGGCCCTTCTGTGACAGGAGGGCCATGCTTTTGTATCTGCTTGCTGCCAAGGGTGTTGACGATTTCTGACCGCCTCTCTATCTTCTTTGCCGTTGACTCATTTCAAATAACCAACTTTTACGGAAGCGCCCATGGCAACCCTCGCCGTCGGCATCGATGTCGGGACTTCCTCGGTAAAGGCGGTGGCGCTCAAGCGCACCGGTTCGGGCTATGCGCTGAAAAGCGTAGGCCAGGCCGACATCCGCCGCTCAGAGTTCCATCCCGAGGAATCACCACAAGCGATTGCAGAAGCCCCACTTAGGGCCCTCGAACGCGTTTCGCAGGATTCCTCCTTCGCCAAGAAGCCCTGCGCCTTCGCTGTTTCGGGCCCCCGCGTGGCGCCCCGCCTGTTCAAGTTCCCCTCGATCCCCAAGGGTGAGGTCGAACAGGCCATCCGCTTCGAGGCCGAGCAGATCATCCCCTTCGACCTCGCCCAGGCGGCCCTTGACTTCGTGCTGTTCGACGAAGCCATGGAAGAGGGCAAGCCTGTGATGGAAGGGCTGGTGGTTGCGGTCCACAAGGAAGAGGTGGACAAACGCTACGTGCTGCTCAAGAGCGCCGGCTTTGACCCGGTGGTGCTCGACATCGATACACTGGCGCTGGCCAATGCCTACGCGGAAACCGAGGGCATGAACGAGCGTGAAACCGTGGCCCTGATCAACATCGGCGCCCGTTTCACCAACCTCAGCATCCTGCACGGCCCGCGCCGCACCTTCGTGCGCGACATCGCAACCGGCGGCGACATGCTCAGTCGCGCCATCAGTGAAATCTACGGGCTTGACCTGCCCCAGGCCGAAAAGCGCAAGCGTGAGGCCCAGTACACGCCCCTTGACGACCTCGAGGGCGGCGGCATGGGCGACGACTTCGGCGGCGGCGGCGGCGCCACGGAGGGCTTCGGCGACACCGAGGGCTTTGAGCCGATCGACGAAGGCAACGAAGAGTACGTGCTGCTTGACAGCGACCAGACGGGCTTTGAGGCCGGCGACACCATGACCGACGCCGACAGCTTCGAGGCCTCGGGCCAGACCCAGAGCGGCATGGACGCCGCCCAGCGCATCTCGGCCAACCGGGCGGTGCTGGCGGACGCCCTGGGCGACCTGATCAGCGAAATCCAGGATACCTTCAAGTACTACATCAACCGCCGCATCATCCCGCGCGTTGACAAGGTGCGCCTGTGCGGCGGCACGGCGAAGTTCCCTGACATCCAGGAATTTTTCGCCGGGCAGCTCGGCGTACCGACGGAACTCTGGAATCCGTTCGCGCGCATCGACGTCGGGGGCGTGGCGGGCAAGTATCCGCCCAACTTCCTGGATGAACTGGGTCCGATGATGGCCGTCGCCACCGGTTTGGCGATGCGTCAGCTCTAGTCTGCGTAAGGGGCCGGAATGTTTGAACTGAACCTGATCAAGGACAAGGCGAAGGCCCGCCAGAGACGGCGTGTGATCTTCCTGGCCGTGGTGAGCATCCTGTTTCTTGCCGGCCTGCTGTCCATCTTCGTGGGCAGCCTGTTCTGGCGTGAAACCACGCTGCTCGACACAGCCAACAAGGAAATCGCTGACGTGGACGGCCGGCTCAAGGCCATGAAAGCCGACCTGGACATACGCGAGCCCGCCGCCCGCAAGCGCCGTAACGCGCTGATCAGCGCCTGGCACGAAGACGTGGCCGTGCGCCAGGACCGCCCCTACTTCAGCCCGATCATCCGCGACATCGTCAACTACCACCCGGCGACGGCGCGCTTCTGGTACAACTCGGTCTCGATCACCACCAACACCGAGTCCGCGGGCCCCCGCGGCACAGGCGCCGAGGGCGCCGTGGCGATGTCCAAGACCCTGATGGGCACCCGCGGCCTTGAGGCCAGCGGCTACATCCAGATTGAGGGCTCGGACATCCTGACGGAAAGCGAGCTGCGCACGGTTGCCCGGCAGATGGACGGCATGCGCAAGCTGGTAGGCGAGCCGAAGTTCACCCTGGACATTGCATCCGAGGTTCAGCCGGGCGGCGACTCGGAAGCCTCCCGTTACGTGCCCTTCACCATGAGGGCCGCCCAGACCCAGTTCTCGCGCGAAGCGCCGTAGGAGCGACCGGATATGGCAAAAGGAGCAGGATCTTCGGGTGGTGACTGGACGGCCGGCATCGTGGCCATCGTGGCCGCGTTACTGCTGGGCAGTGCTCTGCCGATCGGACTCTACTTCGGACTGTTTAAGCCGAAGGAACAGGAACGTATCGACGCCCAGCAGAAGCTTGAACAGGTTAAGGTGGACTATCAGATGATGCTGGCGCGTGCCGACCGGGTTCGCGGACTGGAAGAAGACGGCGTGAAAATGGCGGACGACATCAAGGAACTTGAGTCCCCGTTCGCCGTGGGAGACCCGGAAAAGCTGGACGTGCCGGAAGTGCGCGCCACGTTGCTGCGCCTGGCCGAGAACCACAAGCTGGAGTTGCGCCCTGAGCGACAGGCGCAGCTCGGCGCGGAGGTGGTGTTCGCCGGCGGTGAACGCATTGCGTTCGAGAAAGGGCTGCAGGCCACCAAGCTGCAGATCGAGGCCAGGGCGCGCTTCCACGACTTCGGACGTTTCATCACCGAGATGGAGACGCTCGAGAATTACGTGATCATCCCGGAGTCGCTGGTCTGCACCGGCGACGCCAACGGGGGCAACGACCACACCTTCATCATGGTGGTGTACGTGATTGAGCGCCGTGACGTGGATGCCATCGGTCGCTAGGGCTGGAAGGAATCTAGATCATGGATAAGCAGACCAAACAGCTCATCGTGCTCATCGCCCTGATTGTTGTCGCGGGCGGCATTGCCGCTTTCGTGTTCCTGGGCGGAGAAGACGACGTGCCGCCGGCCAAGCCAGCCACACCGGCCGCGCCCGCGACTGCTGCCACACCGACGGCACCGGCGACCGCGCCGGCCGGTGCGGCAGCCACACCCGGCGCCAAGCCGGGGGCAGCCCCGGTCGTGGTTGAACAGGACCTGGAAATTCCGGAGCCCGTCAAGCCCACCACGCCGCGCTACAAGTGGCCCTGGCCGGACGGCAAGGCCTGGACGCCAGGCCCCAATGAAGCTGCCTCTTTCGACCCGCTGCTGGTCCAGAACATCGACGTGGTGGACCCCAAGCGCCGCGAGTACATCGAGACCCTGAAGAAGGAATGGGTGCTGGTCGGGTTCCTGGAAACCACGCAGGAAGTGACGATCCTGGGCGAAGACGGTAAGCCCGAGATGGACGCAAACGGCAAGCCGAAAACCGAGGTCAAGCGCGTGCTTGAGGCATGGTTCAAGGACAAACGCCGGCCGTACCGCGAAAAGGACCGCTTGACCAACACACGCTTCACGATCGAAAAGATCTTCCTGGACCGCGTGTACATGTCCGAGAGCGGCTCCGATTACAAGGTTCGTTCCGGCGTTGACCTGCTGGGTGACACCGGCGCCAAGCTGACCATCTTCCTGGCCGACGATGACAGGCATGAGGCCGGCAAGTAGTAAAGCGACTGAGTGAAAAGCTCCTGCATTGCGCAGGATAAATGGGGGGATTCAATGGCCAAGCTGACCCGTGGCGGTCTGATTCTGCCGCTTCTTCTGTTGATCATGACCGGGATGTTCCCGGCCGGCCTCTCCGCACAGGACGAGCAGCCGTTCAAGCCGAACCCGACGGACCCGATCACGGTGGACTTCGTGCAGAAAGACCTGCACACCGTGATGCACTACATCGCGCTGCGGTCGGGCCTGCAGATCATCGTCGAGGGCGAAGTCGCCGTGAAGTTGACGGTCATGTTCCGCGACGTGATCCCCCGCGACGCCATCCAGTCCATCTGCAAGGCCAACAAGCTCGACTTCATCGAGGACGGCAGCGTCATTATCATCAAGCGCCGCCCCCAGGAGGCCGCGCTGGCCAACGTGGTGAAGGGCGAGGTGGACGGCCGCTTCAACGTCAACTTCGAGTCGCATGAGCTGGTGGCCGCCATCATGGAAGTCGCTTCCGTGACCAGGGCCCAGGTGTTCGTGCCGGCCGTGCCGCCCCAGGACCAGGACCAGGCCCCGCGCCGCGGCGAAGAAGAGCAGGAGCAGGAAAAGCGCGTGATCCAGATCCAGGAGCGCAAGATCAGCATCTACATGCGTGAAGCGCTGCCCGGCACGATCCTCAAGCGCCTGGCGGATCTGGGTGACCTGCTTTTTGAAGAAAAGGCCATCGAGAACGCGGTGCCCGGTGCGGATGTCGGCTACGAGTTCAAGTACCGCGCCACCCGCCCGGCCGGCCCGATCATCGACGACGACCCGGACAAGCCGATCGAGACTCGCGACTGGGTCGTCACCGGCGCCAACATGAGCCAGTTGAAGGGTGAAGTGCAGAACCTGCTGAGCCCCGTCGGCAAGATCGTGGTTGACGACACCACGGATTTTGTCCTGGTGCGCGACTTCACGGACAACCTGAATGTCATCGCAGCCTTCCTGGACCCCCTGGTTACCATGTTCGACGAACAGGCCAAGCGCAAGCTGTCCGAGGTCGACAACCTGGTCGTGCGCGAGTACCGGCTCACACGCAACGCCTCCGATACCGCGATGCTCGGCCAGATCCAGAACGTGCTGTCCGAGAACGGCCGCGTAATCGCGAACCCGGACCGCAACAGCCTGATCGTGTACGAAACCGAGTCGCGCATCACGGACATCGACACCATCATGCTGGCCATGGATACGGCGCCTGAGCAGGTGCTGATCACCGCCAAGCTGATCGAGGTCGGACTGGACGAGTACATGGGTTACGGCCTCGAGCTGTTCACCAGCCACTCGGCCGACAACCTGAACGACGGTCGTTTCACAGGAAGTTCGCAGGACACGCGGAACACCGTGGGCGGCCTGTTCGGCCAGCCGACCGGCTTCGACCCGTTCTTTGCGACATTCACCAACCCGCGCATTGACGTGCGGCTGGAGCTGCTGGCCAACGAAGGCCGCGTGGAAACGCTGAGCCAACCGACCCAGATGGTAAGCAACCGCCAGAAGGCGCGGATCGAGGTTGGTCAAGAAATTCCGTACCTGGAGTCTTCGGGCGCCACCGGCGGTACCACCACGGCGTCGGTTTCGTTCAAGGAAGTTTCAATCGTCATGGAAGTGACGCCCACGGTGCTTGAGAACGGGCTGATCCGCCTGGAAGTAACCGTCACCGTGCGCGAAGTGATCGGCAACGTGGCCATCGAAGGCAACAACACGCCGGTGCTCAGCAAGCGCGAAAGCAAGACCGACGTGTTCATCCGTGACGGCGAAACCCTGGTGATGGGCGGCCTGATCCGCGAGCGCGAGCGCAACGATGAAAACGGCCTGCCCTTCCTGAAGGACATCCCGTTCCTGGGCTACCTGTTCAAGAGCGCCAACCGCACCACCAGCAAGACCGACCTGCTGTTCTTCCTGCGCCCGCAGATCGTCAACGTGTTGAAACCTGCCCAGATCAGTGAGAACGGCGAGTCTGTGGAACGCGACCTGCGCCCGCTGATCTACGAAGAGGGTGACCAGAAGAAGGCCAACATCCGCGACGGGCGTTACCGCAAGCTGGAAATCGCCCCGAAGCCGGCCTGGTACAACGACAAGGCGCGCCCCAAGACCGGCGCGGAAGTGAAGCCCGGCGCATAGAAGACAAGCTGGTGAGTAACACGGACCGCAGCAAAGACAACTTCGAGCGCCTGCTCAGCCGGATGAATCCGCTGGTTGAGCAGGCGCTCAAGCGCTATGCATGGCCCAAGTCCGACGCCCCCAGGCGCCTGACCGATGCCATGACGTACTCGCTGCAGGCCGGCGGCAAGCGTCTGCGCCCCATGCTGGTGCTGGCTGCCTGCGAGGCCGTAGGGGGCGAGCTTGAGCCCGCGCTGCCCGTGGCCGCGGCTTTCGAGATGATCCACACCTACAGCCTGATCCATGATGACCTGCCCGCCATGGACGACGACGACCTGCGCAGAGGCCGTCCGACCTGCCACAAGGCCTTCGACGAAGCCACCGCCATCCTGGCCGGCGACGCCATGGCCACCTACGCTTTCCAGGCCATCTTGACCCACGTCAGTGAGCCCGCAAAGGCCGTCGCCGCCGGGCGCGAGCTCGCCATCGCGGCCGGGCTTGAGGGCATGGTGGGGGGCCAGATGGCCGACCTGGAGGGCGAAGGACGCACCCCCAGCGCGGATGAACTGCGCTATATCCATGAGCACAAGACCGGCGCGCTGATCACCGCCGCCGTGGTGTGCGGCGGAATCATGGGCGGTGCGGCTGACAGCACGCTGCAGCACCTGCGAGAGTACGGGCAGGCGATCGGCCTCGCATTCCAGGTGATTGACGACATCCTGGACGAGACCGCTACCGCCGAGCAGCTTGGCAAGTCGCCGGGTAAAGACAGCGCCAGCGACAAAATGACCTACCCGCGCCTTTACGGCCTTGAGGGCGCCCGCAACTACGCCGAACAGCTGATTTCAGAGGCCTGCGGGCACCTGCAGGGCCTCAAGAAGGCGGACGCGCTGCAGACCATCGCCGAGTACTTTGTAGCCCGTACGTACTAGAACCGCCCGCCGGGGACGGCTAAACTCAACAATTTGCCGCATTGGCGCCGAGACCGAGACACGGATGTACCAGCTGCTTGAACAAGCCGACACACCCGACGGACTGAAGCAGATCGCCGTCAGCGATCTCCCCAGGCTGGCGGAGCAGATGCGCCAGTTCATCATCGAGACCGTCGCCGGACGCACCGGCGGCCATCTGGGTTCGGGCCTTGGCACCGTTGAGCTGACCATCGCCCTGCACTACTACTACGACCTGCTTGAGCGCGACAGCGTAGTCTACGACGTCGGCCACCAGTGCTACCCGCACAAGCTGCTGACGGGGCGGCGCGCGCAGTTCGGCACGTTGCGCCAGTACCACGGCATCTCCGGCTTCCCTGATCCCAAGGAAAGCCCCTACGACCGCGTAAAGACCGGCCACGGCGGCACAAGCCTCAGCACGGCGCTGGGCATTGCCGTCGCCAATAAACAGCAGGGCTTCACGGACCGCACGGCCATTGCGGTGATCGGTGACGGCGCGCTGCAGGAGGGCCAGGCGCTTGAAGCGCTGAACCATGGCGGCGACATGCGCGACCTGAAGTACCTGATCGTGCTCAACGACAACGAGCACGGCATCGGCCCCGCCACAGGCGCGCTGGCCAACTACTTCAGCAAGTTCCGCACCAGCCAGGCCTACACCAGCGCCAAGAAAGACATCAAGAAGATGCTCAAGCTGCTCGACGAGCAGGCGGGCAGCTTCGGCCGTGCCGTCCACGATGTGCTCGACCACGTCAAAGCCGGCCTGCACGGCCTGATGCCGGCCACTCACCCGGGCGTGCTGTTCGAGGAACTGGGCTACTTCTATTACGGCCCCATCGACGGGCACGACATCCCCACACTGCTGGAAGCCTTCGAGAACGCGGCCCGCGTACCCAAGCCGGTGGTGCTTCACGTGATGACCAAAAAGGGCAAGGGCTTCAACAACGACGAGCCCGACCATTACGCCTATCACGCCGCGAAGACTCACAGCAAGCTGACCGCGCACCTGCCCAAGGAGTACAGGCGCGCGGGCGGCCCTGCTTATACCGATGTGTTCATCGACAAGACCTTCGAGATGATGGAGAAGGATCCCAAGGTTGTCGCAATAACCGCGGCGATGCTGCAGGGCACCGGTCTCGAGAAGGTCCAGCAGAAGTACCCTGAGCGAGTGATCGACGTCGGCATGGCCGAGCAGCACGCCGTGGGTTTCGCCCAGGGCCTGAAACTCGGCGGCCTGAAGCCGATCTGCGCGGTGTATTCAACCTTCATGCAGCGCAGTGTGGACCAGCTGTTCCAGGAACTGGCATTGATCAAGTGCCCGGTACTGATGGCGCTGGACCGCGCCGGACTGGTCGGCCCCGACGGCGCGACCCACAACGGCGTGTTCGACATCGCCTACATCAGCATGCTGCCAAACACCGTGCTGATGGCGCCGCGCGACGCCACCGAGCTCAAGAACATGATGGACTTCGGCCTTGAGCTCAGCCTGCCTGCCGCGGTGCGTTTCCCGCGCGCCCAGTCACCCAAGCAGGAGTTTCCTGCAGGGCCCGCGCTTGAGCTGGGCAAGGCGGAAGTGCTGGTCGAGGGCGACGACGGTGTGGTGATCGCTTACGGCTCGATGGTCTATCACGCCCTGGAAGCGATCGAGCTGATCCAGGAGCGGCATGGTAAGCGGCTGACCCTGGTCAATGCCCGCTTCGCAAAGCCCTTTGACGAAGCGCTGTTCGCCAGGCTGATCGAAAAACACGACCACGTCTTCACCGTCGAGGAACACGTCCGTCGCGGCGGTTTCGGCAGCATCGTGCTTGAGTTTGCCAACCGCGCCCGCCTTGAGAGCGGCAAGATCGAGGTGCTGGCCATCGACGACCGCTTCGTCGATCACGGCGCCCGCGTCGAGGTGTTGCAGGAAGTGGGCCTCGACCCGGCCGGCATCGCCGCCAGCATCGAACGCCGCATGGGCCTGCGCAAACCGGGCAGCGAAAGCGGCAGCACGCGTAACGTGGCCACCGGGAGCAGCGTCAGCGGATGATCTTACTCGTCGGCGACAGTCACCGGTCAGACGTGGTGCACGCGATTGCCCAGGTTGAGCCGCTGTTGCGTGAGCTGGAAGACGTTGTCGTAGACCTCGATCAGCGCCACGACCTCGAAAAACACCCACCACGGCTGGTGATCAACTTCGGCGGCGACGGGTCGATTCTGCGCGCCGCCGGTCGCCTGGGAGAACGCCAGGTACCCTTGTTGGGCGTCAACTTCGGCAAGTTCGGCTTTCTGGCCGAATACGAGTTGCCTGAGTTGCTGGTGAATCTCGACAAAGTAGTGAACGGCGACCTGCCGACCCGCCAATCCTTGCTCCTGAACGTGACCATCACCCACGGCACTGAACGCATCGAGCGAGTTGTTGTGAACGACGTCGTTCTGCAACGCGCGCCTGACAAGCGCATGTCTCACGTGTTCGCCCACTACGACCGCGCGCTGCTGGCCGATTACTTCGGCGACGGCCTGATCGTCAGCACGCCGCTCGGCTCCACGGCCTACAATCTGGCCGCCGGCGGGGCTCTGCTGCACCCGGAACTCAGTGCGTTGATCCTGACACCGATGTGCCCGCACACCCTCAGCCTCAGGCCGCTGGTGTTGCCTGCAGGCGGCATGCTGGAGCTGCGCATCGAGGGCGAAGACACGCTTACCATCACCATGGACGGCGAAGGCACCACAAACCTGAACGGCGGCGACGTGGTGCAGCTGCGCAAGTCGGCCGCGCCGCTGACCCTGATCGCGCACCCGACGCGCTCCTACTTCGACACGTTGCGGCTCAAGTTCGACTGGAGCAAGCGAACCACCGTTTCTCGGCCTTAGTTGGTATACTCCGGCGCGAGGATCTGCCCATGCGCTCCGCGACGTCACGGCTGTACAGACGCATCCCGATCACCGACAGCAAGCAGACGCTGACTTTCATCGTTTACAGCCAGGACGAAGCCCGCCGCCGCGCGGTGGTGGCGGCTTTGTCGTCTTCACCCGCCTTCAGCGAGGTGCGTGACCAGATCATTGAGGTCGCAGCACCCGACCAGACTGGCCTGTTTACCTTGCGCAATGGCGCGGTGCTGCTCGTCGACACCGCCGCTGAACCGCTCAATCAGCAGCTGGTCGAAGATCGCGCTCCGTCCACGGTGCTGGCCGGCTTCGGCGAACAGCGCATCGACGACCCGGCATACGACGACCACTTCGCCCTGCCACCCAAGCCGGCCGCCTTCGACCGCTTCATCCCGCGCGCCCGCGAACTGGCATGGCTGCGTTCGCGCGCGTTCAGTGAAGGCTCCAGCACCGCTTCACGCGACAAGCTGGCGCGCCTGAACCGCATCGGTACCGCGCTTTCCGATATCCGCGTGCTGCACGATCTGCTTGAAGTCGTGCTGACCGAGGCCCGCAACATCATGGATGCCGACGCCGGCAGCATTTACATCATTGAAAGCGGCCGTGGCGCCGGCTTCAGCGGCCGCAAGGTTCTGGGCCGTGCCGAACGCCGCACGCGCGCCGTTGCGGTCAAGCGCGCGGCGCTGACCAGCCAGATCTTCAGCCTGCGCTTTGCGGCAGCCCAGAACGACAGCTGCGAAATTCCTTTCGAGGAGATCGTGTTCCCCGCCAACCTGGAGAGCATCGCGGGCTACGCGGCCATTACAGGGCAGATCGTTTCCCTGCCGGATGTCTACAAGCTGCCGAAGGAAGCGCCCTACAAGTTCAACAAGTACATCGACGAGAAGTACGGCTACCGCACCTGCAGCATGCTGACCGTGCCGCTCAAGAACACCAGCGACGAGGTCGTGGGTGTGGTGCAGCTGATCAACAAGAAGCGCAACCCGCTCAACCGCCTTGACCTGAAGGGCGATCCCACCGGCAACATCATTCCCTTCACCGACGAAGACGTGGAACTGGCGACCAGCCTCGGCAGCCAGGCCGGCGTCGCCATCGAAAACGTGCGCCTGATGGACGCCATCACCAACCTGTTCGAGCGTTTCGTGATCGCCTGCGTGCAGGCCGTGGAACAGCGCGACCCCGCTACGGCCGGCCATTCCGGCCGAGTGGACCGGCTGACCATGGCGCTGGCCGACGAGGTGAACAAGGCAAAGGAAGGTCCTTTCGCGAATGAAATGTTCAGCGACGCCGAGATGGTCGAGCTGCACTACGCCGGCCTGCTGCACGATTTCGGCAAGATCGGCGTGCGCGAGCACGTGCTGACCAAGGCCGAGAAGCTGTACCCGGCGCAGGCGCAGGCCATCGACTTCAGGGGCGAGATCATCCGCCGCGAGCTGCAGCTGGACGCGATGCGCCGCCAGGCGCAGCTCTACGCTGACAGCACCGCTACCGACGAATACCTGCAGGCCATCCGCGACGAGCTGGAGCAGCAGATCAAAACGCTGGATGACGACCTGGCGTTCATCCACACCCACACCAAGCCGGTGTTCCTGTCAGAGGACGGAGAGAAGCGGCTGAAGGACATCTTCGAGAATCCACGCAAGATCGGTGACCTGATCCTGCCCCTGATCAACAAGGAAGAGTACGAGAGCCTGCAGACCAGGCGCGGCACGCTGAACAACGAGGAACGCAAGGAGATTGAAGGCCACGTTGCCGATTCCTGGAAGTTCCTCAAGCAGATTCCCTGGACCGACGACCTGGCCCACGTGCCCGAAATCGCCGGCCAGCACCACGAGAAAATGCGCGGCGGCGGCTACCCCAACGGCGTTCCCGCGGCGCAGACCCCGCTGGGCTCGCGCATCATGGCCGTGGCCGACGTGTTCGACAGCCTCACCGCCAGCGACCGGCCGTACAAGCCGGCCATCCCGCTGGAGCGCGCGATCAAGATCCTGCAGGCCATGGCGGACGAGGGCGACCTCGACCCGGAAGTGGTCAAGCTGTTCGTCGAGACGAAGATCTGGGAGAAGCTGAAGCTCAAGGTCCTGCGCATGGCCGACGCCAACGAGGCCCAGAAAGCCGCACGTTAGTGATTTTCGATTTCCGATTTTGGATTGGGGATTGACGCTGCCGCGGAAAGCCTGCATCAAGGCCTGCCGCGACTATACAGAACCACGGAGTGTACGATGAGCGCAGGTCAGCAGTCTGAATCCAGAATCCAAAATCCAGAATCCAAAATGTCCATCACCGTCGCGCACTCGCCGGATGCCGATGACGCCTTCATGTTTCATGCCCTGGCCAACCACAAGATCGACACCGGCTGGCTCACCATCAACCACGAGCTGTGCGACATCGAGACACTCAACCAGCGCGCGAAACGCAACGAGCTTGAGGTCACGGCCGTCAGCTTCCACGCCTACCCGTACATCGCGGACAAGTACGTGATCACCCGCGCGGGCGCCAGCATGGGCGACCGCTACGGGCCGATCCTGGTCAGCAAGGAGCCGCTGAACCCGGCCGAGCTGAAGGGCAAAAAGGTCGCCGTGCCCGGGCCGCTCACCAGCGCAACGCTGGCCATGCGCCTCTACAACGACGACGTCGAGCTGGTGAACCTGCCCTTCAACCAGGTGCAGCACGCGGTGCTGGACGGCCGCGTCGATGCGGGCGTGATCATCCACGAGGGGCAGGTGACCTACAACGACCTCAAGCTGTTCAAGGTGGTTGACCTGGGCGAGTGGTGGCACACCAAGTACGAGCTGCCGCTGCCGCTGGGCTGCAACGTCGCGCGCCGCGACCTGGGCAAGGAAGTGATCGCCCAGTTCAGCAAGTGCTTCAGCGCCAGCATCAGGTACGCGCTCGAGCACCGGCAGGAGGCGCTGGATTACGCGCTGACTTACGGCCGCGGGCTTGACCGGTCAAGGGCTGACAAGTTCGTGGGCATGTACGTCAACGACTACACCATCGACATCGGCGACAAGGGCATGCAGGCGGTAAGGCTGTTCCTGAAACTCGGGCGCGAGCGCGGCTTCATCACCAGCAACGCCGAGCCGGAGTGGATCTAGCATGGCGACAGGCCCCAGGCTCATCAGCATAGTGACCTGTTTGGAAGCATCTGCAGGTAGGCACTACACGCTGCACGACGTGTTTCGGTCGTTACCTGCGGTGCCGGACAGGATTGCGGTTTACCTCGAGTTTGAGGCCCCGGAAGGATTCAGCTACGAGCTCGACCTGGTCAGGGAGGGCGGCAAATCTACCTACGAATCCGAACAGACGCTGGTGCTCAGAAATCTGTCCGGGCGTATAGAAGAGGTGGTGGAACTGCCCGTAGGGCTGTCCGGCGCGCTTCCCGGGAGTTATACTATTGAAGTGAGAGACGCGGAGACATCGCTCCTGTTTGGCTCACGGCAGGTGTTTTTCGGCGAGATGTGATGGCGGAATCGAAGCCCAAAGAAAAGTTTACGGCGAAACGCTGGACCATTGTTGACGGCAAGAAGGTCGAGCTGGAGTCAGTTGTTTTTCATCGCCGTGATTCGAAGAAACGACGAGACCCGAAGCGCAAGAAGTCTGCCTGACACCGCGCCCTTGGGGCGCGGTTCTGTTTCCGGCCCTTTGGATTCTTGCGCAGGCCTGTAATCTGGTGCCATGGCCGAGCAGGACAAACCCGAGAACCCTGAAAAACGCGAGGCGCTGCGCCGCTTGGCCGGTGACGCCGTCAAGACCGCCACCCGCCTGGTGCCCGGCTCGCGCATCGTGCAAAACTGGGACCCGGACCTGTTCAAGAAGCTCTATGAAGGCGGCGTCTCCAAGCACGCCGCCCTGCCACGCGACTTCACAGACATGCACGGCCGCAAGTTCTTCCGGCCGCCGGGGGCAATCCACGAGGACCGCTTCAACGAAGTCTGCAGCAAGTGCAACAAGTGCGTCGAGGTCTGCCCCGAGAAGGTGATCATCCGCAGCAACGGCAAGGACGGCGGCACCGAAGGCACGCCGATCCTGCGCCCGAACCACGGCCCCTGCACCCTGTGCGGAGACTGCATGGAGGTGTGCCCGACCGGCGCGCTGCAGAAGACGCCGGTGGGGGAGATCCGCATCGGCATCGCAGTGGTTGAGCCCGACACCTGCCTCGGCTACCTCGGCAAGACCTGCCGCGCCTGCCACGAGGCCTGCCCGCTCGATCCCAACGCCATTGACTTTGACGCCACCATGCCCAAAGTCGATTCCCGCATCTGCACCGGCTGCGGTCTATGCGTGCAGGCCTGCCCCACGAAGCCGCCCAGCATCGTGGTGCTGCCGCGCCCGAAGAGGGGCTAGTTGTCAGTTGTCGGTCGTCAGTAAACAGGATGACAAAGGCGCAGACATACGGATTTGAAGACCTTCACGCGTGGCAACGTGCCATGGATCTGGTTGATCAGGTTTACACGCTGACTGAATCATGGCCAAAAGCGGAACAATATGGCCTGACAAACCAGGTGAGGCGCGCGGCGGTCTCAGTGCCCAGCAACATCGCCGAAGGCCAAGGAAGAAAGAATGAAGGTGATTTCGGCCGATTCCTTGCGATTGCGTACGGTTCACTAATGGAGGTGCGGACTCAGCTGCTCATTGGAGAGCGCCGTAAGTATTCCAACACAGAACAAGTTGCATCAGTACTCTTGATATTGGACGAGACAGGTCGCCTCCTGAACGGACTGAAGCGCTCACTCCGCGATAGATCGAAGAAGGCATGATGCCGACAACTGACAACCGACAACCGACAACCAAGCAGTACGTCTATTGCGATTACGCCGCCGGCGCGCCCTGCCGGCGTGAGGCCCTGGCCGAGATCGAGAAGTACGCGCTCGAGCAGTACAGCAACCCGGGCGCGCACCACCCGCTGGCCTACATTGCCAAGCGTCACCTCGAAGAGCTGCACAAGCGCGCGGGCGCCTGCATCGGCGCCGACCCGCGCGAAGTCATCTTCACCAGCGGCGGCACCGAGGGCGACGCGCTGGCTCTGCGCGGCATGCTGGCCAACGCGGGACCGGAGCGGCGCGAGCTGGTGATCAGCAGGATCGAGCACCACGCCGTGCTGCTGGAGGCCGAGCGCCTTGAGCGCGAAGGCGTGCGCGTACACTACGCGCCGGTGAACACCGACGGCGTGCTGGACCTGGCCGAGCTGCGCAAGCTGGTGGGGGACAGGACCGCGCTGGTCAGCGTGATGTACGCCAACAATGAAACCGGCGTGATCCAGCCAGTGGCAGAGGTCGCAAAGATTACCCACGCGGCTGGCGCGAAGTTCCACTGCGACGCGGTGCAGGCCTACGGCAAAGTGCAGCTGCGGCCCAGGGAGTTCGGTGCCGACCTGATGACGCTGGCCAGCGCCAAGTTCGGCGGCCCCAAGGGCATGGGCCTGCTCTACAACGACATGACCAACCGCATCGCGCCGCTGATCGTGGGCGGCCCCCAGGAATGGGGCTTCCGCGCCGGCACCGAGGACCTGCCCGGCATGGCGGGCATGGTTAAGGCCATGGAGCTGGCCGAGGCGGAGCGCGAAAAGACCTGGCCGCGCGTGGCCGCCGTCCGCGACGCCATGGAAGGCCGCATTCTCGAGGGCCTGGGCAAGCACGTGCGCATCAACGGCCGGGGCGCGCCAAGGCTGCCGAACATCAGCAACATCAGTTTTCTCGAGATCGAGGGCCAGGCCCTCGCGATCGAGCTCGGCGAGCAGGGCTACTGCGTCGGCCTCGGCAGCGCCTGCGCGCCCGGCGAAACCGACCCCAGCCACGTGCTGGCGGCGATGGGTTTAAGCTGGGAAGACGCCATCGGCTGCATTCGCATCAGCTTCGGACCCGACATCACGGCCGAGCAAGCAAACCGCCTCGCCGACCTCTGCGTCGCTAACTACAAGCACCTGCGGGGACTGGGGTAGCGTGGCAAATCGCAATCTCAGGCCGCTGGCGAAACCCTTCGACGTCCGGCTGGAGTTGCCGGGCTCGAAGTCGTTTTCGAACCGGGCGCTGGTTTGTGCGGCGCTTTCGGGCTCGGCTTGCACCATCCATAACCTTTCGCCCGCCGATGACACCGGCCTGATGCTGAACGTGCTGGCCAACCTGGGCCTCTCCGTGCGGCGCCCCAATCCGCTTTCGAAGGAAGTCACCGTCGCGCCCCAGCCCGGCCTGCCGCCTTCACCCTACCGCGTGCAGATCTACACCGGGCCGGCCGGCACCGTCACCCGTTTCACGGCCGCGCTGCTGACTGTGTTGCCGGGCCAGTTCCTGCTGGACGGCAACGAGCGCATGCGCGAACGGCCGATGGGGGAATTGATCGGCGCACTGCGGCAGCTCGGCGCGCAGATCGTTGAGAAAGGCAAGCCGGGTTGCGTGCCGCTGGAGATTGAGGGGGCGTCCCTGCGCGGCGGCAAGTGCCGGCTGCGTGGCGACGTCAGCAGCCAGTTCCTGTCGGCGCTGCTGATGGTGGGGCCCACGCGCGCGGGCGGCATCGAGATCGAAATCGAGGGCGAGCTGGCCAGCAAGCCCTACGCGGACATCACCCTCGAGGTGATGTGCGAGTTCGGCTTCGAGGTCGAGCGTGATGATTACCGGCGCTTTCATGCGCTGGAGCCGAAAAGCCGCGGCCTGGCAGGCCGCGCCACGTACACCTGCCCGCCGGATGGCACGGCCGCGAGTTACTTCTGGGGTGCTGCGGCTGTGACGGGCGGCAAGTGCGTGATTGACGGGCTGACACGACGGAGCGTGCAGGGCGACGTGAAGTTCGTCGAGTTGCTGGGCCAGATGGGCTGCGAGATTCTCGAGTTTCCAAACGGGCTGGGCGTAGGGGCGGCCCCAAGTGGCCGCCCGCTGCAGGCGATAAATGCCGACTTGGCCGCCCTGCCCGATTGCGCCCAGACACTGGCGGTGATCTGCGCCTTCGCAAAGGGCACGTCGCGCCTGACCGGCCTGGCGACTTTACGCGTCAAGGAGACCGACCGCATTGCCGCCCTGCAGGCGGAGTTGAAGAAGCTGGGTGTCGAAACACGAGCGGGTGAGGACTGGCTGGAGATCGACGGGATCGGAAACCAGAGCCCGGAGCAGTCTGCGAAGCAGACGAACCGCAGGGGAAGCAATGCTTCCCCGAGGAGCAGACGGGTTAGCGTGCGTACCTACGACGACCACCGCATGGCCATGAGTTTCGCCATCGCCGGCCTGCGCGTGCCCCTGGAAATCGAAAACCCGGAGTGCGTGTCCAAGAGCTTCCCGACGTTCTGGGAATACTGGTCGAAGTTGGACTAGTCCTCAGCTGTCCGGAGATCGTTCAAGTCCGGTAAGTCCTGTACTTCCGTTCGTCGCTCATTGACTGGTTCGGAAGATAGCTGCTCTACGCGCAGCTTGATGGCGTCAAGATAGGCAGTGGTGAGATCCCACCAGTCCTCTTGCTGCAGCAGTATCAGAATGGAACGCGCACTCTCCGAACGTGCCTCTTTCGTAAATCCGGCCTGGTCCCACCACTTTTCCAGGTCGTCGCAGTGCCCCCAGAGGCGATCCGTGCCGCTGTGGCCGTGAGACTGGACCCACGATGCACCCCATCGCGTCGTGAGGGGTTTCCAAGATTGCTCGCCCACGACTTCCCCGCGCAACTGCCGGGAAACAAATGTGTCCTCGGGCTCGCTTGCCGACTCGACACCGAACCACCACGAGACGTTCCTGATGCGGCCGGTTGAAACATCCAACTGAGATTGCGAGCGATGGACAAATTCACTGGAAGCAACCAACTCAAAGGCCACAAACAGGACGATCACTCGCCGTATCATGAAGGGTTTCTCGCTCACTCGCGGCGCTCGTCCTCGGCGAGTGTATCGACGATCGTTGAGCCCGCCATTGGTATGCGGATACGATGAGCCGCCCGGGACAGCGCATGCGAAGATATGGGATTGGTCATCAACACAAAATAGACGATCAGGATCAGCTTGAAGGTCCAGCCGGGGTGGTAGAAGGCCAGTCCTACCAGCACCAGCATGTTGCCGAGAGTGGAGGCTTTCGTGCCTGCCTGGATTCGGGTGTAGGCGTCGGGCATACGCAACAGGCCAAGCCCCGCGGAAAACAGGAATACCGCGCCGACCAAGATGACGAGGCTGCCGATCAACTCGATCACGCGGCGTCTCCGTCGCTTCGGGTCTTGCGAATTGCATAGAGGAAAATGAAGGTTGTAAGGCCTGAGCCGATCGCCGCCTCAGCCATGGCGACGTCCGGTGCGGCAAGCAGCAGAAAGGAGACTGCAGCAAAGAGACCGGCGAGGCTGGAACTGACCATGGCGGCCATCAGGTTCTTCAAGGAGACCGCAAGCACGCCACTCGTGAGAATGCTAGCGCAGGCGAGAAGCAGCAGCAGCTCGAGCATTGATCTAAAATCCCTTCTCGAGAAAGCGAGCGACCGCCAGCACCGCCAGGAAACTGAGCAGGCCGTAGACCAGTGCAACGTCGATATAGGCGAACCGGCCGGAGGCGTGAGCGTAGAGAGCAATCAATGAAATGGAAATGACCGTTAGCATGTCAACCGCGACGATACGGTCGACCAGGGTTCTACCGAGAACAAGCCGGATCACGCTGAACAAGATGGCGAAGAAGATCAGGACAGCGGCTATTTGAATGATGAGCTCAGCCAAAGACTTTCTCGAGGTGCCGCTCGAAGGGATCGACCAGGATTGCCGCTGCTTCGTCGGCATCGGTGGTCATGACATCGAGCCAGTGGATGTAAAACGTATCACCTTTGAGATCGAGAACGAGTGAACCTGGTGTGAGCGCGATCGAATTTGCAAGCGCCAGCCGACCGATCGGCGACGTGAGGCGGGTGCGAACCCGTACTATGCCGGGCCGGATACCGATGGACGGCGCATAGACATAAGCCAGCATGTTGATGTTGGCTTTGACCAGTTCGATGATGAAGGTGCCGAGGTAGGCGAGGAAATGATAAAATGCGCTCGGTGTCCAGTTCACCCGTCCCCAGGCCGCGCTGGCCGAAGCGAAAGCATGGGCAATGGCCAAGGTGATCGCCCCCCCGGTTAGCGCGACTTCCCAAGCCATCGAGGAATTGGCGATCATCCAGACCACGAACAGCACGCTCCAGCAAGTGAACATGCCCTTTGGGACAAGAGCATTTCCGCCAGATCTGTTCATGCTCGGCGCCATGACTCCCGGTCCTTCGATTTTCCCAAGCGGATGTTGAGGTGGCCCCGGTTTTTGAGACGGCTTGGCGGCAAGGCCAAGATAGACTCCCGGGTTAATTGCGCCGCCAGCTTCTCC
>JAANMX010000834.1_pt1 | contig 38645 bp, 33 predicted proteins | sample 7279681 | NCBI WGS metagenome assembly JAANMX01 (sample SAMN14094542, study PRJNA606508) | bioreactor metagenome | isolation source: A lab-scale SPAN reactor treating ammonium-rich wastewater day 351 | place: Ireland: Galway | collected 2018-01-01 | reverse complement strand
GCAGGACCAGGCATGGGCAGGCTCCAAAAAGGGACATACCCATGCATCGGCAGATCAGGTCAGCACACTGCCGGAAAACTTAGCTGACGCCGTACTAGTCGTCGCTGCGCGTTTCGCGGATGATCTTCACTTTAACCTGCTTGTCGCCGGAGCCGGTGGCGTCAGCCTGTGAGCCGGCCAGCCGCAGGCGGCCCTGCTCGTCGCGCTCGAACTGGATGCCGTCGAACTGCTCGCGGAACCTGGCAGGCAGCAGCTCGCGCAGATCCTCGGCCGTGGCAGCCTTGTAGGTCACGGAGCTGCGTTTTTCCTGCACGGTGGCCGAGATGGTCTCGCCGTCCGTGGTTACCTGCAGCGTCGAGCCGCCGACCACCAGCAGCACGACGTCGTGCACGACCGTACGCTCGATTTCAATCTGCATGCCGCGCAGGAACAGCTCCAGCTGCTGCATCTCCTGGCGCACGTCACGCATGCGTTCGCCGTTGTGCTCGCGCATGCGTTTTTCGAAGTCCTCGATGCGTGGGCGCATGCGCTCGAAGTGCCTGCGCATGGCCTCTTCATTGAGCAGGGCGACCTCGTCCGGCGCGCCGTCTTCGCTGTACCACACCTTCGCGCCGATCTGCAGTTCACCGCCGTCGGCCTCGATCACCTGGAACTTGTCCGCGTCCCACTCGACCTTCTCGCCGTTCTTCAGGGGCACGTAGCCGAAGCCGCGCTGGCTGGCCTTCAGCACCACGTCGCCGTCCAGCACCTGCGCGTTCAAACGGTGCGGGCTCGACCACGCCCGCAGGTTCCGGGACGCCACCTCACCCGACTCGCACTCGAGGCGGAGGCGCGCGCCCGGCAACGCATAGAAACCCGTTTCGCCGGCCCGCACCACGGCCGAGTCAAGCTCGCCTTTGCCGTGCAGCATGATCACCACCGGCGCGCCGCTCTCACCGTTTTCGAGCGCGATGCGGAACACCGCGCCCTGCTCGAGCTGCACCTTGCTGCCGTCCGCCAGCGTGAAGCTGAGCTGTTTCGCGTCACCGGCCATCACCCACTCGTCCATGGGAAGTGCTTCGGCCGGTTTCCATTCGCCTTCCGTATTCCGTGCGTACACCACGCCCTGATCCACGGTGGCCGGCGCGCGGTCCGCTTCGGCGACCGGCAGCACCTCATCCCGCGCTTCGCCGGGCTTGATGATGAAGAACAGGCCCACCGCCACCGCCAGCACCGCCGCGACTTCCGCCATCAGCACCCAGCGCGGCAGGCGCAACAGCCGGCCGCGCTTTTCGGCGGGCGCTTCGGCTTCGATGGCTCCCAGCATGCGGAGTGTGTTTTCCAGGGCGCGGGCTTCGGCAGCGCCGGAGCGCGCGTCGCGCACGATGGCTTCGCGCACGTTCGCCTGCTCGTCACGGTAGGCATCGTAAATCGCGCGGCAGGCGTCGCACCCGGCCAGGTGAGTGAGCAGGCTTTCGCGCTCCGCGCCTTCCACCAGCCCGTAGGCCAGCGCCGTGATGTCATGCTCTTCGGGGTGCTGCATGGTGTTTCTCCTACTTCGCCAGCTTTGCCCTCAGTCCTTCCAGGGCGCGATGGACGGTTACGCGCACGGCCGTTTCCTTCATGTCCTCCAGCTCGGCGATCTCGGCGCTGGTGAGCTGGCCGAAGAAGCGCAGCTCCAGGATGCGCCGGGCGCGGTCGGGCAGTTTCTCCAGTTCGCGCCGCACCAGCTCAAGGTTCTCTTCGTGGGCCAGCTTCTCCAGCGCGACTTCCGTGGCGCTGCGGCCGCCCTCGGGATCCGGCATGTCGGCCACGGTGGTGTGCTTCTTGCGAGTGCGCGCAATTTCCACGCAGACGTTGTGGGCTATGCCGAACAGCCACTTGCGCGCGTCGCGGCTGGGGTCGTAGCTGTCGAAGTACTTAAATGCGCGCATGAATGTCTCTTGAAGGGCGTCATCCGCTTCCGAGTCGCTGCCCAGGCGGCGCCGGCAATAGCCGAACAAGGGGCCGTGATGCAACACGGCCAGCCTGCTCAACTCGGAGCGCCTGTCGGTTTCTGAACCCATCTATCCCCCCGCGTCACCTATACTACGCGGGGGAACATGGGACCGTTACGCACAATCTGCATTCTCGCGCTGCTGAGCTGCGCCGCCACCTGCGGCGCGAACGGCGATCTGCCTCCTGAACCTGCCGCGCCCGCTGAGCGCGATCCCCTGAGGCTGCCTGTGCTGATCGATGCCGCCTACAACTGGCGCGTGCAGCCGACTCAGGGCTGGCACGGTGTCGACGCCATGCTGCGCCTTCCGCTTGACAGGCTGGGCGTGCCGCACGGGAGGTACCACCAGCTTGCAATCGCGGGGTGGTTTGAAACTGGTTACGCCTACAACCCGAACCCGACACGCGCCGGCGTCATGCTCGGCTACTCCTGGGGCGTCGATACGTATGAGAAGGGAGACGACTCCCACTGGCGGCTCTTCGGGATGGACCAGGGATTTCCTGTTACCAGGACCCCCGTTTTTTCGTACGGCCTGCAGATGCTGGCCGGGTTCCATTCATCCGTGGGAACGGGCGGATCAGCTCGGGAACCGCGAAGTGTCGATGCGTTCAGGCTTGAGATTCGGGGGGCCGTCGGAGCGGTGGGCCTGCAACCGGAGACTCGGCTGGCCGTGCACCTCAATCTGCGAACCGGCCGATTCGTCGATGGTGAGTTCTACACGGGACTGCTGGCCGGCCGACCCATGTTGCCGCTGGGCATACGACTGGGCTGGGGCTACCTGTTCACGCAGCGCGGAGGAGGGGGATTCTTCGTGCTCGGCTTCGTGGTGGCGTTCTGATCGGTTTGCACGCATGCGCACCCGCCGACGGCCATGCCACCGGGACTGATCAGGACGCGATCGCCGCTTCGATGCGGGAGGCCAGCTCGAAGTCCTTGGCCGTCACGCCGCCGGCGTCGTGGGTGCTGAGGCGGATCAGCACCTGGTTGTAGACGTTGGTCCATTCCGGGTGGTGGTCCAGGGCGTCGGCCGCTTCCGCCACCTTCTGCATGAACGCCCAGGCTTGCTTGAAGTCCTTGAATTGAAAAGACTTAACCAGGCCGTCGTCCTCGAACTCCCAGCCCGAAAGCTTCTGCAATGCCGCCTGGATCTCTGCCGCCGTTGCCTTGTCCATCTCACTCCCCGCTTCCGAACCCTGCCAGCGCTACCTCACCCGACTTCAGCCGCAGCGCGGCCGTCACCGCGTCTTTCCCGCCGGCGCGTACACGCACACTTACCCCCGCGTCGGTGCGCGATGGCACCGAAGCTGGTCGCGCCCCCTGCCGCGCCTGCTTGAGCTGCTCAAACACCGCGGCCCAGAAGGCTTCGCGCCGCGCCGGGTCGGCGTCCGCGGCCTCGAGAGCCTTGTACTCTGGGTCGCCGGTCAGGTGGGGCTTCAGGGCTTCCAGGCGCTTGGCGCGTTCCACCTGCGGCTTCACCCCGGCGGCCAGCTTCTCGAGCAGCGCGGCGCAGGCGCCGGTTTCGGCTTCGAACAGGTTCACCAGCGCGGCGTCGAAGTCGAAGGCCGGCCGTTCAAGCTCAGGCAACTCGCGGTCGGCGGGGTCGCGCCCGACCAGGTAGTCGATGGCCTCGAGGTTCAGCATCGCGGTGCGCAGCTCGCCGCCGCCGAAATAGGGGGCCATGCCCGAGATCGGCGCTGCCGCCACTCCATCCAGCGCCACCTGCAGCGTGCAGATGCGCCACTGCTTCTCCACAAGCCGCCACTCCACCCGCACCTGGGCGCTTGAGCGCAAAGCCAGCGGCCAGTGAGCATCCACGGTCGCGAACTCGGCATTGTCCGGCAGGTTTTCCACGTCCGGGGTGGCGGCCAGTGCCGCGAAGAACAGCTTGCCGACCCGCGTGTTGCGGTGGCGGGCGATAGCGCTGATCCGCTGCTGGAAGGCGGCGTTCTCGTCTTCGTCGGCGGGTTGGTTCAGCAGTGCGGTCTGGATTGGCTCGAGCGCGGCGGCGAAGCCTTCGGAGTTAATGTCCTCAAGGGCGGGGTTTTTCAGCGCCTCCGCCAGGGCAACGACCGATAACGAAGAGGCGAACAGCGGCGTTGCCGAAAGGGCGAAGCAGAAAAATATCACAGTGCATGTGGTGCGGTTCATGGTGAAGTCCCGCAAAACAACCCGAACAGCGGCAGGATAGCCGCCCGCAGGCCAGCTTGCCATGCGTCTTTGCCCTTGTCGAAACGATTGTAACGTGATTCAATTCGATAGGTTATAGCCTCCGAGTCTTGTCGATTGCAGCTGAGTGGTCGGGGCGGCCGGCAGTCGGGCCCGCATTGATGGCAGGTGCTCATGGCGGAAACTGAAGGAAGTGTTGACTACGCGAACCTGATCCGCGCGCAAACGCGGCAGGTCGACATTGACGCGTTCAAAGAACGCGGCATGAAGAAAGTTAATGTCATCAACGCCAAGAAGATCAACGAACTGATCTCGCAGGCGGTGACGAACATTATCGGCAAGATGGAAGATGCCGATATCCAGACGATCAAGGACGACAAAGCCCAGATCGTCATGGACTCCATGGCCGAGTTCAAGCGCCTGTTCGCTGAGCAGAAGAAGGAACAGGAACAGCAGAGCAGCCTGCAGGAAGAACTGGCCATGCTGCGCGAGCAGATGGCCAAGGGCGCCAGCGAGGGCAAGTCCGCCAGCTCGACGCAGATGCAGAACGTCAGCGACGAGATCGCAGAGCTCAAGGCGTTCATGATCAACCAGGCCAGCAAGAGCCAGGGCGCGGAAATGACCCGCACCGCCATGCTGGAGCAGCAGCAGGCGCTGCTGGAAGATCACTTCAACGATCTCAAGGCCACCCTCGCCACGTCGGGCAACAGCTCGGCCCAGGCCGCCGTCGCCGAAGACAACACCAAGAAGGCGCTGGAGGAGGTGGTCGACAAGATGACCAGCCTGCTCGAAGAGCAGGACAAGCGCCGCAACGGGGCCACCACCGACACCATCATGAAGGTGCTGACCGAGTTGAAGGACGACCTGGCCAAGCGCTTCGATGACCTGACCGGCGCGATCAAGCACTCCAACACCGACGCCCTGAAGTCCGAGCTGGGCGCCCTGCGTGAAGACATCAAGAAGGCCAACGCCCAGGAACTGAAGGCCGAGATCACCGCCCTGCGCGACGACCTGGCCGAGAAAACCGTGGCAGCGGGCGCCGCCAACACCGAGGCCCTGCAGGCCCAGATGGCCAAGATGCAGGAGATGCTGGAGAAGGGCGGCGGCGGAGGCGGCGGTATCGGCAACATCGACATGAACGCCGTGATCGACAAGCTTGAGGGCTCACTGTCCAAGAAGCTGGCCGCCGCGGGCATCGGCAAGGAAGAAGTCACGGCCGAAAACGCACTGGCCGCGTCGGGTGTGATGCTGGGCGCCGCGTTCCGCAACATGGACAACATCGAGTCGAACATCGGCAGCCTGGACGCCAAGAAGTCGGTGGACAAGGAAGGCGGCAAGAAGGCCAAAGGCGCGCTGGACGCCCTCAAGAAGCTCAAGGGCAAAGGCTAGCCGGATTCAGGATTCGGAATTCAGGATTGAGCCCGCCGACAGGCGGGCTCCTTCGTTTTCGTCTCTCTTGCCATGGGTAGCTCCGCTGCCGGGTTGTTGCGAATCAACCCAGCCCTGGCGGGCTGGGCTTTGAGTTGCTGCCTACCCCAGCGCCAGCAGGCTTAGCGCCATCGCCGCGATGCCGGTGGCTGTGCCGTAGACCGGCGCCGGGCCCCGGGTGGCGCGGCGCGCGGCCGGCAGCAGTTCGGCCAGGCTCAGCCACACCATGATGCCCGCCACCAGCGCCAGCATGCCGCCGATCACCGGCGCGCTCAGCCACGCCACGAAGAGCCAGGCGATGCCCGCGCCCACGGCCTCGGCCAGGCCCGCCACGGCCGCGAACGCCAGCGCCTTAACCCGTGACGCGCCGCCGGCCAGCAGGGGGGAGGCCACGGCGATCCCCTCCGGTATGTTGTGCAGGGCGATCGCCAGGGCGATCACCAGCCCGGCCTCGGGCGACGCCAGCGCCGAGACGAACGGCGCCGCGCCCTCCGGCAGGTTGTGCAGTCCGATCGCCAGCGCCACCAGCAGGCCCACGCGCGAGTGACGGCCGCGGTCGGGCGCCAGCTTTTCCAGCCCGGCCTGCATGGCAACCACCAGCAACGCGCCCGCGCCGGCCAGGAACAGGGCGGGCCACCAGGCTCCCAGGTTGGCGGCGGCCTCGGGCAGGATTTCCCAGAAGCTGACCAGCAACATGGCGCCGGCGGCAAAGGCGAGTGAGCCGCCAAGCAGGCGGGGCGAATGTTCGCGCCGCAGCAGGGCCAGACCCGCGCCGGCCAGGGTGGCCAGGCCGGCGAGAGAGGCGAGCAGGAAGGCGAACAGTTCGGCGGACACGGCGAGACTCCTGTTGCGACTGAGTCTCAGTATATGTTCTGCGCCCGCAGCATGTCAACACCCGCAACAGGCCGACGCACGAGCATACGCCGTGGCGCTTCGGGCCTGCTTCGCGGGCACTCGACGCAGCGTCAGCTTGCGTCCAGCGTGGCCTTCTTGAACAGGTCGTCCCAGGCGGCAAGGTTGCCGTTGACCGCAAGCTCGGCTCCGCTCCGCAGCTTGCCGATCTCCTCGTTGCGGGGCTTGGGGAAACGCACCGCGACCTTGGTCTGGCTGCCCTTGAGATGCGCCTCGACGGTCTTGCCGTCTCGCAGCGCCTCGGGCACGTCAAAGCCCCAGGTGTTGTCGACGCGCTCCACCACCAGCTCGACCTGCCAGGCCTTGCCGGTGTGGCGCCGGATGATCTCCTCCCGCTCACGCGACATCAGCGAGCCGGCGCCAAGCATCCCCATCAGGCCCTCGAAGCTGTCGGCCATGCCGGCAACCGGTTGTGCCTGCGCAGTCTCCGCGGTCCGCTGCTTCTCGAAGGCGTCGTCCGACTGCCGCGTTTCAAGTACATGCCGGGACTCGTGGCGACCGAACACGCCGGCCGACCCGGGTTCCACCTCGTCGTTCAGGTGCGGGTTGTCGAAGGCGTCACCCACGTGGGGCTCCGCGAACGCGTCCTCGAGAGGCTGCTGTGCAGGGGTGCGGAAGCGCGCGAACGGATCGGGCGTTTCCGGCACCACTTCGCCGCGCTCGAGTTTCTCTTCGTACTGATGCAGCACGCTGGCCATTTCAGAGAGCGCGAACCTGCGCAGGGCCGGGTCTTCCTGCGGGCCGGCGGCGCGAACCCGGGCGGGCGCGTCACTCCAGCGCGACTCGGCGCTGCGCTGTTCCATCTCGGCCAGCCGGCCTTGCAGGACTTCCGCTTGCGTGGGGGCGGGGCCAAGCCCGGGCTCCCGCTCGACGACAGTTCCCTTCGGCCGCGGCTGATGGCGCGATGCCAGTTCCTGGTAACCGACGTCAAAAGTCTGGGCCAGGAAGGTGAGGTCGGCGAACACGCCCTCGATCTTGGCGAGGTCGCCGGTCATGCCCGTGTGCTCGACCAGCAGCTGGCGCTCCTGCACGCGCAGGCCGGGGTGCCGCGTGACAGTGTACAACAGCGCCTTCTTCACGGGTGACAGGCTCAGCAGGTCATGCGTGCCCAGCAGGTCATTCGCCTTGATGATGAAGGCCTGGTCGATCGCCGCGTCGCCGACCTGCACGTCCTGGCCGCCGAACATCTTGCCGACCTTGGAGAAGAAGCCTTCCTTGTAAAGCACCAGGCCGGAAGGCATCGGCGCGTTCACCGTGACGTGGTACTGCGTGTACGTGGTGCGGTTTTTGCCCGAGCCGCGAACCACCGTGTTGAGCGTGATGTAGACCTGCCCCAGCCAGCCCTGGATGGTCGGCCGATAGGTGCTGCCCTGCAGTTGCAGTCTGTTTTTCTGCGCGAACATCTGCCAGTTCTGGCGCACCTTTTTCTGGTGGATCGCGCCCCAGGCGATCAACGCGACGACGACGCCCACCACCGTCAGCGCAAAAACCGCGCCGAAAGCATCGCTCGCCAGGAACAGTGCCAGGGTCCCATTCATCCGTTCGCTCCAGTTACCGGGGACAGTTTAGCAACTGCCCGCTGCTGTACCGCTCCAACGTGGCGCCGGTTTTGTACCCGGCGGCCGAGGCCGCGGCGCTACACGTTGAGGCCGAGCTGCAGCTCCACGCCGCCCAGCAGCTCTTTGCCGGTGCGGATGTTCAGCACCAGCGTCTGGCCTTCCGCGCCGATGTTGATGTTCGCGCCGGGGCCGCTGTCCGCCAGCAGGCCCGCCAGGAACTTCGCGCAGTTCTCCGCGCTGGCCTGCAGGTCGCCGCCGACCACCAGCTTGGCCTTGTTGCGCATCAGCATCTCGCCGATGCGCGCCGCCAGCAGCTGGTACGCCAGCGTGCCGAGCTTGCCTTCCTCCTCGGCCTTGCTGGGCTTGTGCACCGTGGGCGCAAGCCGCACCCAGGCGCTGTCGTTGTTGGGCTGGCACATCAGCGGCGTGAAGCCGGCCTTTACCAGGTCCTTGAGCGCGCGGTCGCTGAGCGTGGTCTCAAGCGGATACTCCGCGCCGTCTTCGTGCGCGACGATCGGCAGCTGCTCGACCTCGCCGGCCTGCGCGCCGGTGTGCGAGGCCGGCCAGCCCGTGTTGCGCATGCTGCCCGCCACCGCGGCCGCCACCAGCCACGCCGGCGAGCCGTAAAGCTCGGGCGCTTCCGCGCCGTGCTTCTTGCGCGTGTAGGCCGGGCGCAGCACGAACGGATTGATCGCGGCGCACAGCCAGCGCGATTCATCCTTGTCGCGCAGGGCGCGCCACTTGTCAAAGCGCGCATCCTCAAACAGCCCACCCGGGTGGTCGCGCTTGGCCAGCGCGCTCGCGGCTTCGCCGACCAGCGGGCCGGCGTCAAATACAACCGGGCACTGGATCTCGCCGCCCGCGTCGCCCCACTGCTGAAGCTGCTCAAGGCCCGCCGGCGAGTTTTCGATTTCGTCGCACAGCACCACCAGGCTGAGCGGCGCCTCGCTGGCGCCGGCGTACTCGCGCTGCTGCACGCGCTCCTGCCAGGCGTCGAAGTCGCCGTCGAACACCTCGATCTGCGCGCCCTTGCCGCGCTTGCACAGCAGGCTGAGGCCGCGCCAGTTGCGCTCCAGCTCGCGGACCTGCGGATGTTCCAGCACCGGGCGCAGCTGTTTCTCGAGCACCTTCTGGGCGAGGTTGACGGCGTCGCCGACGTCGATGCCCTGCTGCCCGCCGCCGAGGCCCGCCGCGAAGCTGTCGATGGCCGAGCCGCCGGCCGGCTTCTTCTGCTCCACCATGTTGAAGATGGCGTCTACGTTCTTGTCCGACTTCGCCGAGGCTTCGTCGGACAGGTCCCCTCTGGGCGCTGCCGATCCACCGATTTTTTCCAGCACCGCGTCCAGCGCGTCGCGCAAGGCGGGCACGGCCTGGATCGGCGCCAGGTCGCGCTTGAACTCGGCGGGCTTGAGCGTGCCGTCGGCCAGGCCTTTGGCGCGCGCGATGAAATCGGCCACCGGCGCCAGCGCCTTGATGCGCGCGGCCATGGCGGCGGGCTCGAAGTCTTTCAGCGTCTGGGGCGTGAAGTCGATCTCGATGGTCTTGCCTGAGCCCAGCTCGTTCGCCACCTCGAACAGCGCTCGCGGCCAGAATTGCGCCAGCACCTTGTCGACATCATAGGCGTCGATCACGGCCGGGTTGCGCGCTTCACTCCGGTTTACACCGCAGAAGTTGCCGACCGCCATGATGCGGAAGGGCAGGGCGCGCACTTCCGGGTGGTCGCTGGGCCCGAAACCGAAGCTGTCATCTGCGAATCCCTTCACACGCTTGTCGTCGCTCATGGTCAGCCTCCGGCGGCAGTCTAGTGCCATGTGACCAATAGGACAGATGGGACCCATGTTTCCATGGATCCCATCTGGTGTGTTGGTGTGCGGATTGTTTAGCGGAACACGCGGGTGAGCAGGTCTTTGACCGCACCCTGCAGGCCGGCCGATTCGCTTTCGCGTCCGCCAGCCACGTTCAGCACCTTCACGTCATGCTCGGCCAGCCAGCCACGCACGCATTTCACGGCGTAGTCGGTGGCTTCGGCGTTCAGGTCGAGGTGCAGGTAGGGCTTGTTGTGGCGGCGGGCGAACTCGGCCGTCAGCTTGCTGCCGCCGGTGAGGCGCCCGAAGGTGCAAATCAAGGTGCCATCAGCCTTTGCGACGTTGGTTTCAGTGCGCTCAGGTGAATCTTTGCTGTTGGATTCCTTGAGCTGGTACTTGGGCGGAATGGTGCCGTCCTCGGCGGTGCGCCCCTTGGGGCAGGTGCCGCCGTGTGGGATTCCCAGCTCGATGGCTGCGTCAAGTGCGCCACGATCGGCGCCGGTCTGTCCGCCCGAAATGATAGTTGCCACTGCGATCATCATCCTTCCCGTCCCCACAATCAAAGTGGCTGTGGAGCATCCCACAGCCGGGGCGGTATCCTAATTCGGATTGACTGACATACCGAAAGAAATCCGGGGTTATTCTGCCGATGATAATGTGACGGACGTCAGATCAGCGGGAAGCCCCGCCTCAGTCCGGCCGCGCGCCTGTTCCCTGCCTACAGGTCTTCGAGTTCGATCTCGAGGTCGCCTTCATCCGGCGGCTGTTGCTTCTGTGCCTGCCTGGCCGCCGACTGGTCCTGCACCCTGGCCACTTCCTCGGCGACCTTTTTGGCGCCTTCGGCCAGGTTGCGCACCACGGTGTTGCCGGTGATGCGCGCCAGCAGCTCGCGGGCGGCGGCGTTATCCGGGTCGAACTCGATCAGCAGCCGGGCATGCAGTTTCGCGGCGTCCTTGTCGCCGGTTTCCAGCAGGTCCTCAGCCAGGCGCAGGCGGGCCTTGTGGAAGCGCGGTTCCTCGCGCAGTGCCGCCAGCAGGTAGCCGCGCCCGCTGCGGCGCTGGCCCGCGGCGAGCAGCAGTTCGCCCATGGTGTAGGCCAGCTGGTGGTCGCGGCGGTCGAGGTGGCGCGCCTTGAGGTACTGCGCCATGGCGCCCGCCTCGTCACCCGACAGTTGCAGGGCGTCGCCCAGGTGCCGCATGGCCCAGAAGCAGCCAGGCCACTTCTTCAGCGCGTCCTGGCAGATGTGCCGCAATCCTTCGGCCGAGCGCTGTTCCAGCGCCAGCTCGGCCATGATGCGCACGGGGGCCTGCTTCTCCGGCGCCTGCTCCGCCAGCTCGGCGGCGGCGCGCAGCACGGCTTCGCGGTTACCGTCGTTACGCTTGCGCAGCAGATCCAGGAATTCGCGCACCAGGCGTTCTTCGTCGCCGCTCTGGCCCGGCAGGCGCTTGCGTTTGTCAGCCGCGGTGACGGCGACGCACAGCCCATCGTCGTGCTGCCAGGCCTTCTCGAACAGGGTGTATGGAATCTCGACCGGCTCGATGAATCGCGGATCCTGGGCGATGATGAGGGCGCCGACGTCGTCGTATCCGATCACGGCAATGGCGTGGCCTGCCAGACCGTAGTACTCGGTGGTAATCACGGGCACGCCGTTGTCGATGCAGCGTTTGACCATCTCCAGGCTGCCGAAAAAGCCGCGGAAGGCGATGCCCTCGATGTCCTTCAGGTACTCGAACATCTCGGGCCAGTGCGTGGAGGCCCCGCGGAACACGCGGGCGGCGACTTCGTCCTGTGTGCTGCGCACGCCCACGAAGCTGAGCACGTTGGCCAGCGTGTTGGGCGCGCAGTAAGCCCGCTTCTGCAGCTTGCGCGGGAAGTTGCTCAGGCGCGCGCTGCGGGCATCGGCCTTGCGCTGCTCCAGGGCCGCGAGGCGCAACTCTACGTCGCGCCGCAGCGGCGTGCGCGGGTTCTGCTGCAGCAGCTCACGCCAGGCCATGATCGCCGCCTCGATGCGTCCGGCGCGCTGCAGGGACATCGCCATGGCAAAGCGCGTGTCCGCCGCGTCGTCGGCCTCGGGCACCAGCTCGAGGGCGCGGCGCAGGAAGGCGCCGGCCTCTTTGTACTGGCCGCGGGTCGAGTACAGCTCGGCCATCAGCTTGTAGAACGGCACGAACTCCGGCGACTGCTCGATGCCGTAGGCCAGCACTTCCATGGCCGGCTCGGCCTTTTCCTGGATGTACAGCGTGTTGCACAGCCGGAAGAAGGCGTCCTCGCAGGTGCTGTCCACCTGCAGGCCCTTGGCAAGCTGCACCTCGGCCTCGGGATATGCACCCACGCGCATCAGCCGGTAGCCTTCGTCGGCCAGCAGCTGCGCGCTGATCAGGCCGAATCTCGCGGCCTCTTCCAGCGCGTCCTGGCTGCCCTTGTTCAGCCCCAGCGCCGAGTACGCGACGCTCAGCGCGCCGCCGGCGTGCACGCGGTAGGGCACCAGGCCGTCCTGGTCGTGCAGGATGTCCTCCAGCACCTTGATGGCGTGCTCCACGCGCCCGGACTCCAGCAATGCGCGTCCAAGCAGAAATCGCGCTTCCACGTGACAGTCAGGGTTCAGGACCGCACGGTTCAGCAGCCCGCGCGTTTCGCGGTAGCGGCCCTGGCGGAATGCCACGTGGCCCAGCACGGTGAGGTATTCGTGGTCGAAGGCCAGGTCAGGCCATTGCTGCAGGCCGCGCTCCAGGGTCTGGCGCGCGGACTTGTAGGCGCGGTTTGCCAGGTGCTCGCGAGCGCGGGCCAGGCAAACCTTGCGGCTGGAAAAGGATTGCGCGGTTACATCCGAAGGCGCCATTCATCCCGCCGGGGTCACACGAGTCGTTGAGCGTCGTCCAAACCGTCAAAGGGCCGATTCTAGGCAACAAGTGCGCTGCGGCGCAACGACGGGACCTGCATCAATGTGACTCGCGCCAAAGTTTTATTGACGGAGGCAGGCAGCCGATGCGCCTGCCAAACCCCCGGTCGCGCCACTCACGGTCCCGCCGAGCCGGCAACATGCGGCGACCGAAGGTCCCGTCTCGGTGCGCAACCAGGCGCCCGGTATCCGCTTCAGGCCAGACGTTTGGTCACCACATGGCCGGGGCGCAGGCCGGCGGCTTCGATCTTCTTGATCGCGGCCTCGAGCCTGGGGTGTTCGCCGCGCGCGACGCCGTCTCCGGGCGCGCTGCCATCGTCCAGCGTCACGTCGCCCCCCAGGCGCTTATGGAAGTAGTAGGTACAGGCGAAGATGCGCTCCAGCACCTTGCGCGGCTGGGTGACCGCAGCGACCGCGTAACTGAAGTTGATCCGCTTCGTTGCGCCCTGGGCGCCCGGCGTCAGCTTGGCGCCCTGCACCGTCACATGAAAGATCGGGTCGCCGGTGGCCTTCCCGCCGAACCAGCCAAAACCATCACCTGCGCGCTTCATGCCCAGGCACAGGCAGCAGTCCGTCACGTCCGCCAGCTGGAAGGCGCCGTTCAGCGCCAGGCCGAAGCGGTCGGCCAGCGTGCCTTTCATGCCCGCCAGCTCTGCGCTGCGAGCGGCGGCCTGACCGGCATCGACCGCGGGCGGCTGTTTGCCGCGCTTTAGGGTCTTGGCCACGCGGCCGGCCACCATCTCGAACATTTCCAGGTCATCCTGGGCAAGCGGCTCACCGCTGGCGGGCAGCAGCTCCTGGCTTACCAGGATCTGTACCGGCTCCGGCGTCATGGGGCCGACCTCGAGCCAGGGCTCGGAGTCCGCGTTGCGCCCGAACAGGTGCACGTCGGTCAAACTCTGGAACAGACCCTGCCCCAGGATTTCACCCAGCTGCTGGGGCGGGCTGGCGGGCGCGCCGTTCTCCGCCTGGATGCTGTAGAAGGCACCCGGCAGGTACTCACGATCCTGTGGCAATTCGCGGATCGGGGGCAGCAGGTGCGAGGCGTCCTCACTGCCCGCCTCTTCATCAAAGCCCATGCCCTCCGGGACAAGTTCCGGTCCTTCCGGTGCCAGCTCGTTGCTCATCCGCGCATCCCCGAATGTGTAAGTGCCGTCTTCACTATAAGTTTCGAGTTGCGCTTGGTAAGGGTTTCCTGCCGCCCGCCGGCTGCTGTGGCACGCGCAGCCCGCACAGGTTACTCTTGCGCCTTGCCAGGAGACCCGCATGGCCAAAGATTCCGGCAACCCGCTGCTCAACCTGCTTTCCGGCCGCGCCAAGGCCGATGCCGGCCTGCAGGTGCACCTGTCCGAGCGCGACGGGCGCAGCCTGCACGACAAGATGCGCCAGGCTTACTGGTGGATCACCAACAACGCGGTGATCTGCCCCTACTACGATATCGAGTTCGGCCAGAACTCGGCGCTCAAGAATGCCGCCGGCGACCGCCTGTATCTGCACGACGACATGAGCTACAGCTCGTTCGTGCTGATCCCGCTGCTGACCCTGTTCACCTGCCGGCGCGCGCTGATGGTCGGCGGCCCCGGCCGCGGCAAGACCACCTCGGCGGTGCTGATGGGCCTGATCAGCGGCATGAGCCGTGAGACCGTGCGCCGCAGCATCCTGCGCGGCCACCCGCAGCTCACCATCTCGGACATGCTGGGCGCGCCGCTGCCCTCGGACATGCTGAAAGCAGAGGAGATGTCCGAGATCAAGGTGTCCTGGCGCAAGTGGATCGGCGAGCGCGTCAAGATCATCGACGAATACAACCGCATCCCCACCAAGACCCAGAGCGCGCTGCTGAGCCTGATGGGCGACGGCTACGCCGAGATGTACGACCAGTACGTCTACGCAGGCAAGTCGTCCTGGTTCCTGACCGCCAACGACGACGCCGGCGGCGGCACCTTCCAGGTGATCGAGGCCCTGAAAGACCGCATCGACGTGGTGGTGCGCGCGGTGCCCTTCAACAGCGCGTTCATCCATTCGCTGCTGCAGCGCATCGAGGCCGACAAGAACCCCGAAGACATGATCCCCAGCGAGGTGATTTTCACGGCGGCCGAGCTGGAGGCGATTTTCGGCGAGATCCTGAAGATCGATTTCCCGCGCCCGGTGCTGGACAGGCTGGCTTACTTCCTGGGCCAGCTCGACTTCTGCCGCATGGCCAGCCCCCAGTTCGAGTACAAGAACAAGGACACACTCAAGCTCGCGGGCGGCAGCGTCTCCAAGGTCTGTACCGAGCAATGCCCGCTCGACAAGCGCGTGCACCTGTGCACCCAGACCGAAAACGGCGTGTCGGCCCGCGCCTTCCAGACCTGCATGCACTTCGCCAAGGCACTGGCCTACTTCCGGGGCCACGGCGCGGTCGGCGAGGACGACCTGCGGCAGATCGTGCCCTGGGTGCTGCACGAGAAGCTGGTGCCCAACCCGCGCAGCCCGTTCTTCGAAAGCAAGGGCGCCGAGGGCCTGCTGCAGGACCGCGTGGCATGGATCCGCGGCATGTGGGACATCGCCATGAGCCAGTTCCCGCGCCACGAGAAAACCCGCGCCCAGGTGACCGCCCTGCGTGCCGAGCTTGACCGCGGCCTCGAGGGCGTGAACCTCAAGACCGCCCAGGCCCGCATGGGCGCCGTCGGCGCGCTGATCCAGACCCTGATGAAATCCGAGCTGTCCGGCCCGGTCTGGGAAGACCTGATCCACCTGAAATCGATCTACAGCCGCTACCGGAACTACACCGAATGGCTCAAGCGCAGCAAGGCATGAACGACCTGCCAGCAAGGCTCGAGGCCGAGGCGCGCGGCCGTTACGTGCGCTGGAGCCCGGCCCTGTGGCAGGAGCTGCTGGCCGGCCCCGCGGCCGAGTACGCGAACGCGCTACACGCGGCGGGGCTGAGCGCCGAGGGCGAGGCGCTGCTGACCAGCTACCTCACGCTGGCGCGCGACGGCATCGGGCTCGGCTACCTGGCGCCGGTGGCATCGGGCGCGCGCAACTTCTTCACGGTCGCCTTCGGCGAGATTCTGCCGCGCAAGCTGGCTGGCTTGAAACCCTCGCGCCAGGCCGAGTTGCTGGCGGCGTGCTGGAACCTGGGCGAAAACCTGGAATCGCAGGCGGCCTGGCTCGACCGCGTGTTCGCCACGGAACTGCGCGAGCTGCCCTCGCTGGATCAACTGGAAACCATGGTCGAGCGCGTCAGCACCGGCATGCAGCAGCCGCCGGACAGTCGCCTCAGCCCGGACTGGCCCGTGGCAATGATTGACCTGGCGGCCGTGGACTCGCGCTTCCGGCCCGGTGCCGTGCGCTTCCTCACGCCCACGGTGGTGTGCGTCTACGACCGCGCCCGCAGCGGCGCCGGCGGTGAGGTGCCGACGCTGGGAGTGTGGCTGCGCCCGCAGCCGGTGATCCTCGGCCCCGTGGCCGTGGACGAGCCGCCGCCGAAGCCTGCCGACGACCCGCTCTGGAAGCGGGTGAACGAACGCGACCTGCGGCTCTCGGCGCGATTTGCAGCCGCGTCCAACGACTGGCGCGCGGTGTGCACGCTGAACACCTCGCAGTGCCTGTTCGCGCTGCTGCCGGGGGAGGCGCGATGACCGCCGCCGCCATTGACGTGTCAACGGCCTGGCGCGATGCGCTAGCGGTATGGGGCGCGAACGTCAACCTCTCGCCGCCCGAGCCCCACGAGAGGCCGAAAGGCGGCTGGGTGGCCGAGGACCCGCTGGCCTACATCGACCTCGAGACCCGCCAGGTGCGCGTGAACTTCGCACTGCTGAACGAGCTCCAGGTCCAGCACTGCCTGACCGGCATCCTGGCCCATGAGCTCGGCCACCACGTGCGCTTCCCCCACACCCTGCGCATGGCGGCCGACCTGCGCCTGATGGAGCAGCGCCTGCTGCCGGGCTTGAGCCAGTCCTTGACCAACCTGTTCTACGACCTGCAGGTCAACGAGTTCGTCGGCCACACCCACCGCGAACAGCTTTGCGACGTCTATCGCGCCTTCCGCCGGCGCGACGGCAAAGCCGGCCAGCGCGGCGACCCGCTGTTCAACTTTTACCTGGCGATCTACGAGGAACTCTGGGGGCTTGAGCCCGGCGACCTGGTCGGCCTCGACCCGCTGCCCCTGATGGAGAAAGAGTTCCCCGGCTGGCGCGCCGACGCCCGCATGTTCGCGCAGACCTTCTACGACCTGCCGACCGACTACCTTCAGTTCGCCTACTTCTGCAGCCGCTTTGCGCGCTACATCCAGCTTGATCCCAAGGCCATCAAGGGCATCCCGCTCGCCGGCGATGTGCAGCAGCCCGGCGCCGACGACTTTGCCGAGGCCGTGTGGGGCAACGTGCTCACCGACGAGGCTATCGACGAAGCCATCGGGCGCGGCTGGATCGACCAGGGCCGCGAACAATCCGGCGACGGCGACGGCGCCTTGCGCAACCTGAACCGGGCCCTGGCCGGCATGCCCGGCAGCGCGCAGGCCGCATTCCGCGACACGCTCACCAGCCGCATCTACAAGCGCCTGGCCGAGCGCCACCTGATTGAATACCCGCGCCTTGAAGACGTGACGGCGCCCGAACCCTTCCTGCCCACCACGGTCGAGGAATGGGAGTTCGGCGACGACCCACGCGCCATCGACTGGCAGCAGACCATCCTGCGCCAGGGCCACCTGGCCGGCGCCATGCCCCTGCGCCGCGAGCTCGAGGCCGACGCCCCCACCGTGCGCGGCCACGGCGCCCCGCCGCTGGAGATCTACCTCGACACCAGCGGCTCCATGCCCGCGCCGCACATGGGCGTCAACGCCATGACGCTGGCCGCGCAGGTGCTGCTGATGGCTGCGATCCGCGCCGGCAGCAAGGTGCGCGGCGTGGTCTACAGCTACGGGCCGATCCTGGCCTCCGACTGGATGCACGACGAAGAGAACGCCCGCCGCTGGCTGCTGAAATACGCGGGCGGCGGTACCGACTACCCCTTCGACGAGCTGGTGCGCTCCGCGGCCGAGAATGCGGGCGTGCTGCGCGTGATCATCAGCGACGGCGACTTCCTCTATAACGTGGCCAACGGCCGCAAGCACGCCATGGAGGACCTGGCGGCCGGCATCGCGCAGTCGCGGCTGCTGGTGGCAATGTTGCGCGTGGCTGAGGGCAGTGCACGCGAAACGCTGAAACCGGTGCTGAACCTGCCGAACTTCCGGCTGGTGTGCGTCAACAACCCCGGCGACCTGGGGCGCGCGGCCGCGGCTTTGGCCAGCGCGCTGTTTGAGGATTGAGCATGGCGGAGCTGGACCTCAAGCGAGTGCAGTCCGAGCTGGCGGCCGCGCCGCTGGTTTCGCCGTGGCCGCTGGAATTGGCGGTGGCCGCGATCAACGACCTGTTCCGCCACGCGGGATTGCCGGCCGTCAGCGACGTGCTGTGGGCCGACTGGACGAGAAAGGCGCACAAGCTGTGGGGCGAGCAGCTGGGCATGCTGGCGCACTTCCTGGCGGGCAGCTCACTGCGCGGCTTCACGCTGCTGGCCCTGCGCGAGCTGAAGGGCAAGCTGTCCGACGAGTCCACGCAGCGCAGCAAAGTTGCCCTGGCCCTGCGCGAGTTCTGGGCCGCCACGGAGCCCCTGACGGCCGAGATGATCCGCGCCAACCAGTTCCGGCAGGAGGAATTCCTGCGCCGCTGGGCGGAGGCCTGGCAGGCCGGCATCAAGGGTGAAAAGGCCAAAGAGTCGAAGCGCCGGCTCGAGAACCTGGACTACCGCAGCACCCTCAAGGAGTTCGACCAGGCCGAAGCCGCCCGCAAGCGCGAGGCCGAGGCCCGCGCCAAGGCCCTGCGCGAAGCCGCCGAGCGCGACGCCGCGGCACGGGGGTGGCGCGAATGAAAGAGAGCGTGCAGGGTTTCGAGCGCCGCACCGGCCTGCGCTACGCGCCGCCCGCCACGCTGGCCGCCGCCGCCCACGCGCTGGCGCGGCGCGAGAGCTGCCCCACGCTGTTCCGTTATCCCGGCCCGCAGGGGCTGGCGCAGCTGATCGGCGGCACGCTGCGCGAGCTGTCGCCGCCCGGCACGCCTTGGATCTGGCTGCACGAGAAGACGCCGCCCGAGCGCAAGCTGAGCGCGCAGCGCTTCGGCCTGCTGGCGATCCTGCAGCCCCTGCGCCTGTCGCCGGTGCGCGAGGGCAAGGGCGTGTGGCTGGCGCAGGCCCACGCCGTGGCGCCTGACGAGCCGCTGGTGTGGGTGCCGCCCTCGGCCGTGAAGCGCCCGGTCAGCCTGGACCGCGCGGCGCACCCGGAGCAGGCGGTCAGTCGCTTCGGCCCCAGCTACGAAGCCCAGCGCCGACAGGTCACCGAGCAACTGGACGCCTACCTGGAAGAGTTGTCGCTGCTGGAACAGGCGGGCGTGGAGCCGCCCCGCAAACCGTGGTGCGAGCTGTCGGCCGCCACGCGTAAGCGCAAGCTGGCACAGGCGGGCGTGAAGGCGCGCTGGACGCGGGAGTTCGGCAAGTGAGTAACACGCAACCCGTGGCGGTGCCGGCGCGCCTGCGCCACGACTATGACGCCCTGCGCGCCTGGCTGCCGCGCGTGCACGAAACGGTTGGCGCGCTCAGTGCGACACTGCCGGAAGACGAGGCCGCCGCCCGCGCGTCGTTGGCGTCGCGGCTCGAGATCCTGCGCCGCCAGATGCTGGGCTCGCCCTGGTGGCTTGCCACCCTGCGCGAGCACGGCCTGTCGCCGCGCGACCTGCAGACGCTGGATGACCTGCGGGGCTTCCCCACGCTGGCGCGCGCCGAGCTGCGCCGCCAGGCCCACGCGCTGCCCTGCTTCGACCCTGACTCTGACGAAGCGCGCCAGGTGGTGCTGATCCGCTCCTCCGGCAGCACCGGCGAGCCGGTCGAAGTATTGAAAGACACCTACGATACCCTGCACATGTGGGCCGTGCTGCGCTTCTGGCTGCATGCGCTTGCCCTGCCCCTGCCCGAACAGCCGCGCGTGGCCCTGCTGTGCGCGTTGCCCGGCGGTCTTGAGTACACCTCGCGCCTGCCCGCGCTCAACGACGGCCTGCTGACCCGCATCTCCAGCGTGCGCGAGCGCCCGTTGCAGCGCCTGCTGCAGGCCGATCCGCAACTGCTGTTCTCGGACCCCGCGGGCTTCCACTGGCTGCTGGCGCAGCCTGAAGCGCCAAGGCCGCTGCTGGCGCTCAGCTCCGCGCAGTACCTGGCGCCGGAGATCCGCGCGCAGGTTGAGGCGCAACTGGGCTGCCCGGTGCTGGACTATTACTCCACCAGCGAGACGGGCGCGATCGCCTGGCGCTGCCCGCAAGCGCCCGGGAACTGGCACGTGCTCACGCCCGAAGTGTGGGTCGAGCAACTGGAGGGCGAGCTGGTGGTCACGCGTCTGCGCGACAGCGTGCTGCCGGTGATCCGCTACCGCACCGGCGACCGCGGCGAGGTGCGCTTCGGCCGCTGCGCCTGCGGGCGCACGGGTTTCAGCATCAGCGGCTTCCACGGCCGCCGCGCCTGCAACTTCGTGGCGCCCAACGGCGGACTGGCCGACGCCTGGACGCTGGCGTGGATCTTCAAGTACCACGACCTCGAGGATTTCCGCCTCACGCAGACCGGCGTCCGCGACTTCGAGCTGGAGGTGGCCGGCGCTGCCGAAACCGGTGAGCTGCTTGACAAGCTGCAGCGCGCGCTGGCCCACATGGGCTGGCCCGATCCTCGCGTGAAACTGCTACGCGTAGACGCGATCACGAAACAGGGCGCGAAGCCCGAGCCGTTTCGAGTTGCCGGTGCTCTTCAAGCTCGCCCGTAGAGCCGGTGCAGAAGCGGCACGACTCCAGGGGCGTTTCGGCCGTCAGGTACTCCAGCAGCCGGCGCTGCAGCTGCCCGCCCCGCAGCTCGACGCCCTCATCGGCCAGTTGCGGCCGGCCGTGCACGTCGGCCAGGTGGGGCGGGCGGGTGCACAGGTAGAAGCGGCCGTCGCGCACCATGTGGCAGCGGTGGCGCAGCCAGCAATCCCGGAAGACTTCGGTCGCGTCGGCGTGGGGCGCAAGCGCGTCCATGCGCTGGAAGCGCGGCGCGGGCTTGAGGCGCAGCTCGACGTCGAAGGTCTCGCAGCGCTGCAGGATCAGCCCCAGTGTGGCATCCGGCAGCGGCGCCGAGGGGTACAGCGAAACGCAGATGCGGTCCAGCGCTTGCCAGAATTCGTCGGGCATGCGCGGCGCGAGAAAGCCGTTGGTGGTCACCTGCAGCACCGGCGCGATGGCGCTCTCGCGCGCGACCTGCAGGCATTCGGTGATGCGCGGGTGCAGCAGCGGCTCACCCCCTGTCAGCTTGAAGGCCTGCGGCGCCAGCACCCTTGCAAGCGCGGCCAGGTCGCGGGCCAGCGCCGCGGGCTCAAGCACCCGGGGTGCCAGCTGCGGCGACAGCGTGCAGCAGTGCACGCAGCGCAGGTTGCAGTGGTCGACGATGTGCGCCTCGAGCGCCCAGGTCTGGATGCGGCCGTTGTGAATCCCGTAGCCCATGGCAGAAGTGTAGCACCGTGAAGCAAACCACAGGCATGACTTCGGCCGTGTACGCCGCGCTGACCGATCCCACCGAGTTCGGCGCCTGCGTGCGCCCTCAGCCGGTAGAGCCCGCCTTGCCCGCGCCACCGGTCGATCTGCACGCCGCGCTGCTGGCGGCCGTTGGTGCGTGCGGCGACGCGGTGTTCTGCCTGAGCGGCGGGCTGGATTCCTCGCTGCTGCTGGCGCTGGCGCTCGAGGCCGGGTTGAAGCCGCGCGCGGCCACACTGGTGTTTGAGCAGCCGGACGCCGAGACCGAACGCGCCCGCCTGGTGGCGCGAGCGCTGGGCGTGCCCCTGGCGGAAATCACCGTGCGCGCCGCCGAGCTGCCGGCCGCCCTGGAGCCCGCCATCCGCGCGGCCCGCACCGTTGTCTACAACGGGCGCGCCGTCGCCAAGTTCCTGTTCTGGCGCAAGCTGGGTGTGTCCAGCGCTGTCAGCGGCGTGGGCGCCGACGAGGTGTTCATTGGCCAGCCTGAAAAGCTGATCTGCGAACCGGGCGAGTCGCCCCCATTTGTGCAGCGCCGCCGCGCGGAGTGTGCCGAGGGTGCGAAGCTGCTGCGCGATACGGCCGTCTTTGCCGAGCCGGCATGCCCCGGCGACTGCCTGCGCTGGGCCCAGCGCCTGCTGTGGCGCGTGGAAACCCTGCCCGGCACCATCGCCGTGGAGTGCGACACCGCGGCCGGTGCGGGCGTGCGCGTGCTGCTTCCTTATATAGAAGCAAGTGTGCGGGCCTGGGCGGATGCACGGCCGGTGAATGAGCTAGTCCGGGGCAAACTTGGCAAGCTGCCCCTGCGCAAGCTGGCGGAAGGCCGCCTGCCCGCCCAGGTCCTGCAGGCGCCCAAGCAGCCGGTGCTGGCGCAGCCCCAGCCCGGCCCCGCACACGCGGCCTGGTGTACTGCGCTGGGCAAGGTGCTGACGCCCGAACGCCTGGCGCCTTTACGCATGGTCGAGCCCGCGGCCGTGGCGGACTGCCTGGCGCGCTACGCGGAAACGGCCGACTGCACGCTCGACCGGGTGCTGCTGAAATTATCATCGCTGGTGGTGCTGCGGGAAAGTCACGGGGAGGCTGCATGGCACGCATCGTCCTGATGTCCACCATGGAGAAGGGGCACGTGAACCCGGTGGTGGGCGTGGCCCAGTGGCTGCGGCGCATGGGGCACACCGTGGGCTGGCTGTGCATCCCGCACCCCGAAGCGCAGGTGCTGAAGCTGGACGTCGAGGTGTTGCCGTTTGACCCGCCCCCGCCCCCTGATTTACCCACCCGCGGCGAGGAGATCGCCGCCCTGGTGCGCGACAACGAGCGCCTGCGCCCCTGGCTGAAGACCCTGCTGCTCGACGCCGTGCCCGCGCAGATCGAGCCCGTGCGTAAAAGCCTGCGCGCCTGGCGGCCCGACCTGGTGGCGCTGGACCCCATGCTGTACCAGGGCGTGATCGCCGCGCGGGCCGAGGGCATCGCGCTGGCGACCATCTCGTCATCGCTGAACCCGGCCACGCCCGCCAACCTGGACACCCCCCACACCCGCAACGTGCGCAGCATCGAGGCCGAGCGCAGCGCGCTTTTCGCCCAATACGGTATCGAGGACGAGTTCCGCCTCTGCGACTGGCGGGCGCCGCGGGTGAACGTGGTGTTCGCCACCCGCGAGTACCTGGGCGAGCTGGCCGACGTGCCGCCCAACGTGCAACTGGTCGGCCCCAGCCTGCCGCCCGGGCCGCGCGGCGACGAGCCCGAGTTTGACTGGTCGCGGCTCGACGGCCGTCCGCTGCTGTATGCCTCGTTCGGAAGCCAGATTTTCCACCAGCCCGAGCTGTTCGGCAAACTCGCCCGCGCCAGCGCCGGCCTGGGCGTGCAGCTGCTGCTGAGCGCCGGTCCGCTGGCGGAGTCGGACTGGGCGCGCGGGCTGCCGCCGCACGTGCTGGCCGTAAAGTACGTGCCGCAACTGCAGGTGCTGGAGCGCGCCCGGGCTTTCGTGACCCACGGCGGCGCCAACTCGATCATGGAGGCGCTCTACCACGGCGTGCCGCTGCTGCAGAGCCCGGTGTGCAACGACCAGTTCCTGCAGGCGGAGTTCCTGCGGCGCTCCGGCGCGGGCGTGGTGCTGGACCTGTACTCGGCCGGCGAAGCCGAGGTACGCGACGCCCTGGCCGGCCTGCTGCGCGAAGACGCGCCGCAGCGCGGGGCCATCGCGCCGATCCAGGCCAGCTACCGGGCCCATGACGGCGCGCGCAAGACCGCCGAGCTGCTGCACGCCCTGGTGACCTGATGGACGCCGCCGCGACTATCGAGCGCTTCCGCGCGCCGGGCATCACGCCCGCCGAGGTGTGGGACCTGCCCGTGGACGGCCGCGCCTTCTGGCAGCTGCTGGGCAGCACGCGCCTGGCCGAGCTGCGGGAAGCCGGCGTCAGCGAGCCCGCCATCGCCGCGGAATTCGCACAAGTGGTCTCGCACGCGCTGCCGCTGATTGCTGCGCGCTTGGGCGCGTTTGAGCGCGTGGTGCTGGCCGGAGGACTCACGGCATTGGAGGGCTTTGGCGTGCAGGGCGCGGCCGTGCTGCCGGGCGGGGCGTTCTGCGCGGCGGGCGCCGCCGACTCCGATGCAGAGCTGGTCGCCGACATCGGCCAGACCGCGCACAAGCTGGCCCTGGGTGCGCAACGCGTCCTGATTGAGCGCGACCTGCAACGCTGCCCGCTGGTGACGGTGGAGCAGCACGGCAGCCTCAGCCTGCAACGACGCACCGAGCTTGGTACTGCGGCCTGCGAATTCGCGGCTCAGTCTATCGCACGCGGCCTGCAACTGGGCGAAGTGCGCAGCCTGTGGCTGGCGCTGCCGGTCGCGCTGGATGATGAGTTGCGGCCGGGCGACTGCACCTACCCGGGCTGGGAGGGCGACGCCGGGCTGGTGCGCCGCATGCTGGCGCGCGCGTGTAAGCTGGCCGGGTGCGTACCCGAGCGGGTGCGCGTCGCCAACGACGCCGAGCTGGCCGCGCTGGCGGCGCGCAAGGCCGGGTTGTGCGCCGGGCGCACGCTGGTGTTGACGCTGGGTTTCGGGCCGGGGGCCGCTGTGGTGGAAGCATGAAGATCGAGCGCTACGACAGCGTCTACCTTTCGCCACACCTGGACGACGTGGCGCTGTCGTGCCCGTGCACGCTGCTGCGCGAGGTCGAGGCCGGCGCGCGCGTGCTGGTGGCCACGCTGTTCTCGCACCCCGGGCCCGCCGACGCCGGGGCGTTCCGCCGTGACGACTACCCCGCGCGCTGGGCCGAGGACGCGCACGCCATGCAGGTACTCGGCGCAGACCACTTCCACGCCGGGCTGCTGGACGCGCCCTTCCGCAGCAGCCTGTACCACACGTTCGAGGGCATCCTGTTCGGCCGCGACCCGGGTGACGCGGCAACCCTGCAACATGCCAAGGCCGTCGTCGCGGACATCCTGGAGCGCGCCCGGCCGCAACGCGTCTATGCGCCGCTGGGCGTCGGCGAGCACATCGACCACCGCCTCACCCATGAGGCCGCGCCGCCCGGCAGCCTGTTCTATGAGGACCGGCCCTACGCCTTCGTGCGGGACGCCGTCGCTCTTCGCCTGGCCGTGCTGGGGGCGGGCCCGGCACCGGACCTCGAAGCCGGCTTCTTCGACTCGCTGCTGAAAACGCCCATGGCGGCCGCGTTCTACAGCACCCCCGCGCAGCAGCAGACCGTACGCGCAGGTTTCAGGCGGCTGGCGTTGAGCTGCCCCCCGGTCACGCGCCGCGCGACCCCGAGCAGCGTGCCGGGTGACGCTGCGCAGGCCGAGGCACTGGCCGAGCTCTACACCTCGCAGATCACGCCGATCCTCGGCGGCATGGGACGCTACGCCTCGACTGCCACGAGCGGCGGCCCGTACCTTGAGCGTTTCTGTCTTTTTTCCGGACTGCCGGAATAGCAGCAGACCGGAGTATGTTCCACACAATGTGCCATTACTCTCTGCAAAGTGCCGGTGCGTGAAGATTAGCGGCGCGGCGGGCTTGGATTTCACATCACGCACAAAAGTCACTGGACGCCCCGCGCGAACGTGAGTAATACTTGTCACATTAACGCTGTCGGCTAGCTGATTAAAATCACATTTCATCCATCGCCGAGGTTCGACTTTCAGGCGGAACAGGAGGGGCCCGTGCCCCGAGGCGGCGACAACCACGGCGGTTCCCGCAAGCGGACCGCCACCAAAGGTGCCGACTCCGACGAGTCCCTGCCCGCCTTCCCGGTGTACCGTCCCCAGCCCGTGGCCGGACCTTCGGCAGCGCTGTTTGACGCGGCCCCGATAGGTTACGTTGTTCTGGATGCCGAGGACGTGATCGTCCGCGCCAACGCCGAGCTCGGCCGCATGCTGAAGCTGGAGCCGGCCGTGCTGGCCTGCATGGATTTTACCGGCTTCGTGGCGGCGGATTCGCTGGAAGACTTCCGCGGGTTCCGGCTGCGCGGGGGTGAACGAACGGAGCTGCACCTGCACACGGCAACCGGGACGCCGTTTCCGGTGCGGCTGCACCGCGTCGAGGCCTGTGAAGGCGGACAGGCGCTGCTGGCGATCAGCGACCTGAGCGAGCTCGAGCAGGCCCGGGCCAGGCTGCACGAGCATGAGCTGGAGTTGCGCGTGGCGCGCCGCCAGCTTGAGCGTTCCGGCCGGCGTGAGCAGGACTACCTGCAGGTAGCGGACGTGATCATGGTGGGGCTGAACGCCGCCGGCGAAATCACGCTGTTGAACCGCAAGGGCTGCGAGCTGCTGGGCTGTGAAGAATACCAGGTGCTGCGTCGTAACTGGTTCAATGAGTTTCTGCCAGCTGACGAGCGCGACCTGACACGAGAGATGTTCGAGCAGGCTGTCGCGGACAACGTGCCGCTGCCGGAGTTCGTGACCAGTAAAGTTGTCACCCGCGACGGCCTGGCGCGGCAGGTGCGCTGGCACACGGTGACGCTGCGCGATGTCCACGGGCGCGTCGAGGGCGTGCTGGCCTCGGGCGTCGACATCACCGACCAGCTGCGCACCGAGCAGCGCCTGCAGCAGAGCCAGGCCGCGCTGGTCAACACGCGCCAGAAGCTGGACCTGTACGAAGGCGTAATGGTCGCGGTGGTCGAGAACTCGCCGGACGCCGTGCTGACTTTCAGCCCCGAGGGCATGATCCAGACGGCCAACCAGGCCGCGCTGCACCTGTTCGGTCGCGGTGAACACGATCTGGTGGGACAGCACGTCTCGATTCTGGTGCCGCCGCCCCAGCACCCGCAGCATGACGACTCCCTGGCAGGCTCGCTTCGGGGCGGCATCGGCCGCCTGGTCGGCGAGCATCGCGAGATCCTTGCCATGCGCAGCAGCGGGGAGTGCTTCCCCGCGCACCTTTCCGTGGGCGACATCAGCGACCGGGTCAACCGCGTGTACACCGGCGTACTGCGCGACCTGACCCGCGAGAAGCAGCTTCAGAAGCAGATCCAGGAGCAGGAGGCGCTGGCCACACTGGGGCGCATGGCGGCCGTGGTCGCCCACGAAGTACGCAACCCGCTGGCCGGCATTTCCGGCGTGATTCAGGTGTTCCGCGACCGGCTGGCCGCGGACGCGCCCGAGCGCGACGTGCTGGGCGACGTGTTGAAACGCGTGGACGCGCTGGTGGAGACGATCCAGGACCTGCTGCTGTATGCGCGGCCCCGCGATCTGCGCCTGACGCCGGTGCGCATGAGCGAGCTGCTGTCGCAGACCGCGCGGCTGGTGGCGGAGGATCCGCGCTTCCAGCGCATCGAGATTCGGGTGCCGGATTCGGACGTGCGACTGCGCCTGGACGCCGATTACTTCCGCGAGGCGCTGCTGAACCTGCTGATCAACGCCGCCCAGGCCATGAACGGCATGGGTGAAATCCGCGCCTGCATCGAGGACGCAGGCGAGCGCATCCATGTGCGCATCACGGACAATGGCCCGGGCATTCACCCGGATGTGCGTGAAAAGGTGTTCGAGGCCTTCTTCACCACCAAGGGGCGCGGCACCGGCCTGGGCCTGTCGCTGGTCAAGAACGTGGTCGAGCGCCACGGCGGCCAGGTCGCCATCGACTGCCCCGATTGCGGTGGCACTGTCGTGACCCTCAGTTTGCCGGCCGGCACGCGCGTCACGACCCGGATCGGATGACTCTGCCGCCCCGCTGCAAACGGCAAGCGGAGCGGCCCTGGTCGCCCCCGGCGTATATCGGCACGGTCTAGCCCAGCAGGCTTCGGAGCATCCAGGCGGTCTTTTCGTGTACGCGCATGCGGTCGCTGATCAGGGCCGTTGAGCTTTCGTCGTCGGCGCCCTGCGTCAGCGGCAGCAGCTCGCGGCAGGTGCGGATCACCGTCTCGTGCCCGTCCACCAACTGCTTGATCATTTCCTTCCAGTCCGGGTTGCCTTCCGCTTCCTGGATGCTGCTCAGGCTCGCGAACGCCTTGTAACCGCCCGGCGCGAACTCACCCAGTGCGCGGATGCGCTCGGCCACTTCGTCCACGGCCGTCCACATCTCGTTGTACTGGGTCATGAACATCAGGTGCAGCTCGTTGAAGTGCGGCCCGGTCACGTTCCAGTGGAAGTTGTGCGTCTTCAGGTACAGGGTGTAGGTGTCCGCCAGCAGCCTGCTGAGGCCCTTGGCGAGTTCCTTGCGCTTGCTTTCGTCAATGCCGATGTTCGGTTGCATCTGGTCTCCTGTTCGCGTTCGTCGTTCTAACGCGGGCTGCGGAAAGTTCCATTCCGACTAATCGCGCACGGTGCCCCAGGCCTCGACGCGCCAGGTCACGGGCGTTTCGATCTGCCAGGTGCCGGTGCCCATCCGGAAGTCGCTCTGCTGGCCGGGCTGCAGGTTGGTGACGCGGGCATAACCCTGGGCGAAAGCGCAGGGCCTGCCCTCGGCGTCGTAGCCGATCGCGTGGACGCGTACCGAGTTGAGGCGCATGCCGCTGTCATTCCGCACCGTGCCGGTCAGGTACGGGTACTTCTTCAATGAAGGTGACGGGTTGGGCTGCAGCTCATAGCCCACGAGTTCAAGCCGCATCTGCTTCGACGTGTAGCGATCCGCGCGCTTCGGGCCGACGATTTCGAACTCGGCCTGGTACCGGCCTTTGTAGCTGCCCGGCATGCTCACCAGCACCCAGACGGACTCCCCGGGCGGCAGCCGGTACACCGACGCCACCGTTTCGTGATCCAGCACCGGGCGGTCCTGCTCGTCTTTCACATGTGCCTTGACGGTGGGAAAGGCAATCGACACCTCTCCCATGTTGCGGTACTCCACCAGCCACCAGGGGCTGATGCCGTTGTGCCCGGCCACCACGTCGGGACCCAGCTCAGCCGACAGCCTGCCGCTCTCTTCCGGCTGCGGCTGCGGCACCGCCAACCTGACGTCCGGGCGCGGCGTGTCCGGCGGCGGCTGGTGTGAGCCGCCAGAGCCACCCGCGAACAGGAACACAGCCACTCCCACCGCCATCACGATCGCGGCCGCCACTACGCCGACCACCACGCGCGCGTTGCCGCTGGTGGCGGCCACGGCGACCCGCGCGGCGGGTGGGTGCGGGTACTCCATGCGGAAGTACCAGGTGTGGCCGCAACTGGCGCACTTGCGCGAGCCATCGGGCAGGATGGCCGCGCCCGGGAAGGCGCAGTTCGGGCAGGGGTAGTCCACGCCCGGATGATATCAGCCGCGCCGTGCGCGTCAGGCTCCTACTTGCCGGTGACCGGGCCTCCGCGCCTGGGCGGGCGCTGGGTGGCCAGGTAGGGCGCGCTGCGTTTCAGGAACAGCAGGGCGAAGCTGTAGTTGCAGACCTGCTCGTTCAGGCTTTCCCAGCCGCCTTCCTTGAGCTGCAGCTTGATCATCAGGTCGGCGCCGTCGCGGTACCAGTCGATGTCGCCGAAGTACACGCTGCGGGTCAGCACGCCCGCGCGCTCGCAGCCGTACATGTCGTACAGCATGCCGCGCCCCTCGCCGCCGCCGATCCAGCACTCAGTCTGTTTCGCGTCCAGCTTCAGGTACTCGCGCGAGTACGGGTACTTCTGCCCCAGCCCGATCAGCCCGCCCGCCAGACGGTCATCGATCTTCGCGATCAGCTGCGGGTCATAGGTCGGCGCGATCATCAGCGCGTCGCGCAGGATTGCCAGGCTGGAAATGCCGGCCGCGGTCATGCCCACCGAGTACGGCCAGGTGTAGCCGCCGGCCTTGTTCTGGGGGTTCTCGGCGGCGCCCCAGGTGTTGCCTGAGCCCGCGTGGTAGGACCAGCCGCCGATCTCGAACAGCTGCAGGGTGGGGCGGGCACGGCGCTGGTTGGGGTCGCTGTCGTCGGCGTAGCGCGCGTCGCGCGAACGGCGCTCCAGCTGCTCCAGGGTCATCAGGCGAGTCGGGTCGATCAGCCGCTCGGCCCAGCCGCCCGGGTGGAAACACTCGATCAGCCGCATGGCGTCCCAGGCCAGCGTGTTGTAGTCGATCGGCGCGCCCAGCAGCATGCCGGCCTTGATGCCCAGCACCGCGTACTGCGAGTTGCTGCCGTCCGCGTGACGCCAGCCCTGGGGCGGCGTCTTGGGCCGGTCGGGGAACTTGCCTTCGCGGCTGCGGCGACGGCGTTCGTCCCGGACTTCCTGGGGCGGCTCATTCTTCGTTTCGGCTTTCTCTCCGGTGGCGGGCGCCTCACCCTCGCCGCCGCCGCGCTTGTCGAGCGGCGCGGTGGTGATCGGCGCGGGGCGCGGCCGGTGCTCTTCGGGCAGGCTGTAGCCCCAGCCATACCCGTCGGCGTTGGACAACCGCCACGATATCTCCGCGATCAGCGCACGGTGGCGCGGGTCGATCTTCGCCCACACCTTGGCCTGCGCGGCCGCGTACTCCTCGGGGTGGCAGGCCTCGTACATGCCGCTGGCGCGGATTTCGGGCTCGTAGTAGCTCTGGAAGGCCATCATGGCGATGGTGGTGCAGTAGTTCTGCTGGCCGAAGCTGCCGAAGGTGTGGGGCTTCACCATTTCCTCGACCTGCTCGACCATGATCTCGAAGGCCTTCTTCAATTGCGGGTGGTCGCGGCTTATCCCGGCATCCAGCAGCGCGTGCACGGCCAGCCCGTGGCCGCCCAGCATTTCGCTGTAGGTGCTCTTCATGAAGAAGCCCTTGCTGGTCTGGCGGCCCAGCAGGTAGCCGGCGGCAGCGTCGATCGCGAGGTCGGTGGTCAGCATGTAGCCGTAGTAGTCATCGAGGTCGAGCGTCTCCAGCGCCGTGAACAGCTTGACGCCCTCGCCCCAGCCCAGCGGCTCGCGCGCTTCCGCCCCCGGCTCAAGGCCGCCCGCGGTCGACAGCACCGACAGGCAGATGGCCGCAACCTGGTCGCGCTCGTCCAGCGACATCTCGGCGCGACCCATGCCCGGGTCTCCGTAGCTCTGGCTCAGCACCCAGCCCAGCGCCGGCGCGATGTGCGAGTTCCTGGGCCGCGGCAGCGCCCAGCACAGCCGGTAGTCTTTCAGCGCCAGGCGCTCAATGTCTTTGCGCACGGCCTTCGGGTTGACGCAGAACTTTTCGCCGCCCGCGAGGCAAAGCGCCAGCGCGTCGCCCTCGGTGACGCGCCAGGCGTCTTCGGCGGTCAGCTCGGCGGGCAGGTGCGGCTTGAGCCAGCCGATGGCCTTCTCGGCATCGCTGCGCGCGCGCTTCTGCAGGCTCTTGTCGTCGGCCAGGTTCAGGATCGCGCCCGCCAGCAGCAGCGCCCGGTAATGCACGGCGTCGATTTCCTTCGGTACTTCAAACCACACGCCCTTGGCCGGATCGCGGTGTTTGCGCACGGCATCGGTCAGCTGCGCCACGGCCGCGGACGCCAGTTCGGGCACCGGGTTCTCGGCCCAGCCGTTCTTCATGGCGATGCGCCGCGCCAGCAGCACGTGATAGAGCCTCGCCATCTGCTCGACGCTTGGCTCTTCGTGGGCGACCAGGTCCCAGTCGCGGCTGCTGACGATCTGCAGTCCGCGGGCGCGGGCCTTTTCCTTCGTGGCTTCCAGCAGCTTGTCTTCGCGCTGCAGCAGGGCGTCCAGCGTCAGCAGCTCCAGCGAGACGTCGGGCCACACGTGCTTGCGGCCGGGCGCGCCGGAGTTCAGCCACTCGGTCACCTCGGTGCACAGGTCTGTGCCGGCCGGGTAGCCCGCGCGCAGCAGCGCCAGCAGGCGCAGCAGCACCCAGGTGTCGGGCTGGTGCTCGGCGTGGCCGGTGAGGCTGCCGACGGGCGGGATGGGCAGGCGGCCGTGGATGTAGGGGTCTTCGGAGAGGCGGATGTCGCCGCGGCCCAGGATGCGCATGGCATTGAAGACTGCGACCTGCCGGCCTTCGTAATCGCGCAGCACGTCCCAGGCGCCGCGGACGTTTTTCTCGTCGGGGCGGCGCTGCTTGAGCAGCCTGTGCTTCTCTTCGATGTCGGTGATGTGCTTGCCCCTGGCCTGGGCGGGGCGCAGGGCCAGGGGCGACAGCAGGACCAGCAGAGCGAACAAGATGGTGAATTGGCGTAACGGCATGGCGTATCCCTCCGCGAGCAGCTTAGCGGATACGCATAAATTCGCCGACTAGACTTTAAGGCTTCCTGTGCGGAAACGGGAAGATGTTTCGGCCGCACCGGATGTGCAAACTACGCCTTGGGCGCCAGCATGTACATCAGGCCCAGCAGGCCGCTGGTGAGCAGCGCCAGCACAAAGGCCAGCACCAGCATTTCGCCGCCTTCCGGCAGCATTCCTTTTTTGGCTTCTGCGGTCATCGTTGCATCCTCAACGGTTCGGGCTACGCGGCGCATTGTATGGAACAAAGCCCGGCATGGAAGACTTCTCAGCCGGCTTGTCGGTCCGCAGCAGCCAGGCCGTCATGAACACGATCCCGACAAACACCGCAGCAACGATCACCATTACGCAACCGAGGTTGAACCATTGCTGGTTGGTGCCGGGGTCCGCGATCGTGCCGGCCGGCACCACGGGTTCCGGCTCGGCGCGCAACTCCGGCCGCAGCAGGTAGTGGGTTCCGCAGAAGGCGCAAATGCGGGTGGCGTGAGGCGCCGGAGTACCTTCCGTGGCCCCGCAGTTTGGACACTTGATCGCGACGCTGCCCATTCGCCCAATCTCCGCGCGAAGTGTAGCGAACGCGAATCAGCGCCACACTTACAAATTCATGCGGCGATTCGCCCCCGAGCTAACCGTGCGGGGTGGCGTTCTTTTTGTCGCGGGAGTCTTCGACCTTGCCCCGGGTCAGTTCGATGCGGCTCAGGAATTTTACGTTGGCGCAGGTGTCGGCGCCGCCTGAGTGGCAGGCCGCGGCGTCAGGAATCAGGAAGCGGATCGGCCCGCCCAGGTGCGCGGGCAGCGGCTCGCCGTTCAGCTCGTAGACCAGCACGGCATCCAGGATGTCATCCAGGGGCACACTGGCGGTGAACTGGTCGTCGCTGCTGGCCAGCGTCGCGTGGGTCGCGCCCGGCTTGCGTCCGGCAGCCTCGATCAGGCTGCGCAGGCGCACGCCGCGGCCCTGGCGGCCTTCGACCTCATGGCTCACGTCCTCTACCTGGTTGGGCAGGGATTTAAGCTCGGCGTAGCCGAAGGACTTTTCGCGCTCCACTTGGCCGTAGACAGTCAGGCTCATACCGCACCTCCGGAGCCCATCGTGTAAACGATGGGCCTGTGCGTCCATGGGTGGTTTCCCGCGCGCTGGCGCTTGCGGCTCCTGTTCCTATAAATCGGGACATGCAAGGCACGTTGCCATCACAGGATATCGAGAAGCTGATCGCCGACGGCTGCGTCACCAGCAGCGCGCAGATCAGGCCCGAGCAGGTCCAGCCCAGCAGCCTGGACCTGACGCTTTCCCGCCGCGCCTTCAGCATGCCCGGCTCGCTGATGCCACTGCAGGGCGAGCGAGTCACCGACCTGATCGAGCGCTACTCGCGCTACCCGATCGACCTGAAAGAGCCCGGCGTGCTGGTGCGCGACAACGTGTACCTGATATTGCTGGCCGAGCGCATGAACCTGCCCGAGGGTGTGGCAGCCTACGCCAACAACAAGAGCAGCACCGGCCGTATCGACCTGCAGACCCGCGTGCTGTGCGACGGCAACCCGCGCTACGACAAGATTCCCGAGGGCTACAGCGGCGAGTTGTGGCTCGAGGTGATACCCAAAAGCTTCGACGTGAAGGTGCGCGCCGGCGACTCCCTGAACCAGACCATCTTTTACCAGGGCCGCAACCTGCTGCACGGCCGCGAGCTTACACAGCTGGTGCACTCGCAGGCGGTGCTGTACGACCCGCAGGGCAACCCGGTCGGCACCGAGCGCCACCTGATGGACGACGGCCTGCTGATGACGCTCGACATCGAGCAGCCCGTGGCGGGCTTCAAGGCGCGCAAGAGCATCCGGCCGATCGACTTCGCGGCCATGGGCCAGCACGACCCCAAGGAGTTCTTCGAGCCGATTGAGCGGCCGAGCACGGGCACACTGTTCCTGAGCCAGGGCGACTTCTACATCTTCAGCACCTACGAATACGTGAGCGTGCCGCCGGATTACGCCGTGGAGATGCTGCCCTACGACACCAGCGCCGGCGAGTTCCGGGCGCACTACGCGGGCTTCTTCGACCCGGGCTTCGGCTACGGTGAAAAGGGCGAGGTGAAAGGCACGCCGGCGGTGCTGGAAGTGCGGCCCTACGAAGACGACCTGATCGTCCGCCACCGCCAGCCGGTGTGCAAGATGGCCTACGAGAAGCTGACGGCGAGGCCCAGCAAGCTGTACGGCGTGGGCGTGCGCTCAAACTACGCGGCCCAGCGCGGCCCGCGGCTCAGCAAGTTTTTCCGGCAGTAGTGGCATTCGCGTCCCGCGAATGAGTGGCAGCGGCCTCCGGCCGCTGGAGTGCGCGCGCTGGAAGCGCGCGGTACTCATTCGCGGGACGCGAATGCCACTGCGATGCCCGGCGCAACGAACGTGTGGCGTGGAATCGGGCCTTGCCGTATCTTGTTCGGTTCTTAGCAGAACAAACGAGGGCGGCCGTTTGCCGATTGACTTCACCAACCTGCCGAAGACCGAGCTCCATATGCACCTGGAGGGCTCGATCCCCGTTGAGGCGCTGTTCGAGCTGGTGAAGAAGCACAAGCGGCTGGATGAGGCCCCCACGGTCGACCACGTGCGCAAGCACTACGAGTTCGACGACTTCGCCCACTTCCTGGAAGTCTACAAATGGACGGTCAGCTTCCTGACCACGCCCGACGACTACGAATACGTCGCCTATGAAGTCGCCCGCACCCTGGTGCGCCAGAACGTGTGGTTCGCGGAAATCATGGTGGGCCTGGGCAACAGCGTGAAATACGGCGGCCACAACGCGGCCGACATCGTGCGCGCGGCGTGGCGCGGCTTTCGCGCCGCTGAGATCGAGCATGGCATCAAGATCCGCATCCAGGTCGCCACCGGGCGCGACCACGGCGCGGAGTTTTCGCTCGCGCGCCTCAAGGACATCGAGCCGCTGCTGGGTGACGTTGACATCTGCGCCTTCAACATGGGCGGGTCAGAGCACGTCCACCCGCTGCCCCAGTTCGCGGCCGTGTTCAAGCGCGCCCACGAGATGGGCCTGCGCGTCAGCGTGCACGCGGGTGAAGTCAGCGGGCCGCAGGACATCTACGACGCGCTGGACCTGAACCCGCAGCGCATCGGCCACGGCATCCGCGCCGCGCTGGACCCGACCCTGATGGACGAGTTAAAGCGCCGCGACGTGGCGCTTGAAGTGTGCCCGGTCAGCAACGAATGCACCGGCGCGGTGCCGCGCCTGGCCGATCACCCGCTGCCGCGGCTGCTGGCGGCGGGAGTGCCGCTGACGCTGAGCAGCGACGACCCCGCCATGTTTCACACCAGCGTGACGCGCGAGTACGAGGTCGCCCACGAGGTGCTTGGCATCGGCACGCGGCAATTGATCCGCGTCGCGCGCGAAGGTTTTAAACGCGCCTTCATGGACGAAACCCTGCGCCGCGAGCTGCTTGAGCGCTTCGACCGCGAAGCCGGCCGCTGGGCCCACACCCGCCAGATCCAGTATCCCAGTTAGAGCCCCGGCCGAGAGGCCGGGGAGACGCGGACGCAGTCCGCTTCAATCGCTCGAGCGCCAGAGGGCGCTCGTCCCCGGCTTTTCAGCCGGGGCTCTAGTCTCTTGGCTCCGCGTCCACGATCTGCCCGTAGTCGCGGGTGGCGAGCGCGTTGAGGTAGTGGCGGTTGAACAGGTCCTTGTGGATGCTGACCACCACGATGTTCACGCGCCGGATCGCGTTGGCCCTTGAGATCATCTCCAGGATGCTCAGGCTCATGGGCTCGCCGTCGCTGAGCAGCAGGATGGTGTCCGCCTCGCCCTTCTCGATGACGCTCAGCAGCGCCGCCTTGATGTCCGTGCCGCCCTGCACGTCGGTGCTCAGCATCCAGTTCACTGCGTCCTTGCGGTTTCTGATGTCATTGCCGACACGCTCGTGGTTGATGTGCTCGTGGTTGAACAGCGTAATACCGAACTTCGCGTTCTGGCTCAGGCCGTCCAGCGCTGCCGCCACTTCCGCAGCCGCGACATGAAAGCGCGGCAGGAAGCCGTCGCGAACCATGCGCCCTACCTCGGGCCGGCGCTTCAATATGTCGGCCTTGCGGCTGGGGAAGTCGGGCCGCTCCGGCTCGCGCGAGACCGGGTTCACCATGCTGACGCTGCGGTCGATGGCGAACTGCAGGTTGATGCTGTCGATCTCGAGGCCGTAGAACTTCGCGGCGGTCTTCTGCCTCAGGCGCTGGACCGGCACGCCGCGCAGGGTTTCCAGCTTGCGGGCCGGCACGCTGAACTTCTCGTTGGCCTTCAGCCAGTCGGTCCACTTTTCCATCTGGTCGCCGAAGTCCTGGCCGGTCAGGTCGCACAGCAGGGCGATCGCCTCGCTGAACATGCGGCCTTCCGCCTGCTTCTCCGCGTAACCCAGCACCTCCCAGGCGCAACCGGCCGGGCGCAGGCGCAGCAGGCAATCCAGTGCCGCGGACTGCACGAACCAGCTGTCGTCCTTCAGCAGTTCCAGCGCGCGGTCGGAGGCGTTCGTGCCGGCGCGGCCGGCGGCCAGCAGCGCGGCGGCGCGGCGGAAGGGCTTTTCGTCCTTCAGCCATTCGTTGATCCTGGCCTCCACGCTGTCCTTGCAGGCGCCGGCCGCCAGGCAGGTGAGCATGGCGTGGGCGACCACGTCGTCACTGGAGTGCGCGAGCAGCGGCGCCAGGGACTCGGTCGCGAGCTTGAGCTCGTCGCCGCTCAGCGGCTCCGGCAGGCGCTGCAGGTAGCGCAGGCCGTTGAGAACGTTCTCCACCTCGTCACTCTGCAGCCAGCGCGATGCCGCCTTGTACGCGGCCGGGCCGCGGTTCAGCGAGATCAGCCACCAGCCGATCTCCGCGTCGAACTGGTTGCTGAGCCCGCCCGCGGCCGTCACCACGGCCTGGTGCGACTCCAGGGCGGTGAGGCGCGCCAGCAGGCTGCCGAAGAAGTGGGGGCGCTTGCCGGCCGCGAGCTTCAGCGGGCGCTTGGCGAACTCCAGCACCTGGGTCAAAGCCTCAGTTTCCAGCGGCGTGCCGATCGCGTAATGCGCGGCCCAGGCGGCATCCTCCAGGTTCGCGCTGCTTGCCATGGTCTCCACGCCGCGCTTGTCGCCGGCCGCCAGCAGGCGGGCCATGGCTGTGCGGCGGGCCTCGGGCAGCTTGCCCGACTGCGCGACGGCCTCGACGGCGTTCCAGGCGTCGTCGCTCTTGATGTCGGCGATGGCGTGGGTGGCGGCCTCGGCGCTGCCGTCGCCGTCCAGTGCGATCTTGCGCAGCTCTTTCAACGGGGCCTCGGCGCCGTACTGGCCCAGCCAGCGCACGCAGGCGGCGCGACGACCCGGTGTCTTGGCCTTGTTGAATGACTTGGTGAGTTCGCGGGCGTCGCCGGGTTCGTTGTGGTAGACCAGCGCCCAGGCGGCGACCAGGGCGACGTCGTCGGACGCATCGTCGTCAACGACGTCAATCAGGAAAATGCCCACCGTGCGTTCCGGCAGGCGCGCCAGTTCACGCACGCGGCTCATGCGTGTGGCGGTGTCGGCCTTCTTCCAGTCTTTCTTGATCTCCTTCAGGCGCTCCTTGGCGGCCTTAGCCTGCTCACCTTCCAGCTTGTCCGCACCGGCCGAGCGCGGCACCACCACCAGCATGGCAGCGAGCAGAATCAAAGGCAGCAGGCGCAGAAAGTTGGCGTTCAGCATCGCGTGCGTCGCAGTAACGGCCGGGGAGGACAACGAGTGTACCGAAGTGTAGGTGGCAAGGGGCACCTCTTTAGTTACGCAAGTTGCAGCGGAAAAGGGCAATCAAAGGCGGGCAATGTGTGCGATAGCTCGCAATTTGACCGAAGGTTGGCGGTGCCCATCCCTGAAATGACAAGGGTTGGCGGCCTCATTGCGAATCTGGAACAGGAGTGGCGACCAACAATTGCTTTACACCTAAACGATCACTTACAATCTGAGTCGTCGGGCCGCTTGCAGGCCCTGTCCGATCCGGGTGAAACATGCTGCGACGCTTGCCACTGTTGTCTGGCCTTGCCCTGGCGTCCCTGCTGTTCGGCGCCCTGTCCCAATACGTGGTGCGCGCCGACAACGTCAAGAAGACCGAGTCCGAGGAAAAGCAGGCGGCCCAGGACTGGGGCGCGCTGCGCGACGGGCTGAACGGCCTGTTCGGCGACCTGCAGAAAGACGCGGGCATCAAGCCGTCGAAGATCAGTGACGACGAAACCTTCCTGCGCCGCATCTACCTCGACCTGCTGGGCCGCCCGCCTCTGCCCGAGGAAATCGAAGCTTTTGCCCCGGGCCGCAAAGACGCCGAAGGCCGGAAGGGCAACGACAAGCGCGAAGCGCTGATCGACCGCCTGCTGGCGCATCCCGACCACGCCGAGCATTTTGCCGACTGGTGGATGGTCACCATGATCGGGCGCGACGCCGACGGCAATGCCCGTCGCTACCTGCGCCAGTACCTGCGCCAGGCGTTTGCCGAAAACAAGCCGTGGGATGAACTGGTGCGTACGCTGGTTTCCGCCAGGGGCAAAACGCCGGAAAACCCGGAGCTCGGCTACCTGATGGCTTTCCAGAACCTCAAGGCCGACATGGCGGGCATCACCAGCAAGGTGTTCCTGGGTAAGCAGATCCAGTGCGCCGAATGCCACGACCACCCCTACGAAGGCTGGACCACCCACGATTTCGAGGGCATGGAGGCCTTCTTCCGCCCCTTCAGCACCGGCCAGAAGGGTGAGGGCGAAAACCGCTACTGGTTCAACAACGACCAGCCGATGCGCAACCCGGCCGAGTTCGAGCGCCGGATCAAGATGAAG
>JAANMX010000832.1_pt1 | contig 38690 bp, 34 predicted proteins | sample 7279681 | NCBI WGS metagenome assembly JAANMX01 (sample SAMN14094542, study PRJNA606508) | bioreactor metagenome | isolation source: A lab-scale SPAN reactor treating ammonium-rich wastewater day 351 | place: Ireland: Galway | collected 2018-01-01 | reverse complement strand
CTTCAGTTCATGGCCCTTCGTCGCCTCCCAGAAGGGCTGCGTGTCGGGTTCGGGGAAGCGCGGTTGCGGTCGTGGCATGTCAGTCCCTCGCCAGGATGATGGTGCCGCCGGTGTGAGTGCCACCGAGCTGGCCACCGTTGCCGTGGGCGACGGCGAGCTTGGCGCCTTCGACCTGGGAGGTCGACTGGCCGCGCAGCTGCCGCGCCGCTTCGATGAGGAGGAAGATGCCGCGCATCCCGGGATGGTTCGAGCTCAGCCCGCCGCCATCGGTGTTGATATGCGGCTTCAGCTTCGACTGGAAGTGCAGGCGGTCTTCGGAGACGAACTGGCCCCCTTCGCCCTTCTTGCAGAAGCCCAGGTCTTCGAGCAGGCACATGACGGTGATCGAAAACGAGTCGTAGATCATGCCGATGTCGATTTCGTCGGGGCGGACGCCGGCCTCACCGAAAGCCGGCGGCGCCGACTGCACGGCTGCGGAGACGGTGATATCGCCGCCATTCTCGACGTACTTCGTCGCTTCGCCCGTGCCGATGATCCAGACCGGCTTCTGTCTGCAATCGCGGGCAACTTCGGGCGAGGCGATGACGACCGCGCCGCCGCCATCTGAGACCATGCAGCATTCGAGCAGGTGGAGGGGGTCGGCCACCATGCGCGAATTCAAGACGTCGTCGACGGTGATCTCGCGGATGTTTTCGAAGAGGAGGTCGGTCATCGCCTTCACCGCTTCGGGGTTGCGCATGGCGTGGGCGCGGGTGGCGACGGAGATGCGCGCAAGCTGCTCGCTGGTGGTTCCGTACTGGTGCATGTGGCGGTGGGCCACCATCGCGTAGTTGGCGATGAGCGTGACGCCCCAGGGGTCGGTCATGTTCCCCTGCGGGCTGGGCGCGCCGCCCCCTTCGCGGCCGCCGGTGCCAATGTGCACCATGCCGCTCGCGGCGGTGGAACCATAGGTGAGGAGCGCCACCCTGCACTTCCCGGCGGCGATGGCGCGGCGGGCGTGGGCGGCCTGGAATTCGTAGGAGCTGCCGCCGACGGCGGTGGTGTCGATGACGTTGGGCTTGAAGCCGAAGTACTCGGAGAGGCTGAGGCCGGACATCCCGGCGCCGTCCTGGGCGTCGTAGAGGCCGTCGACGTCCTTCCACGAGAGGCCGGCATCGGCGAGGGCGCGCGCGGCCGATTCGGCCTTTATCTGGAGGGGCGTGACCCCCGGCGCTTTGCGCAGGGGATATTCGTGGACGCCGACGATGGCGGCATCGCGGCGTTGAGAGACCATGCGGCGAACTCCTGCAGTGGGGTGCCCTTGCGGCTGGCTTGTGCCCGGAATCTACGTACGGCGGCGGCGGGAGTCAAACCAGTGGGGCGGAGCACAGGGAACTCGCCCGGCGGACAACTTCACTCAATGCGACTGGCCAACCCGTGGATAGAGGGCCTCGGTCGCGGCTGACCAGTCCCCCAATGCAGCCTTCTCCCCCGGTTCCCCGGGGGCGATGGCAGTGTGCAAGCTAAGAGAAGTGCGTTGGCGACTCTAGCCAACGCCGGCGAGCGCAGCCACCGGAGAACTCTCGCCCTATTAGCCTCGACCGGACAAGCACGTGGCCCACGCACTATCGAGTGTGTTAAAGACACTTTGGCAGCCATTTCGTCCCTTCTCTTCCATGACACCATAAGGAGGAGACCTATCTGAGCGCTGCTATTAGCGTACCATCAAAACAGATGTTTTTGTTTGACCATTATCCTGGCGCACTGTAAAAGTGTACGTATAGATGCATTCATGCGTATCCTGGATCATATAGGATAGCGTCCACACATCCTTATATATGCCTGAGTGAACACTTTGCGATACCACATGTAGCCCAAAAGTTTGCGAATATTCATGGTCTGTATGCAGCACCACATCTACCGCTTCGATAGGACTATCGCCCCACCCCTGGACAGTTACCTGTTGCGATTGGCCCACTGCACCATCAAAATTGTTGATGTCAATTCGAACAATTTTGGGAAAATCGTCAGAGGTGCCGAAATAGGTCACAGATTCAGGAAGCGGTGATGACGCACAAGCGACGACTGTTGGAGTGGGTGTAGGCATGGACGTCGGAGTAAAGTCCGGAGTAGCAGTGGGCATCGGTGTGCTTATCACGGTCGGCGTCATGGTCAGTGTCGCAGTCGTAGGAATGGGTGTTATCGGCGTACTTGTTGGATTATCCGTCATAGTCGCTGTCGGAGTTACTGATATCGAAGTTGGCATTGTTGGTGGTATTGGCGTCTTATTGGTAGTTTGACTTCCACCTTGAATAGTTGCTGAAGTCGCAGTGTGACTTCCAAATCGAGTAGGTGTCCGGGTCGGCGTCGAGGTACTCGTCACAGTCGGAGTGTTGGTTACAGTATTCGTCGTTGTCAGAATGGCTGTCACTGACGAAATTCCGGCCGCTGAATCTGCTGCCACCATTGGTAGCGTAAGTGCATATGACCAAACCGGTCCTGCTCCTGTTGCTGGGCCCGAATTTAGCAAAGCAACAGAAAACAGCAAGCATCCCATAAGTGCTATAAGAAATGGCACAAGCACTTTCGTCAACACTATTTCCTTTCGTTCCTGTTCTAACAGAACTCGTAAGTCAATTTACAAATGGTAAGAGCGATTAACCGCATTGGATTAGCTTTTGCTTATGAAAGCAACGAGTAATCTGCCTCTAGAGTATGGGCTCGTCCCAGGATGCCGGCGAGAGTAACAGTGCCCGATATGGCCGTCAACGGGTGAGAATGGGGTCTGCCCGCTCAACCAACGATTGCCCGCCATCCCCTCGCGGGCACAAGATGACGCGCGCAACCATGGAGGGCCAATTGCAGGAAGGGCGCCGCTTCTATTCCACGCTCTTCCCCGTCTTTGCGCCGGGCTTCATGGCCGGGGGCTGGCTGGTGGCGTTCACGGAGGTGGGCGCAGGGCTCATCTTCCTGGGGTCAGCGATGGCGGTGCTCGGCATCGTTTTCCGCCCGAGGCTGAAGCGGGGGCTGCTCGCGGTGGCCGAGCTCGCCGCGGGCTGGTTGCTGGTACCCGGCGTCCTCTCCCTGTTGTGATGCCGCCCGGCTATCCAACCGTTCGACGACTCTGATACCGTCCCACGCTGTGACGCTTGTGGCCTGGGCGCTGGCGTGGCTTGCGGGCATTGCCGCTATGGCGCTCTGGGGCGCCCCGTGGTGGATTGGGGGCGCGTGGCTGGCGGCCGCCTTACCGGCCGTACTCGCCTGGCTGGGTCGCCGGGCTGCGCTCGTCGCCGCGGTGGCCATCCTCTTCGCCCTCGTTGGCGGGTGGCGCTTCGAACACTGGGAGAGCCGCCCGGTGCCGGACCTCGCCCGCTACCTTGGCCGCACCGTGACCATCGAGGGCGTGGTCGACGCCGAAGCTGACCCCGGGCAGACCACCGCCGCCTTCCGCATCCGCATCGACCGCATCCGCACAAACGAGGGCTGGCGCGATACGGGTGGGCGTGTGCGCGCCTCCCTCAACCAGTACGCGGATTACCTGCCGGGCACGCGCCTCCGCCTGGAGGGCAGGCTCGATGACCCGCCGGTGTTCGACGAATTCGACTACCGTGCCTACCTGGCGCGGCAGGACGTGGTCGCAACCATGCTGCGCCCGAAGGTCGAGGTTGTCGCCAGGCCGGGCAAGTGGGAGCCGGCCACCGTCCCGGCCCGCCTGCGCCTGGCGCTCGACCGCGGTATCCAGCGGTCGCTGCCGGAGCCCGAGGCCTCGCTGGGGGCCGGGATCGCTTTCGGCCGCGACGCGACGCTGCCGGACGCCGTGTACGGCGACTTCCGTGATGCCGGGCTGGCCCACCTGGTTGCCGTTTCGGGCTCGAACGTTTCGTTCGTCGCTGCGCTGGCGTTTGTCGTGGCCGTGCCAGTCATCGGGCGAAAATGGTCGCTGCTCCCGGCGGCAGGACTGATCGCCTTCTACGTGGTTGCCGCAGGGATGAGCGCGAGCGTGGTGCGCGCGGCAATCATGGCCGCGGTCTTCCTGTTCGGAGCGTCGCTTGGCCGGCAACAGAGCTCGCTCCCGGCCCTGGGCGTGGCGGTTGTAGCGATGACCGCGTGGTCGCCATCTGCGGCGGCCGAGGCCGGGTTCCAGCTTAGCGTGGCGGCCACAGCGGGGCTCATCGTGTTTGGTTCGTGGCTGCATTATGCCCTTCGCATGGCGGTTCGCCGCGTGGGCCTCGCCGCGTTTGTGCCCGACCTGGCGCTGGCCGCCGGGGCACTCTCGCTGGCGGCGACGGTAGCCACGCTTCCGCTCGTCTGGGTCACTTTCGGGCGGGTTTCGCTCGTGGGCCCGCTTGCGAACGTCGTCGCGGAGCCCCTGTTCGTCGTCGCATTCACGCTGAGCGCGCTGACGGCGGCGGCTGGCGCGGCCTGGCCCGGCGCCGGGTGGGCCGTGGGCCTCGTAGCCTACTTCCCGCTGGCCTTCCTCACCTGGTTGGCACGAACGCTTGCCGCCGTACCGGGCGCCTCAACTGGCGTCCCGGCGACGAATGGTACGGCGGCAGCTGCCGCGTATGTGGTCATGGGGGCGGTTGCCTGGCCGGCCTACCGCTACCTGGCGCCAGTAGTGCCCGCCGGCCACCGCCTGCGCCGCGCAAGGGTAGCGGGCTATTCCGCTATTGGAGCCGGCGCCGGGTGCGCGGCCGTGGCCGTGTGGTTCATGAGCGCCGCCCCGGTGGGTGGGCCCGGCGAGCTCGAGGTCACGGCGCTCGACGTGGGACAGGGCGACGCAATCCTGGTGACGACGCCGCACGGGAGGCGGTATCTCGTGGACGGCGGCCCGAGCGGGATCGAGCTGGCGCGCGAGCTGGGAGCGGCCCTGCCCCACTGGGAGCGCCGCATCGATGGCGTGTTCCTGACCCACCCGCAGGAGGACCACGCCGGGGGCCTGCCGGCCATCTTCGCCCGTTACCGGGTGGCGGCCGCCTTCGAAACCGGCGTTGCAGGCACCACCGAGACCCTTCGCGCATACGCCGCGCGTTCCCCGCGGCGCCGAATTCTCGCGCGGGGCGATTCCTTCGAGGTTGACGGCGTCCGGTTCGAGGTGCTCTGGCCGACGCGCGGCATGGCGAACGGCGACCTCAATAACACCTCTCTGGTGCTGCGGGTCACATATGGGGAGACCTCGTTCCTGCTGGCGGGTGACCTCGAACGGGAGGGGCAACAGGCCCTTCTTTCCACAGCGCAGGTGGTGGCCGACGTCCTGAATGTGCCACACCACGGCTCGAAGACGACCTCGGCGGCGTTCCTGTCTGCCGTTGAGCCTTCGGTGGCGGTGATCTCAGTGGGGGCGGGCAACCCCTACGGGCACCCGGCGCAGGAGACGCTCGCCGCCCTCGATGGCGCCCTCGTGCTCCGCACGGACGAGCAGGGCCGCGTGACTGTGGCGAGCGATGGCAAGCGCATCACCGTACGCACCGAGCGATGACGCCGGGGCACACGGGCAGGGCGTCTTTGCGCCAGTTCGCGCGTGCCCTTACGTTGGATTGAACACCGTTCCCAGGAGTCCCTCCCCTCGTGACAGTACGCATCGATGGCCGGGCGCCGGCCCAGCTTCGGCCGGTCAGGATCACACCCGGCATTCTCGACTTCGCCGAGGGAAGCTGCATCGTTGAGTTCGGGCGCACGCGCGTGCTGTGTGCGGCGAGCGTGGAGGAGCGCCAGCCCGGCTTTCTCCGCAACACCTCCAGCGGCTGGGTCACGGCCGAGTATTCGATGCTGCCCCGGGCAACGCACACCCGCAGCCAGCGCGAGGTCGAGCGCGGTCGCCCGGGCGGCCGGACGCAGGAGATCCAGCGCCTGATCGGGCGTTCTCTGCGCGGAGTGGTCAACCTGGAGCTGCTCGGGCCGCGAACCATCACCCTCGACTGCGATGTGCTCCAGGCAGACGGGGGCACGCGAACCGCTTCTATCACGGGCGGCTTCGTCGCACTTCAACTGGCGGTGGCGCGCCTCGCGAAAGCGGGCACGGTCTCCGAATCGGTCATCCAGTCGCAGGTCGCGGCGGTTTCCGTGGGGCTGGTGAAGGGCATCGCGATGCTGGACCTCTGCTACGAAGAGGACTCGACCGCCGAGGTGGACTTCAACATCGTCATGACCGGCGAGGATGACTTCGTCGAGGTACAGGGGACGGCGGAGGGCAAGCCGTTCAGCCGCGCGGGGATGGACAGGCTCATCGACATGGGCCGCGACGGGATCGTGGCGCTATTCGCCCACCAGCGCGCCGCCGTCGCCGCGGCTCAGGCGTAAGGGCCGAGGTGAGTGCCGCCGACAATGTGGACGTGGCCGTGCTCCTGGCTCTGCATGGCGTCGTAGCCGAAGTTGGAGAGGAGCCTGTAGCCGCCGGGGCAGTAGCGGGCGCCCACTTCGGCCGCCACCCGGGCGACTTCGCCGATGTCCTGCCAGAGCTCCATCTGCGTGCGGTGCTCCTTGGTCATGGCCAGGAGCATGACCGGCGCCCAGCGGAGGATATTCTGGAAAACGATCACCCGATCGTCCTCATAGATGACGTTCGCGGGCTCGCGGCCCGCTACAATGCTGCAGAAGACGCAGTAGCGGTGGGCGCGAAGCCCACGTCCGGCGGATTCGATTTCCAGGGCGTCAGCACCGTCAAAGGTGCGATCAGGGCGCATGGGGGTTCAACGATTCTAGTTTCCGGCAGTGGCTGGTTCAAACTCCCCGGGCACGGGGGCGGGCGCTGATGCCCCAGTTCATGCCCTTCAGGGGGCTACGCTATACGGCCGCGGCCGGCCCGGTGAGCGAGCTGCTGGCTCCCCCATACGACGTCATTTCACCAGCCCAGCAGGCCGCCCTCGCCGCTCGAAACGCGCGCAACGCGGTGCGCCTCGAACTGGCCGAGGGTGGCGAGGAACGGTACGCGCAGGTGGGCGCGCTCCTCGAGCACTGGCTCGTGGCCGGCTTCGTGGAGCGAGACCCGGCCGGCATGTTTTATGTCTATGAGCAGTCATTTGTCGAAGAAGGCCAGCGCTACACTCGCCGGGCCGTGATTGCGGCCGTGGAGGCGCAGCCCTGGGAAGTCGGCGCGGTTAAGCCGCACGAGTTCACCATGTCGGGCCCCAAGGATGATCGCCTGAAGCTGCTGGAAGCGGCGCGCACGCAGTTCAGCCCGGTCTTCATGATCGCGCGCGACCGGGCGGGCCAGTTGCGGCAGTTCATCCAGGACACCATCAGCAGCCGCGGGCCGGATGCCGAAGGGGCGACGATCGACGGCGACGAGCACCGGCTGTGGGTCGTCGAAGGCGGGCGCTACGAGATGAGGCGCCTGGCGCCACTGCTGGCCGAGAGCTTCTACATCGCCGATGGACACCACCGCTACGAGACTGCCGTCTCCTACTGGCAGCAGCAGGCCGAACGCGGGGTTGACCTCCCCCGCGACCACCCCGCGCGCTTTGCCATGACGGCCATCGTCGCCGCCGACGACCCCGGTCTCGTCATCCGGCCGATCCACCGCATCGTCCCGCGCCCGGCCCCGGCGAACTGGGCGGACACCCTCGGCGAAGCCTTCGACATTGCGGGCGCCGGATCGATAGAGGACCTTGCCTCCCGGCCCGCCGGGATCGAGCCCCTGCTGGCGGAAGGCCCCGGGACCATCATCGCCCTGAACGCCGAACCCGGCCGCGCGCATTGCCTGCGGCTTCGCAGCCCCGAAGCGATGGCATCGAGGCTGCCCCCGGGGCGGAGCGAACGCTGGGCGGCGATTGCTCCCAACGTGCTGCGCTACGGCGTGCTCGAACCGCTCTGGGGCATTGGCGACGACGACCTGAAGGCAGGAGCGGTGGAGTATACCCACGACACCGCCGAGGCATTCGCCGCGATCGCGTCCCGGCCGGCAACTACCGCCTTTCTGATCAACCACGTAGGCATTGGGGAAGTGATGGCACTGGCAGACCAGGGCGAGCGCATGCCGCAAAAGTCCACGTTCTTCCACCCCAAGCTCGGCACGGGGCTGGTGTTCTACCCTCTCTACTCGTAGGGCGGGGCCACTACCTAGTCGAAGCGCACCAGCCGCACGTTGTAGATTCCGTCGATCGCCTCGACCGCCTGCACCTGCTCCGCCGTCGGGCATTCGTCGACAGCGATGATCATGAGGGCGCGGCCACGGCGGCTGCGGCGGCCCACCTGCATGGAGCGGATGTTGATATCGGCATTGCCCAGGAGCGTGCCGACCTTTCCAATCATCCCCGGCCGATCTTCGTTGTCGCAGGCGAGGAGGCAGATCCCGGGCTCGGGCACAAGGTCCACGTCCATGCCGTTGAGGATGACGATGTCGGGCTGGCCGTGCTCTACGGTGCCGCCGACGCTCACCTCGGAATCGCTGGTGCCCACCTTGAGGTGGATGAGGTTGTGGTAGACCTCGTGAGATGAGCGAAGCCGCTCATCGATGTTCCAGCCCCGCGACTGGGCGATGAGCGAGGCGTTCACGATGTTCACGTTCTCCTCGCTGATCGGCCTCAGCAGCCCGCGGATGACGGCGGCGCGCAGGGGAGCGATGTCGTGGTCGGCGATCTCGCCGTAGTAGTCGATCTCGATAGCGGTCAGCGTCCCGGTGACGAGCTGGGTAGCGATGAGGCCAACCTGCTCGGCAGCGGCCATATAGGGAGCCAGCACCTGCAGGGTCTCGGCGCCGAGCATGGGTGCGTTCACAGCGTAGCGGGCCGGCTTGCCCTGGAGGATCTCCACGATCTGCTCCGCCACGTCGAGGGCCACGCGCTCCTGCGCCTCGGCCGTCGACGCACCCAGGTGGGGCGTGACAATGATGCGCGGGTCGCCAAGCAGGGGATTGTCCGGAGCTGGCGGCTCCTGCGTGAACACGTCGATGGCCGCCCCGGCGACCTTGCCGGACTTCACGGCGTCAGCGAGCGCGGCCTCGCTGATGATGCCGCCACGGGCAACGTTGATGAGGCGCACGCCGTCCTTCATCATGGCCAGCTCTTCGCGGTCGATCATGCCGGCGGTGCTCGCCGTGAGCGGGGGGTGGACGGTGATGAAGTCCGACTCCTTGATCACCTGTTCCAGCGGCGCCGCCTCCACGCCGATCGCGCGCAGGCGGTCTTCAGGGACGAAGGGGTCGTGCCCGAGGACGCGCATCTCCATGGCGACCGCCCTTCGCGCCACTTCGGAGCCGATCTTGCCAAGGCCGACGATGCCGAGGGTCTTGCCGCGCACCTCGGTGCCGAGGAGCGCCTTGCGGTCCCACTTGCCCTCGCGCATGGAAGCGTCCGCACGGGGCAGGTGGCGAGCGAGGGCGAGGAGCAGCGCCACGGTATGCTCGGCGGCGGCCACGGTGTTGCCCTGGGGAGCGTTCACGACAACTACGCCCCGCTCCGTTGCCGCATCGAGGTCGATGTTGTCCACACCCACGCCAGCGCGGCCAATGACGGACAGGCGGCGCCCCGCTTCGATGACGGGCCGGGTCACCTTTGTCTCGCTGCGAACAACGAGAGCGTCGTAATCGCCAATCGCCGCGATGATCTCGCCGGGCTTGAGGCCGGTGCGAACGTCAACGCGGCCGACGGTGCGAAGCAGGTCGATGCCCTCCTGGGCCACCGGGTCGGCGATAAGAATGCGGGGGCGGTTGTCGGTCATGGGTTAGACGGCCGCCTTCGCGTCCTGGAGCAGACGTTCGAGGACGTCGAGCGCAGCGACGATGTCCTCCCTGGTGAACCAGCCAAGGTGCCCAACGCGGAAGATCTTGCCATCGAGCTTGCCCTGTCCACCGCCCAGAACCACGCCGAACTCCTCGCGCGCCCGCTTGCTGATGGCCTTGCCATCGACACCTTCGGGCCACCAGACGGCGGTGACGGTGTTGGAAGCGAAGCGCTCATCGGTGGGGACCAGCTTCAGGCCCCACGACTTGACACGCTCGCGCGTGTAGCCGGCGACCGCCTCGTGGCGGGTGAAGATGCCTTCGAGGCCCTCGGCACGCATGAGCTCGAAGGCGCGATCCATGCCGTAGTAGATCGACATGGCCGGGGTCCACGGGTTCTGGAGCTTCGCGAGGGAGTCGCGCGCCTTCGCGGCGTCGAAGTAGAAACGGGGCATCTTCGCCCCGGCGTTAGCGGCCCAGGCGCGTTCGCTCATGTACACGAAGACGAGACCTGGAGGAACCATCCAGCCCTTCTGCGAGCCGCTGACCACCACGTCGAGCCCCCAGCGCTCCACCGGGCAGGGGACCGAGCTCATGCTGCTGACGGCGTCGACGATGATTAGCCGGTCGCGGGCACGCACTTCCGTCGCGATCGCTTCCAGGGGGTTGGTGACGCCGGTCGAGGTTTCGTTGTGGGTTACGAGCACGGCCTTGATGGACGGGTCCTCATCGAGGCGCCGCGCGATCTCGGCCGGGTCAGCGGCTTCCCCCCACTCGGTGGCGTAGCTGACGACATCGGCGCCGTAGGTGCTGGCGATGGTGCGCAGGCGGTCGCCAAACGAGCCGATGGAGACGGCGAGGACCCGGTCGCCCGGGCTGAGCGTGTTCACGACCGCGGCTTCGAGACCGCCGGTGCCCGATGCGGTCATGGAGAGAACATCGGAGGAGGCGCCGAAGACCCAGTTCAGGCCGTCGGTGACGCGGCGCAGGATCTGGGCGAACTCTGGGCCGCGGTGGTTCATCATCTGCCGCGCGCCCGCGTGCAGAACCTCCTCCGGGCAGGGGGTTGGTCCGGGGATGCGCAGGTTCAAGGGAAAGACTCCGGGTAGGGGTCATTTCATGGTCGGCCGGAAAGCGTAAGCGGTCAACCTCCGCGGTCGCCGCTGCCCCGCGAGGGTGGTGGGCCCTGGCGCCTTCCAGGGCGCCCGCGGCGGCGCCTGCGCCCGGCCTCGAACACCCAGTCGGAGACGGGGGCGAGTTCGAGCAGGACGATGATTGCGCCCGTGAAGAGCACGGCCACGAGCCAGAGGTCGAGCGCGGCCATGAGGCCAATGCCTGCCAGGACCCAGACGCTCGCAGCGGTAGTGACGCCCTGGAAGCCGGTCCCCTGCTGGAAAATAAGGCCGGCGCCGATGAAGCCGATGCCCTGCACCACGGCAGCGGCTATGCGGGCATCATCGGTGAACTGCAGGCTGATGGCGCCGAAGGTCGCCGCTCCCGAGCAGACCAGGGCGCTCGTGCGGATGCCGGCCTCGTGTCCGCGGTACTCTCGCTGCAGGCCAACAAGACCACCGAGGAGAAGAGCAGCCAGCAGGCGGGCAAGGAGTTCCAGCTGCTCGCCCGAATCCATCACGTCCCCCGGTAGTGAGCGATGACCAGGGTTTCGAAGTTGCGCTCCCGCGAGCACTCCCGGCAGGTGAGGTACCAGAGGAGGAGGCTATCCGGGCGCCGGCCGTAGCGCGCGATGGCCGCTTCTCTCGTCTCTTCGACGACGCGCCGCATTTCACCCCAGGGCGCCTCGACAAGGCGGCTGTAGGCCACCCCGCCCGGGGAGTGGATGCCCTTTGCCCTGCGATCGGCTCCTTCCACCTCGACCAACATCGGCCTGCGGAAGCGTCCGCTCCCCAGCAGGAACATCGCATCGGGCGGGATCATGGCGCCGGCTGCCCGGGCCTTCTTTTCGAGCGCTGCCCGCGCGCCCGCGTATCCGACCGGTACCCCGAGCAGTGCGCTGACGGCGCCCTTCACGAAGGCAATATCGCTCCAGTCGCTCTCAACGTCGTGCCAGTCGGCGGGGTCCAGCCGGGGGCAGGCGCACTCCGAGGGGGCGGCCGGGGGGTCTTGCTCACCTTCGGCGGCGGAAATCGGCGGCTGCTCCGCTTTTCGCCCCTTGTCGCCGGAGACGGGCACGCGCCTCATCCTGCTCATGGGCGCGAGCATACCATCGGTTGTGGCGGCCAACGATGGGCCGCCCTCATTCGTGGCCAACCGCGAGGGCTTCAAGTGGCCCGAGGGTGATATCCCGGCCCACTCTCTCGCCTTCGCGCGCCGTCCTTGAGGAGAGGAGCACCCGGCCCGGGGAATCGAGGGCCGCATTGCGTTCGTGGACTGCCGTGTTGACCAGCACCGTGACCGACGGCTCGCCCTCCATCCGGCGTTCGAAGGCGAACACGTCACCGGGCGACGGGATGATGCGCAGCGACCCCTGCTGCAGGGCGCGGGCCTGGCGGCGGAGGCGTAGGGCACGCCGGTAGAGCGCGAGCAAGGAGTCCGGGGCATGCAACTGAGCGGCGACGTTCACTGCCGCCGGGCCGTAGGGCAGCCAGGGCTCGGCGGCCGAGAAGCCGCGCGTGGGCGAACCGTCCCAATGCATGGGCGTGCGCTCGGGGTCACGCCCGGGGGTATGGAAGCGGGCGGGGTCCTGCAGCCGCGCCTCGGGGATGTCTACGTCGGCCATCCCGATCTCTTCGCCGTAATAGATAAAGGGTACGCCCCGGAGTGTGAGGAGCAGAATGGCGGCGGCGCGGGCCCGTTCAAGGCCCCGGCCATCGTGATCGTTCCGCGAGATGAATCGCGAACGGTCGTGGTTCCCGAAGGCCCAGCAGGGAAGGGCGCCGCCCGGTGTCGCGTCTTCGGCGTTGGCAACGATGCGCCGAATGGCTTCGGCAGTCCAGGGCGTGAACACGTGGCCCGTTTCGTGAATGAACTGGAAGTTGAAGGCGAGGTGGAGGCCATCGAGCGTGCCGGGAGGGCCGTAGTAGCGCGCGATCTCCTCGGCGGTGCCGAAGACTTCGCCAACCGCCATGCTGCCGGGGAACTCGTCGAGCACGGCGCGGATGCCGCGCACGGCCTCGTAGACATCGGGATAATTGCGGTTCGACGTCCAGAGGTACTTCTGCTCCGATGACCCCGGCGTCCAGCGTGGGTTGAGCGGGTTGTCGGCCAGGTCAGGGTGCTTAAGGATCATGCCCATCACGTCGATGCGAAAGCCATCGATGCCCTTTCGCAGCCAGAAGCGCAGCGTCTCGTGCATTGCCTCAACGACTTCGGGGTTGCGCCAGTTGAGGTCGGGCTGCTCCTTGAGGAACGAATGCAGGTAGTACTGGCCCGATGCCTCATCGAAGGTCCAGGCGGGGCCGCCGAAGACTGAGCGCCAGTTGTTCGGCAGCGTCCCGTCGGGCCGGGCATCGCGCCAGATGTACCAGTCGCGGCGGGGGTTGGAGCGCGAGCTGCGCGACTCAAGGAACCAGGAGTGCTGGTCGCTGGTGTGGTTGGGCACCCAGTCAAGCAGGACGCGCAGCCCCCGGCGGTGGCACTCCGCCACGAGACGGTCCATGGCCGTCATGTCGCCGAAATCGGGATGCACGCCGCGGTAGTCGGAGACGTCGTAGCCGAAGTCCTTCATCGGCGAGGGGAAGGTGGGCGAGAGCCAGATCGCATCCACACCGAGGGAGTCGTCGTGCCCCGCCAGGTAGTCGAGCCGGCTGATGATCCCCTGGAGGTCGCCGATGCCGTCGTTGTTCGAATCCTGGAAGCTGCGCGGATAGAGCTGGTAGAAGACGGCGCGGCGCCACCAGTCGTTGCCATCGAGCGCGGGGGGCATGGTCACTCCCCGGGGGTCGCGATCTTGAGCGTTTCAGCCGAGGCGCTCAGCAGCTGCACACGCGCCTGCACGCGGGTCTGCAGACCCCAGATGTTGATGAAGCCCACCGCGGCCGACTGGTCGTAGGTATCGCCGCGGTCGTAGGTGGCGAGGCCACGATCATAGAGGGAGCGGGGCGCCTTTCGCCCGACAACGGTGGCCTGCCCGCGGTGGAGCCTGAGCCTGATGGTTCCAGAAACGTGCCGCTGGGTGCTGGCCACATAGGCGGCCACGTCCTGGTGGTGGGCGCTGAACCAGAGCCCGTTGTAGATGAGCTCGGCGTACTCGGTAGCGATGAGCTTCTTCAGCCGGAGCTGCTGTTTCGAAAGCGTCATCGCTTCGAGGGCCCGGTGTGCGGCGTTCAGGGACACGGCCGCCGGGGCTTCGTAGATCTCGCGGCTCTTGATCCCGACGAGGCGATCTTCGATGTGGTCGATGCGCCCTACGCCGTGGAGACCGGCGAGGTCATTCAGCCGCTCGACAAGGGCGACGGGGTCCAGCTCCTCGCCGTCGAGGGCGACGGGCAGCCCGTGGTCGAAGGTTACTTCCACGTATGCGGGAGCGGCGGGCGCCTCTTCGGCGGAGCAGGTCCATTCGTAGGCGGCTGGCGGCGGCTCCTGCCAGGGGTCTTCGAGCACGCCCGCTTCGGCGCTGCGGCCCCAGATGTTCTCATCGATGCTGAAGGGGCCTTTGTCGCCCCAGGGGATGTCGATGCCGTGCTTCTTCAGGTAATCGATCTGGGTCTCACGGGCCATGGCGTTCTCACGCGTGGGAGCGACGATTTGCAGGGCGGGGTCGAGCGTCTGGATGCCAACGTCGAAGCGGACCTGGTCGTTGCCCTTGCCGGTGCAGCCATGGGCGACAGCGGCGGCTCCCTCTTCGCGGGCGACATCGACGAGGAGCTTCGCCATGAGCGGTCGGGCGAGCGCAGTGGCGAGCGGATAGGCGTCCTGGTAGATGGCCCCCGCCGCCAGGGCAGGGAAGGCGAAGTAGCGGATGAAGTCGTCCTTCGCATCGATGACCCGGACCTTGAGCGCCCCGGCGGCCATCCCACGTGATTCGACCACGGGCTGTTCGCGACTGCGGCCCACGTCGATGTTGAGGGCGATTACATCGTAGCCCTGCTCAACGGCGAGCCACTTGATGGCGGTGGTGGTATCGAGACCGCCGGAATAGGCGAGGACAAGCTTGGGCACGGTAGTTATTCCACAGAGGTGTTGGCCCCAAGGGTATCGCCTTCCCGGGCGAGGGGCGAAACGCGTTGCTGACACCGCAACACGCAACACTCCCAGGGCCGCAGTTTCCCCGGGGACGGGGTTGGCGGTACGCTGTCCACTCTATGGCCGATGCCAGGACAATCCGCAGCCACCTGGAGGGGCTTGTCGCCGCCGCCGTGCGCGAAGCCGTTGCCGCCGGGGAGCTCCCCGACGTGGCGATACCGGCGGCTTCGGTCGAGCGGCCGAAGGACCCGGCCAACGGCGACTTCGCGAGCACCCTGCCGCTGCGCATGGCGCGAGCGGCCATGCGGCCGCCACTGGAGCTGGCCCAGGCCATCGCGAAGCACTTCCCCGCGGACCCGGCGGTGGAGCGGCCCGAAGTGGCCGCCCCGGGGTTCATCAACTTCCGGCTGACGAGCAGCTTCCTGCAGGCCCAGGTGGAACAGACTATTGCCCTTGGGCCGGGCTTCGCCAGCCTGGCGCTTGGTGCGGGAAAGAAAGCCCAGGTGGAGTTCGTTTCCGCAAACCCCACGGGGCCCCTGCACGTCGGCAACGGGCGTGGCGCCGCCATCGGCGATGCCCTGGCCTCGGTCCTGGAAGCGGCAGGGTATGAGGTAGAGCGGGAGTATTACGTCAACGACGCCGGGACGCAGACCGACACCTTTGGCGACACCCTCTATGCGCGCTACCAGCAGCTCGCCGGGCGCGCAGCCGCCATCCCCGCCGATGGCTACCCGGGCGAGTACATGATCGCCCTCGCGCGCACGGTCCGCGAGCGTGAAGGGGATCGGTTCCTGAGGGAACCAGGGGAGGGGCCCCCTGCGGAGCTGAACGCGCTGGGAATCGAGCTCATGGTCGCGCAGATCCGGGAGACTCTCGCCAGGTTCGGCGTCCAATTCGAGCGGTGGTTCAGCGAGAAGTCCCTCTACGGCGCCGGGGGCGTCTACGACGAGGCGATGGCGGTGCTCCGCGCCGGCGGTCACCTTGCCCGGCGAGAGGGCGCCCTCTGGTTCACGTCCAGCGAGCTGGGCGAAGAGAAAGACAACGTGGTTGTCCGCTCCGATGGCCGGCCAACCTACTACGCGAGCGACATCGCCTATCACTACGATAAGTTCATCCGGCGGGGCTTCTCGCTCGTCATAGACGTGTGGGGCGCCGACCACCACGGGCACGTATCGCGCCTGAAGACGGCCACCAGGGCCATCGGCGCCGACGCCAATGCGCTCCACATCCTGCTCTACCAGCTGGTGACGCTGAAGCGCGGGGGCGAGGTCGTGCGGCTCTCCAAGCGTGGGGGCGAGATCATAACCCTCGATGAGCTGATTGAAGAGGTAGGAGCCGATGCGGCGCGGTTCTTCTTCCTCATGCGATCGCCGGGCGCGCAGATGGACTTCGACCTTGACCTGGCAGTGAAGCAATCGAACGAGAACCCGGTCTACTACGTGCAGTACGCCCATGCCCGGCTGGCGAGCATCCTGCAACGGGCCGCCGAACAGGGGCTCGGCCCCGATGGCGGCGACGTCGCCCTCCTGACGCAACCGCACGAGCTGGCGCTGGTGCGCGAGATGATGCGCCTGGTAGACATCATCGAAACGGTGGCGACGACCTTCGAGCCCCAGCACCTGCCCCACTACGCGATGGAGCTGGCGACGGCCTTCCATGCCTTCAACGACGCTTTCAAGCAGGCGGGAGACCCCGGCCTGAAGGTGATCACGCCTGCCGTCGAACTATCGCGGGCACGGCTGCGGCTCGTGCTGGCAGCGAAGATCGCGCTGGCCCGGGTGCTGGGCCTGATGGGCATGTCCGCCCCCGAACGCATGTAGGGCGATTCCTTCCGGCCGCGCCTGTGGCACCATAGTCCCATACCTTCGACATCCCGGAGATTAGCCCGTGGCCGAGATCCTCGAAGCGCTTGCCCTGCGGCGCGCCCGCCGCGCCTACGACCCGCGTCCCATCGAGCCTGACGTCGAGGAGGCGCTCTGGGAGGCCATCTCGATCGCGCCCAGCCATGGCAACAGCCAGCCGACCCGCGTCGTGGTTGCGCGTTCGGCCGCGCGCCGGGGCGCCCTCATCCACGCGCTGAACGAAGGCAACCAGCAGTGGGCCGTGGCCGCCCCCCTGCTGGCGGCGATCCTGGCGGTTCCCGCGCACGACTTCCCACAGACGAACAGCGACGGGACGGTGCGCGACATGTGGGCCTTCAACGCCGGTATCGCCACCGGAAACCTGCTTGCCCAGGCCACGGCCATGGGCCTGCTGGCCCACCCGATGGCGGGCTTCGATGAGCCCGCGGTCAGGGCGGCCCTGGACATTCCCGGCGACGTGCGCGTGCTGGTGGTGGCCGCGATAGGCTACCCGGGCAAGGCCGATTCGCTGCCCGATGACCTTCGCAAGAAGGAAGACATCCCCCAGGAGCGGGTCCCCCGCACCGCCCTGGTGGCTGACGACAGCTGGCACGAGTCACAGGCGATTGGCTGGCGTGAGTGGCGGAAACGCCTCGCCGAAGGACACTGACCCGGAACGGAAGGCCCGCTGAGTGTACGCTCCGGGGGTGGATGCAGCCGGAATAGCGCCCCTCTCCTCGTCAGGCCGCGATGCGCTGGCCGTTGCCCGCGAGTGCGCATCTGAGGCACAGGGGATCATGCGCGCGGGGTTCGGCCGGACAGGCGTTTCGGCGACGAAGGGGCGCGGCAACGTGCTCACCGAGACCGACCTTGCCGTGGAGAGGGCGGCCACGGCCATTCTCGCCCGCGAATACCCGGGCGTGCCGGTCCTGAGCGAAGAGACCGCCGCCGATACCCGGTCGGACGGCTGGCTCTGGGTTATCGACCCCCTGGACGGGACGAAGAACTTCTCCCGGGGGATCCCGCACTTCTGCTTCACGATCGCCCTGTGCCAGGGGAACGGCCCCGTGGTGGGGCTCACGCTGCAACCGCTCCTGGGGGAGGAATTCGCGGCAGTGCGCGGCCGGGGCGCAACGCTGAACGGGCAGGCCATCCAGGTTTCCAGCACGGCAAGCGTGCGGGAGAGCATCCTTGCCGTAGACATGGGGTACGACGATGGGCGGGGCCGAAGGCAGCTGGAGCTGGCGCTCGCCCTCTGGCCAGGAATGCAGTCGCTTCGCATCCCGGGGTCAGCCGCGCTGGGGATTGCCTACGTTGCGGCCGGGCGGTGGGACATCTTCCTGCATTCCGACCTTCAGCCGTGGGACCTCGCCGCCGGGCTGCTCCTGGTGCGCGAAGCGGGGGGCGTGGTCACCGGCCGCGAAGGCGAAGCGGCGACCATCTTCAGCAAGGGGCTCATCGCCGCGGCGCCGGCGGTACACGCCGACTTCCTGCGAGTGGCCGGCCATCTGCCCTGGCAGGCGTAGCGGCAAGCCACTGGACATCCCCTCATCGCCTGCTCCACAATCCTTCGCCATGACAACGAGCGATGCGGTACAGGCGAAGGTAGCCCGTGCCAGCGACGGCGCCCCACTCCATTACGAGGTGGTCGGCGACGGTCCGCCAGTGGTCTTCCTGCACGGCGCCTACGCCTCGCGGTTCGCCTTTCGCTTCCAACGAGACACCCTGGCCGATGATTTCCGGGTCATCGTCCGTGACCTGCGCGGCCACGATGGCGCCCCGTCGGTGGCCCCGGAAGGGTTCGGATTTCAAACCACCGAAGTGGATGACATGGCCGCCGTCCTGGAGGCGGAGGGACTCGACAGGGTACACCTGGTGGGCCACTCCACCGGCGGCACGATCGCGTTCTCGTTCGCCCTGCACCACCCGGAGCGCGTTGGGAAGGTAGTGCTGCTTGAGCCGACGCTGCTTCCCTTCGTCCCATTGGATTTCTGGGCGACGCCCTCCTGGACCGGGGCCCTGGAACGCGGCCGCACCGATGGCGGCCGGTCGCTCGTCGATGGGGCGATGACCGAATTCATTGGAGCGGACTGGCGAACACGCATGTCGCCGCGCTGGGTCGCACGCATGGAGGCGCAGGCAGCGATTGCGCTCGCCCACATGGAAGCGTGGTTCGAATTCGACATCACGGATGACGATCTCGCGGCGCTCCAGCCGCCGGCGCTCGTCCTGTACGGCGAGAATGGCCTGGAGACACAACCGTTCATGCGGGCGCGGATGGCCGCGGTGCGGCCCGGCATCGAGTGGCGCGCCATCGCCGGCGCCGGGCACAACCTCCACCTCGACCAGCCGAAAGCCGTGTCAGCGGCGATCAGGGAGTTCCTGGCCGCCCGGTAGGCCACCAAACAGGCCGTGGCAGCGGCCCGGCGCGACCCGTAGACTTGCCCCCGTGAAAGCGGAAATCATCGCCATCGGCACCGAGATCCTGCTCGGGGAGATCATCGATACCAACAGCGCGCACATCGCCCAGCAACTCCCGGAGCTGGGCATCGACCTCTTCTACAAAACGGTCGTGGGCGACAACCTGGGGCGCATCACGGAGACCTTCGAACGCGCCTGGAACAGGTCGGACCTGATCATCACCACCGGCGGCCTGGGCCCGACCGAGGATGACATGACGCGCGAGGGCATAGCCTCCCTCCTGCACGAGGAGCCGCGGGTCGACCCCGGCCTGGAACGGCGCCTGCGGGCATGGTTCGAAGGCCGCGGCTTCCCGATGCCGGAAACGAATCTGAAGCAGGCATGGCTCATCCCCAGCGCCCGGGCCATCGACAACCCGCGGGGGACGGCGCCGGGGTGGTGGGTAGAGCGCGACGGTCGCGTGATCGTCTGCATGCCGGGAGTGCCTCCCGAGATGGAACGGATGTGGGCGAACGAGGTGCGGCCCGAGCTGGAGCGCCGCTCCGATGGCCAGGTGCTCGTGACGCGCACCATCAAGACCGTGGGAATCGGTGAGGGGACGGTCGATGAGATGGCGAAGCGGCTCTATGGCACGCCCGGGATTGGAATCGGCACCTACGCTCGGGCCGATGGCGTCCACCTGCGCATCGGCGCGAAGGCCGCCAGCCGCGAAGAGGCCTGGGCGCGCATCGAGCCGGTGGAGCGCGAACTCGAGGACATCTTCGGCACGGCCATCTGGGGCAGAGATGACGACACCTTCGAAGGGATGCTCCGCGACACGTTCGTGAGCCGCCGCCAGACCCTGGGCGTGATGGAGTCGGTTACCGGCGGCCTCATGGCGAGCACGCTCACCGACGTGCCGGGGGCGGCCGACTACTTCAAAGGCGGGCTGGTCACCTACTGGACGGACCAGAAGATCGAGGCGGGCGTCGACGCGGCCATCATCGCGGAGTACGGCGTGATCTCGCCCGAAACCGCCGCCGAAATGGCCCGCACGGTCAGGCTAAGGCTGGGGACTGACTACGGCATCGGCATCACGGGCGTGGGCGGGCCGGACCCGATGGAGGGGAAAGCGCCGGGAACGGTGCACGTCGCCGTCGCCGACCCCGAAGGCGGGACTTCGACGCTCTCCATGTCGATGAACCAGGGCCGGGCCGCGGTGAAGCGCCGGGCAGTGCTGACAGCGATGATCCTCCTGCGGAGGGCGTTGCTGGGGGAGCGCCGCTGAGCAGGGGAGCGACGGATTTCGGGTCACGGCGTACATTGCTGACAGGGTCAAGGAGGGCGTGCGGATATGGCCGGCGTGAAGGTGATCTACGACAGGGCCGGAGAGACTCTCGTCGTATGGTTTGGCAACCCGGGCGATGAACATATCTGCGAGGAGACCGGCGATGAGGTTATCCTCATCAAGGACCGGGAGGGCCGCGTGATCGGCTTCGAGAAACTGAACTTCCGGCTGGCAGACCACGCCGGACAAACCCTGGCGGTGGAAGCGGCAACCGCATGACCCCCGGCGAGGTCGTTACAGCCTTCCTTCGCGAGTTCGACGTGCCGGACCCCGACCCGGCGCGCCTCGCCGCCTACTTCACCGGGGACGCCTTCTACCACAACATCCCCATGCAGCCGATGACGGGCCGGGAAACTATCGCGGCCTTCCTGGCGAACATGGGGCCCTTCAAGCCGGCAGGCTTCGAGGTCAGGCACCAGCTGGTGAGCGGGAACCTGGTCATGAACGAGCGTATCGATCGCTTCACGGCAGGCGCCCGGACAATTGAGCTGCCGGTGATGGGGGTCTTCGAGCTGCGCGACGGCCTGATTGCGGCCTGGCGCGACTACTTCGACCTGGCGATGTTCCAGGCGGCGCTTTCGGGCGGGTAGCGGCCCTTCACACCAGCCTCGCGCAGGCCCAGCGGAAGAGCTCCGATGCCGTGGGGTACGGGTGGATGGTGCTCGCCACCTGGCGCGCGGTCATCCCATGCTGGATGGCGAGGCACGCCTCCCCTACGAGCGTGCTTCCCCGCGCGCAGATGAAGTGTGCTCCCAGGAGAACGCCGGTATCGCCATCGGCGATGACCTTGGCGAAGCCGTCCAACTGCGAGGTGGTGCGGAACCAGTCGAACTCCTCGGCGCGAAGGATGGCGACGCGAACGTTCGCATGCGCCGCGCGGGCCTGTTCCTCTGTCATGCCGGCATGCCCGATCTCCGGCTCGGTGAAGATGGCCCACGGCACGAGGGTCTCGGGTATGGGGTCGCACTTCTCGTCCAGGATGTGCCTGGCGATGTGGTGAGCCTGGTAGCTGGCATAGTGGGTGAACTGGAACTTGCCGGTCACGTCGCCCGCGGCCCAGAGGCCATCCAGGCTGGTTCGCCCACAATCGGCGACGGTGATGAAGCCGCGCCGATCGCGCTCCAGGCCCAGCTCAACGAGCCCGTCGGGCACCTGAGGGCGGCGTCCCGCGGCGACTAGGACGTCATCGAAACGGAATTCGCCGCGCTGCGTTGTGATCGTGACCACGCCGCCCGCCCGGTCGACGCGTTCGATGGCGGCGCCGGTCTCGATGCGAATCCCGTCGCGTTCGAAGAGCTTCGTCAGTTCGAGTGAAATCTCGGCGTCCTCGGTGTAGGCGATGCGATCGAGCGCCTCGAAAATGGTGACCCCGGTCCCGAGGCGGTTGAACGCCTGCCCGAGTTCCAACCCGATGGGGCCGCCACCGATGACGGCGAGGCTCGCGGCCTGCGACGGCAGGGTGAAGATTGTGCGGTTCGTCTGGGGCCGTGCCTCGGCAAGGCCTGGAATGGGGGGCAGGCCAGGCTCTGTGCCAGTGGCCACAACCGCGTCCTTTGCAGTCAGTACCCGTCCATCGACCGATACCGTGGTGGGCGCGGTGAAGCGCGGGTTCCCCCAGACAAGTTCGATGCCGTCGCCACGCATGCCGCCGTTGGGGTCGCTTCCCCGGACGAGGAGCTGCACGGCGTGGATGCGGGCCACGACCTCGTTCCAGGTGAGGCCTTCTTCATTGGCGCGCTTGGAGATGTCGATCAGCGCCTTGCTTGGGATGCAGCCATCATTGAGGCATTCGCCGCCGAGGTGCTCGCGCTCAATGACCGCGACCCTGAGGCCGCGCCTGCCGAGGGTACGAGCGATGTTGTCGCCCGCCGAACCGTTGCCGATGACGATGAGGTCGAATTGCTCCATGCGTCACAGCATGCTTGTTGGCCCGCGGCTTTGCCAGCCGCCTCCCTACCGGGGCAGGCCGAGCCCGCGGGTGGCGATGATGTTGCGCTGGATTTCGCTCGTGCCGCCGGCAATGGTGCGGCAGACGGTGGTCAGGTAGGTGAGGGCGAATTGCGCCTGGAGGCGTTCGTACGGCGAGCCGGGCATCAGTCCGCCATAGAGGCCCAGCACGGCCAGCCCGGTGGCGGCGATACGCTGATCCAGCTCGCTCAGGAAGAGCTTGAGGAGGCTCGCTTCCTGGTTGGGCACTCCCCCGGCGGCGATGATGCTGGCCACCCGGTAGCTGAGCATGGTCGCCACCCGCACCTCGATGGCGTGCTCGGCGAGCCGCGCACGCTGCGGGGCAGCTGCCTTCACGCCGGGTTCGCGGAGGAACGCGCAAAGGTCATCGATCGTCCGGCGGGCCGCGCCGGCATTGGCGATGTTGGAGCGTTCAAGGTCGAGCGTGGTGGTGGCCATGTACCAGCCGCGGTTCGCTTCCCCGAGGAGCGCTCCCCGGGGCATCCGGACGTTGTCGAAGAAGAACTGGCCGAAGCCCTTGCGGCCCGCCATGTTGAGGAGCGGCTGGAAGGTTACCCCCCGTGACTTCAGGTCGAGCAGGAAGTAGCTGATGCCGCGATGCTTTGGCGCTTCCGGGTCCGTGCGGGCGAGCAGGTACATCCAGTCGGCATAGTGACCGTGGCTGGTCCAGATCTTCGAGCCATTGAGCACCCAGTCGTCGCCGTCGCGCACGGCAGATGTCTGCAGGCTGGCGAGGTCCGAGCCTGAGCCTGGCTCGCTGAAGCCCTGGGCCCAGACCACGTCCCAGTTCGTGATACCGGGCAGGTGGCGACGCGTCTGCTCCTCCGTTCCGTACATCATGATGGTCGGCCCCGCGTAGCCGACGGCCGGCCCACGGGCGCCGTTCGGGGCGCGGGCGTACGACATCTCTTCGCCGAAAACGAGCTGTTCGATTGCGCCGAGGCCCAGGCCCCCATGCTCAACCGGCCAGGCGGGTGCGATCCATCCCTTCGCGGCGAGCCTGCGATTGAAGGCGCGCAGGCGTTCGGGCTCCTCCTCTTCGGCGTAGGGGAAGCCCTCTTGGTCCGGGGGCACGTTCTCGCGCAGCCAGGCGCGCACGTCGTCGCGGAGGGCCACCTGGGCGGCGGTCAGCCTGAATTCCACGGGCGCGAGTATACGGGGTGGAGGGGACGAGGGGAGGAGGGAGGAGGTGGGAGTTCCCGGGATTCAGCGACCGTGGCGGCCTGCCAGGTCTTCCAGGACGGGCAAGGCCTGGGCAAGGCTGCGTATGCGGTGGATTCGCTCACCCTCAAGCCAGCGGTTGCGGGGCCAGTCGACCAGGAAGACGGCCGGGAGTATCTCCGCCAGCCACCCGGCGGTGTGGGGGTCGTCTTCGAAGTGGGCGAGGGGCCGTAGCTCCTGTAGCCGGCGCACCTTGAACTGGGCCGACGTCTCGCGCCAGTGGGGGCGCAGGTGCAACGGGGGCACATGGTCGAAGCGCTTCCGAAGCCACCTCTCGGTCAGGGCGCGGGCATGCTCGCCCCGGGCGGAGACCACCTGGCACTCGAAGCGCTCCATGGCGGCCGCCAGCCCCTCGCGCGCGCCGGGCATGGGACCCCGGAAGGCGTAGCGCCACCTTTCGGTCAGCCACAGGAGGTTCCTTGTTCCCGGGGCGTCGCGGCGCTTACCCTGGCCGCGTCCGGGGTTGATGCCAAACGGAGGACGGCATAGTACCCCATCGAGATCGAAGGTGATGAGCGGCCGCTCGGGTGACATGGCGCCCATCGTACTGGCGGGGAACGCCACGCGCTGCCGTTCCCCGGCCAATCATGGCCGGGCTATACTCCGCTGACACCACGCGAGGTGAGTCCGATGTTCCCGGTCCCGGCGCGGCTTCTTGCCATTGTGGCCGTGGTAGCGGCAGTCATCCTTGGCGGCATGGCCGTGCAGCCACCGTCCGGCACCCACGCAGCGGCGCCCAATGTGACGACCGAGGTCGACCAGTCACCCCCGGCGGGCAGCGCCGTTGCGCCGGGGACCGTCGTGACCTACACGGTCACGGTGACCCTGGCCACCGGGCAAACGGATGCACTCACGATCCAGATGACGGGCGATTCTGACATCTCCGACCGTGCCCTGGTCTGCACGAGTTCGAGCAATGGCGGGGCCGACACCGTCGGCCCGGGCGGCGGCCCGAGCTGCATGTGGAACGGGCCCCTGGTCACCGGGACATTCACCTTCACCTTTTCCGGGAAAGCCAATGGGCCCATCGGCAGTCTCCTCACCGGGAGCGTCGTGTGCACGGACATGAACTCCTCGAACACCTGCAACGATGAAGCAGCAGGTGACCGCGTGGCGCTCACCGACTCCGATGGCGATGTTGGGCCCATCGCCACGATCGACCCCCCATCTGCGATGTCGGAAGTGGACCAGGCGCCGGCGGGGCCGGGCACGGTAGCCCACGGGACAGTGGTGACCTACACCGTGACAGCGGGCATCGGCGGGACGATGGCCGCGCCGCTGACGATCCAGTTGAAGGGCGACCCCGACCTGACGAACAGGACGCTGACATGCACAAGCACAACCAACGGGCCCGCGGACGTAGTTGGGTCCGGCGGAGCTCCGTCGTGCATGTGGAACGCCCCGGTGATGGCGGGCCTCTTCACATTCGTGCTTTCGGGCGAGGCCACGGGCGCCATCGATGACGCTGTGCCCGCCGCCGACAGCGTAGCCTGCTCCGATATGAACGCGAGCAACTCCTGCGACGATGAAGTGGCGGGCAACCGGGTGGCGCTTGCCGATACCGACGGTGACGTTGGCCCACTGAACATCGCCCCTCCCCCGGACCTGGCCTCCGAAGTCGAACAGGCGCCTCCCGGGGGGACGGTCATCGCAAACGGAGTGCACGTGGTCTACACGGTGACCGTGACGCTGGCGACGGCCCAGAGCGAGGCCCTGACAATCCAACTGCGGGGCGATGGCAACCTCGCCAACAGGACCCTGACCTGCACGAGCACGACCAATGGGGCAGCAGACGTCACCGGCACGGGGGGCGCGCCGACGTGCATGTGGGACGGTCCGCTTGCCACGGGCGTCTTCACCATGGTGTTTGAGGGCGATGCAACCGGCTCGGTTGGGGATGCCATTCCGAGCAACCTGAGCGTGGTATGCACGGATATCAACGCGTCGAATAGCTGCACGGATGAGACCCCGTTCTATTCAGTGCCGCTGACCGACGCCGATGGCGATGTTGGGCCGCTGAACTTCCAATCGGTGTTCAAGGTGGTATTGCCCATGGTCACAAAGGGCTGACCGGCCGGTGGCGATTCACGCTCGCTGCCGGTGACCGGGGGTCCTGAGCAGCGATGGACCCATTTGAGGCGGCCGGCCTTGCCGTAGCGGCGTTCGCTGGCGGGGCGATCAACGCGGTCGCGGGCGGTGGCTCGCTGGTGAGCTTCCCGGCGCTGCTGGCGGCCGGCTACCCATCGAAGGCCGCAAACGTGACCAACTCGGTAGCCCTCTGGCCGGGCTACGCCGCGGGTTCGTTCGGATACCGGGACGAGCTCCGGACACAGGGTAAACGCGTGCGTGCCCTGGCTGCGCCGAGCGTGATGGGCGCCATCGCCGGGTCGGCAATCCTCCTCTCTACTCCTCAGTCGGCCTTCGACGTGGTGGTCCCGTTTCTCATCCTCTTCGCCTGTGGGTTGATGGCGGCACAGGACAGGCTCGCGCGCCTTTCGACTACGAAGCGGCTGGCCGCGCGCCACGGCGAGCACGTGCCGGCCTTCGCGCACCTGTCGATCTTCGTCCTTGCAATCTACGGTGCGTATTTCGGCGCCGGGCTTGGGATTCTCACCCTGGCGGTCCTTGGCCTGCTGCTCCCGGACGATATCCAGCGGTCCAACGCTCTCAAGGGAGTGCTTTCGCTCATCATCAACGGCGCGGGGGCGGTGTACTTCGTGGCCTTCGGGCCGGTCGAGTGGGCCCCCGCGGCGGTCATGGCCGTGGGCTCGGTGGCAGGCGGCTACCTGGGTGTCGGCGTTGCTCGGCGCCTTGGCCGGAGGTGGCTGCGCCGGGCAGTGATCAGCTACGGCCTCGTGGTCGCGGCAGTGCTTCTCTGGAAGCTAGCCTAGCCTGCGCCCTCATCCTGACAGGTGCGGCGGAAGGCAACCATGCGAACGGAGCGGGCGAGTGAGGCGGTGGGCTCAGGAGAGCCATCGAACGGCACGCCGAGCCAGCGGCCGATCGTGCGGGCCGCGGACGGATGCTCGCGAGCATAGCTTTCGAGCTCGGCCAGCCGTTCATCGAAATCAAGGAACCGCTGCCGCGGACGGAACCGTTCCCTGCCCGTCTGAACTTCGATAGCCGGCTGCCGTTCGATATTCCGGAACCAGTCAGCGGTCTCGCCCCAGGCCGAGACAACGATGTACTCGCACCTCTCCCGGTCGAATCGAACCACTTCGAGCACCGTCTGGCGGAGCTTCCCCGTCTTGCGCCCCCGGTGTCGGACGAGGATGAACCGCCCACCGAGGAGGCGCCCGAGGCGGAGCCGGTAGGCGAGCACGGGCAGCCGCGCCACCAGGCGCACCACGCCCCGGGGACGAGGCCTCTTCACCGTTCCGGCGCCCGGGCTGGCTGTCTCCATCTTGCTGCATTCTACCGCCGCCCGCGGGGGCACTACGCTGGCCCCGGGTGGCCGGCGAAAGTACGCTTGCCACCAGTGGCAGAATACGACGCCGCCCTGGAGCGAATGCGAAGCGCCAGCGCCTGGTTCGCTGGCGCCATAGCCATCTCGGCCACGGGCGTCGGCATCGAGCTCGGGCTCTTCGAGGCTCTGCGCGAAAAGGGCGCCGCCACGCCGGCCGCGCTCGCTGCCATGCTCAGCCTGGACCCCCACGCCGTGGGGGTGTGGGCGATGACGCTGGTTCACCACGGGCTGCTCGACCCGGCGGGGGTTGGTGAAGTTGCCCTGGCGGCCGGCGTGGAACTGCTCGTCTGTGACCCCCGGACGCCCCTGTACATGGCTCCCCTGTTCGAGTTCCATTCCAGGTTCCTTGGCCGCGACTTCGCGGAGCTGCCGCGCTTTTTCCGGGAGGGCGACCCACGGCCCCCGGCGCGGCACGGCCTGCCGCTGGTACGCAACGTTGCCGCCCAGACGGCCGCCATGCAGGAGGCGTTCGTCTCGGCGATGTCCTCCGAACTACCGGAAGCCGGCGAGGCGCTTGCGGCCGGCGGGCTCCTGCTCGATGCGGGGTGCGGGGCCGGCGGACTGGGCATCCGCCTCTGCCAGCAGCTGCCTGCGGCTCGCTACCTGGGGGTGGACCTCGACGAGCTTGCGGTGGCGGAGGCGAAGGAACGGATTGCGGCGGCGGGCGTTGCGGAGCGCGCCAGGGTGGAAGCGATGGCGCTGGAGGCGGTCCTGAACGGGAGCGCCGATGCGGCCATCTTTTTCCTTTCCCTGCACGAGTTCCCGCCTGGGACACGCCTCCCGTCGCTGGTGGCAGTGCGCCAGGCGTTGCGGCCCGGGGCCTGGCTCCTGGTGCTCGAGGAGCTCTACCCCGCAACGCCCCTCGAGGCTCTGGCCGAGCGTTCCCGGGCCGCCATCCAGTTCCAGTACGAAGAGCTACTCTGGGGAAGCCACCTGCTCACACGTGCCGGGCTCGACAGCCTGCTGCGGGAAGCGGGCTTCACCGAAATCGTGAATCGCCCGATGCTTGGGGGAAACGTGGACCTGGTGCTTGCGAGGGTTTCGTGACGGGAACTGGCGGAAAGAAGCTTGAAGGGGCGCTGTTCGACGAATGCGCCGGCTGGATCTGGGAGCAGTTGCAGGAGGAGGGGGTCTACATCTCCGGCGAGGTGGTCGATCTCATCCTTGCCACCGAGCGGGAGCTCGGCGTGCATGACCGCGAACCGGGCGAAATCGCCCGCGTCCTCGAAGAGGAGTTCCGCATGCGCGGCATCGTCGCGAACCCGTTCGCCCTCGATGCGCCCCTCATCAACAGGGTCCTGGATTGGGAGGACGACTTCCTCGGCTTTGCTGGCCTTTCACGTGCGGGGAGTTGAGCGAAGATTGACGCGCACGCGGGCGCTGCTCCAGACTGGCTCCGAGCGTTGAAGGAGGCCGCCGCCGAAGAAACCAGAACAGCGCACGCGGGAAAGCGCAGAAATGGAAAAAGCGCCAGGTCCGTCCGCAGTGACGGATGACGAGGTGGGGGCAGAATCGAACCACTCGGCGGGTGGCCCCCCGGCAGGCACAGCCGAAAGGCAGCACACAAACCAGCGCGGGCAACCGGCTGACAAAGATGCGCCACGTGCTAGGGACTCGCAATCCCTCCTCGCTTTCCTCCCACGGCAGCCAGCAATCGCCAGGCCGGGCCCGCACCGCGCCGGCCGCGGTAGGCTGCCACCGCGTGCTCTCGCACTGCCCGGCGACGGGCCCAGGCGCAAACAGGAGTTCGCATAGTGTGTGGAATCGTAGGGTATGCCGGCGCCCGGCCGGCCACACCAATCCTCGTCAGGGCCCTCCGCGACCTCGAATACCGCGGTTATGACTCGGCGGGCATCGCCGTCCTCGGCACGGCCGACGGCGAGGGCCTGGTAATCACAAAGCGCGTCGGCAAGATCGTCAACCTGGAATCGGCCCTCGATTCCTCGCCGGGGAACGAGGCGACGGTTGGCATCGGGCACACCCGGTGGGCCACGCATGGCCGCCCCAGCGATCTGAACGCCCACCCGCACACGAGCTGCGGCGGCGAGGTGGTTGTTATCCACAACGGCATCGTGGAGAACTACGCCGCGCTGCGAAGCGCGCTCACCGCACGCGGACACACCTTTGCCAGCGAGACCGACACCGAGACGATCGCCCACCTCATGGAAGAGCGCACACGGTCGGGGCTTCCGCTCCTGGAAGCGCTGCGGCTCACGATAGGCGAACTGGAAGGCTCCCATGCGATCGTCGCCATGAGCCCATCGGAGCCCGGGGCAATAGTCGCCGCCCGGGTCGGCAATGCGGGCGGTGTCGTGGTGGGGTATGGGGAAGGGGAGATGCTGGTCGCGAGCGACCTCGCCGCGATTCTGCCTCACACGCAGCAGGTAGCGTTCCTTGCCAGTCACCAGCTGGCGCGGGTTGACCGGGGCGGCGCAGCCTACATCAACGGCGATGGGTCGCCGGCGACGGTCGAGCCGCGCAGGGTGCCCATCGACCCCGTGAGCGCGCTCAAGGGGCAGTACGAGCACTTCATGCTCAAGGAGATAATGGAGCAGCCCGAGGCGCTTTCCGACACGATCCGCAGCCTGGTGACGATCGAGCCGGCCGGCATCCACCTGCCCGACCTGGGGGCAATGTCGGACCGCCTGGGCGAGGTGCGGCGGGTGATCCTCATTGGCATGGGGACAAGCCTCCACGCCGCGATGGTGGGCCGGGCCTTCATAGAGCGGCTTTCCGGGGTTCCCGCCGAAACCGATAACGCCAGTGAGTTCCGCTACCGCGACCCCGTGCTCGGGCCGGGGACGCTCGTAGTGTCGGTCAGCCAGTCGGGCGAGACGGTGGACGTGCTCGAGGCGATGGCGGTCGCCCGCGCAAAGCAGGCCATGCAGATAACCGTCTGCAACACCGAAGGCGCCCAGACCACGCGCGTGGCCGGCGGGACAGTCTACACGCGGGCAGGGCTGGAGCGCGGGGTGGCGAGCACCAAGTGCTTCACGACCGCCCTGGTGGCGCTCTATGCGCTGGCGCTGCGCATGGGCGAGGCGAACGGCTACCTCGCCCGGGAACGGATAGCAGGACACATCCAGGACCTTGCCCGGCTCCCCGATGCGGTGGCGCGGGTGTTGCAGGACCACACGCCCTACAAAGCGCTGGCGAACCACTTCTACGATGCCCGGCACTTCCTCTTCCTGGGGCGGGGCCTCGCATTCCCGGTGGCAATGGAAGGCGCCCTGAAGCTGAAGGAGATCAGCTACATTCACGCCGAAGGCTACGCCGCCGGCGAGATGAAGCACGGGCCAATCGCGCTCGTGGACCGGAGCTTTCCGACCGTGGCGGTTGCCCCGGCCCACGCTCTGCGCTCGAAGCTGGTCTCGAACATCGAGCAGATCCAGGCCAGGGGCGGGGAAGTCATCGTGGTTGCCAGCGAGGGAGATGACGAGCTTGCCGCCCTGGCCGACCATGCCATCTTCATGCCAGCGGTGCCGGAGTTCGTAGAGCCCTTCGTCGCGACGGTGCCGCTCCAGTGCCTCTCGTACTACATTGCCCTGCGGCGCGGGTGCGATGTCGATCAGCCCCGTAATCTCGCCAAGACGGTGACCGTGGAGTGAAAGACAGCATCGGCGCAGCGAATGGCAAGCATCTACGCGGTTGCGTTTGGGACGCGGTCCCGGTGCGGTATAATCTCCCGGTCGAGCTATCGGCGGTCGCTATGACGGGACCCCGGAGGTATTGATGGTAAGCATGACCAGGTCGGTCGTTTGGTTCTCCGAGGTTGGGCGGGAAGACCTCGGGCTTGTCGGCGGAAAGGGTGCGAACCTCGGCGAATTGACGCGAGCCTCAATCCCCGTGCCGCCAGGCTTCGTGGTCACAGCCGATACCTACTTCCACTTCATCCGCCAGAACGCTCTCGAGCCAATCATCAAGAAAGAGCTGTTCGGGCTGAACGTTCACGATTCGAAGGCGCTCCAGGAGCGAGCGTTGCGCATCCGTGAGCGCATCATCGCGGCCCCCATGCCGCCACACATCGCCGAGGAGATTCGACAGGCCTACCACGAGCTCGGCGAAGGCCCGGTGGCCGTGCGCAGCTCCGCTACGGCCGAAGACCTGCCCGAGGCCAGCTTCGCGGGCCAGCAGAGCACGTTCCTCAATGTTGTTGGCGCCAGCAACGTGGTCCGGGCGGTCCAGGCTTGCTGGGCATCGCTCTACGAGGCGCGGGCGATCTTCTACCGCGAAGAGGCGGGCTACGACCACCTGAAGGTGGGACTGGCCGTGCCCGTACAAAGGATGGTCCAGTCCGAGAAGTCGGGCGTAATGTTCACGGTCGAACCGGTGACTTCGGACGGCACCAAGATCACAATCGAGGCCGTCTACGGCCTGGGCGAGGGCATCGTTTCGGGAGAGATTTCGCCCGACCTGTACATCGTCAACAAGGAATCGCTCCAGATAGCGAGCAAGCATTCGATTTCGCAGGAGCGGATGATCGCGCGGCGGCCGGGCTCCGATGGCGCGCACGAAGAGGCAAACACCTGGCTGCCCGTGCCGCCTGAGCTCGTGGACAGGCCGAAGCTCACCGATGAGGAGATCCGGGAGATCGCGCGCATCGGCCGGGACGTTGAGGAGCACTACGGCCACCACCAGGACATCGAGTGGGCGTACGAGGGGGGCAAGTTCTACCTGACCCAGGCGCGCCCCGTCACCACCATGCGCGAGCAGCACGACGACGAAGGAGAGGAAGAGACCGCGCCGGTCATCCTCTCCGGGCAGCCGGCGAGCCCGGGCGTTGGCATCGGGGCCGTACGCATCGTGCACACCCCGGACGAGATCGACATCGTCCAGCGCGGCGATGTGCTCGTGGCCGAGATGACAACGCCGGACTTCGTGCCCGCCATGAAGCGCGCCTCGGCCATCGTCACGGAACGTGGCGGGCGCACCTGCCACGCCGCCATCGTCAGCCGCGAGCTGGGGATCCCGTGCGTGGTTGGGGCGACAGGCGCCCTCCAGCAACTCGCCGTCGGCCGCGAGGTAACGGTCGATGGTTCGCGGGGCAACATCCACGACGGACGCGCGGAAGCGCGCCTGGCCTGGGCCGAACAACAGAAGGAACGTTATGCGAAGTCCGCTTCGCTCAAGACCACAACCAGGCTTTATGTGAATCTCGCTGAACCCGAGCTCGCCGGCGCCATCGCCCAGCGCAACGTCGATGGCGTGGGGCTGCTGAGGGCCGAGTTCATCGTCGCGCAGATAGGCACCCACCCGCGGACGTTCATCGAAGAGGGGCGGCCTGAGGAGTACACGCGCCAGCTCGCCGAGGGCATCAAGCAGTTCTGCAGGGCGTTCGCGCCCCGCCCGGTGGTCTACCGGCTAACCGACTTCAAGACGAATGAGTACGCGAACCTCCGTGGCGGCGCCAGGTTCGAACTGAACGAAGAGAACCCGATGATCGGCTACCGCGGGGCGGGCCGGTACATCAAGGAACCCGACATCTTCGCGCTCGAGGTGAACGCCCTCAAGGAAGTGCGCCGCGAGAACAGCAACCTTTACGTGATGGTGCCGTTCGTGCGCACCCCGGCCGAGCTAAAGGGCGTGAAGCAGCTCCTCGCCGAGCACGGGCTCGTGCGCGGCGACGACTTCAAGCTGTGGATGATGGTCGAGGTCCCTTCGAACGTCATCATCCTGGACAAGTTCATCGACGTGGGGATCGACGGCATCTCGATTGGATCGAACGACCTCACGCAGCTTGTGCTGGGGTGCGACCGCGACAGCGAGATGCTCGCCGACACCTTCGACGAGCGCGACGACGCCGTGATGGCGGCGATCCAGACGGCGGTGGCGGTAGCGCGGAGGCGCGGCATCACCGTCGGAATCTGCGGGCAGGCACCAAGCGTCTACCCGGAGATCACGGAGAAGCTCGTCGAATGGGGTGCGACCAGCGTCAGCGTCAGCCCCGACATGATCGACCGGACGCGGGAGATCATCGCCAACGCAGAAGCGAAGCTGGGCCGGGCGCCAGCGTAGAAGAGACGTGGGCCGGGGGCCGCTCCTTGACAGCCCCCGGCCCGCTTGCCGATCATGCCCACCAGCACACATCCGATGGGAGGTACGCCATGGCCGTGCGCGGCTATGTCCTTATCGAGACGGACGTCGGCAAGGCGAAAGTCGTCGGCGCGGCCATCACCGAGTTCAACTACCCGGGCGCGCGCGTGGCGGCGGTCGACACCGTCACCGGCCCATACGATGTGATCGTGCAGCTCGAAGCCGATGACCTGGACCGCCTGGGCAACGCCATCACCGATGCAATCCAGAAGGTAGCGGGGGTTCAGCGAACCACCACCTGCCTGGCGGTGCGCCTCGCCTGAGTTGCTGGCGGGCCACCGCACACTCTCCTGCCGCAACGGGTGAGCAGGCCATGACTGCATCGGCGTCGTCCATGATCAGCGTCGATGAAGCGCGCGACCGTATCCTCGCGTTCTTCGGCCGGCTGCCCGCGGAACGCCGCCCGGTGCTGGATGCGCTCGGGCAGGTGCTCGCTGAAGACATCGTGGCGCCCTTCGACATCCCGCCCCTCAATAACACGGCCATGGACGGCTACGCCGTGCGCGCTGCCGACACAGCCGGGGCCTCGGCTGCCTCCCCCGTCGAGCTGACCGTGGTGGCCGACCTTGCGGCGGGCTACGTGCTCGAGACCGCGGTCGGCGCGGGCCAGGCGGTGCGGATCATGACGGGCGCGCCGATCCCCCCCGGCGCCGATGCCGTGGTCCCTTTCGAAGAGACCGATGAGCCGCTGCGGGGAGTGGGCGAAGCCCCCGCGCGGGGATCGAAAGTGCGCGTGTTCAAGGCCGCGGAACCATCGGCGAATGTCCGCTTCCGCGGCGAGGACGTCGCGCAGGGCCAGGTGGTGATCCCCGCCGGGCGCGTGGTGCGACCCTCGGAAGTGGGGGTGCTGGCCAGCCTGGGGGTCGTCGAGGCGCCGGTCTACCGGCGGCCCGTGGTCGCTATCCTCTCAACCGGCGACGAGATCACGGTGCCTGGCGAGCCGCTGCTGCCGGGGCGAATCTACGACTCCAACGCCTACAGCGTCGGCGCCCAGGTACGGAAGCTCGGCGGCATCCCCCGCCTGCTCGGGATCGCGCGCGACACGGTCGAAGACCTGACGGCGAAGATCCGGGAGGGGCTGGACGCCGACATGCTGGTCACCAGCGCAGGCGTCTCCCGGGGCGACTTCGATGTCGTGAAGGACGTGCTTGCCCGCGAAGGAGCGATCGACTTCTGGTCCGTGCGCATGAGGCCGGGCAAGCCGCTCGCCTTCGGGGCCTTCGAAGCGCCGGGGGGACGGAAGGTGCCGCACCTCGGCCTGCCGGGCAACCCCGTCAGCTCCATGGTTTCGTTCGAGCTCTTCGGGCGTCCGGCCATCTTCAAGATGCTCGGGCGAAGCGATTGGGAGCGGCCGATGGTTCGCGCGATCACCCGGGATCGGGTCAGGAATTCCGATGGGCGCAGGTTCTTCGCCCGCTGCATCGTCACCCGGGGGGACGATGGGCGCTGGTACGCGAGCCTCACCGGCCCGCAGGGGAGCGGAATGCTGACCAGCATGAGCGCCGCGAACGGGCTCGCGGTCATCCCCGAGGACACGCCCGAGGCGCTGCCCGGAGACGAGATCGGCGTGATCATGCTCGACTGGGAACACGCCCCCTGACTACGAGCCCGGCTCGGCGCGATCGCGCATGAACATCTCGATCAGGTCCACCGGCACGGGGAAGACAATCGTGCTGTTGTTCTCGGCGGCGACCTCGGTGAGCGTCTGCAGGTAGCGGAGCTGCACGGTGATCGGCTCCTCGGCCATCACCACGGCGGCCTCCTTGAGACGTTCGCTGGCCTGGTACTCGCCATCGGCGGCGATGACCTTCGCCCGGCGCTCGCGCTCGGCCTCGGCCTGGCGCGCCATGGCGCGCTGCATGGAGGCGGGAAGCTCGACGTCCTTCACCTCCACCGTCGACACCTTGATACCCCAGGGCTCGGTCTGCTCGTCGATGATCTGCTGGAGCCTCTGGTTGATCTGTTCGCGCTGGCCCAGGAGCTCATCGAGGTCCGATTGGCCGAGCACCGAGCGGAGGGTCGTCTGGGCGATCTGGGAGGTCGCGCGGATGTAGTCCATGATGCGCACGACCGCAGCGGTCGGCTCCACGACGCGGAAGTAGATGACCGCGTTCACCTTCACGGTGACGTTGTCGCGGGTGATGGCCTCCTGCGCGGGGACGTCGAGGGTGATGGTGCGGAGGTCGACCTTCACCATGCGGTCCACGAAGGGGAGCATGATGAAGAGCCCCGGGCCCTTCGCTCCTACCAGCCGGCCGATCCGGAAGATGACGCCCCGTTCGTACTCCTTGACGATGCGCACGGAAAACGGCAGCAGGGGGATCACCAGCACCGTGCCCAGGCCGAGAAGCAGAGCCCTGACAATGGTGGAGCCGGCGCCGGTTGGATACTCCCCCGGCGGCAGTCCTTGCGTGCCCGGCGATTGCTCAGTCATTGAGTCCTCTCCTTCTGCACCTTGAGGCGGAGCCCTTCGGCGCCGACTATACGCAGGCGTTCGCCCGGTTGCGCGACGCCATCTTCGAGCGAGGCCTGCCACCGCTCGCCCTGGACGAAAACGAACCCATCGGGCGAAAGCGGCGTGCGGGCGATTGCAACTTCGCCCACAAGAGCGGCCGTGCCGACCTCGCCCGCCATCTTGCGCACGCGCGCCACGCCCACTGCGAGCGAAACGAACATGCCCACGATGAAGAACGCCAGGACCCCCAGGAGGAGCCTGGAGGGCTGGAACTCCGAGGGGGTGTCGCGGAAGGCGATGATGCCCCCGAGAATGAGGGCGACCACACCCCCTGCGCCAAGGATTCCCCCGGAAGGCACGAAGAGCTCGAGTGCGAAAAGGATCAGCGCCAGGGCGATGAGCACCAGCCCGGCAGTGTCAACGGGCATGACGCCAAACCCGATGAAGCCGAGGACCATCGCGATCACTCCCGCCACGCCGGGGAAGATCATCCCCGGGTTGGCGAGCTCGAAGATCAGCCCCATGAAGCCCAGGGTGATGAGCAGCGAGGCGAGGGTGGGGTTGGCGAGGAAGTCAAGGAAGCGTTCCCAGCCGGTCATGTCCGTGCGGACGATCGGCGCCTCCGCGAGGCCGCGGATCTCGACGCGCGTGCCGGGCCTCAGCTCAATGGCCTGGCCATCGACGCGTGACAGGAGCTCGTCGAGGTCAACGGCGACGAAGTCGACCACATCAAGCTCGACGGCGCGGCTCGCGCTTGCCGCCACTGCCTCGCGCACGGCCTCCTCGGCCCAGGCGGCGTTCCTCCCGCGCAATTCGGCGATGCCGCGGATGAAGGCGACAGCGTCGTTCTCGACCTTCTTTCCAAGCGTGCCCTCGATATCGCTGCCATCGGCATTCACTGCCGAAGCCGCGCCGATGGAGGTGTTGGGCGCCATGACTGCGAAGTGACCCGCCATGGTGATGAATGTCCCGGCGCTGGCGGCGCGCCCGCCAGCAGGAGAAACGTAGACGGCCACGGGCACGCTCGAGCGTTCGATGCGCTGGACGATCTCGCGCATGGAGGAATCGAGCCCGCCGGGCGTGTCTATCTGGATCACCACGAGCTTCGCCTGGTTGCTCTCGGCGCGATCGATTCCCCGGTCGAGGTAGCGCGCCATAATGGGGCCAACGGTGCCCTTTGCAGTGAGCACGTGGACGGCTTCGTCCTCAGTGCTGGCGCCGCAGGCCGCGACGAGGCCGGCGAGCAGCAGCGCCAGGATGACCATTCTGCGCGGCAGCTTCATCGAATTGTCCAGGGAACGAGTATAGCGGCCGCCAACGGGCGCCGGGCGGCAGCCGGTGCGGCAATGGGAGCATCCTTCGCCGGTTAGGCGGGCCCGGCTTATCATGTCCTGTACACCATCATGTCCTCTCTGCAGGTAGCGCCACCCCAACGCTGTCGCGGCATGCGCGACCTCCTGCCCGTGGATATGCGCGCTTTCCGGCGCGTTGAAGATGCCTTCCGGGCGGCCACGTCCCGCTGGGGCTACGAAGAGGTCCGTACCCCTACGATCGAGAACTACAGCCTCTTCACGGTGGCGGGGGCGCTCACACCGCAGATGCTCTCCCGGGTTTACACGTTCCTCGATTGGGACGGCTGGAGCGGCGAGCGCGTGGTCCTGCGCCCGGATTCGACCATCCCCGTGGCACGGGCCGCGGCCCAGGGCGGCATCGAGTTCCCGGCGCGGCTCTTCTACGTGCAAAACGTATTTCGCTTCAGCGACAGCGACGACCGGGAGGACTGGCAACTGGGCATCGAGTACCTTGGCGCGCCTGCGCCTGTGGGTGACATCGAGGTGGCGGCGATCGCCTGTGAGACTCTCGACGGGCTTGGCCTGGAGCCCGAGGTGCGCGTCGCGCACATCGGCATCGCACGCGCTCTGGTCGATGCGCTGAGCACAGGCGAAAGTGCTTCGGCCGAGCTCTCGGCACGCGTGGCATCGCAGGGGCTGGCCGCGCTCGGCCCGGCGGCGGGGATGCACAACGGCGCCTCCGCGTTCCTCGACATTGCCCTGCGGCCGGGGGGAGTACCCCTGCTCGACAACATGGAGGCGCTCGCGGCCCCACTGCCGGGTGCGGTAGCGGCCCTCCGCGAGCTTCGCAGCATCGCCGCCGCGCTTTCGGGGGCGGGACGCAAGGTCGTGATCGACCTGGGCCTGCCGCACGACTTCGAGTACTACACGGGCGTCGTCTTCGAATTCGCCGGCGGCGGGCATTCGTGGGGGCGTGGCGGACGCTACCGCCCGGCGGGTCCGGGCACGCCGGAAAGCGCCTGTGGCATCGGCCTCGACGCGGCCCAGCTGGCAGCGCACCTCACTTCCACCACGCGCCCGCCCATGGTGGTCAGCATTGTCCCGGCGTCTGAGAGCGACCTGGCTCGCGCCGTCTCGGTAGCGCGGGCGCTGCACCGCAGCGGGATAGCGGCCGCCCTCTCCGCGGAAGGCGAGCCGGCGCCCATGGCAGTGCGCGTCTCCGCCGACGGCCTCATCGCCCGCACGCCTGACGGCGAGCGCAGGATGGCCGCCCTCGACGACGTCGTTGGGCTGCTGCTGCAATTCAAATGAGCATCAGGCTGGCCCTGCCAACCGGGGACCCGCGCCCGGCGGTTGGGACGCTTCTCCAGGAGGCGGGGATCGCGGCCGAATGCTACGAGCCCGGCTCGCGCGTCCTGCGCTCGGTAGTCGAGCAGGAGCGGCTGACGCTGCGCATCTTCCGGGAGAAGGACATCCCCATCCAGGTGGCGCTGGGCAACTACGACCTGGGCATCTGCGGCGACGTCTGGGTCTCCGAGCTGCAGGTCCGTTTCCCGCTCCAGCGCGTTGTGCGAGTGGGGTCGCTCCCCGGCGCAAGAATGAGGGTCTGGCTTTGCGCCTCACCGCACTCCGGGGTGGCGGCGGGCCGGGTTCCATCGGCAGAAGCCCTTGCAGGGGCGCGTGTAGCTTCGGAACTCACCAACCTGGCGGACCTGGTGGGCGTCCACCTCCGAATCCCCGGATACCGGCTCCTGCCGCTCTATGGGTCGGCGGATGCGTACCCGCCCGAAGACGCCGAGCTGGTTGTGATGCCTGCGGAAGGACCCG